>WNFZ01005469.1_pt1 | contig 11654 bp, 14 predicted proteins | sample 5400081 | NCBI WGS metagenome assembly WNFZ01 (sample SAMN13153365, study PRJNA577476) | soil metagenome | isolation source: 80 cm soil or saprolite under grassland replicate 1 | place: USA:California | collected 2016-06-15
CCCATCAGCGCCGGCCACGCCCCGGCCCGCAACACCGGCGTGACCATCATGCGGTGACGGCGTGGGTGAACCCACCGCCGATAGCCAGTACGAGCAGGATCGCCGCCAGCACCAGGACGACCTGAAGGGTGCGCGTGACCCGGAGACGCACCCGAGCTTCGGCCCCGCGCAGCAGCGCCACCAGCACCGCGATCGCGCACAGCGCGAGCTGCCAGCCGATGAAGAACCACGGCGACCCGCGCCAGGCCGTGACCTCCGCGCCGTTCCCGGCGTAGGTGAAGAAGGCGAACGGTGCGAACATCCGCAGTGAGGCGGCGGCCAGCGAGCCCGGATGCGACAAGGAAGGGACCGTCGTCAGGTTCACCCAGCCGAAGATGACCAGGAACAGCACGAACGCGGCGCCCGGGAAGCGGATCCAGCGGCCGGCCGCGACACCGAGCAGCGGGCCGCCGAGTGACGGGACGACGATCTGCCCGACGAGGACCGCGACCTGCGCCGGGAGGCTGAACGCCCCGTACAGCCGGGAGCCGACCGGGTAGGAATGCAGGAACGCGAACAGGGTCAGCAGGCCGCAGAGGAACGGCACGACCGCGACCGTGCAGAGCGCGGCGGTGCGCGCCGGCAGCGTGGTCGGGGTGACGCCGACGACCGGCTCGCTGTCGCGCATGGAGCGGGTCAGCCAGAACGTGGCCATCATGCCGAACCCGCCGAGGAAGATCGCCGGGTAGTAGTTCACGGTGTCGATCTCGATGACCGACGCGCTCGGGGGCGCGTCCCACGTCGCCCAGGCGGTTATCACCACGGCGAACAGGAAGACCGGGTTGATGCCAAACCGGCGCAGCTCGCGGGCGGCGAGCGCGAGGAACGTGGTCCGGCCGCCGACCGCGTCCGGGCGGCTGGCCGCGAGCGTCGCGGTCACGACGCCACCTGCTCGGCCGGCTGGCTGTCCGGCAGCTCGCTGCGCAGCAGCAGGTAGGCATCCTCGAGGGACGGTTCGACATGGTCGACGCCGTCACGCACCTGCGCGGCAACGTTGCGGTACCGTCCGGTGCCGGTCCGCCAGGAGACGGTCGCCGCCGGGTCCGGGTGGTCGGCGAGCCAGACCCGGCCGATGGCCTGGCGGACGAGTTCGGTGACCTGGCCGTCGTACCGGATCCGGCCCCGGTCCAGCACGATGACGCGCTCGCACAGGGCCGCGACGTCCTCGGTCTGGTGGGTGGACAGGACCACGATCGACGTACGCGCGATCTCCGCGAGCACGGTCCGCAACGTGACCCGCTGTTCCGGGTCGACGCCGGTGGTCGGCTCGTCCAGGATCAGCACCGGCGGCGACCCGAGCAGCGCCTGCGCCAGCGCGACCCGCCGGCGCTGGCCGCCGGACATGGCCCGGATCCGTTTCGTCGCGACGTCGGACAGCCCGACCTGGTCGAGCACCCGGCGCACTTCCGCGTGCCGGGCGGCCGGTTGGGTCCACTCTTTGAGCAGTGCGATGTAGTCGACGAACGCGAACGCGGTGAAGCCGCGCGGGAAACCGATCTCCTGCGGCAGGTAACCCAGGCGGCGGCGGATGTCCGTGCGTGCAGCCGGCACCTGCGGGTCCCGGCCCAGCACGCGCACCTCCCCCTGGCTGGGCGGCAGCGCGGTGGCCAGCAGCCGCAGCAGGGTGGTCTTGCCCGCGCCGTTCGGGCCGAGCAAGCCGATCACGCCGGGTTCCAGGTCGAGGTCGACGTCGGCCAGGGCCCGGGTGGCCCCGAACGTGCGTCCCACGCCACGCAGACTGATCGAAGCGGTCATCGCCGCTACCTCCAGGGTCGAAGTTGGCGCAGGTGGCGCTGGCGTACCAGAAGAATTCCGAACGACGCCGCGGCCAGCATCAGGAAGGCCACCTGGATCCGGGCCTGGAGCACGACGGCCGGCGAAGCCGACCGCATGGCCACCAGCCAGACCGTCAGGAGCCAGGCAGCGCTCACGGCCACAGCTGCGTTCAGCGGGCTGACCCAGGTGGACGCGGCCAGCACCACCGCGACAAAGCCAATCGCCGGCAGCAGCCAGGCGAACGGCGCCTCGCCCGGCACGACCAGCCCAAGCAGCAGCACGGCTGGCAGCGCGAGCGCGAGTACCGCGATCGTGCGCAGCAAGACCAGGCGCAGGGCCGGGTAGGGCGTGACCATCTCCGGTTCGAGGGCCGGATCCATCCGCCGGTCGTAGCTGAACGCGACCAGCAGGCACGGCGCGAGCGGTGCCACGGCCAAGAAGAACCAGAGCCCGCGAGCGTGCCCAATCGCCGCCGCGAGAGCGGCGAACGCGAGGACCGCGGCCACGCCGACCAGCCACGCACCGCGGAACGCGCTGGCCACCGTGACCAGCCGGGCCTCGTGGGCCGGGATCCCGGCGGCGCGCAGCAACCGCTCGAACGCCGACGGGCGTGGTACCTCGACGGCGTCGCGTGTGCGGTCCCACACCGCGGCGAGATCGACCACGGCGATGTCGACCGCGCTGGCCGCGGTGTTCAGCCGGGCCCGGCACCGCGCGCAGGTCAGCACGTGCTGCTCGACCGAGGCGCCCTCGCCCACCGACTCGGTCCGCTCGACGTAACGCCGCAGTGTTTCGTCGTTGACATGCCAGCCGGTCATGACAGCCCCTCCGCTAGCGTGGCCCGCAAGCGTGCCTTGGCCCGGTACAGCCGCGTCTTCACGCTGCTCACCGGCAGGTGCAGCAACTGCGCGGCTTCCTTTGCGGACAGGCCGTCCAGCACGACGAGTTGGATGACGGCGCGCATCTCCGGCGACAGCCGGGCCAGGGCCTCACCGATGTCGCCGTACTCGACCGACAACAGGACCTGATCCTCCGCCGCCGGCGTGCTGCGGGTGCTCTCGAACACGGCCGCGACATCGGTCCGCCGCCGGAGCCGGCTGACCAGCCGGCGGATCGCGATGCCCCACAGCCACGCCGCGATGTCGCCGTCACCGCGGAAGCCCCCCGGTTTCTGCCAGACCGCGACGAACGTGTCCTGGACGGCGTCGGCCACGAGGTCACCGTCGTTGCACCGGCGGGCGAGGCGGAGCGCGAGCCAGCCGGCGTGGCGTTCGTAGAGCGCGCGGAAGGCACCGATGTCGCGTTCGGCGACGCCGACCAGCAGCCTCTCGTCGCTCGGGGGGCCCTCCATACCTCAACTGTCGCGTCACGTGGCCGGAAAGGTCTCACTCCGCGCCGGGAAACCTTCCCGGCCGGGTGACGGGTGGCGCGGATGGGTTCACAAGCGCCGGTGGCATGCCACCGACCTCGGTTCTTACCTGGACACGTCTTGACCGCACGGGCGACCGGAAGTTCGTGCCGCGGGAGGACTGACCCGCTGGCCGGCCGGCGGCCGACGCCGGCGAACCCGCGTGCGCAGCACGTGCGGCGGCGCTGCCCAGAAGGCGCATCTGGGTCGGCTGGGTCGAACCCAGCCGCGATGACCGTCACACAACGTCATCGTGGCGGTGCCGGTCGTTTGATCACGGTCGCGTTCGAGCAGCGGCAGATGCGTGTTGTCGATCTTCGGTCCCTAGATCCAAGACTGGCCTGTTGGGCTGGGTGCGTGATCGACGGCGATACGGCCGTCGGTTCTCTTGCTGCCCGGCGAACTGTTCGTGCCCGTGCGTCGATCGCCGTCGGCGGCCGTTAGCCTGGGCGCATGCGCGAGGTGGCGTCCGGGAGCGACCGCGATGGCTACGCCGAGGAGGTCCGTCAGGTGGCGCTCGCTCTGCCTGGCGTGGCGGAGATCGACAGCGACGGCTTCGACTTCCGGGTCGCCGACAATGGGTTCGTCTGGTCCTATCCCGAGCGCAGACCGGGTAAGCCACGCGTCATCCGGACCGACATCGCGGTGCTCTACGTCGGCGACGAAGCAGAGAAACAAGCTCTGCTGCTCGGCGAGCCCGAGGTCTTCTTCACCACGCCTGCCTACGACACTGCCCTTAAGTTAAGGATTTTCATGCGGCTTTGGGTAGATTCGACGTGACGATGGTGATGGTGTATGTGACGTTGCGGGTTCGTTCGGTTCGTCGTTGGCTGGTGGTGCGGGGGCTGGTGCGCTGCCGGCCGGTCCGGTTGCGCGGATGCGCGGCGATCGCGGTGAGCAGCGTCTGAGTGTCCTCATCGGACCGTGCGCAGGTGCAGCGGCGGGCTGCGGCTTCCAGGCGGGCGCGGGTGTGCCGGAGCACGGCGACGAAGGAGATCTCGTCGGGGTCGACACCCAGGTCCGCCGCAGCGCGGGCGGCCAGGTCGCACAGGCGGTTGTAGACCAGCAGCAGCCCCAGATCTCCTGGCGGGCCAGGGCGGGGGTCTGTCCACGAAGGACCACGCCGGGGCCGCGGAGGGTGACTTTCATCCGGTAGTAGGCCAGCTCGACCTGCCAGCGCTCGGCGTAGACCGCGGCGAGGGCTGCCGCGGGGCAGGCGTGGTGGTCGGTCAGGGTGGTCAGCACCCGGAACCGGCTGGTACGCCTCCTACCTGCGGAGTCGGCGACCTGCACGTCGAACTCCACCAGCCGGGCAACTGTGTCCGGCAGTCGGGGCAGGCTGCGGTCACCGGCGGCGGCGCGGCGGGCGGCCAGCATGCTGTTCGACTCCCGCAGCCGCAGCAGGCTGGACCCGTCGGGCAGCACCGCCAGGCGTTTGGCAGGCAGGCTGCGGACGCCGTTTTTCACCCGCCAGGCCAGCTGCGCGCCGGTGGCAGCGGCGGTGACCCAGCGGGCCATGCTGAAGAAATTCCGGTCTGCCAGGTTCAGCGTGCCCGGGCGCAGCGCACCGACGGTCTGGTCGAACAGCTTCTGCTCGCTGGTGGCGTAGGAGCCCGCCGCGGCAGCAAGGATGTGCCGGGTCCCGCAGCTGGCCAGGGTGACCAGCCGGGCCTGCGGGTGGCGCCCCCCCGACGGGACGGCGAACTCCTTGGCGACCTCCGCGGTCGCGGCCAGGTCCAGGCAGGTGCCGTCGAACGCGGTCAGCTCCAGCCCGAAGGCGCTGGCACCAGCAGCCTCCGCCGGCCGCCGGCCGCCTCCGTCTCGGCGCCGGCCACCGGCGTGGCTGCCTGCCGGCTGGCGGTGCGCTCGAACAGCACCTTGGTCGGCTGCCCTTCCAGCCGGGCCCGGGCCTGCGACAACGCCGACGCGCTGGGCACCGCAGCGCCCGGGGCCAGGGCCGGGACCACCCGCGACAGCACCGAGTCGTAGCCTTCGCCGCTGAACAGGCACAGCCCGAGCACCGTTGTCACGGTCACCTCGCCGGTCAGCACCCGCCTGCGGGCGTCGACGTGGCCCTCGGCGGCCAACGCGGCCCGTACCGCAGCCGGTTCGGCCAGCACCTGCCAGACCGACTCACGCAGCCCGCCGGCGACCCCAGCTCCCGGCCCGGCCAGTACCGCCTCGCGCAGCAGCTGCGGCCCCGCCGCCCCGGTCCCGCACCGATCCCCGGACATGGCAGACTGCATCGGCGAAGCTCCTGTGTGGACACGTTCGGGCATGAGACACCCGTCGTCCTACACAGGAGCTTCACCATGTTGATCACAGCGCCGGACGTGTCCCCGGATCCTGACATGATCGTTACCGGCAAGATCAGAAACGGCCCAACAGCCCACAAACTGCCCTTAACTTAAGGGCAGTGCTGCCTACGACGGTGTGCCGCTGGTCATGCTGCGGCTGGCACGGATGGACGCCGCACGCCTGCGGGAGCTTGTCACCGACGCATGGCGGATGCGCGCCCCCGATCTGCTCGTGCCAGACCTCGACGGTGGCGCCGATCCGATGAACATGGGTCCGCGGTAGGCAGAGCATGATCCGCCGCCGGACCTACCACCGGTAAGCTCCGGCCACTGCCGACCCGCCAACGGCGACCTCGTCGAAGCCGTCGCTAAGAACCGACGCTCGGGCTGTCGCAGGGACGCGCAACCAGCGGCATGGTCGCGCCCAGCGCGCACTGCGGCAGATGCGCTTACTGGATCATGGTCTCACGCGGAAGCGAGTCGCTGCACCTGGCCGAGCGGCTTCGCAAAGAGACGGATTCCTGTTACTGCGCCGGCGCCACCAAGCCGGCCAAATCGACGGGCCGACCCAGGCCGGCATCCTCGCCCCCGACTCAGGCCTGCTCCATGATCCGGGCGAGCGAAACCGGCTTGCTCCGGCCGGCGGCGGATGCTTAGCGTGTACGCGCGCCCCTGACGAGAGGAGGTGAGCGTCATGACCGCGACCACGTTCATGCGCTCCCGCTCCGCTCGGGCGTCCACGCGGAGCTAGGTCGGTCCGATCGGGAGCGCTGCGCTTTCGGAAAGGACCTGCACCGTGACCGATCTGGTCATCCGTCCGCTGGCGGCGGGCGAGGAGCACCTGTTCGACACGATGGATTCCCCCTGCCTGGTCGGGTTGTCCGCGTTCGGCGGCAGCTACCGGCGCATGCTCGCGTCCGGGCAGTACCGTCCCGAGTGGACCTGGGTGGCGCTGCGCGGCGGCACCGTGGTCGCGCGGGCGGCCTGGTGGGCCGGCCCCAATGACGACGCGCCGGAGGCCCTCGACTGGTTCGACTTCACCGACCCGGTCGCCGGCACGGCGCTGCTGACCTCGGCGCCGATGCGCGTGGAGTACTGCCTGCGGCTGCCGCCGGACTGGCGCGACCGGCCGGCCGTTCGGGCCGCCGCCGAGGCGCAGGCAGGCGTGCTCGCGGCGGCCGGGATGCGGCTGCTGGTCGAGCGGTACCAGTACCGGTGGACGCCCGACCGGGGTATCCCGCCGCGTCCCGGCCGACTGGTCTATCGGATCGAGCCGGACGACGACGCGATCCTCGATGTGCTGCGTCGGATGAACCACGGCACGCTTGACGCGCATGCCCGGCGGGTCATCGCGGCCGGCGGGGTGGACGCCGCAGCCCGGGAAGACCTGGCGGTCCTGCGCTGGTTCCCCTCGCCCCGCGAGTGGTGGCGGACCGCGTACACGCCCGATGGTGACCTGGTCGGCCTCACCGTGCCGGCCCGCAACTACTCCGACCCTGTCGTCGGCATCGTCGGCGTCGTGCCCGAGCAGCGCGGCCACGGCTATGGCTACGATCTGCTGGTCGAGTGCACTCATCTGCTGGTCGAGCAGGGAGCGGACCGGGTGGTCGCGGCGACCGACGTCGGCAACACCCCGATGGCGGCGGCGTTCGTGCGGGCCGGCTACCCGGTGATCCAGGAGCGGCAGTTCTTCGTCTGACGCGCCGTTCGGGCCCGGGGAAGCGGTCAGGGTCGGGCCGCTCGGCCCGGGCATCAGACACATGCTACGCGCCACCGACGGCTGCGGATTCTGGCCGGCCACTGCGGTGACAGAGCGCGCCGCGCTGTCAGCAACCCTCGCCGCGGCACAGGCGTATGACCGCGCGGAACGCGGCGAGAGCGGGTACTCGATCATGGATCCATGAACTGCGGCGTGGTAGGCGGGCGCGCTTGGCCTGGTCAGGAGCGGGCCAGCCGTTGGGCGGCTTACCCGGCGTCCAGTAGTTTCTGCAGCAGGCTGCGTAGTCGCCGGTGCCCGCGCTGGCCGAGCGTCTGGGTGATCTTTTCCTCCAGACCGTTGATGGTGGTGATCCCTGCCGCGATGCACGCCCGGCCCTTGTCGGTGAGCACGATGAGTTTGGCCCGCCGGTCGGTCGGGTGCGGCCGGCGCAGCAGGTACCCCATCTGTTCGAGCTCGTCCACCAGCTCGCCCATCGCCTGCGGCGTCATGTTTGCTCCGCGGGCCAGATCGCTCAGCCGGGAGCCTTCCGGCGTGATCTGTGCGAACCGGCGGGGAGCATGACAACCTCCGCCGTCCAGTCCACGGGGCCTCCTCACCGTGTCAGCCGTGCGGATCTCGGTCGCCGACGAGGCTTTCCGGCGTGCCCGGAACCCGGCCGGCGGGCTCGCAGGGCGGCGTCTGGCCGAGGTTGACCCTGTGCTGGTGCGGCTGGCTGACGGCTTGCTAGCTGTTGGGGGAGGCGGACGTGCCGGGTGAGCTGCAGGTCATCGAACGCAACGTGGTCCGGATGGTCGTGCTGGATGCCGACGAGCACTTGTTGCTCTTCCACACCCATGATCCGGTCAACCCCGACCTGGGTCAGTGGTGGGAGCTACCCGGCGGCGGTATTGAGCCCGAGGAGACCTACCAGCAGGCGGCCGTCCGGGAGCTACGTGAGGAAACCGGCATCCTGGTCGAGCCCGGTCAGGTCGGTCCGGCAACCTCCCCTGGCGAGGCCGGGCGACATTTCGGCATCGGCGCAGGCGCCTTGTCCAGAACGAGGTGATCGTCGCAGTCCGGCTGGCCACCAGCGGTCCCGCGGTCGACGAGTCAGACCGGCTGGACTATGAGAAGGAGGATTACTTCGACTTCGCCTGGTGGCCGCTGGCCGACATCCAGACCAGCCGCGAACGCTTCTACCCCGGCCGCCTACCCCAACTGCTTCCCACCTTCCTCGCCGGCGAGGCCATCGACGAACCATTCGAAGACTGGTCCTGAGCCCACCAGCCTCCGCACACGCGTCACAGCGGCGGAGTCGGATGTTTGATCATGTTGTTGCGGCGCCCGTCTGGGGTCAGACGTGCCTGTCGCCGCTGTCAAAGTCACCATGTTATGCGTCGCCCTCAAAGGCCACTGCACCGTGCGCATCCTCGAATTGCCCCCAGGGTAGACGTAGACTGTTACTCCATGCGACCGGGCTTTATCGGCGGTATGTCAGCGGCCAACCACTCAGCCTCTTACCACATGCGGCAGGCCCAACCTCGGACCCGCTTCCTCAGGCCCGCTCCCTCCGCGCTGGTGCAGGTGGTCGAAGAGCTGGTCCAGGCACCACCGACCGACGAAGAGTTGCGTGTGCTGACCGACATGAGCGCGGCAGCCGAGACGTTCGTCGACACGAAGGTCGAAGCCCAGCTCGCAGGGACGCGGCTGCTGGAGCAGCTGCGAACCCTGGCAGCCAAGACCAACATCAGTATTTCGGACTGCATCGTGATCTTGCTGATGGTCTACCAGACGTTCCTGATGCTGCATCCGATGCAGCCTCCGCCTCCACCACCGCCGCAGATCACGGTCAAGGTGACGGTGCCGACACCCGCCATCGACACGAGCGAGATCGTGAGGCAGGTCCAGGAGCGGATCGAGCAGGAGCAGGGCGAGGCTCCCGAGCCGAGCCCAGAGGGTCACAACAAGCACAATTGAGAAACCGCCCTTGCGGCGACATCCACCCGACGACCAGCTAGAGGCACGCCAAGACCGCCGTCGACCAACCTTCGGCGGCGCTCGAACGGCTGGATGGACTCAGCCTCGATGCCCGTTCGGGTCGTAGCGGAACTCGATCGTGTCGGCGAACGGCTCCCGGCGCGCTCGACCGGGAAGATGGTGCGTGGAACTCCTGCCGGACCTCACCGCCCGACTGGTGTGGTTCACGGTGACTTCGGGCTGGCTGGCGTGGGTTGTTGGTGGCGACGCGGTGCGGCTCGCCAGGCCGCCTGCCGTCCATCCGCACATCGACGCGACTGTGCAATCGACGGACGCAGCGTCCGCCGACGAGCTGGCGGATCGCTACTTGCAGTAGCCGGCGTCGCCCCGGCGGCGACACGAGACGCCAAGCTGGTCGCGGCTACTTGCTGACTGGTGCCACGGCTCGGGTCGGGCCAGGCTCGGGTCGAGGTGTCCGGCGGGACGCTCTTCTTGCGACTGCCCGCTGTGGTGGTGTGGCTCTCTTCCGGGATGCGGTCTCGTCGGGCACCGCGGCGGGGTGTGGCTGAAGAGCGCCTCTGTGTGTCAAGTCGGGGTGTTGGTGGCGTGTGTGAGCTCGTCGGTCAGGTGGTGGTAGATGACGTTGGAGAGGCGGCGTTTGAGGGCGCGGCGGGCCTCGGCGGGGGTTTTGCCTTCGGCGATCTTGCGGAGGTAGTACCGGCGTCCGGGTCCGGGGTCGCGGGCTTGGGTGACGGCGATGACGTGGATGGCGGCGTTGAGTTGGCGGTTCCCGCGGCGGGAGAGGCGGTGGCGGATCTGGTCGCCGCTGGAGGCGTCGATGGGGGCGGTGCCGGTGTAGCTGGCGTAGTGGTGCAGGCTGGGGAAGCGGCGGACGTCGCCGGTGAGCGCCAGGATCTTCGCAGCGGTGACGGTGGCCAGGCCGTGGATGTCGGTGAGGGTCGAGCCGCTGACGGTGACCGCGTCGCGGAGCTGTTTGTCCAGGGTCTTGGCGGTCTGGTCTAGCCGGCGGAAGTCGGCGATGAGGTCGCGGGCGATCGCTTTGCGCTGCTGGTCGGCAGCGGTGAGAGGTTGCTCGATCAAGGTCGAGAGCATGCTGATTTGGTCCGCCGCTGCTGGAGCTACCCGGCGGCAGCCGGTCGGGGGTTATCCGTGCGGTGGGAGTGGGCGGCGGAGCGTGCGCTTCGATGGCCGGTTCTGTCGGCTGGCCGGGGGTGCAGTCCGGGCCGCTGCCGGTGCATCCGATCGGAATCTGGCTGGGGTGACCGGTCCGCGCACGATCCAGCTGCTGGCCGCCCCGGTAGCCGGCGGCGTGGGTGCCGTCGTTCCGCGAGGAGCTGGCACCGCTGGTGCAGGCGGCGCGCCGATTGGATGTGGCGCGGCCGCCGGACCGGAACCCCCGGAACGGCCTCGGCGCTGGAGTCCAGCTCAGCATCGGCGGGCGGTGCCGATCAGATCGGTGCCGGCTGATAGGAGCGCTGCCAGATGCGGCCGCCCTCGCACACTCGTTGGGCGAAGGTGGTCTTGATCGGCTCGGTCTCGTCCGGCGGGGTGACGAGCAGGAAAGCCGGCTGCTCGCAGGGCGGACCCTCCGGGCTGAAAATCCAATCCAGCCACGAATAGGCATGTGCGCCGGGCTTCAGCGTGATCAGCCGAGGTGCTGGCTGGGGCACCCGCACCTGCTGGGTGGGCAACCAGCTACCGGCGCCGTCGAGCAGTTGCACGCCGCCGTACCCGTACAGCCGGCACGGGTGGGCCGATCGGTTGGTCAGGATGAGATCGACGTCTAGGTGACCCATGCCGGCATCCTCCTGGCCGAAGCTGACGGCGAGATCCGCGGTGTGACACCGGACCGGACCTGTCGGCGCGGGCAACAGCGCCGGTCTGGTGGGCGGGACCGAGCCGGGTGTGGGCGGGCTCGCCGCGGTTGGACTCGGAGTCGGCGCCGGCGCAGCGGTACCGGTCGCGCCGGTCGTACCCGTTGCCGGCGTAGTGGGCAGGGCGGTCGCGGGTGCGCTCGTCGCGGAATGGCAGCCGGCGAGCACCGCGGCCATGGCGACACTGGCGATCCCCAGCGGCCAGCGCGCGTTGTTTCCTGTGAACCTGCGCATCTGGTCTCCTCATTGACGGTGAGCCGCCGAGGCTGCGAAGGCCCTTCCCGGCGTGCTCGCTCTCCGGGAAGAAGACGCCGAGCAACACCGCTGTGTTGTCGTATGCACGGCGATCGGATGCGCCGCGTCCGACCGGCGGCCGCACGCCGGGCTACGGGGGAGAACGTGGGCAGCGCAGGCACTAGACGATGTCTAGGAGCCCGCTGAAAAGGGGCCGGCAGGACGGTGTGTTCGCCCGCTTCTTGATCGTCGTCCTGGGATGATCTTCTTGTGCAGGGTTTCGAGCGGGCGGATCGGCAGTTTCTGGACGCGGCTGCGGTGGCCGGTCA
>WNFZ01005471.1_pt1 | contig 11650 bp, 12 predicted proteins | sample 5400081 | NCBI WGS metagenome assembly WNFZ01 (sample SAMN13153365, study PRJNA577476) | soil metagenome | isolation source: 80 cm soil or saprolite under grassland replicate 1 | place: USA:California | collected 2016-06-15
TTCCCCCGAGAGAAGCTGCAATATCACACGGGCTTTGAATTCTGGTTTAAAACTACGATGTTTTTGCATCGGTGGAATCCCCTTTCTGGACTGTATCTGGTTTGAAAATTACTGTCCAGTTTTTGGGGTCCACTACAAGGCTTACAAACACCGCGTTACCACTTTGGATATAGGTTTTGACATTTCGAGCGCCCAAGTCTTCAAGAACTGCAACAAGTTCTCTCATCGGTAGTGTATTCTTCCCACCGACATTGATGCCTCGAAATAGCGCAATATAGGTTTTCATTTGATCATCGCTTCGAACTTGATATCAGAGGATTCGCCCATTCGAGAGAACGCTGCCAGCGACCAAATATGAAAGCTGATTTTACGCGATGAAGAAATGCCCGCCAAGATATCCATAGCGATCTGATTCATAAGATGGCGCATGAATTCTGAAGGTTAACCTTGCCGGCAAGGTTTTGGTTCCGAAACGGCAAATTTTTCCCTTCAAGTCACATGTCGTCGCTTGCTCTCGAACGTCGCTAGTTTCTCCATCCGGTCCCCTTTGTGAGCCAAAGGTTTCTGCTGCGGGTAGACGACGAGCCTTGCCAGGCAAAGCGCCGGCACGCTCGATCTTTAAACTCGAATCACAAGGGGGAATATCACATGTTTTCAAGAATCGAGAGTACTCGTCGTTCGAACCACAGCATTTTCCTGCCACAAAATTACGGGTCGCCTTTCAACGACACTACAGAGCATATTTCAGGTCTTGGCCTGGCGCGGCTCGACTTCGAGCGCTGCGCGGTCGCCGGAGAGGTGATTTACACCGTCGAGGGCGATTCGACTCCGACCAGCCAACAAGAGGAGGAAGCGCGCATCGCGACGCTGGCCCATGCGCTCAAGAAGCTGGGCAATCCGGTAGACGCCGCCGAATTCATGCGCTGCCTCAATGCGATCTGTGAAGGAGGTGACGCGCGTTACCGGCAGGTCGCAGCCTCTTACTATTACGGGGAGATCGTCGAGCGCGGCGTGGGACCCGTGTTCAAGGAGATGGCGCTCATCGCCATGCATCTCGCCAGCCTCAATCCTGTTATGGAAGAAGTGGAGAGCGGCTCTGAAATAATGTACGCGCTTTGTGGGGAATCGAAGCCGCGATCCCTCTTCGATCTGGAGGTGGCCGCAGTCAATCGGATGATCCACGGCCGCCGGAAAAGCGCGGGCTTTGTCCATGATGAATGGACAGAATGGTTGAACGACCTCGAAGCAAACGGCGCGACCATCGATGAACTCGATGACGCGTTCGCGCACGTCGAAGCGTTAGATCAATACGACGAGGGCGGCGCGCGTTCGCCTTGGCTTTCCGCGTCAAGGCCGAGGGATTGATTCTCAAAACCCGCCGCAGGAGCGATGAGGGATATTGGCGGCTCATCTCCAGCGCCGCCTCGCGCAGTTGATCAGGGATCGGTTCGCGCTGGTATTTACGGTTTGCCCGCCACTGGTCAAAGCGGGCCTGTAGTTCGAGCAGTTGGTCAGGAATGCGATCCATCGAAGACCTCCAAAAGTAAGATCAGGCATCGATGGAAACGATAGATGAGGTGGCGATCACAAATCACGCACCATTGCCGAATCAAGGGATTAGCGAATGTCGGTCATCGTGCGATCTCCTTTCAGTTTTGGTCAACCGAAAGTCTAATCACACGATGGCCCGATCAGCTATGGCCACAATTCAACATCATTTTTTGTCCTGTAGAGAGGACTTTGAGATGACTCGAATGCCTTTCTCGATATGGTTGGTTGTAACGTTCTTTCTAGCAGTTCCTTTTATAGGACAACTGAGCGAGGTGGTTTCTAAACGATCGCTGTACGCTGATGCTGGGAAGGCTGAGCGAGGTCGAATGATGGGTCCGAGTTGGCGGATTTCGTCCGGCGTGGCGCCTGTGACCGGTCCTCCGGCAGCCGCTATCGATCATAGGGGTAGGGTTCATGTCATTTGGACTGAACAGTCGATTTCTCGTGGTGAAAAGGCTACTATCCAATACAGCTATTACAATGGAGTCAGATGGAGTAAACCTCAGGTAATAGCGTCCTCGCTGGCGCATCAACATGAACCTCACGACTACGCTGTAGTGACCGACGCCGGCAACCGAGTTCACGTAGTGTGGAGCGAGTGGTATCAGCGTGGAGGTCACTATCTGAGGTTCGATGGAAGAGAGTGGAGCGTTGACCAACCCGTTTCACCGGAGTTTCTGGGGAACGTCGCCCTTGCGGCAGATAGCAAGGGTAGCCTGTTTATGACTTTCGTAGGCGCGGTGGAAGGTAGACTCAGCTGGCACAGTCTGATAAGCCCGCATGAATCCAAACGAGAGATTCTAGAGATACTGCACTACGCCACATTGCGAGACGGTCGCTGGTCTGTGCTCGGCAAGCTCGATGGGGCGGCCGCCCCTCAATTTGGTGATTCTGCAATCGCCGTAGGAGCGGATGAAAAAGTTCACGTCCTGTATGAGAGGGGAACAGCTTATCAGGCATCAGGCATTGAGTATACAGTCGTTTACCCCACCGCGACTGCTGGGGCGAAGCTGACGACTCGAGAAGCATACAGACCGTCAATTGCTGTGGACAATGGCGGAATTGTACACTGCGCTTGGGGGGACGTCGGCGTGAGCTACTGCCAAATAGAACACGGTCTTGTCAAGAATCGAGTTGACAACCTAGTTCCTTACGGACGAGCGCCAGCCATCGTTGCCGATGTGGGCGGGAGAGTTCATTTGGCTTGCCTTTTGATTGATGAAGGGCGCATCGGATACATGATTCGAAGCAATAACAGATGGACCGCAATGGTCAAGATGGGAAACAACGCGGACATGGCACCAGCGCTTGTCGCAGATCAGCACGGTAACGGCTATGCGTTTTGGGTGCAAGATAACAAGCTATATGGTCATTTGATGAAAGCCGGGGACACCGTACTGAGATCACGCTAAATGCGGAGCACCAGAGACGTGCGCGGAGCCGGAGTACCGGCTGGGGTCAGGCCTGCAAAATTGTAATTCATTTGGATTCCTCTGCCCTTCTCACAGCATGGGGCGCCAACTTGATTGAGCCGACCCAGTGAAGTGCAGACCTCAGCCGCTGGAGCTCATCTCGATCAGGACTTGGATAGAAGAGTGTCAATGGTACGCAGGAGAGCTTCCTGGTCGCGTTTTGGGAGCTGATCGATTTGTTGAATGCGCCGGAGTAGCCGCCGGTTATTGGCAGCACTACTGGCGACTGGCTCAATAACACAATTGCCATTGGATATGTCTCCAGTACAGTAAGCTTTCGGCAGCAGTGCATGATTTTTCCAGAAAATCATGCACTGTTGCCGAAAGCTTACACATTATCAATTTTCTTCAGCGCATCAGAGCGAGCAGTGAGCGGTTCTATGCGCAAACACCTTGTTGGGAATGGGTGGGAGGCAAGAACAAATGGGCAAGAGTACTCTTCTATCACAATTCATCAATCTTGCTAAACAACAGAACGACGATGCTATTGTTGTCACCAGCAATGATCGGCATACTTCACCTGCACAAGTAATGGGTCATATTGCTGCCGAGTTAGCAAAGCTTGGCTTCAGTCACAGCCAGTTTGACGATCGGTACAAAAAGTATCGTGAACTTCGTGAAGAGATTGAAAGCGATCCTAACGCCCCACCTGGGATAATTGATCTTCTGGCGCGAGTGGGGTCTGATGTTGTCTTCAAGTCAGCTCGGCATATACCTGGCGCGGCTCCACTTTTAGATAGCATCGATCAAAAGGCTACTAGCGATGCATTAGCTCAACTGGCCAAGTTTGGGTTCTCAAAGTGGAGTAACAAGGATGAAAAGATCCTATTGCTCGAAACAGAACAAATACTGACACCGCTATTTATAAACCTACTCAAGAAAGTTTTTGAAAAGCGACCGCTTGTTTTGATGTTCGATGTCTTCGAACGTACCAGTCAATCGCTGTCGAGATGGCTATTACAGTTGTTCAACTTCGAGTATGGTGAGTTTGACACTACTCTCACCTTTGTGATTGCTGGCCGTGATCCGCTAGAGCAACACTGGACTGGGCTGACCGGGGGGATATGCCATATAGCTCTAGAACCGTTCACGCTTGAAGAAACGCAACTATATTTGGTCAACCAGGGAATCACTGATGATTCTTTGATTATGCAGATTTACGAAGACACCGGAGGACTACCTGTACTAGTTGAGCTGTTGGCTGCGACTAAGCCGCAGCCTGGCGCACCACTCGCTGATGTCAGCAAAGACGCTGTTGAACGTTTTCTACAATGGGTGTCGCAAGAGGACCGCCGTCGCATAGCATTACTGGCCGCTGTACCTAGACAATTTAACCGCGACATCCTTACTTCCGCCTTAGGCAGTGATGCAACAGACACATTCGATTGGCTGGCGACGCAAAGCTTTGTTCGTGCAGACAAAGAGCGCGGCTGGTTCTATCACGAAAAAGTGCGTGAACTTATGCTGCGGCATCTTCACAATACCACACCAAAAGATTTGGAGGAGGCGCATTCTAGGCTTGCAAATTATTTTGTAAATGAGCAAGTAGCCCTTAATCTCGTGGATAGAGCTGCTTATAACAGTGAGGCATGGCGCAAAGCGGAATGTGAGCGCATATACCATTTGGTCAGCACGCAACCTGAGATTTATAAAGGTGAAGCATTAAATGCTTTTTTCCATGCTTTTCATTTTCGTTGGGGATTTGCAAGGAGCATCACTAGTGTTAGCAAACAGGTTAGCCGTGAAAGAAATGTAAAAGCGCTCGCTGAGCTTGCAACTGTGGCTATTGACTTTTATTCAGCTTACGACAGTGATGATTATCAAGCAGGAATTGATGCGCTCAATATTTTAGAGAAGTACGGCGGTTTCACAGTAATAGCAAAATGTTCGATTTACTCTCACCGCGGCTACTTGTACTCTAACATTGATAATCAAGATCAAGCCCTCAAAGACCTAACTCAGGCGATTGAAGTCGATCAAAAATGCTATAAAGCTGTGACCAGGCGTGGGCATGCTTATCTGTCAATGGATAGGTATGAGGAGGCGCTTGCCGATTTTAATAAGGCGATTGAGTTGGACGGAACTGCAAGCAGCACGTTAGTGAGTCGCGGTAGTACTTATGAGTTGATGGAGAGATATGAAGATGCATTAGCTGACTTTAGTCGTGCAATCGAGATAGATGGAAAATCTGTTTCGGCATTATTACACCGCTCACTGTGGTATCAACGCCTACGTAGGCATGATGAAGCCTTGGTCGATATTAATAGAGCCATAGAAATTGACAAAAATAATACAATAATCTTCAGCAGTCGCGGGCTTCTTTTGGCGGTTATGGGCAAAGATAAAGATGCCCTAGCTGATCTTAATAGAGCAATAGAGTTTGACCAGGAATCCACTTTGCCTCTGATTGCTCGCGGAATAGGTTACGGAATCCTAGGTGAGTATGAGAAATCGCTGGAGGACTGCGATCGTGCCATTGAGATCGGCGAGAGCTTAGCACTTGCGTTTATGATTCGAGGAAAGGCTCATCAATCGTTAGAGAAGCACGAAGAAGCGGTGGCTGATTTTAGTAGGGCAATCAATCTGGATTCAAAATCCGCTGAATTGGTAATTATGCGTGGAGACAGCAAAGCAAGTATTGATAGGTATGAAGAGGCATTGGCTGACTTCACTCAGGCAATGGAACTGGATGGGGAGTCTGCTGTTGTTGCAATGAAGCGTGGAATAACCTACTGGTGCTTGGATAGGTACAATGAAGCATTGGATGACTTCACTCGGGTGATCAATTTGGACGAGACATTTATCGACGCTTTCGTGAAGCGCGGAACAATCTATCGGTTAATGGACAGGTATGAGGAGGCCATTACAGATTTTAGTCAGGCTATTAAGCTCAATAAAAAGAACGCCAGGGCGATAGCCGGGCTGGCACTAACGTACCAAATGATGGGACGGTATAAACAAGCACTTTCGGAATTTAGTCGCGCCATTGAATTCGACAAGCAATATATTCCGGCGATAGAAAGTAGGGGAGAAACTTATCGTCTGCTGGATAAGCATGAAAAGGCGATTCTAAATCGAACCAAGCAACATTGGTACAGTACCGGGAGCGGTAGCGACCGGGCACCTTGCAAAGAAGGCGTTTCGATGGGGGCACCCGGTCGCTACCGCTCCCGGTACTGTACCGCCGCGTGTACCAATGTTGCTTGCTCTGATTTAGACTTTGATCGGGTGCTTGAAATAAATGAAAAGAATGCCTATGTGCTTGCGAAGCGAGGTGCCACTTACCACCATCTAGGCATGTACGAGAAAGCTCTGGCCGATTTAAACCGTGCCATTGAGATTGATGAGGAATTTGCATGGGCAATTGCCAGGCGTGGAGAAATATTTAGAGATATGGGGAGATTCGATAGCGCGCTAGCTGACTTGAACATGGCGATAGAGCTTGATCCTACTCTCATCATTGCAACAAGGAATTGCGGTGTTACATATCGGTTGATGGGAAGGCTCGATGAAGCGCTGGAGGCATTTGATAAAGTCATAAAGAGTGCTAAAGACAATAAAAGTGAGAAGGACGAAACTGCACTTGCTTGGCGCGGTGAAATTAAGCGAAGACTCGGGAGATATGAGGAGGCTATCAATGATTTATCCAGCGTAATAAAGGATGATAAGAGAGATACCTTTGCTCTTTCCCGTCGAGCGGCGGCATATCTCGCATCTGGCAAGGCTGGTGCTGCACGGAGAGATTTTCAGCTATTAATGTCAAGCACACCTAAAACTGTTGAGGAATACTATAACCGAGGTGTAACGTTTGCGATTTTCAATAGGCACTCAGACGCTATCAGGATACTAAAAGAAGCTTTCAAGTTAGGTAACAGGGCGTATTTTTATGCGATAACAGATGATTTGTTGGAACCCCTTAGGCGATTGCCTGAATTTCAAAACTTAATTAACGATATGCTCCAAACGATAGGAGCGGAGGAAGACCGCTAATCATACTCCGAATCTTCGTAGTCGAAGCTTCCGTCCTCAAATGAATGTAAGGGGTTCTTCCGTTTCACTCAATCCCTTAACTGTTTAGAATTGCGAACGTACTGGCGAGACGGCGCAACGGAGCAGATGCGGCCTCTTTTAATTGATGAATAATATTGATAAATTGGACCGTATCCATCGCGTCCGATAATCTTTCATTATGCAACGTAAAGCCGCGTAAGCCCTTATTTCACGGTCTTTTTCTCGCGATGGGCGGGGCGGACGCATCGCGGGGTCTTGCAGGTCTGGTACAGCGCTTCGCAGTCGCTCAGCTTCTCGCCGGTCGCTTCCTGATAGATAAATCGCTGCGGCGTCGTGACGATCAGATCGTCCACGCGAAAAGTGTCCCCGCCGAGCCATTGCCAGCAATCATCGTCAGTGATCTCGATGACTTCGACGAGGGCGCGGAATCGCTCGATCGCCGGGAGGATCGGATGCGGAACGTGAAAGCGTCTCTCCATCTTTCTCGATCCTCCATAGGTCTTCCCAGCCCGTGGACTGGTCGAATTGTTCGGCGCCCGAAAGCGTCTCAACCTCGGGCATTTGGTCGGGTATTTGACCGGGCATTTGGACCCGATTCAGGCTATCTGATCCGGGCATTTGACCGGGTATTTGCAGGGCTTTTCTCCGGGCATTTGACCGGGCATTTGGGAGCGGATCTCCTTCGGCCGCCGTGGTTTCGAGCCGGGCATTTGATTCATTGCCCGGCTCGACGGCCCCTATCTGAATCTGCTCAAAACCGTCTCCAGCCATGTCCGGGCAATTGCTATTTCCGAGGCCGGCAGGAATAGGTAGATGCCCGCCAAAAGAATCAGCCCCAACATCGTCCGCCAGAATTTTTGTCTCACTGCTCGCCTCCTCTGCCGCTCGTCGAATCGTCGAATCCGGCGCGGCCCCTACTCCTGATCCGACTGGGCTTTTGGGGAGTCGTCCCGCGACGCATGCACGAAGCCGGCAGACCTGGCGGGGACAGTCATTCCCCTTCCCTGCTGCAAGTAATCCGGAATGCCGTCGTGGTTGCGGTCCCACTCCCAAACGCCCATCAGAATGCCGCCGGCGAGGATCGAAGCGAAGCATTCGGCGAACGCGAGCGCGATAAGCGTCCACCACCAATTTTCTCTGATCTGCTCCTCTGTGGCTTTCGGCTTTATATCCACCTTCGGCTCGGGCGCGGCTTCGGCGATCGCGACGGCGGGCGATACGGCCGCGGTTGCCGGCTGGGCGGTCGGCGCCGCGATCGGACTCTGTGACCGTCGCATCCATCGCGGCAGTTTGGCCAGCCTGTTCGCTTCCGCGTTGAGCATCGCCGCATTCTTCGCGGCCCGGTCGGCCTCGGCTTTGGCGAGATCGGCGTCCGCCTTCTTCAGCGCGACCTGGCGCCCGGCTTCGGCGGCCTTGCGCTTCTCTTCCCGATCCTCTTCGGAGTGGCGCTCGACCGTGCTCTGCTTGGCGCCGCTCAGTTCGCGCGAGAAGATCCAGTGGCAGCCGACGTTCACGCAGAGAAGGGCGCAGATAATGATGTCCGCGATAATGCAGTAGCGGACGATCTTCGGCGTCGCATGATTGGATTTCCACGTGAATAAGCCGGCGACGCCGACTGTGGTCAATAGCATCACGGTTGCCAGGAATGAAGAGTCTGGGAACGCTTTGAAGTTTGACACGCCGACGACAATGGCCGGCAGGATGACAATAAAAGTGAAGAGTAGAAGTTTGCGCCACGGGTTCATATAGTTGCTCCCTTCCCTGAAAGGGAGCTGTGGACTTGGCGAAGAGCCACGCTTGCGGTACGCTCCGCTTCGCCGCACAGCTCGCTAAACTGGTTTGTGCGGTACACGCGCTGTCCGTTGTTCTCAAGGCAAACGGGCAGCGCGTCGCTGTTTAGCCTTCCGCCGGCTGCTCCGGCTCGGCCACCGGATCTTGCCCGACTGATTCAGCCTGTTCAGACGTTGCGCCTTCGGGCGGAGATTCGTCTGTGAGTTGTTCGGTGGATTGTTCGAGCGTGAGTTCTTGAGACATGAATAGAGCCCCCCCTGAATGGCGCTGGGAGGCGCGATTGTTTCCCGGCGAGAGGATAGCACGCTACAGGCTGAAGGCAAAACTTTTTCAATTAGGGGAGCAGCAGGGGGAACAAAAGAAAACAGCCACCTCATCGGTGGCCGTAACTTTTTGATTTTATTGATGGCCAGGGACGGAATCGAACCGCCGACACACGGATTTTCAGTCCGGTGGCCAATCACTGAATCAAGTTGAAAATTACTGATATCCATCACATTTTATTCGGGTTGCAGCCCTACGGTCAGGGAACCGAAATGAACCGAAATGAACCTCATTGAAACAATTTTTGTCCCAAATTTGTCCCAAGATTCTTCAATAGAGGAAGAGCCGGAATAAGCAAGAGCAACACCCCACCTATCATTGTGAGCGATCAGCGCCATACATTTGTTCTGATTTCTCGCCTGCAGCAGGCTGGGATCTTCGACCGTGTTACGGTACGGCGGCCAATGTATTGCTCTCGATGGAAGCCGACGGATTGGCTATGGGCCAGATGTCGAAGAAGTCTACGCTGCGGCCAAGATTTAGGGTACCTGTCAAGACGCAAGGTGGCTGGGGGACGTGCTGTGAGCTCGGTTCGGGACCGAGAGGTCGTTGGTTCAAATCCAATCGCCTCGACTTTCAGAATCAATCATTTACGGGCATCGCGAGATGCCCGTTTTGCTTTTGCAGTCACATTTGCGGCCACATTGGGATTGGAAGAGCATCGTGTTCTTCTCGTCAATTTTCAAACAAGACTACCAACATCTAAGGTAGCGCGATGCGACGGAATTTTATCAATATTGTGCCGATCGCTTCAATGGCTGTAGTTTCGGGTTTTGATCTCTAAAAGATGGTAGGAAATGCAAGGCCCAGTTGCTCTCCTCGCAAAGTTGTTGCGGTGTGATCCCGACCGGCTGAGGCATGATGCATACTCACAGTTTTCTCAATCACCTGCCACAGTTGCTTTATCGCTGTTGCCCTTCAGGATCAGTCTTGTCGACGGCTGCGACCAGCAGTGGGTCTCGTCTCAACAGATCGTGATCATTGAGGTCTTCATAGCCGATCGCCAACCTATAAATGCGCTCCCCTACCAACTCTTCAACTGTATGCTCGATCAGATTCGGATCGCGATGATCAGTGAAGCAGGCGGCGAATTGTTTGATGATCATCCGCCTCGCCTCGACCTCTCTGAACAGTAGCAGACCGCCGTCGGATGTGGTTGTGCCTCCATTGAACTCGGCCACCACTGTTGATCGGCAAGAAAGCATTCATTCATCCCGCGATCAAAACCGCATTCACCTGCCATTTCGTTCTTCTCAACAGCCTTGAAAAATCCAAGCGAGCAGAGTCGGCAACGTAAACCTGACTGCAAAGTAGGTTTAAGGCTTATGCAGTTTATAAGCCAAAACGAGCTGTTGACCGCGCTCCCGCCGGTTATCTATGAACGATTGGCGCCACACCTTCAAAGAGTCCGCCTCGAAGCGGGCGGTGTACTCTTCGATGTCGGCGCACCGATTGATTACACTTGGTTTATCAGCAGCGGAATTGTCTCGTTGCTTGGTGTCACAGAAGACGGCGCCTCTATTGGAGTCGCGATGGCAGGTTGTCAGAGTGTGATCGGATTTCCAGGAATCGTGAGAAAAAACGAGACCGCATTTCGCGCTCAGGCGCCAGCCGCAGGTGAAGCGCTCCGTGTTAGCGCGAAGGCTTTGCAGGCGGCTCTAAAGCAGGAGAGTGAGATTTACGTTCCGCTGCTCGACCATACCCACACTCTGAGCGAACAGATTACTCAGGCGGCTGTTTGCAACCAGTTCCACAAGACAGATCAAAGGCTGGCCCGTTGGCTGCTCCTTGCGCGTGACATAACTCGCTACGGCGCTTTCAATCTCACATACGAGGCGATGGCGTAGATACTAGGTGTTTCGCGCAGCGGCGTCAGTTTGGCGGCAGGCCTGCTGCAAATGAAGGGGCTGATCCGATATGCGCGCGGCCGGATCGCCCTACTCAATCCCAAGGGACTTGAGCTCACTTCTTGCGAATGCTACCGAATCCTCAGCCGGACGATAAGATCCTTGCTCCCGCCTGATAATCTGTCAGCGACGGACGGAGTCGCTCCCTGACAGACTTGCCGCAAAGAGACGCGCATCGCCTCGTCGGATGCCCGAATCAAAGGGATTGACGACGCGGCGGTTCGCAATCTTCTGATCACATCCATTGGCGTCCGGCGCTGGCCCGATCGCCTCAGCACCCGATTTCGACTGATACGATTGCCCTATTGGGATGTCGGAAATCACTGTTGAGACGTTGACAAAACGGTTGGTAATCCGGGGTAAAGGCGCTATCATTTCTTGTAACACACCTAAAATGGCCGGAAGCGGGCTACGCCCGGCGGCCGAATGCCGGAGATTACTGTTTGGAAAAAGGGCAGGCGCCATCCTCCCGCCCTTTTGTTTTCGCGCGTGCTCCTCCTCTCTGGTCGCGGTGGGACTTCGATGAGTTTGGCGCGCCGGTAAAGCGTCGAGGACGAACTACAATCCTTGGTATGCGCTGGCGCGAAAACGATT
>WNFZ01005473.1_pt1 | contig 11650 bp, 8 predicted proteins | sample 5400081 | NCBI WGS metagenome assembly WNFZ01 (sample SAMN13153365, study PRJNA577476) | soil metagenome | isolation source: 80 cm soil or saprolite under grassland replicate 1 | place: USA:California | collected 2016-06-15
GTCTCGATCGGTTTGGAGGCTTACGCACAGCGTGACCCGCTGGTACAATATAAAACGAGAGCCTCTGAAATGTTCACGCAGTTGGTGGAAGACATTCGAGGCCTGGTGATCAGCAGAGTGTTTGCTTATCAACCTCGACCGGTTGAGATCACACCTGTTGAAACTGCCAATCTTCCAACTGCAACCACATCAACCTCTCAAATCGATAATGGTAAGAAAAAGAAACGGCGGCGACACTAGCCCTTAACGGAATGCCACGCGCATCCAAGGTGCCTTGCTGAATCAGAAAGTTAGTTTTATTTGTGATTAGACAAAGAGCTTAGTGGTTTATGTAACGAGCAGCAGAAGTATGTCAACAGCAGAACGCGTCACAGCTTCTCTCCATACTTATCGCGCCCTCCCAAAGGTGGAATTGCATCGTCACCTGGAAGGTTCACTGCGCTTGGATACCATGCTCGACATTGCGCGTCAGCATGGCATTACCATCCCTGCGGATGTTCTGCGGTTAAGCACCTTAGTTCAGATCCAGGAAGAAGACAAGTTCACCTTTCAAAATTTTCTCGCCAAATTTAATACATTACGACTGTTTTACAGATCACCGGACGCGATCCATCGTATTACAAGTGAAGCCGTAGAGGATGCAGCAAAAGATAATGTGAAATATATGGAGCTGCGTTTTACGCCGGTTGCGTTGAGCCGGGCCGAGCGCTTCCCTTTGCATGATGTCGTTGATTGGGTAATTACCAGCGCACATGAAGCGTCAAAGAAATATAATGTGGCAGTTCGTTTGATCGCTTCGGTGAATCGACATGAAAGCACGGAGCTTGCCGAACAGGTGGCCTGGCTGGCCGTGGAGCACCTGGCAGACGGCATGGTCGCGATATACCTGGCGGGGAATGAAGCTGAGTTCAGGACGGAGCCATTTTATGGATTGATCAAGGAGGCTCGCCAATCGGGTTCGCATGTCACTATTCATGCCGGCGAATGGGGTCCCGCGAACAATGTAAAAGAAGCGATTGAAGAGTTAGGTGCAGAGCGGGTTGGTCACGGTGTGCGGGTGCTGGAAGATGGAAATATCGTAGCCCTAGCTCGTGAACGCGGTACAGCTTTTGAAGTATGTGTGACCAGTAATTATCAGTCGGGTGTTGTTGGTTCTCTGGATACCCATCCCTTGATGAGGATGCTGGATGCAGGTTTAAATATAACGATCAATACAGACGACCCCAGCATCTCACGCATCACTCTAAGTCATGAATATTACACGGCTTGTGAAGACCTGCGTATGCCCCAAAACATATTAAAACAACGGATTGTTGCTGCGGCTCATGCATGTTTTCTGCCTGGAGATGAAAAGGAAAAGTTGGCAAATCAACTTTACAAAGATCTGAAACTGTAATCATCACCACAAAGACCCCAAGGGTATCAAAGGCGCTCCTTTGTATTCTTAGAAGACTGTGGTGTGAGGGCAGGGTAATTCACTCCCTGCGAAATTTCACACACCAAAGGAGACACAATGAACGATTTCTTCAATGCACGCGATCAGTTAAAAGTTGGGGATAAGGAATATGTTATGTATCGCCTCGACGCGCTGGAAAAGGCTGGTCTGACGAACCTCAAACTGCTCCCATTTTCCATTCGAGTCCTTCTCGAGGCCGCTCTCCGTCAATGCAATGACAAAGAGATTACTCAAACCGATGTAAAAAATATCGCCGCGTGGACGGCAAAGGGTGTGCGCCCTGGTATCCCGTTTTTGCCAGCGCGCGTGGTCCTGCAGGATTTCACAGGAGTCCCTGGAGTGGTGGATCTGGCCGCGATGCGGTCCGCGGTTGCCCGTCTTGGGGGCGATCCGAAGAAGATCAACCCGCTTGTACCTGTAGATCTGGTCATTGATCATTCCATCCAGGTGGATTTCTTCGCAACGGCTGAAGCGCTCACACGCAACACGGAAATTGAATTCCAGCGCAATCGCGAACGCTATGAGTTCCTCAAATGGGGACAACAGGCATTTAGCAATTTCCGCGTCGTCCCACCGATGACCGGGATTGTTCACCAGGTCAATCTTGAATATCTGGCCGATGTAGTCATGACGAAGCAGGATGGCAATGAAATGATTGCCCTTCCTGACACACTCGTTGGCGCCGACTCACATACAACCATGATCAATGGTCTTGGGGTGGTGGGTTGGGGTGTAGGCGGGATCGAAGCCGAGGCTGTGATGCTTGGTCAGCCAATGGATATGCTGTTGCCAGATGTGATTGGTTTCAAGCTATATGGGAAACTGCGGGATGGTGTCACTGCGACTGACCTTGTCCTCACTGTGACTCAAATGCTCCGCAAAAAAGGCGTTGTAGATAAATTCGTTGAGTTCTATGGCGAGGGACTCAACTCCTTGTCTCTACCTGACCGGGCCACGATTGGAAACATGGCACCTGAATATGGCGCGACCATTGGCTACTTCCCAGTGGATAAAGAGACGCTTCGTTACATGCGACTCACCGGTCGCCCTGAAGAAGTGATTGCTCGTACTGAAGCCTATATGCGTGCCCAGGGACTTTTCCATGAGCCGGGTATGCCTGAACCTGAATATACTGATACCCTGGAACTGGACCTCACCTCTGTTGTGCCATCTCTGGCTGGACCCAAGCGCCCGCAGGATCGCGTGGCGCTCTCTGACATGAAATCAGTTTTCGAAAACGCGCTCATCGCGCCTGTAAAAGAGCGTGGCTATGAACTTTCTCCTGAAGCATTAACGCGCGAGGCCACCTTTGGCACAAATGGGGGTACACAAAAGATGAAACATGGCGCCGTCGTGATTGCGGCGATCACCTCCTGTACAAACACCTCCAATCCTTCTGTGTTGATTGCAGCGGGTTTGGTTGCCAAGAAGGCACTTGAAAAAGGCATCAGTGTCAAGTCCTATGTCAAGACATCACTTGCGCCAGGTTCCCGTGTGGTCACAGAATATCTTAAACAAGCTGGTTTGATTGATCCGCTTGCCAAACTTGGATTCAATGTTATTGCTTACGGTTGCACCACTTGCATTGGGAACTCCGGTCCATTGCCGGGCGAAGTTGCCAAAGCGGTAACGGGTTCCGATCTGGTTGCTGCGGCAGTTATTTCTGGCAACCGCAACTTTGAGGGCCGCGTCCATCCGCTGGTGAAAGCCAACTATCTGGCTTCTCCTCCGCTGGTCGTTGCGTATGCTTTGGCTGGCACGGTTGACATTGACCTGAACAACGAATCGCTTGGGATTGGTTCAGATGGTCAACCTGTTTATCTCAAGGATTTATGGCCCAGTCAGCAGGAGATCAATGAATCAATTGCCTCCAGCGTCAGAGCACAGATGTTTCAGGAGAAATACGCGGATGTATTCAGTGGCTCCGAGATGTGGAAAGAGATCAAGGTCAAAGAAGGTGATTTGTTTGAATGGAATGAAGATTCGACTTACATTCATCATCCACCTTATTTCCAGACTCTGACTCTGGAGGTGCCTCCTATCAAAGATATAAAAGGTGCACGTGTTTTGGGCGTTTTCGGCGACTCTCTTACAACTGATCACATTTCTCCGGCAGGAAACATTGCTATTGACTCCCCAGCGGGCAAATTCCTGCAAGAGCGCGGTGTGCAGCCCAAGGACTTCAATCAATATGGGGCGCGCCGTGGCAATGACTTGGTTATGGCACGCGGCACATTTGCAAATATCCGCTTGAAGAATTTGATGGTCGCGCCGAAGGAAGGCAACTGGACCAAACACCAGCCTTCCGGTGAGGAGATGTGCATTTTTGATGCGGCGGTCAAATATCAAACCGAAGGGGTACCAACGATTGTGTTGGCAGGTAAGGAATATGGCACCGGTTCCAGCCGCGATTGGGCTGCGAAGGGTCCGATGTTGCAGGGTGTAAAAGCCGCCATTGCCGAATCCTTTGAACGTATTCACCGATCGAATCTTGTGGGGATGGGAATCCTACCTTTGAAATTCATCGAAGGAGAAAATGTCGAATCGTTGGGGCTGACTGGTGAGGAAGTCTTCGATATCGAAGGCTTAAGCGATATGAGGCCCAAAGCGGTCGTGAATGTAATCGCAAAGAAAATGGATGGCTCTGTGGTCGAATTTAAAGCGATTGCGTTGTTGAACACTAATGTGGAAGTAAATTATTACCGCAATGGAGGTATTCTTCATACGGTACTAAGAAATTTAGTGAAGTAAAAGTTCGCTGTCCAGCCAATTACTGCTCACCCTAAATTAATCTTTTAGGGTGAGTTCGTTTTAAGAAGAATTTTTACAAATCTGTTAAGTAAAAGCGTACTATAGTCCTATTCCCAGGCTTCACTAGCAATACCCTATAATGCATTGACTTAAAGCAGAGCAACGTTATATTTCTCCATCTGTCTAAACTGAACATTCACTGCAACCAAATGAGGGAGGCCAGCATCATAAAGCTGTTTACTCACGATGATTTCATCGTTGCCAAATAACCTTAGTTTTCCCGGTCTCGGGTAGTTTATGTATTTTGACAAAGGAAACCATGATAAAGAAACGAATTTACCAAATTACAGGGATGCTTATTGCGTTCGTTTTGACATTGGGAGGATATGCAAGAGCAGAAGCTATGCCTCAAACTGCTACTCAAGCCCCAAAAATTTATGCATATTACTACTTATGGTGGAGTGTAAATCACTGGCACGAGAAACTAGGGACCAACTATCCTTATACTGCTTCGCCACTTCCCTTGCCAGGGACAACGGATGTAGATGGTTGTTCGCAGGTATCGAATTATGCTGGGAATCAGCTTCTTGACGTTCCCGTTGCATTATTCGGTCAAGATGATCCTGGGCAGATCGAAAGTGACATTCGAACCGCGAAAGCTGCCGGGCTCAGTGGATTTTGGCTAAATTGGAAAGGCGACGGTACGACAACCCAGACTCTTACCAGCGTCCCTTATACTCGTAGGTTTGCAGAGGCATTGGCTGCGTCAAAACGTGTAGGAGGGTTTTCGAATTGGGTGAGCTATGAGGCGTTCTCTATGCCGTCGGCTGATACGGTCATCAACGACCTCAATTTCTTGTATGCCCAGTTTGGCTCTGATACAGCTTGGGAGAAAATTGATGGACAGCCCGTTGTCATCTTCACAGGCTCAAGGAAATACGGTGATGCGGATGTCATCAAGGTCAGTAATGCGCTCCGTGATAAATTCTATTTTGTCGGCGATGAGTCTTCTACCAGTATAACCAGCGCACGCATCGCCTTGTTTGATGGAGTGACATACTACTGGTCAAGTCAGGATCCATACAAGAACTCAGCTTCTTTCGACCAAGTAAAGGCTATGGGAGATAAAGTTCATGCGGCAGGTAAGCGCTGGTTTGCTCCCTTTGCCCCTGGATACAATTCCATTCTTCTTTCCGGAGGAACAACCTGCGTTCCGCGCCGGAACGGCGATACAATGCGTCTACTGTGGAGCGGTAACTCAGTTTCTAATCCAGATGGCTGGGGATTGATTAGCTGGAATGAAATTGGCGAGAATAGTCATATCCAGCCATTGCAGAAATGGGGCAACGTCTATATAAATGTGCTGTCGGAGATTACGCAATCTAATAAAGATACTGCGCTTGCAAAGGACTCAGTAGGCGTCTTTCGACCGAGTAATGGAGCATTGTATCTGAAGAATAGCAATACCACCGGTTATGCCGATGTAGCCATCAATTATGGGATTCCAGGTGATAAACCCGTCGTTGGGGATTGGGATGGAGATGGAACGGTCACGATCGGAATTTATCGAAATGGCGTGTTTTATCTCCGCAATTCCAACACAGTTGGGGTTGCGGAGGTCTACTTTGCTTTTGGGTCACCTGGCGATCAACCCGTCGCTGGGGATTGGGATGGGAATGGGACAGATACGGTTGGTATCTATCGCAGTTCCAACTTCACCTTCTATCTGCGCAACAGCAACACTACAGGCACACCGGACCTGAGCTTCTCCTTGGGCATGCCTGGGGATGTGGGGATTACGGGGGATTGGAATGGGGATGGGAAGGACACAACGGGTGTATTCCGACCGAGCAATGGAGTGATTTTCCTGAAGAATTTCAATACCACAGGGACAGCGGATGTGGCGCTCAACTATGGCATTCCGGGCGACCAGCCCGTGACGGGGGATTGGGATAATGATGGGAAGGATACAATCGGAGTGTATCGCAATGGGACATTCTATCTACGCAATACCAATACAATTGGGTATGCCGATATTAACTTATTCTTGGGAATAAAGGGTGACATGCCGATTGCTGGCAACTGGGATAATGCCCCATAGCATAGTAGAGGAGACTGGCGATTAGCCAGTCTCCTCCGACATTTTCCAAGCATTCATCCTTTAATTGTGATTGATCCTCCCAAAAAACTCATCCTGCAAGCGCTTTGTTTCAGTATCATCCTTGATCGCACGGATCGATTTCGCCAGACCGCGTGCACGCGTATCCAGCCAGAAATTGCCTTTCTCCGCTGTGGCAGGAATTCCATCCCCGCAATAATGGCTCGGATAATCCGCGTACCACCAGACGCCCACATCAATATTCAGATCGCGTAAATGTTGGAGTCGCCCCTGCGGCATACCTTCTCCGTTGGTCGGCATTGTCTCGCTCCGTACCAGATCTGGATGGATTGCTAAAATCGCACTGGTCTCTTTTTCGCCTGCGTGACCGTCCACAGTGGTTTCCCATTGGGCGCGAATTGCGGCTTCATCTTCCGGGCTGTAAAACTGTTCTGCAACATAAACCACGTAATCACGCGGACTTGCCAGTTGAATCTGTGCAAGATAATGGATCAGATTGTCATTGCCTCCATGGGCGTTGACAATGACAATCTTTTTAAGTCCATTCCGCGCGATTTCACGACAGGTATTCTCCAAGAGTCGAATCGTCAGCTCGGGCTCGATACCAATACAGCCCGGATAATGCCGCGCCTCCAGGATTTGAGTAAAGATGTAATCGGGGAAAACGATCGCAAGTTCCAAGGCTGCGGCGCGATTACATACCTCGCGGCCAATGAACATATCGGTGGCAAGCGGCAAGTGATGTCCGTGCCGCTCGATACACGAGAGCGGTAACAGGCAGACACCTTCCGCTTTTTGAACCGCCTCTGGAAAAAGATCACTGGTTAATTCATCCCAACGCATGAGATCCTCCTGTAGATTTAATTTATCCGCCACCCGGCACGATGGAACCAATTGCCAGGAAAGCGAAGATCAACACATCCTGTACAAAATGGATAAGCCACGCCCACCGTAATCCTCGTGTTTCAAGCATGGACTTCCCTAAAAACCAGCCTAAAAACCCTGCCATTAATACACCGATCACACCCTATGGAATTCCGTAAAAGTGACCCATCCCAAAGTAGGCGGCCATCAGCAATCACGCCAAATACAACCCACTCGATTCCCACCAGCACCAGGAACAGAAGAAAAAATGGTCGTAAGCCGTGTACCTCATTCCAAATAAGTGTCAATATCAAACCAATCAGGATCACTGCTGCCGCAATTACTGAAGCTAAATTGAATGAAACTTGATAACTAAAGACTTCCTGAAAAATGATCCGTGGTAAGCCTGCAGCCAATAACAAGAATATCCATGCTGTAACGATCAATGTTCTGGATTTCGAAGGTTCGGTGGTCAAGATTTTTCCTCGATGAAAGCTCGCAAAGCTTATTGTAGCATTTTAAACGAACCTCTTGGATACAAGATGGATTTCCTTTGCCAATTCGATCCTACATTCACACGGACGATAGAAATATTCATCCTTAACCGAATCATATCCATTAGTAACAAGGATGCGATTATTATGCCGAAAACACAAATGACTAATGCTTGTATTCCCTCTCCATATTCGGTAATGCCGCCCTTCATTCAGCTGGGTGAACTCAAAACCTGAAAATACAATCGCAGGTTTGAGTGCCGCATCCTATCGTGCAAGATAGTCCTGCTTATGCTTGGTATCCGGAACAAATATTCATACAGATGTTGCTCAGGCAATTGCAAGGCGCAGAGAAATTACCATGAGCAGAATGGCTATCACCAATAGGGCTATTGCAATGATCCACCAACCCAGCGACGCCGCGAACATTGTCAATAGCACGACAATTCCAAGGGTTTGCACAACGCGTCGCATATCCTGATCCGCTTTGGTGCTTGTCAGTTGCCATAGGCCGAGACCCATTGCAATCCCTAGGAAACTAAGGAAAAGAGCAATCGTAGATATCTGAGCGCCGGTAAGTCCCAAGATATTCACGATCATAACGCCACAGACAGCCTCCCGAGAGGGACGAACTGAATTTGGCAGTATAGTGATTTTTGTAAAGATAAAAAACATAAGATCGACGTCATTGGCATCCACCGCCAACTGGATGATTTTGGTTTGATGGGGAGGTACCGCGATTTGATCTTTGACCTGACGTCTGGAAAACGCCTTTCCGCTGATCTCTGCCCTGTAAAAAAAATTATCTCCTTCATTGGTGGGATTGTTAAAAACAACAGTAACAATTCCTTTTTCAGCGGGTGTGATCATAAGAGGGCACCGCAAACCACTTAACGGAGCATACTTTACGCCCGTGAAAAAATAACTCGTGGACTCAAGATTGTTCCAAACGGAGATCCCAGACAGAACCAAACCAATGGTGACTCCCAGGAAAAAGATGGTACGGCTCAAGAGACGTAAAAGTCTTGTGTGCATGGTAGGCTTTATATTATAGGATTGACGGAAAAATCATAAGCCCCCAAGGAACTGATCATTAATTGCTTCATTATCATTCGATATCGTGCGGAGCCTCGGGGACAAGTATTTCTATCAGACCCGTTGGATATAGGATGGACTTCCCCTCGCCAAATTCAGCGAGGTTCTTCCACGTTGCCTGGATATCCTCTCCGTTCGCCTCTTTGCCTGTGATCAGAGCCTGCTCATACAACCCAGACTCTTTCAGCGCTCCATCGTAGATCAGTACAATTTCGTGACCGGGAACCCCATTGAAATTGAAAATATTCTCCACCGCGCCAAGATATTTCAAACTTTCCCGATCCACTTCCGCGTTAAGCTCTTCCATCAACTCGCGGCAAATCGTTTCAACGCTTGACTCACCAAACTCGATTCCCCCTCCCAGGGGACGATAAAAATATTCATCCTTAATGGAGTCGTATCCCTCTGCGACAAGGATGCGGTCATTATGGCGAAAGACACAAATAGCTAATGGACGGATTCGTTTCTTTTTCATAGTCCCTCAAAAAGGATAGGCGACCCAATGGGTCGCCCATTTTACAATGAAATTAATTCAGGTTGTTTCTGCGAGCGTACCCCAGCAAGATTCGCTTGCATCGACCACGGTCCTGTCCAGGTAACAGTGACAGGCAGGATTTTGCTTTTTAAATCCTCATCCGATTCAACGAAGACAAGTTTGTTCGTGGGGGTTCGTCCCTTCCAGCGGTTTTTCACTTTGTCTTCAAACAACACTTCCACAGTTTGACCGAGATATTTTTTGTTGATCTCCGCAACGATATTTTCCTGCAACTCTTCCAACATACGGAAGCGGCGCATTTTTTCTTCCTCAGTCACATTGTCATCCATGCGGCGTGTGGCAACAGTCCCCTCGCGGGAGGAGTAACGTGCCAAATGAGCGACATCCAGCTTGAGGTCCGCCAAGACACGATAGGTTTCCATGAATTGTTCCTCAGCCTCGCCAGGGAATCCAACGATGATATCTGTGGCGATGGAACAATCTGGGATCCTATTGCGGATTTTTTCAACCAACTCACGATATTCTCTTTGAGAATAGCCGCGTTTCATGTTGAGTAACACTTCATCATCGCCAGCCTGAATCGGTACTTCGATGTGCGGCATCACTTTGGGAAGGTCAGCGACTGCATCCATGAGGTCTTCACCAAAATAATTTGGATGCGAGGTCAGGAAGCGAATGCGTTCAATCCCCTCGACTTCGTGAACGACTCGTAACAGGCCGGCCAGATTCGGTCCATCAGAAATATCCTTGCCATACCGGTCAACGATCTGACCGAGGAGCGTGACTTCCTTCACGCCCTGCGCTGCGAGTGAACGGATCTCCGCGACAATATCGCCCACAGGGCGGCTGCGCTCGATGCCGCGTCGGAACGGGATAATGCAGAACGTACAGGCGTGTGAACAACCATACACCACCGGTACATGCGCGCTGACAAGTTGTCCGCGTTCGTGTTGTGGGAGGACGAGTTCATCATCCATCATTAGGAAGCGGCGCGTGGTTTCAGAATTTTCAAGTGTACGAATTTCGCCCTGGCTGAGATAGGAAACAAGCGGGCCCGGGTCGGAGGGGGGCGAGAACACATCTACATAGGGGAGTCTTACGCGCAACTTCTCCGCGCCGCGTACACCTACCAGACATCCCATCAAATTAATGACGAGGTTGGGATTCTGTCGTTTTAACGGAAGCAAAGAGGAAAGACGTCCGAGCGCCTTGTCCTCCGCAGATTGACGCACAACACAAGTGTTTAAAACGATTACGTCTGCTTCTTCGGCTTTTTCGGTAAATGAGTATCCAAGGTGTTCAAGTGAAGAGCCGACCCGCTGAGAATCGGCGACGTTCATTTGACATCCTTCGGTCCAGATGTGATATTTCATAGATTGCGAATTATACCAAGCGTGTCAGGATTTAGGGTCTCGGAGGCAGGTTTAATTGAATAAATTCTTAAGTTGAAGATCATGCTATTTCGAATATGAAAATCTCCAAGTTCTTTCTGAACTTGGAGATTTTCATATTGTGACGAACGTTCTGTTAATTAGAAAACTGTTTCAAATAGTTACCATATTCTGAGCAATAGGCCGAATCCATGCTTATTGAACAGGATTGAGCCCTCAAAACAATAGCATCACAGGTCGAATTTGACGACCAGCCATGGCTACAATTTACACTCCAGTATTGTTGATCGGCCGAGAAAGAGTAATTTACATTGGTGGAGATATTGGCATGTGTACTTTCGATGGTGCCAAGGGCAGTACCAAGTGAATGGTAGACATTGCCTGTAAAAGGTGTGAAAACCACAAGCGCGAGGATCAGGATGAGAAGTCCCAAGATGACATTGGGATTAAGAGTACCTTGTCTTTTTGCATGCTTTGAAGAGATTGTTGACATATTGAAGATCTCCTTATAATCTTGATTTTACTGATGATATTTGTAGCATCAATACCTGAGAGAGGGATTCCCTTTGCATTTCAGTTAAATTCAGCCAATCTTACAAAAGAGCAATCCACATGAAGACTTGATGAAGTAATGAATGCCATGGAAAAAGAAGTGATCAGCCAAATTTGTTTGATATAATATTCACAAATGGATAGGGCGCCTGTTCAGTCATTTTTTTACAAGATCAAATCGGAGCAATGGCTCCGATTTTCTATTAAAGGAGAATTCTTATGAAAAAACTCGATAATCTTGTCCAAGATTTCCTCGCCCAGAAGAAGATCGCGGTTGTTGGCGTATCCGATAAGCGCGATACAGGCTGTAACCTGGCTTACAAAAAGTTCAAGGAAAATGGTTATCAGGTCTATGCGGTGAACCCACGCATTTCCATGTATGATGGTGGAACTTGCTACGCTGATCTGAAATCCATCCCTGAAAAAGTGGAT
>WNFZ01007828.1_pt1 | contig 11649 bp, 8 predicted proteins | sample 5400081 | NCBI WGS metagenome assembly WNFZ01 (sample SAMN13153365, study PRJNA577476) | soil metagenome | isolation source: 80 cm soil or saprolite under grassland replicate 1 | place: USA:California | collected 2016-06-15
CAGGTGCTGAGGAGATTCGGAGAAAACGTCCAGCAGGACGCTCGTATCAACGGCGCTTCGCACGGGGCAGGTCGTCGTGGGGATTCCAGGCTTTTCCTCGCATCCTCTCGATCTCCGCGTCCACGTCCATGGGCGGAAGAATGCCGGTGACGGCATCCACCGGGTTCTCCGGCCCGATGGCTTTCCGCGCGACGAGCATCCCCCGCTGCGCCGCGAAGTCCAGGACGCCACCCGCTCGCAGTCCCAGCTTCTCCCGAAGAGGCTTCGGGATCGTAACTTGCCCCTTCTCCGACACAATGCTCTTCATACAGCGATTGTAGGAATTCCTACCTATAAAGTCAATCGAACGTCCGGATCAAGTCCACGGCTCGCTCGCCGCGCAGATGGGTGCCGTTCTTGCTGCCGAGCTTTCTTTGTCAGGGGAGCGAAGCCGCGGGCTCCTCGTCCGAGCCTTCGACGATGCCCTCGAAGAGAATCGTCGAGAGATACCGCTCGCCGGTGTCGGGAAGCATCGCGAGGACCGCGGAGCCTTTCCCCGCCTTCTCCGCGATCTTCCTGGCGCCCGCGAAGGTGCCGCCCGAGGAGATGCCGCAGAAGATTCCTTCCTTCGCCGCCAGGTCGCGCGCCGCGTCGCGAGCCTCGACGTCCGTGACCGTGACGAGCTCATCGAATCCCTTTCGGTTCAAGACCGCTGGGATGAAGTCCGGCGTCCAGCCCTGGATCTTGTGCGGCTTCCACTCCTTGCCGGCGAGGAGCGCCGCGCCCTCCGGCTCGACCACGGCGATCTTCATTTCCGGCCGCGCCTTGCGCAGCATGTCGCCGGCTCCCGTCAGCGTCCCGCCGGTGCCGTAGCCGGTCACCCACCAGTCGAGCCTCTTCCCGACGAAGTCGAGGAGGATCTCCGGGCCGGTCGTATTTCGGTGGTATTCCGGATTGGCTTCGTTCTCGAACTGCCGGGCGAGGAACCAGCCGTTCTTCTTCGCCATCTCCTCCGCCTTCTTCACCATCCCCGAGCCGCGCTCGGCGGCCGGCGTCAGGATGACTTTGGCTCCCAGAATGCGCATCAACTTGCGGCGCTCGACCGAGAAGCTGTCGGACATGATCGCGACGAAGGGATATCCCTTGACGGCACACACCATCGCGAGGGCGATGCCGGTGTTGCCGGACGTCGCCTCGACGACCGTCTGGCCCGGCTGGATCGTGCCGCGCCGTTCGGCGTCTTCGATGATCCCGATCGCCAGCCGGTCCTTGACCGAGGAGAGCGGGTTGAAGGCCTCGCACTTGACGTACATCGTCGTGCCGGTTGGCGCGAGCCGCTGGATCTTGACGACCGGGGTGTTCCCGATGGTGCCGAGGATGTTTTCGTGGATCATTTTGTCCTTCTCGCAGCAGTGTCATTCTTTTTCGCGGCGACCCCTTGCTAGCCGGCGCGCAAGCGCCGGCTCGGCGTAGGATAGGCGGAAACAATGATCCTGCAAACCCTGTTTCTCGCTCTCCTCCTCGCCATGCCCGCAGCCATGCCCGCAGCCCTTGCCGCCGCTCCGCGAACGATGCGCGTCGATTATTACCATACTGGCAGCTTCTCGGAGGAACACTTCAGCCTCGACCGCGTGGTCTTGGAGCCCCTGGAATGGCCGGGCAACGCGGCCCGCTCCCTGGACGGCACCAATCTCGGCAAGTACTTCTTCGAAGTGACGGACAGCGCTTCGCGCCGGGTTCTCTTTTCGCGCGGGTTTGCTTCCGTCTACGGCGAGTGGGAGACGACCGGAGAGGCGAAGAAACTCGCGCGGACATTCCATGAGTCGCTGCGCTTTCCCCGCCCCGAGGCGGCCGTGCGGATCACTCTCAAGAAGCGGGACGCGAAGAACGTCTTCCAGGAGATCTGGTCAATCGCCGTGGATCCGAAAGATATGTTCGTAGACGACAGCAGGCCGGCTTCGCCCGGACCTCTGCTCTCGATCGAGACGCATGGGAAGCCCGCCGACAAGGTGGACCTTCTCATCCTGGGAGATGGATACACGGAAGCCGAGCGCGGCAAGTTCGAGAAGGACGCACGGCGCCTGGCGGAGATCCTCTTTTCCGTCTCGCCTTTCAAGGAGCGGCGCGCAGACTTCAACGTCTGGGGCCTGTGCCCTCCCTCGGAGGAGTCGGGCATCTCGCGCCCTTCGACCGGCGTGCACAAGCGCTCCCGCGTCGGCGCGACCTACGATGCGTTCGGCTCCGAGCGGTACGTGCTGACCTTCGAGAACCGGTCGCTGCGCGACGTGGCCTGCTTCGCCCCCTACGAGTTCATCGAGATCCTGACGAATTCGAAGACCTACGGGGGCGGCGGGATCTTCAACCTCTATTCCACCGTCGCGGCCGACAGCCTCTGGTCGCCGTATGTCTTCGTCCACGAGTTCGGCCACCACTTCGCGGGACTCGCCGATGAGTACTACACCTCCGAGGTCGCGTACGAGGCGGCCCCCGCGGAACGCGTCGAGCCCTGGGAGCCCAACGTGACGGCTCTCCACGACCCGAAGGAGCTCAAGTGGAAGGATCTCGTCTCTCCCGGCACGCCCGTTCCAACACCGTGGAACAAGGAGGCCTTCGAGGCGCACTCCCGGGCGTTCCAGGAGAAGCGCAAGAAGATCCGAGCCGAGCATCGCCCTGAAGAAATCATGGACGCCCTCTTTCTCGAGCAGAAGAAGGAGGAAACACGGATCTTCGCGGCCGAGAAATACGCCGGCAGGGTCGGTGCCTTCGAAGGTGCGATGTACGAGGCGAAGGCCTATTACCGGCCGCAGCTCGACTGCATCATGTTCTCCCGCGACGACGTTCCTTTCTGCGCCGCCTGCCGCCGCGCGATCGAGCGAATCATCAGTCTTTACTCGGGACCGGTCCCGAGTCCCGAGTCCCGAGTCCCGAGTCCCGGCCGATGAGCTTCGCGCGCGGCGTCCGCCTCGCCGGCTTCGCGCGGCGACATCTGGGGCGCATGAACAGAGGCCGCCGGGAGGTGATGGCGCATCTAGAATCGCCGGGCCACGAAAACCTTCCTAAGCCGACCTTCATCCAATTGCGGGTGACCAACCTCTGCAACCTGCGCTGCAAGATGTGCGGCCAGTGGGGCGATACCGGGATCTACCGGGCCGACGGCTTTTCCGATTCGGCGACCGACGGCGAGAAGGAGAGAAACCGCATCCGCGAGTTAATCGGCGCCAAGCGCCAGCTCTCGCTTTCCGACTACGTCCGGCTTCTCGACGAGATTGAGCCCTTCCACCCGATCGTCAGCCTTTTCGGAGGCGAACCGCTCCTCTATCCGGAGATTCTCCCGCTGGTCAAAGAGATAAAGCGACGCGGCTTGACCTGCACGATGATCACCAACGGAGGGCGCCTGGAGAGCTACGCGCACGATCTCGTCGAAGCGGGGATCGACTCGATCGCCGTCTCGATCGACGGTCCGCCGGAGGTCCACGACCGGATCCGCGGGCAGAAGGGGAGCTTCGAAAAGGCGGCGGCGGGCGTCCGGGCCGTGGCCCGCTGGCGGCGCGAGCTCGGCCGTGTCCTGCCGATGCAGATCGCGATCCTGCCGGTCACGGAGCTGAACATCGGCGAGGTCACGCCGGCCCTGGGAGTGCTGCGGACGCTGCCGCTCGACACGATCAACATGGGGTTACGCTGGTTCGTCCCGGAAGACGTCGGCGCCGAGTACGAAAACGTCATGCGGGAGACCTTCGGCATCACGGCGACGTCCTGGAAGGGCTTCAAATTCTCCTGGCCGGGCGGTGTCGAGGGAACCAAGACGAAGCAGATGACCGATCTCGTCAAGCTCCTGAAGAACCTCCGGCGCCGGCGGTACGCGGACTCCGCGCGCGGGCGCCCCTGGATCTCCTTCGTCCCGGACGTACCGGCCGGGAAGGTCCCCGAATATTTTTCCAACTTCAATCGGACCTTCGGCCACGACCTCTGCCCGGTCGCCTGGTACTTCGCGCAGGTCGAGCCGGACGGCGAGGTCTGCTTCTGCGGCGACTTCCCCGACTACTTCATCGGCAACGTGCGACGCGCGTCCTTCCACGAAATCTGGACCGGCGAAAAGGCCTGGCGCTTCCGCGAGAAGCTCGCCAAGGAGCCTCTCCCCATCTGCGCCCGCTGCTGCGGAAACTACGTCTACGGAAAGTGGCAGCGCCCGCAGGCCGGCTCCGCTCCTTCTCCCGGCGGGAGAGGGTAGGGGTGAGGCCCACGGCCGATTCGATGCCCGCGTTCTTTCCCGCACGGGACATCTCGGTTGACTCCCCTTCCGGCGCTGATAGTCCTCCGCGCTTCACAGCTAAATCCGAACACCACTTGTAACCGGGCGGGGAGTGGGGGGAGATCCTCAGTGGGAGTGAGAGGCTCACGCCTTCTCCGACCCGGGCTTGTTCCGGCCGTTGGCGTCCTCTCTCTGCCGCGCAAGAAGGTTCCTGAGCGCCTCTGGTGATCCCGTCGTCGTTTACGACTCGCTGGCTGGCCACTGGATCCTGACTAACCTGGCGTTGATTCTGAGCGGCTCGACGTGGCAGGCAGGTCTTTAGCGAAGGGTGAGAGCAGACTGAACTGCGATCCCCTGGCCGATCAGTACATTTATCCTGGGCCACGGACAAGACGTGGAAGGGAACCTGCCGTGAGTTGAACGTCAAGCTCAATGACGGCGCGGATCAAAAGGCCAAGCTCAGCTTCGAATAGCGTCGGTATGGGATCGAAGAGGGTCAGTTAGTGACCTTTCAGAATTGAAACGTCGTCGTCGGAAACGAGTCACAATCTCGGGAGAGACTCAAAGTCTTAAGAGTCCCTTCGTGTCTCTTCAGAAGACGGTTAAGAGCTCGGACGATTCTTTCTCCGAGCCATAGCATGCGGCGTGGGACGAAGCGGCGCTTCATGCCGCATTCCCAGGGAGGTCACAATGGATCCCGATGAAGTTCGAATGAAGTCGAGAAGAGCACGGACAGGCCTGCTGGCGGCCGTGTTGTTCATTTGCGCGGTGGCTCTGCCCTGTCCAATATTTGCGGAGCAGCCCCCTGCGCCCTGCCACCCCAATCCGCTGGCGGCGCAAGACGAGGCGACTGTGGCAAACCGCGCAGATATCGAGTTCCTGCCGGCGGATCTGAAGAATCAACTGGCTCGTTTGGCGGGACGACCGCACACCTATCTGCCGATTCAGGCATACGCGGAGGCGGATAGCCCGAGTCAGCTCTTCGAGTACTACCTGCTCGATACGCACGGATTCCAGCCCAACGTCTTCACCGCCAGAATACCGGGCGTCAACGACACTGCCATGCTGACGGCGACCGGCGGAAATTGCGGCCTCCCCACCATCGGCACGGTCCGCGTCGTCCTCGAGCCCAAGCCCGGCCTGCCGACCGATCCCAGCGACCCGGGGGCATTCATAGACATGTTCACTGATATCTCCGGGCTCTTCGTCATCAACAATGAGAGCGGATGGTACGAGGGGTGGATGATCCACGACCTCGTCGTGCCTCCGGTTGCCGCGCCTCGCGCCGACGGCCACGCCCAATTCGGCACGACCACGGCGGCGGACGCGGCCCGACTGAAGGCAATCGGCACGGGCAACAACACGCCCGGGAACGTCTTCACCATTGATGGAAGGGCGGTCCACACTCCGAGCGAAACCGATCATTTTCCGGACATCCAGACCAATGTCGTCCCGGTCCAGCTGAGTATGGGCGCGTACAACGCGATGCAGCAGATCGACGTCCATTCCTACTGGGAGTTCAACTACACGACGAATTGGGTGCACCCGCTGTATGAGCTTCCTGTCACGGGCGGCTTCGAGGACGTGTTCGATACAGCGCCCGCCAAACTCACACAAGGAACCAACCTCTGCCCCTCCATCGTTCCGGGCGATGCATTGGGCCACAAGAATAAGGTCTCCGTGTACGGCGACAATCCGGAACGCCCCCGCGATCCCGATCTGTTCGACGCCGAGATCGAATCGCAGCGGGAATTCCGGCAGCGATTCATTCCGAGCGGCGTGGCAAACGAGATTCTTCTCGACGTTTACGCCAGGCCGGTCTCTTTTCAGTTGGGCATGACGGATGTCACGCAGCGCTTGCTCAAAGCCTACGATGTGGAAGTGGCCAGGGTGGATCAGAACGGCGACGGCGTCATTTCCGCGGCTGAGGGGGACCTGGACGAAGGATCGGACGGGTTCCCGGACAATTCACGGCTGTTCCTGCCGGCGACGTCCTACAACCGCTTTGCCGTCAGTCGCGAGATCAATGACGGCCTCTTGGCGCCGCGGTTCGCCCCGAGCCAAAGAGCCTGGGTCCTGACGGGGCCCCTGGTGAGAGTCAGTCCGGCTGTGCCGGCATCGGAGGGGCGCGACAGCGACGACCGGTAGCCTTTATCCTGAGCAATCCGAAAGGGGTCGCGCAGGGCGGCCCCTTCTCTTTTGTGCGCCCAGCATAGATTTCGACTACCGGGACTCCGGGGCCTTCATGATCCCCGGAGAAGAGAGGGTGCCACTCGGCCCGAGCTGTGGTCCCTCGACCCTCGACTCTAGACCTCTCCATCCCAGAAGCGGTAGAAGTTGAACCTCAGAGTTGATGGTGGTTACAAGTCAGAGGCTTCCGCGAAACGTCCGACGGACCAGCGAGCCTGTGATCGAAGATCCCTTCTGATATGGCCGAAGCGGTTCTGACGGTCGTATCGGACTCCTCATCTTCTTCGCGCGCGCAGCCTGACGGCGTGGCCAATTCGGCAAGATCCGGCCGACGACGGCCTGAAACTGATCCATCGCCCAGGAGGCGACAAAACCTCCGACCATCCCGGCCACGAAGCCCTTCCATCCTTTCTTCCCGTCTTTGACGAGCTCGTCCTCCTGGAAGAGACAGTTCACGGGACTCCCCCACGAGGGCGACGAGGACCTTCCGAGATCTCTCGACGCTTCCGTCGGCCACGGGAGAGGCTCTGGAGTCGTCCGTCGGCCCGCACCGGGCACGCAGGAGAAGGCGGCTGCGAGGACCTTCGAAAAGCACTGTGGCGCCGGGAAGCGTCAGGTCCCGGTTGCCGAGGACGAAGACGCGATCAGAAGAGTCCCAGGTCTCCAGGAACTCTCTCGGAGTCAGAAAGACTTCGGGGGCATCGCCGCGCCGGTAGCCGAAGAGTAGCTCCGGGCCAGGTCCCCCGAGGACCTGGGTCGAGCGGCCGGTATAGAACGTGATCCCGCAGGCCTCCTCGTAGTCTCCCGCCACGACCAGCCGGGCTCCGGGCGTCCAGTTCCGGCTTACGATCACGGCGGCCGCGCGCTGAGACCGATCATTCGCCACGACTCTCATCCCCGCATCGGCCAGGCCGAGGATGGGCACGAGGCCGGCGACCCAGAGCCCAAACGCTTGCCGGCGCCGGCCCGTCCGCAACGCCAGGGAACTCGCTGCTCCCAGAACCAGCAGCACGATGGGAAAGGGCCGAGCCTTTTGGAGGAGCACCTGTCCGAACACCATGGACGCCCCCGGATGCGACGCGAAATACTCCCGATAGTAGCCGTCGAGACTGGAAACCAGGCCCGTCAGAGCGACCGAGCCGCTTCTCGCCGAGAGAAACACGAGCGGAGCGACTGCCAGGCCGATCCCGGCGACGATCAGGCTTGGGACCAGAATCGCGACAGCTCGCCGTCCGGTTGTCATGAATCTGCGCCAGCCGGAGGCGAGAATCACCGCCAGAGCGGGATAAGCCGGCAGCGCGTAGTACTCCATGCGAGAGCCAGTCAGTGTGAAGAAGAGCACGATCCCGACCGGCCAGATCCAAACGAGAATCAGTCTTCGACTCCAGGGTCCACGGCGTCGCGGCAGAGCGCTCGGAAGGAAAAAAAACCAGGGGAAGAGCCACAGAAGGGTTGAAGTCCAGAACGCGGGCACCGACAGGGGCGTGTAGTTGACAGGATCGCGGCGGCTGAAGAATCGAGCGAAATGCTCATTGCCGAAATAGAAGGAGAGGAACGCCGGGTCTCGCCGGGCGAGAAGGATGTGCCAGGGCAGGAAAACAACCGCGACGATCCCGACGCCGAGCCACGGGCGCAGCCGGCGGACGAAACTCCGTCCTCCAAGAAAGAGTGCATAGGCGGCGGCCGCGGCGAGGGGAAAGAGCAGACCGATCAGTCCCTTAGTCAGCCCGGCGAGCGAAGCTCCCAGATACAGCATCACGGGGCCGGCACGGGATTCCGGCCGCCGGGCAATCCTGGCCAGCCCCAGCAGAGAAACGCTCAACCAGAAGACGAGCAGCGTGTCGGTGAAGAGAAAACGGCCGAAGAGGAACGGTCCGAGCGAGGTCGCATAGATGAGCGCGGCAAGCGGAGCGGTTCCGCTGCCGACGAGCTCGTAGGCCAACAGGAAGGTCACAAGGACAGTCCCAATGTAGGCCAGGGCACTCGGCAGCCGCGAGGCAAACTCGGTGAACCCGAAGAGCCGGTATGAGGCGGCCACGCTCCAGTAGATCAGCGGCGGCTTCTCGTAATAGCGGGCGTGGTTCAAGTGAGGCTGGATCCAGTCGCCGCTCTCGAGCATCTCCCGGGCGACGAGCGCGTACCGAGCCTCGGCTGGACCGATCAGCGGACGCGCCCCGAGACCGGAAAAGGCGAGAACCGCGGCGAGGAGCCCGCATCCCGCCAGAGAGAGAGCCAGGGCGAGCTGAGGCCGCGGGGTCAGCCGGGATTCTTCCCCTGTTTCTTCCAGGATCTGGGGAAGGCGCGCTATAGCAGCCTGCATCCGACCGCCGCGAAAACGCCACCCTCGCCGCCGAGGGCGCGCATCCAGGAGAGCTGCGCGATCAAGCCCTCGAATGCCCAGTCGTCTTCCGACTGCGCGAAGAGCTCGTCTGATTCGCCAGCGAGGAGCGCGCTCGGGAACGCGCGCAGGTACTCGAGGCCATTGTCGCGAAACCAGCTCTGCACTTCGCGCAGGGTGTGCCGGTGCTCCTCGACGTGCCGGTACTGATCGCGCAGCCACGCCTCGCGCCGGGCCGGCTCGGCGCGCCGGTCGCGCAGGACAGGATCCCACGGGATCCAGCGATATCCAGTCAGTCTGGCGACCGCGCGCCGCAGCAGGAGCGGTAGACGCGCGTAAGCGTTGTAGAGCCCGACGACCAGCACTCCGCCCGGCCTTACCAGGCGCGCCACGGAAGCAAACGACGTCCGCGGATCGGGGGTGTGGTGCAGCACGCCCGAGCAGAGGACCACGTCGAACGCCTCGCGACGCAGGCCCGGCGTCCGCAGATCGGTCTCTACGAAATGAACCTCGTTTATCCCGTAGCGGGCGGCGGCCTTGCGGGCGAGCTCGAGGGAGGGCCGCGCCAGGTCCGCGCCCAGGATTGTCCGGTCGGCGCTGGCGAGAAAGAGGCTCAACTGGCCCGTCCCGCAGCCCAGCTCCAGCACTGTCGCGTCGCCGGGGATGGATTCGTCCAGCCGCCGCGCGAACTCGCTCCTGGCGGCGCGGGCGCGCAGCCCCGAGAGCCGCACGAGAGTTGAGCCAGGGGGCTCGGGGGACCGTAAGGTCCCCCGCTGAGAGGACGAGGGCTCGGGGGACCGCAAGGTCCCCCGCTGAGACTCAATGCGCCGCCGCAGCGCGGGCAGGCGAGGAGGTCTTCAAAAGATGGCATAGATGAATGGCGCCAGTGATTCGACGGCGGCCGCCAGCACCAGCACGAGTCCTGTCACGCAGAGGAAGACGAGCAACGGCACCATCCACTTGCGCCCCGATTCGCTGCGCCACAGCCCCCGGGCTCCGTCCGCGATGGTGGGGAAGGCGCTTCCCAGGACGAGCACCGTGCGCATGAACTTTCCGCGCCGCTTGATCATGCGGCGGCCTCCGGCGCGATCTCAACCGCACGCGGTTTCCTCACCACCGTCTCGCCCCCGACGAGCAGATCGATCCCGGAGCGGCGGAAGGTTGAATAGCCCTCGACCGCCCGATTGACGATCGGCTCGCCGGCGAGGTTGAAGCTGGTATTGAGAAGGACGGGAATGCCTGTCAGGGCGCCATACGCTTCGAGCAACGCGTGGAAGCGCGGCGCCATCTCCGGGTCTACGGTCTGTACGCGCGCGGTTCCGTCCACGTGTGTGACCGCCGCGAGCCGGTCGCGCCACTCGGGCTTGACCGGAAAGACGCCCGACATGAAGCGTCCGAGGCGCGCTCTGCCGGGAGGCAGCTCGAAGAAGCGCTCGGCCTGCCCGAGAGGAACCGCAGGCGCGAACGGGCGGAACTCCTCGCGGTACTTGATACTGCGGTTCAACCTGTCGCGCATCTGGCCGCTGTGGGGCGCGGCGAGAATACTGCGGTTGCCGAGCGCACGCGGGCCGAGCTCGGTGCGCCCCTGCATCCAACCGACGATGCGCCCCTGCGCGAGCTCGCGGGCGACGTGATCGGTCAACTCAGATCCGCTCGGCAGCTCTTCGAGCTCGAGCCCGTCCTCCCGCGCGATGCGGGAAAGCTCCTGGGCATCGATCGGAGGCCCCCAATACGGGTGATCGGGCAGCTCGCGGTGCGGCTGGCCGAAGTGCAGCCGATCCGCCACCAGCGCGGCCCCGAGCGCGCAACCGGCGTCGCCGGGAGCCGAGGGAATGTAGACGTTGCGGAACCCCGATTCACTCGCGATGCGAGCATTGGCGCAGCCGTTCAACGCCACACCGCCGCCCAGACACAGGTCGTCCAGCCCGGTCTCGCGCTTCAAGGAGCGCGCCAGATTGATGAGAATGTCCTCCAGCACCCGCTGCACGCTGGCCGCGATGTCCGCATAGCGGGACCCCTCGGGCGTTGCCGGGTCGATCGAGTCGAGCGGGTCGCGCGGCGGCCCCAGCTCTGAGACGAACCGATCGGAGAAACTGCGCCGGGCGCTCTCGTGAAACTCGAAATAGGACAGGTCGAGTGCGAGCGCTCCGTCGGCGGTGCGCCGGACCATCCTGCGCACCTGCGGCTCGAAGGAGGGCTGTCCGTAGGAGGCCAGTCCCATCACCTTGTATTCGCCCTCGTTGACTGGAAAGCCGAGGTAGGCGGTAAAGGTCGAGTAGAGCATTCCCAGCGAGTGCGGAAAATGGAGTTCCCGCATCAGCTCCAGCGACACGGCGCCGTCGCCGCCGATCGAGCCGCGCCCGAGCGAAAGCGTCGCCCACTCGCCCACGCCGTCGGCGGTCAAGATGGCGGCCCGCCTTGTCGGCGCGGTCAGAAACGCCTCCGCCGCGTGCGACTGGTGGTGCTCGGCGAAGAGGATGCGGCTCGACCTCACGCCCAGCTGCGATGAGATCAAGCCTTTCACCCAGAGCTTGCCGCCCAGGGAGTTTTTCATGGCGCGTGGAAAGCTGTGCCAGGATCGGGGAAAGCTGCGCAGCGCCATCGTCAGGATGCGCTCGAACTTGAGCATCGGCTTCTCGTAGAAGACGACCGCGTCGAGCTCGCCCGGATCGAGCCTGCCGTAATCCAGACACCACTCGATCGCCGCGAGGGGAAACGACGCGTCGTTCTTGCGCCGCGAGAGGCGCTCCTCCTGGACCGCGCAGACAGGCACACCGTCCGAGAGCAGAGCCGCGGCCGAATCGTGGTAATGGGCCGAGATGCCGAGGATGCGCATCAGTACTGCCTTTCCAGCGCCACCGTGGCGCGCGACGGAAAGAATCCCTCCGGCTCG
>WNFZ01011686.1_pt1 | contig 11648 bp, 11 predicted proteins | sample 5400081 | NCBI WGS metagenome assembly WNFZ01 (sample SAMN13153365, study PRJNA577476) | soil metagenome | isolation source: 80 cm soil or saprolite under grassland replicate 1 | place: USA:California | collected 2016-06-15
CTGATCGTCCACGAGCACCGTGCACGCGCCGCACACCCCGTGTTCGCAGCCGACGTGGGTTCCTGTGAGCCCGAGATCGTGGCGAAGAAAATCGCTCAGGAGCAGCCGCGGCTCGACGGCACGCTGGACGGCGCGCCCATTGACACTCATGCTGACCAGACGTCGGTCAGGCATAGCGACCCATGTGCTCCAACGCCCGCCGCACGTCCAACGCGGCTGGACCGCGTCCAAGCGCGCGCTCGTGCGCGATCCGAATCGCGCGTTCGGTCAGCACGCCCGCGAGATGCGTGCGGTACTCCTTCGTGGCATGGATATCGGCATCAGGATCGATCGCCGACCGCACCGCGTCGGCCGCCGCGCTGACCCGCTCGTCCAGGGGACCGCCTACCAGCAGCGTCTCTGCCTCACGCGCACGAAACGGCTTGCCACCCACACCGGTCAGGACGATGCGCGCATCCTGCACATCCTCGCGATCAAGTGTGAGCGACACCGCCACGCCTGCCAGCGCGAAGTCGCCGTGGCGTCGAGCGAACTCGAGCCATGCCTGGCCAGTCGACGGCGCGACGGCTGGCACCCACGCCTCCACAAGGATGTCCTCCGGTTCCAGCGCTGTGGTCAGGTAGCCCTTGAAAAAATCTTCCGCGGCCACCTTGCGTCTCCCGTTTGGCCCAGCGATGGTCAGCTCGGCGTTGAGACACACCGCGACCGCGGGCAGCTCAGCCGCCGGATCGGCGTGCGCGAGATTGCCGCCGACGGTCCCACGTGCCCGTATCGCGGCATGGCCCACCCAGCGGATCGCTTCGTCGAGCAGCGGCGCGCGCAGCGCGACCCGTTGCTCGCGCTCGACCGCGGCATCGCGGGTCATTGCGCCAATGGCGAGGCCTCCACCCCGCTCGGCGATGTAGGCGAGGTCCGGGATACGGTTCAGATCGACCAGCAGGCTCGGTCGCGCTAGGCGGAAGTTGAGCAGCGGGATCAGGCTCTGACCGCCGGCGAGCACTTTGGCCTCGCCATCCGACGTCGCCAGCGCCTCCAGCGCTTCGTCGAGCGTGCGCGGCGCCACATACTCAAACGGCGGCGGCTTCACAGCGGCCCACACACTGGCAAGGATACATGGCGCTGATCTCAGACAGTCATCGCCCGAGCGTGCAAGCGATGCGCGGTAGCGCAGGCGCGGAGTGGCTGGCCGGCCTGCCAGGACTGGTCGATGAATTTGAGCGTAGGTGGTCGCTGCGGCTCGGCGAGCTGCCGGGCGACCTGTGGTTCAACTATGTCACACACGCCACGCTGCCCGATGGTGCGCCGGCCGTGCTCAAGCTGTGCCTCCCGCGTGAGCGCGAGTTCCGCACGGAGGTGCACGCGCTGAGGCGGTGAGCGCCGAGTTGGTGGCGACTCAGGGCGACCAGGCCGCGCTGACTCGCCGAATCGACGTGTTCGCCGAAATCCTGGGTTTCGACCGACACCGCCTTCGCGCGTGGGCGTTCGCTCAGGCGGTGCTGTCCGCCGCGTGGAGCCTGGACGACGGCGGGGGCGGGCAAGACTGGGGACTTCGTGCCGCCGAGGCGCTCCTGCCGGGCTAGGGCCCGAGGGCGCTCCAGATGAACAGTTGCGGGCGCGAGACGCCCCCGCGGTCGACGAAGTCGTACTGGTCGAAGGAGCCGCCGGGGCTGGACAGCACGAACGGCGCGACGACCTGCGCCTGCGTCCGCTGTGTGAATTGCACGAGCTCGTAGCCCAGCGCTTCGTCCGGCCACCCGTTATCCGGTAACGGTCTGCGACCGCATTCGGTGACGAAGAAGGGCACCGACCCGAGTCGCCCCAGCAGCCAGCCCGGCCAGCGCTGTTCGACGAGGTAGAGGCTGTCGCGGTCCCAGTACTCGTGACCGGCGAGCCCGTCGCCGTGGTCGAGGTACAGCTCGATCGCCTCCCGCAGTGCGTCGTAGCCCACGGCCTCAGGCGCCAGCGGCGAGTCCTGAGCGAGCGGCGGAAACAGCAGCCGAATATCGCTCGCACCAGGCTGCGCTCGGCGGTAACGCTCCACGTTCCACCACACCGCGATCGACCAGTCGCCGATCGACTGCCAGGACGGGCTCGCCCACTCGATGTCCGGCTCGTTGGCGATCTGGAACCATTGGATCCAGGGAAAACGCGCGTGTATGGCGACGATCCGTTGCGCCAGCCGCTTCGGGTCATCAGGCCCGCGCACAGGCCACATGCGCACGATCTGCACGACGTCCTGGTGTGCCTGCAGCCAGCGCTGCAACTGCGGATCGTTGCCCAGCCAGCGCAGCGGATCGCCATCGCCGAGCTGCGTCGAGAAGACCACTACCGAGCCCGGCTTCACCACATCCAGCGCTTCGTAATCGGCCTGGCCAAGCGGCGTCTTGGGCGAGATGCCGATCCCGCGCAGAGGGCTGCTCGGACGCCACGCTCCGATGGGCAGTGACCCGCTGACCGGACCAGTCACGCTGCGCGCGGTCCACGCGAACGACAGCAGCGCCGCCGCCACCGCGACGACTGTCATCCTGAGCGTAGCGAAGGATCTCGGTTGCCCGGCGCGAGATCCTTCGGCTCGCAAGCTCGCCTCAGGATGACAAATTGGCGAGCTGGCGTTGCGCGATCGAGTTGCCTGGATCGTTCGTAAGCGTGCGCTCGAACGCACGGCGGGCTGCCTCCCGATCACCTAGTTGCAACAACGCGCGGCCGAGCATGTTCGTGCCTCGCGGTCCGAGCGGCTCGCCATTGCGCAGCACCTCGACCGCCGCCTGCCACTGCTGCTTCTCGATGAGGCCCGCGGCTGAAGCCTCGACCTCTTCCGCGTGCACGACGTGCCTGGCCGTCGCGGCGCGGGCGGATGGTGGCGCCCACTGGATGCCGGCGCGCTGACAGAGCTCCATGAGGATGCGCTCGGTCTCGCCCGTGCCTGCCTGGCCGAGCGCCGCGACGGGCTTGCTGTGCATCTCGCGCAGCCCACCTGCCAGAGGCAGACCCTCGCCGAGAAGCTCGCGGCCGAGCTCGTGGCCGAGCAGCACGACGCCGCGCGGACGCGATCGCTGCAGCGCGACGCCGATCGCCGCGCGTGAGGCGCCTCGATCGAGGTCATGGGAGAGCACCATGACGCCCAGCGCGAGGCGAGAAACCAGCGGCGCAATGTGCGCCCCATGCGGCAGCTTGGGCAACTCCCGCTGCGCTTCGGCGGGATCGGCAATCTCGCTCGAGGTCGGCTCGACGCCCGGCCCCTCGCGCGCGACCATCAGCAAGTCCATATCCGTTTGGGGCAGTCTACCGAAGGCGCGGCGCAACTTTGGCGACTGTGGTGCGCGGCACATGCGAGAATTCCGCCATGCACAGACTGCTGTTCGCCCTGGCGCTGCTGCTACCCATGGTCGTCCCGACAAGCGCGATCGCGCAGCAGCAGCCATCGATGCAGGAGTACCCCGTGCCAGCGGGCTCGCACCCGCACGACGTGGCGCCGGCGGCCGATGGCGGCATCTGGTACACGGCGCAGTCCAAAGGCGTGCTTGGCTGGCTCGATCCCAACACGGGCGAGGTACGCGAGTTCGCCCTGGGTTCCCGCTCCGCGCCTCACGGCGTGATTGTTGGACCCGACGGCGCGCCATGGATCACCGATGGCGGGCAAAACGCCATCGTGCGTGTGGAGCCGTCCACGGGCGAGGTGCGCGCCTACCCACTGGGCACCACGCGCAACGCAAATCTGAACACGGCCGCCTTCGACCGCTTCGGCATGCTGTGGTTCACCGGGCAGAGCGGCATCTACGGTCGCGTGGACCCACAAACGGGCAACGTGCAGGTCTGGGATGCCCCGCGTGGCTCGGGCCCGTACGGCATCATCGCCACGCCCGATGGCAGCCGCGTGTTCTACGCCTCGCTCGCCGGGAGCCACCTTGCCGAGATCAACCTCGAAACGGGCGAGTCGGTTCCGATCGATGCGCTGTCACCCGGGCAAGGCGCACGCAGGGTCTGGACGGATTCGCACGGCTTCATCTGGGTCAGCGAGTGGAACGCCGGCCAGGTCGCGCGGTACGACCCCCTAACCGGCGAATCGCGCGAGTGGAAGCTGCCAGGCAACCGCCCGATGACGTACGCGGTGTACGTAGACGAACGCGACAAGGTCTGGCTTACCGACTTCGGCAGCAACGCCATCGTGCGCTTCGACCCGGACACCGAAGCGTTCGAGTCGTTCCCGCTAGCGGAGCCAGGAGCAGCCGTGCGGCAATTGCTCGGCCGCCAGGGCGAGACCTGGGGCGCCGAGTCGGGCGCCGATCGCCTGGTCGTGATCCGCCGCTAGACGACGTCCACGTCGGCCTGGTCGCGGCCGCTGAGCTGGCGGTAGCCGGGCCCGCGGTCGAAGAACGGCAGCGGACCTCGTGTTGCCCGCAGCTCCGCCCGGAGTGCCGCTGTGCCCATGGGATCGTCGACGATCACCCCGTAGTCCACTCTTGCGGAGGCAGAGCTGACTTTGCCTTGTGCGACGTCGAGCGCCACGAGGGCAGGATCGCGCTCGAGCGGGTCGCCCCAGCCGCCGCCGCCGGTGGTGTCGATGCGCACCAGGGTGCCCGCGGGAATCGCCTCGTCGTCGACCAGGCCCTCCAGCACGCGTTCAGCGGGCCCGTCGGGGTCCACGGTGACGCGGAACGGCTTGCCCGCACGGCCGCCCTTCAAGCCCCAGCAGCTCAAGATCGAGCGGTCGGCCACCGATAGGAAAGCGCAATCGACGAGCGTCCGAATCTCCTTGCGATAGCCCAGGCCGCCGCGCCGCAGGCCAGGTCCGCCGGAGTCAGGCGCCAACCCCAGCGCCTCGACCCGCAGCGGAAAGCGGGTCTCGGTGAACTCCACCGGCAGGTTCTTCGAGTCGGGCACGATGTGTATCGTGTCCGACCCGTCGGCCCACGGCCGCCCGCCTGAGCCGCCGCCGAGCACTTCGCGCATCAGGAACGGCTGGCCCTCGAGATCGGTTCCGTAGAAGCCCGTGTAGCGAATCGTCTCCTGGTCAGCCGGCATGTTGCCGCCGGTTGCCTTCGCCAGGACACCCGCCAGAATCCCCAGCAGCCGCAAGATCACAAAGGTGCGGGCGTTGACTGGCGCGGGGAAGATCGGCGTCAGCAGTGTGCCAGGCGGCGGAAAGCGCAGCTCGATCAGCGGCACCACACCTTCGTTGACGTCCAGCTCCGCCATGCGCTCAGGGCTCTCGGCGAGGTTGCGCAGAATCGGCGCAAGCCACTTCTTCAGGAACACGCCGTCGGCGTAGTTGCCAGCGTGGTTGATCGGGCCCTTTGCCTGCGCGCTGGTGCCGGCAAAATCGAAGATCAGTCCGCTCGCGGTCTTGGTCAGCGCGAGGCGCTGCGCGTGCAGCCGTGGCGGATCGACGCCATCGTGCTCGGCGTAGTCCTCCCAGACGTATGTGCCGTCGGGGATCTTGCTCAGCAGCTCGCGACGGAACGTTTCGGAGGTGCGCGCCAGGATCGCGTCGAAGCAGGCTTCGACCTGTGGCCGCCCGTACCGAGCAAACAGCTCAGCCAGGCGCTCGGCGCCCATCCGACACGCGGACACCTCAGCGTCCAGGTCGCCCCGCAGACTCTCGGGCAAGCGCGAGTTGCGCACCATGACCCGGATGAGGTCTTGGTTGAGTTCGCCCGCCGCGTACAGCCGCACCGGCGGCACGATCAGCCCCTCCTGGTAGTAGGAGGTGCCGTGGCTAGGCATCGAGCCCGGGACGCAGCCACCGATGTCATCGTGGTGGCCGAATGCCTGTACGAACGCGACGACATCCTGTTCGAAGAACACCGGCACCGTCACGCACAGGTCTGGCAGATGGCCAATACCACCTTCGGACTGGTACACGTCGTTGTGAAAAAAGACATCGCCCGGCTGCATGGTCGCGATAGGAAAGTCCCTGACGATCGGCTGGACCAGGGCAGAGTACGAGCGACCGGTGAGCTTGCGGCACTGACGATCGTGGATGCCGCCACGGAAGTCGCGCGCCTCGCGGATCATCGGCGAGCGCGACGTCCGCTCAATCGCCGCCTCGACCTCGGCTTCGATGGACCCGAGGCTGCCCTCCACGATCTCGAGCACGATGGGATTGATCACTGCTGCCGCCTCAAAAGCAGATTGCCGTACGGATCCACGCTCATGTCCAGGCCCGGGAACACGACGGTGGTCGACCCGAACTCCTGAACAATTGCCGGACCACTGACACAGTCGCCCGGCTGGAGTCGATCACGCTGATAGATGCGCGTCTCGACGGGTTCGTCGAAGGTCACCGTGCGGCTGCCGCTGCAGGCGCGCTCCACGCCCTCACTGGAGGGCCGCCCTACACGTTGCAAGGGCGGCCGTTCGATCGGCCCGATGCCAGTCACCCGCAGGTTCACCCACTCCACCACCTGCGGCGGCTGGCTGGCGCGATAGCTGTAGCCGTAGGTCTTCTCATGTTCGGCGTGAAACCGCTCCACGGCCATGTCGGCCTGACCACGGTCCAGCGCTCCGCCGGACACCTCCACACGTACCTCTGATGCCTGCCCGAAGTAGCGCAGGTCGGCGCTGCGCGCCAGCACCATCTGCCCGATGCCAAATCCTTCGCGCTGCAGCGCAGCCCGCGCCTGAGCCTCGAGGTGGGCGTAGATCATCTTGACCTGTGCGACGTCGAGGCGATCGTCGCGGTGGACGGCCGTGGCGACGTAGTCGTTCTTGAGATCGACCGTGAGCAGACCAAACGCGGAGACATTGCCCGGGTTGGGCGGGATCAGCGCTGCTTGCAGCCCCAGCAGATCGGCCAGGCGCCCGGCCTGCAGCGGTCCCGAGCCACCGAACGCGACCAGCACGTAGTCCCGCACGTCCAGGCCGCGCTTCACGGTGACTTGGCGCACCGCGTTTGCCTGGCTCCACGCTGCGATCTCCAGGATTCCAGCGGCCGCGCGACGTGCATCCAGCCCGAGCGCCTCGGCCAGCCTCTCGAGCCCCTGCTCCGCCAGCGCGGCGTCGAGCGGCACCTCCCCGCCGAGCAAATGCGGCGGGATGCGGCCAAGCAGGAGCGTCGCATCGGTGACAGTCGCCTGCTCGCCGCCGCGGGCGTAGCACATCGGCCCGGGGTCAGCGCCAGCGCTGCGCGGACCGACCTTGAGCCGGCCGTCCTGTGCGCGCCAGGCGATTGAGCCACCACCCGCGCCGACGGTGGCGATGTCGATCATCGGTACCTTGACCGGGAACGGACCAACTCGTCCTTCAGTAGTCACGTGCGGCACACCGCCGTCGATCACCGCGACGTCGGTGCTTGTGCCACCGCCGTCCAGCGTGAGCACCCGCGCAAAGCCCGCGGTGTGAGCGATGAGCGCGGCGCCGAGTGCGCCCGCCGCGGGTCCGCTCAACAGCGTCGTGATCGGCTGCTGCGCTACCTCGCGGGCGGAGATGACGCCGCCGTTCGACTTCATGATGTAATCGACCAGGGTGGTGACCGCGCGCTCGTATTCGCGGTATTCGGGTAAGACCTCCGAGGAGATGCTCACACTGGCCCGCGGATGCGCCTGCCGCAGGATGCGCAGCATGTGTCGCTCGTGCTCGCCGTTGGCATATGCGTGCAGGAAGCACACGCCGATGCAGTCGATGCCCTGCTCCTTGAACCATGCAGCCGCCGCCTCAGCCTCTGCTGCATCGAGCTGTTGGACCACGTTGCCGCGATAGTCGAGCCGCTCCGCGACCTCCTGCACGTTGTGCACGGCCACGATGCGCTCGGGCTTCACCCAGAAATACGAGTTGCCGTAGCCCTGCGGAACACTTTGTCGGGCGATTTCCAGCAAGTACTTGAAGCCCCTGGTGACGATCAGTCCCAGGCCCGGGAACGAGCCTTCCTCGGACAGCAGGGCATTTGTGGCAACGGTCGTCCCGTGCGAGACAGCCGCCACCTCGCCGGGCTGGAAGGCCGCCAGCTGAGCGATCTTGGCGATGCCACTCATAAAACCCACCGCGGGGTCGCTCGGCGTGCTCGGCGTCTTGGTGGTGTACATGGCGCCGCTGACCTCGTCGAACGCGACCACGTCGGTGAACGTCCCGCCCGTGTCCAGCGCCAGCCGAATGCGTCCCACTGCGGTCTTAGCGTAGCGAACACAACTGCAGTGACCCCGCGACCGCGGCGGTCAAACGGTATAACTTGCTATGCCCCGCGCCTTCTCCGACGCCGACCGAGACCGCATCCGCAAGCGGCTTCGTCAGGCCGGCCGCGAGTCGTTCGCCACACTCGGTCTGCGGCGCACGGCGGTGGACGATCTCGTCAAGGCAGCTGGTATCTCCAAGGGCGCGTTCTATCTCTTCTACGAGTCCAAAGAGGAGCTTCTCCAGGAGATCCTCGAACACCTCGAAGGGACCGTGCACACTGGGGTGCTGGAGCGCGTCTGCACTCCCTCACTGACCGTACGTCAGAGCCTGCGCGAGCTCCTGCGGCAGACCGTGATCGCCCGCCAGGCCGACCCGCTGTTGAGCCGCATGGCGCCCGAAGAGCTGGAGCAGCTCGCCCGCCGCGTCCCGACCGAACGGGCCGATGCGCTGCGCCAGGCCGACATCACCGCGGTGACTCGCTGGATTTACTTCTGGCGTGCGCGCGGGGTCGCGCCGGCCGTCGACTCGGCGGTGCTCACGGGTGAAGCCCCAGGGCGCGAGGAAGAGGCCGCGGCCGAGGGGCGGCAGGCGACACCGGAGCGCCGCCGGTCCCTGCTGTCACGCCTAGGCGGCGGCTAAACTGCCTCTCCCCCTGGGTGAGGCTTTATCAAGGGGTGAAGGGTACGTTCAAATCCGGGCCTCGCCCTCACCCGGCGCTGCGCGCCACCCTCTCCCAGGCGAGGGTAAGGCTCACTTCCACAGTCGCTTGGACGCGCGCCGAGCGCCCTCGACCATCGCCTCGAACTTGGCCCACACCACTTCCTCGTGCCCGACCCGTGAGCCCATTCCGCAGTCGGTACCTGCCTGCAAGTTCTCCTTGCCCACGACGCTGGCGAAGTTGACCAGCCGCTCGGCGACGTAGTCGGGATGCTCGACCAGGTCGGTCGCGTGGCTGATCACGCCTGGCATCAGAATCTTGCCGTCGGGCATCTTGACGTCGCCCCACACCCGCCATTCGTGCGCGTGCCGCACGTTGCCGGCTTCGATCGAGTACGCCTGCGCGTTGATCCGCATCGCCAGGTCGGCAATGTGCTTCAGCTCGATGTCGTTGACGTGCGGCCGATGGCCGCTGCCCCAGCAGAAGTGGAACCGCACCTGCTCGATGGGTAGCCCTTCGAGGGCGTGATTGATGATCCCGACGCAGAACTCGAGGTACTTGCGGTACTCCTCGACCGACCAGTCCGGGTAGAACATCCACGACGTAGCGAACTCGGGCTCGTCGATCTGCACGATCAGCCCACCGTCGACGATCGCCTGATACTCCTCGTGCACCGCCTCCGCTACCGCCGTCATGTACTCCTCTTCGGTCCGGTAGTGCTCGTTCGGTGAGCTCGCGCCGAGGCTCAGCGGGCCCAGCGCGGCGACGAAACCCTCGCTGTCCTTGCCCGCCAGCGCCGATTTGAAGTTGGCCACATCGGCCCTGATCTGCGCCTGCGCTGTGTACTTGACTGGCCCGGTGCACACACGCATCGTGTCCGAGAAGCGTGGTGCGCCAGGCGTCGAGAAGCCAGGGCGGATCGGACCACCCGAGCCGGACAGCCACAGGCCTGACTCGTAGAAGCCAGGGAACTGCCGCTGGTCGCGCGCGGCCACGCCCGCCCGTTTGGGCTTGCGTCCCGCGCTCGGCAGCTGCTCCCAGCCGCTGACGCGCTCCTGCATATAGCCGGTGTAGCTGCCAGCCTTGATGTATTCGCCGTCATTGGGGATATCGATACCCAGCGCCAGCTGGCGATCCACGATCTCCTTGACCGCGCTCGGGAGTCGGCTCTGGAACGCTTGCGTGTCGCGCCGCGCGAGCATGTCGTTGACGTCGGCGGGGCGCGGCAGATTTCCAGCGTGCGAGGTGCGGATGTGGTCAGTGCTGTGCTTCACAGGTGGCTGTGTTCCTCCGATCGGACGATGAGCTGCACCGCGGCGCTCACTTGCGCCGGGCGAACTTCTGCAGGCGAGCGCCTTCGAGCACCTCGGCCACATATAGGTCGCCCACCGAATCGGTCCAGATGCCATGCGGTCCCCAGAATTTGCCTGGGTCGTGGCTCCGTTCGCTGCCGAAGCGGCCGATGACGTTGCCCTGCAGGTCCACGATGCTGACGCGGTCTTCGAGCTCCGCCACGTACATCACGTTCTCGCGATCGACAAAGAGTTTGGTCGGCCGCTCGAAGCCAGTCCACATGTCGATGAAGTCGCCGTCGAGTGAGAAGATCTGGATGCGGTTGTTCTCGCGGTCGGCTACGTAGACCCGTCCGGCGTGCTCCCAGACGCTGTGCACGGTGTGGAAGAAGCCGGGCTTGTCGCGGGTGTCACGCAGATCGCGCGCGTGGCCAGGCTCGCCCCACGACTTCAAGAGCGTGCCGTCGGCGGCGTACTTGTGCACTCGACTGTTGCGGTAGCCGTCGGAAACGTAGATCTCACCACCCGGCGCCACGGAGACGTCGGTGGGATGATGGAAGGGGCCGGCCGCATGCTCAACACCGTTCGTGACGGGCAACCCGCCACCCGAGGCGAGCGGCCCTGCAGGCACGCGTTCTTCGGGCGTGTAGCCCGTGTCAGACGCCTGGTTGCGCTTGCCGAGCGTCAGGCGGTGCTTGCCCTGCTTGTTGAACTTGAGAACCAGCTGCGGACTGCGATCGACGAAGTACACCGTGTCGTCGGGCGTGACGCAGATACCATGCGCGTCTTCGAAAATGCCTTCGCCCCACGCGTCGACGAGCTTGCCAGTTCGGTCGTACACCCGATACGGGTGTTCGGCGCGGGTAAAGACGTGCACGTTGTCCTGCGAGTCGACCGCCACGGCGCCGACCTGGCCCCAGATCCAGCCATCCGGTAGCTGCCCCCAACCCTGGACCAGCTCGTACTGTCGATCGCCGGCGTCGACGATCACGGCCGCTGCACCTGGCGGCGCGTCATATGGCTTTCTCGGCGATGCGCACGTGCATCTCGGTCAAGGACTGGACCTCGTCGGGTGTGAAGCCCTGCGCCACCTGCTCGATCTCGAACACCCCATCCACGCGGCGCAGAATGGCCAGATCGGTGACGACCAGGTCGACACACCGCGGCGCCGTCACCGGGTAGGTCACCTGACGCACGAGCTTCGCGCCGCCACGGGTGTCCTGGTGCTCCATCATCACGATCAACTGCTGCTTGCCCGCGATCAGGTCCATCGCCCCGCCGATGCCGCCCAGCCGCGGATCGCCCAGGCTGAAATTGGCGAGATTGCCATCCTGGTCGACCTGGTACGCGCCCAGGACGACGGCCTGCAGCTTCCCGCTGCGCGCGATCTCGAACGACGTCACGCTGTCGAAAAACGAGGCACCAGGCAACAGCGACACGTACTGTCCCGAGGCGTTGAACACGTCGCGATCGATGTCATCCTCCGCGACCATCTGGCCGTAGCCGAGGATGCCGTTCTCACCGTGCAGGGTGATGTCGCGCCCACCGATGTAGTTCGACACCAGCGTCGGGATGCCGGTGCCTAGATT
>WNFZ01012099.1_pt1 | contig 11641 bp, 14 predicted proteins | sample 5400081 | NCBI WGS metagenome assembly WNFZ01 (sample SAMN13153365, study PRJNA577476) | soil metagenome | isolation source: 80 cm soil or saprolite under grassland replicate 1 | place: USA:California | collected 2016-06-15
AGTCAGTTCTGGGGTGAGTAAATCTGTCCGGGCCGCGCCACCGACGATCAACGCGCCACCACTGAACAAGGCGGATGGGGTTTTTGAATCGGTTTCAATGATGAGAAAGGAAAGATGTTCAGGTGTATGCCCGGGCGTTGATACCACATGGATTTGGAACCCACCCAGATCAATAATGCTGTCTTCTGTAAGAGGCTGGTGATCGAAGCCAACTTTTGCTTCGGCACTCGCGCCGATCACCGCGCCGGTTTGATAGGTGATCTCGCGGCTGCCAGAGACAAAGTCTGCGTGCAGATGGGTATCGAGTACATGCGTCAGCGTCAGACCCCGCTCAGAAACAGCGTGCAGATACTGATCCACGTCGCGGAGCGGATCGATCAGTATCCCCTTTTTTGTATCGTGAGATCCGATCAGATAAGCAGAATTACCGAGCCCCTTGTCTACAAATGGTTCGACAAAATACGGACTATTCATATGAGTAAACTCTCCAGGATTCGCCTGGCATTTTTCTAAAGCAGGTCCCTGTAATCCTCATGATCCGGGAAGGGGTAGACAATGACATCATTCTTTAATACCTGTAATTTTGAGTAAAACATCGGGTGAATGGCACACTCATCGTCATTGGTGATGACCAATCTGTCAGGCATGGCGTATTCGAAATCTGCTTCAATAATGCCGACTTGATCGTTTTTCCTTCTGACCTTTCCTACGATCCCCAGTTCGGCGACGAGTCGCCGGAAACTGGATAAGGAGTATCCTTCTGCCCAGACATCCGAGGTCTTCTTTGCCACCTGATCGAGAAAACTTCCCTTGAAGGTCATGGGGGCGTTTGTCAACGCCAACACGATCTCAGAAACGCGCGGATAGATCAAATCATAGGAATTTAACACCTCGTCGGCAAGGTCATATTCAGCTTCTGCAATCGTGCTATTGATCGAGATACTGCTGAAACGCGGGAACTTTCCCGCTCTAATCGTTTCACGTGCAATGTTATTGCAAATAATGACAAGTTGTCTTGGGCGCATCTGTGTATGACGCAAAATATAAGGAAAGCTTGGCTCTTCTCTCCCACGCAGATTCGCGATTTTCTCTCCAAAGTATGGATACCATACTTTCTTAAGGATGTCATTGAAGTCCTCCCAATCCACTTTCTTGAAAGGCAGTTTGATTTTCTTGACACTCATATAATGATGAAAGCGCCACGAGATCAACCGGATCAGGTCCTTGGGACGCCATCTCAGATAGAGCGGATGGCGGATGAATTTGGTTGTGTTCGTGATGGCGCTCTCTTTGATATACGGAAAAATTTCCGCCGAGACGAACGACTTCACGTGGATCCCCTTATTGGCATAGCTGATATTAAAGCTGTTTGCACACTGGATGAGTGACGAGGTTACCGTCATCATTGCCACATTTTCACGATCGTAGCGCTCAAAGGTGTCAATTGCGATAATGATGGGTTCCTGACGTGTGAACTCGACAACCTTTTCTTTGGCTTTTGCGAAAACGGGAGATGTGAGAGCCTCTGATAACTCACTGGCTACTCTCCCATTGGTGTCAATGTACTTTGCCAGGAGGCCGTTGACGATTTCAGTAATGATTCGGGCGGGTTTCATTTGTTTCCCTGAGAACACCGCCGCATTTCTTATTGTCCCATCGAGGTGGGAATACTCATTAAAGATGATCGACCAGATCAGGTATTCCCAAATCTTGCGTACATCATTAACTGCCAGATCGGGGGAGAGATAAGCACTGTTTGCGATCTTCTGCAGGATGCTTTGATATATTTCCGGTTCGTCCACATCGATGCTGTGAGCATTTTTAAACCGCTTTTGAAAATTGAAATACTGTGTGAGCGAAGTTTTTCCGGATCCGCGCCTTCCAACAATTAGATACACTTCCGGGTCAAGTGCATCTGCGTTGAAACGACTTTCCTCGTAAAAAAACTCTGGATAGTGATCCTGAAGTACAGCCAATTCATGCTCACAGGATTCCTCTCCAAAGGGGTACTGAAACCCCAGATCAACACCTACATCTATTGCGTTCATTCCCACAATCCTTAATTGGAAATTTTGGTTTTAGTATACAACAAAATGGGCCTGTAATAATTAACGAAGGAAGGGATCGTTTTTCAGCTCCACTACATTAAAAAAGCAGCTCATTTTTAGACACGAATGATATGCTGTCATAAATCAAAGCGCCTCCATATATGGAGGCGCTTTGATTTATGGGAAATACTCGACCTACATTACAATAACGTTCCGCGTAGGATGATTGCGGCGACGCTGAAGTAGATGACTAGCCCAGAGACATCCACGAGTGTGGCGACGAACGGCGCGGAAGAAGTAGCGGGATCCAAACCAATGCGACGCAGGAGGAATGGCAACATCGAACCTGATAGCGTTCCCCATAACACGATGCCAATCAACGCGATGCCGACGGTCAGCGCCAGCAGGAGCCAGTGTTCTCCATAGGAATGGAAGACCAACGCCCACGTTGAGATTCGAATGAAGCCGATGATGCCCAATATTCCGCCCAACGACAGACCCGATAAGATTTCTCTTCGCATCACGCGCCACCAATCCTTCAAAGTTACCTCGCCAAGTGCCATCGCGCGGATGATGAGGGTCGAAGCCTGTGAGCCTGAGTTACCGCCGCTTGAAATGACTAGGGGAACAAAAATCGAAAGGACAACCGCTTTCGCAATTTCACTTTCAAACTTTCCCATCGCTGTGGCCGTGAGCATTTCGCTTAAGAACAGAACGATCAGCCAGGTGGCGCGCTTGCGTACCATGGTTGGAATCCCGATCTCCATATACGGATCATCCAGTGCCTCGGTACCGCCCATTTTTTGAATGTCTTCCGTCGCTTCCTCTTCGGCCACATCAAAAATGTCATCTACTGTCACAATACCGATCAGCGCACCTTCTGTGTCAGTAACGGGTAGCGCATTCAGATCTGCTTCTCTGAAAGCCTCCACTGCGACTTCCTGATCATCCGTTGCCTTGAGAGCCACAAAACGTTTATCCATCAAATCTGAAATTAGAGTATCTGCTGGAGCTAACAGAATTTGCCGAATGCGCAGGTCGTCGATCAACTTTCCTTTATCATCGATCACATACACAAGACTCATCGTTTCGCTATCCTCACCATAGCGGCGGATATGATCGAGGGCGTGAGCCACAGTCCAGTGTGGACGGACGCGCACGAAATGTGGAGTCATCAAACGCCCAACGCTATTCTCAGCATATCCAAGCAGTTGAGAAGCGCGCCGACGTTCCTCTGGGGATAATGCATTTAAAAGTTTCTGAGTGACTTGCGCAGGAAGCTCCTCCAGCATTTCAGTGCGATCATCATCAGACATGTCGTTCAGAATGTTGACGACTTCCTCGTGTGCCATGGCCTTTAATAGTTCCTGCTGACGTTCAATCGGCAGATACGAAAAGACCTGCGCCGCTTCATCGCGTGGCAGCAGGCGGAAGACGATAGCCTCTTTCTCCGCCGAGAGTGGTTCCATTAAATCGGCCAGATCGCCTGCGGGCCAATTCCGTATCTGTTCGCGCAAAGATACAAAGTCACGCGCCTCGACTAAGGTCTCAAGATCTAAAATTGTCATTTCTGCATTCATGTGTACACCTCCTTAGTGAAAATAAAAGCCACCTTGGATGTCTCCGAAGGTGGCGATTGCTCACAAGCAGGTGGGTTTCTAAAGGATCACACCGCGCCTAACAAACCGAAGTGACACGCGTCGAAGCGGTCCGCTTGAGTTTTGAACATTCGCAATTCGGAGACGTTAAAACGAATCAACGTTGGGCGCAATAAGGGCACATCCGCGTCCAAGGTGGTCACTTCCTTTCTTTGTTGAATAGTATGTGTGTTCATTAGAACCTCAGAGTGGTTATACTCCCGCCGTAGTTTTTTCGTCAAGGGAGAAACATTTCAAATCAGAAATATTTTCCACAAATATTTTCTACACATTTGGCAGATATTTCTCATACAGGCTTGCCATATGATGATCGACATGTCCGACCATCATATAAATCAGCGCCCGCGCACTGACCGTCATTCCGCTGGCGGTGCCACGTCGATCAATGGCTTGCGCACTCAGGTGTTGAATCAAAACAATGTTTGCGCGTCGCAGATGTTCAAATTCTGTGAGGAGGTCATCGAGTGGGTACTCATCAAACCCTGCCATGCGGACGTAATCCTCCTGTTCGAACCCGGGTAGGGGTGTGGCATCATTGCGTGAGACACGCAACAAACGATGGGAGAACACGCGCTCGACATCGTTGAGATGACCGATTACCTCTTTGATGGACCATTCCTGAGGTCCGGGCTTGAAACGCGCTTGTGTATCTTTAAGCGGTCCGAACGTGGCACGAAGTTCGTCAATTTGATGAGTGAGTGCCGCGTATAGGTCATCTCGCTGTGATGCTCGTTGAACATAATCTTCATAAAACGGCGCATATTCGTCGGTGGCTGGAAGCAAAATTTGTTTTAGCATTTTTAATCCTTTGGTGCGCCGATTATAGCGCAGGGTGCGTTGGCTGTATAATGCGTAACTGATTTGAGGAGATCGATGATGGGAGCCATGATAAACAACTATATCTACGAAGAATTTGCCCATACCTGGTGGGATGAGACTGAATTCCTTCACCTTCTTAAAGTCATGGTCAATCCCTGGCGGGTTCCCTATTTCAAAAATGCGCTGATCAAATATTATGGTCATGACCTGAGCCGGATCCGCTTGCTGGATATTGGCTGCGGTGGTGGCGTGCTCACGGAAGAGTTTGCCTCCCTGGGTTGTCAGGTGACAGGGATCGATATTTCACCTGGGTCCATTACGGTTGCACAGGCGCACGCAGCGCTGAGCGGACTTTCCATTGACTATCGGGTTGGTTCTGGTACCAGTCTGCCTTTTGATAACAATAACTTCGAAGCGGTTAGCTGCTGTGACGTCTTGGAGCATATTCATGATTGGAAGCAGGTGATTACTGAAGCGGCACGTGTACTGGTGCCTGGCGGGCTCTTTTTCTTTGATACGATCAATCGTACGAGAAAAAGCCAAGTAACCTTCATTTATGGCCTGCAGAAATTGTCTCTTACCAAACTTATGCCTCCTGATACTCATGTCTGGGAAATGTTTATTACGCCGGACGAAATCACGGCTGCGCTTCGAGAGCAGGGAATGGTCGTTCAAGATATGCAGGGCAGCAAAATTGCCAAAAATCCGCTGGGGACACTCTGGGATATCCACCAACAGAAACAGGGTAAGATCACCTTTGCAGAATTGGGACGCCGGCTGAAGCTTAAACTTGATACCGATTTATCGCTCAATTATCTAGGCTATGCACAGAAGATCTTGTGATCTTTGCCTTTCTCCTACACTGTATAATGCGAACCGATTTTAGGAGTATTTGCATGAAGGACAATCCAACTGTTGATCAATGGCTCGAAAGACTTCCTCCTGAGTTACAAAAGATCACGCGTGAATTAATTGATGTCGCGCGAAAGAATATGCCGAATGTGCAGGAATTTATCTATCACGACGCGGCGGGATACTCAGTCAACAATTCTCCGTTTGACCGAATCTGCTACATCGCCCCGCAGAAAAAAGGATATGTAAACTTTGGCTTTTTCTTTGGTGCTGGACTTCCTGACCCACAAAAATTGTTGACCGGGGAGGGGAAGAGATTGCGGCACGTCAAAATCCGAAGTGTGGATGAAGCGAAGAATCCCGCGCTGGCGCAATTAATTGCTGCCACCTGGAAGGAAGCCCCGAAGTCGGTTGCAAAAGTCCACGCAGGGATGAAGAAAAGCAAAGCCTAGATGAATCGTTCCGCCTCCTATGTCAATCTTGTTACTCATTCTGAGTGCATGGGAAACAGAAAGCTCCCGAATTTTCTTCGGGAGTTATTATTCATATGCTTTTGCTAAATTGGCCAGCTTCGCGGAATGTATTTCTAATTCTGCTCGCAATTCAGCGGGTTCGCGTACGATGAAATCAAAGGAAAAGATGGATATCTGTCGCGCCAGCCAATCGAGATCTTCCACGCTGCCACGCATAATGATTCCATCCTGGGCGGGCTCCAGAATGCCGAGTACATCGAACACTTCCTTTTGCGCCGTGTTGATATCGGTCTTGAGCAGGAGCTCGAAGGCAAATTTACGAGGTAGCGTAGCGATGACTTGCATCATATGTGCCAGCGGATCGAAACCTTCGGGGCGCTTAAAATGCGCATTGATGGCCTGGATATGAATAATACGGTCCAATCGAAAGGAACGCAGGTCCTGGCGCAAATGGCAATATCCGACCACATACCATTTGTGCAGATAGTAGGTGAGGCCATATGGATCGAAATCGCGCTCGGTATCCTGGCCCTCATTGGGATGATATCCAATGTGAACACGTTGCTGCAGTTGCGCGGCGCTGCTCATTGTGCTGAGGACTGCCTCACTAGGTGGGGTAGATGAAGCCCGGTTGGTATCCAGGGTGATCGTTTCAGTCAATGCTCGTACATGGCTTTTTAGCTCGAGCGGCATCACGCGTTCCAGCTTGGCGAAAGCGCTCTCGACCGCGCGGTCCGTATCGGCCAGATTCAAACGTCGTGCGGAAATTAATCCAACAGTCAGTGCGAGTGCCTCCTCATTCGTGAACATCATCGGCGGCAGTTTGAATCCTGCCGATAGTACATAGGCGCCGTTTCGTCCCCGTTCCGCTTCGATGGGGATTCCAAGATCCTGCAGCATGATGATATAACGCCGCAAGGTGCGGATATTTACTTCGAGCCGTCCTGCCAGTTCCGAGCCTGACATGCGCCCATGCGCTTGTAATAATGCCAGCACGGCCAACACACGCGTGGTGGGATGATACATAATCGGCGAGTATACACCAGCCGTTTACAGGGAGCCGCACAATCTAATTAAATTGATCTTTGACTTTTGACTGACAAATTTATTTTAAAAAGGTTATTAATCAGACAAGCGGTTGTCTTTCCCGGTCAACCAGGAGCGTGGGGTTGGAGTTAACCTCAATATCTCCGGTTTGCCTTTGAGATGTTTTTTTAGAAACTGTGAAATTTCATGTCTCCAGAGTTTTGACTCTTCAAGCCTGGCGAGATGCCTCTCATACGCATCCTGATCCTGAAAGCCAGCGAACCAGATGAAGACATATTCACCCTCACGCACAGGCAGTTGTGGAAATGTATTGGGGCTGTCTTCCGTGACAAAATAGGCGAGGACCGAGACATCAGCTTCCATTAGCTCAGGATGAATTGTGTTTTCGAAGTAGTTGATGAAATAGGATGAAATCCATCACGGACTATACGGCTACTGCGGGGAGGGCGTTTTCCATTTTGGAGGGAGAAACCCGAAGTTGGGTGTACGAGCTGAAGTAAAAGGACATTGTCCGAATCGATCATCGTCGCGTTGGCAGCCTCGCGGTGGATCCTCCACACGGGCCCGCTATAAAATGCATTCAGTGACTGTTCACGCGCGGACATGTCGTTGAATCCGCGCAGCCAGACAAATTGATCTGGGTCATCCAAATCATAAAATTGTCCAAGGACTTGAATCCCCACGGCTTCCTGCGTTTCGACAAATTCGCGATCGAAGAGCTCGATCAACTCATCGCGTCGGCCTGGATGAAGAGTGTATCTCCTGAGCTCAACAATAGGAGAGTGGGTGGATTGGCTCATACCCGCTCGAACTCCATAATCCAGTTGGTTTCCCAGGTTTTTCCGCCGTCGATGGAAAAGGCTTGCTCCCATTGACATGAGTGTGCCGTAATCTTTGACCAGATGAAGCGGTTGTAAATGTGCTGACCCTCAAAGACTTCCTGCGAATAGAATTCGCCGCGCCCATTCTTGAAACCGCCGACCATGGGAATCTCCAACGTTCCTGTCAGATTGGTTGACCAGTGGATACTCCACTCTTTTGATCCAGGGTTGAACAAACGCAAACTAATTGCATGGACTGGGCCTATTTTTCGGTGAAGAATATTATCGTCCAGGTTGCCCAGCCCATTCAGGATTTTCCTGTCAACGGTGTCACCCTCGAATTCCTCCCAATCCGTTGATCCTTTCAAACGTTCCACCAACCTGCGGTGATGGACCTTCCAGGTTCCGATCAGGAAATCAAAATCATTCCGTCCGTCATTTTCTACCTGCATTTTCTGCTCCTTATACTCGCTCGAATGTATTCATCCAGTTGGTTTCCCAAGTTTTTCCGCCGTCGATGGAAAAGGCTTGTTCCCATTGAGCAGAGTTCTCTGTGATCTTCGACCAGATAAAACGACAGAAGATGTGCCGGCCTTCGAAGATTTCCTGCGAATAAAACTCTCCAACCCCATTTTTGAAACGGCCAACCATCGGGACGTCCAATATTCCGCTCGTGCCCGCGGCCCAGTAGATGCTCCATTCCTTTGAATTTACATCGAAGAGACGTAATGTGTAGCCGTGGGTTGGACCCGTTTCACGGTTCATGATCACTTCATCGCAATGCCCCAATCCATTCAGTAAGTTTTTGCCCACTGCGGTTCCTTCGAATTCCTGCCATTCTGTGCACCTTTTCAGGCGCTCCTTCAGCCTTCGGTGACGCATTATCCAGTTCCCAACCAGGAAATCAAAATCGTTCCGTCCGTCATTTTCTGTTTGCATGTTCTGCTCCTTCTAAAGTTTATTGAGCTACATACTCAGTATAGGGACAAATGCGGACAGGATCGTTCCTAATTTAGAAACGGAAAATCGCTCTTTTTCCCGACCTTTGCCAACTGTTGTACAATTCAAGAAGCTTATGAAATCCACTGACCACCCTATCTTGCCTTTCGCAAGCAAAAAGAAATGGTCTGATTGGCTTGCCAGACAATATGACAAATCCGCGGGCGTGTGGCTACAGATCGCCAAAAAGGATTCGGATATTCCATCGATTACATATGAGGAAGCATTGGATGTTGCCTTGTGTTACGGTTGGATCGATGGACAGAAGAAGGGCTTTGATGACAAATACTGGCTTCAGAAATTCACGCCGCGTGGAACTAAGAGCATCTGGTCGAAGATCAATACTGAAAAAGTGGAGAGACTGATTGCCAGCGGTGAGATGAAGCCCGCAAGAAAGCAAATGCTTTCTTTGCCACACTGAAGAGCGCGGAAAGATATTCATTCTTGTTTAGAATTCACAACGCCAAAAAGCCAGAGACGAGAGCCAAGCGTATTCAACAGTTTGTCAAAATGCTGGAAAGAGGCGAGAAAATTCACCAATAGTGTGACTAGGCTGGAGTCCAACGATTCCTGTCGTTGGATTTCCAAAGTCTGTAGATGTCGCCATGACGCCACAACGCCGCTTTGGACTCCACTTCTAGCTTGACGCATGAGTAGAACCGGAAGATAATCCAATAAGATTTTATGAGTGACATCAACGACGCAGAAATCCAGAAAATTGTGCAAAAAGTAGTCAGGAATGCCCTAGGCTCATCTCAGCGCGAGGATATGCCTGCTGTTTCTACTTCTCAAGCTGTGGTTTCTGCAAAAAAAATCGTTGCCATCGGTGCAGATCATGGCGGATTTGAGTTGAAAGAAATGCTCAAGAAGGACTTGATTACCCTGGGTTTTGAAGTCAATGATGTCGGGACGAATAACAAAGACGCTGTGGATTATCCCGATTTTGCCCACGCGGTAGCACAAGCAGTAAGTACTGGAAAAGCCTGGCGGGGAATTATGATCGATGGGGCAGGGATTGGAAGTTGCATTGTCGCGAACAAAGTCCCTGGTGTACGGGCGGGGATGGCCTATGATTACTCGTCTGCGGTGAATAGCCGCGAACATAACGATATAAATGTATTGACTCTGGGCGCCGGACTGATCGGCGTGAACCTTGCCAAACAAATTGTCAAAACCTGGTTGACTACTGAATTTGCAGGCGGACGTCACACTCCGCGCCTGGATAAGATAAAATCAGTTGAGAAGAAATATTTGAAATAAGAAATACCTCGTTGATCGAGTAACCCCGCCTGTTTTTGCGGGGCGTATCGAGACCAAAATCTAATTTAAAAACAAAAATTGACTTGAAACAGGTGGTCTCGATATGACGGAAGAACGCCGTCTACTCGACCACCGGCATATTAATGAGACATAATGAAACCTGACGAAAAACTAGTCGAACAGCTTGTCGAGATCATCACTCACGAAGTGTTGGCAGCGATGATGGAACAAGAGCAGCGCGCCGGTCAACCTGAAGCGTATCAGTGCAAGTTTGATTGCGCGGACCAGCTTTGCGTCCGTGTATGCTATGACAAGATGGGGAATGTGATCAATGCAGGCGCGGAACGAATTTCTTCGACACTGGGTGTCATCCCTCAAGATCTCAATCTGTCGAAGATGATCGATCATACTCTGCTCAAACCCGATGCGACTCAACAGGAGATCGCTCAACTGTGCTTTGAAGCCCGCAAATATGGGTTTGCTTCGGTGTGTGTCAATCCGACCTGGGTCAGTTTGTGTGCTGAACTCTTGAAAGGCTCCTCTGCAAAAGTCTGTACCGTGATCGGATTTCCCTTGGGCGCGACGGCTTCTGAAACCAAAGCCTTTGAAACAGAAAACGCGATCAGACAGGGTGCGACAGAGATTGATATGGTCATTAACATTGGCGCGTTGAAAGCGCGCGATCTTGAGGCCGTTGCAAAAGATATTCGCGGGGTGGTGAACACTGCTCATCCACGCGGCGCAATCGTCAAGGTGATTATCGAAACGGTTTTGTTGAATGATGAAGAAAAAACTATTGCTTGTTTGCTTTCCAAAGAAGCGGGCGCGGACTTTGTCAAAACATCTACAGGATTTGCAGGTGGGGGAGCGACGGTTCATGATGTGGAGTTAATGCGAAAGACCGTCGGTCCGCAGATTGCGAGAAGCGACCACAGGTTCATCTGTAAAGAGTTATTGAGATGCCTAGCCACAGAGTGCACAGAGTTTTATGAGTTTAAAAAGTTTTCTCAAAGTCTCTGTGATCTCCCCTAGCACCACCAGGGCAGGTGTGTGGCAAATTTAGGAGAGCGAAATGTTGATAGCAAAAGTCATTGGCACAACGGTATCCACGATCAAGGATGAGAAATTGCATGGTCGCAAATTATTGATCCTGCGTCAAACGGATGAGACCGGCGAGCCTTCCGGCAAGCCTTATGTGGCAGTGGATACGGTGGATGCAGGCATTGGGGATCTGGTACTCACCGCCGCAGGCTCGTCTGCGCGCCAAACAAACATCACAAAAGATACGCCTGTTGATTCAGTCATCATGTCTATTATTGATTCGCTCGAAGTAGATGGCAAGGTTGTATTCAGAAAGTCGTAATCATTAAGCAAAGAAAGGAAATGAACATGGCTGTAGATCCTGGGATGATCGCTCTTGGAATGGTCGAGACCAAAGGATTGGTTGGCGCAATTGAAGCCGCTGATGCAATGGTCAAGGCTGCGAACGTGGTTTTGATCGGCTCGGAATACGTGGGTGGTGGTTTTGTCACCGTGATGGTACGCGGCGACGTTGGCGCAGTGAAAGCGGCAACGGATGCCGGCGCGGCAGCCGCTCGACGTGTGGGTGAACTCGCTTCCGTTCATGTGATTCCACGTCCGCATGAGGAAGTGGAAATGATCCT
>WNFZ01014811.1_pt1 | contig 11640 bp, 9 predicted proteins | sample 5400081 | NCBI WGS metagenome assembly WNFZ01 (sample SAMN13153365, study PRJNA577476) | soil metagenome | isolation source: 80 cm soil or saprolite under grassland replicate 1 | place: USA:California | collected 2016-06-15
TCTGGTGCATTTGATCAACACCCAATGGGCCGTCATTTTGCCGTCAGCCTTTTTTCCCTTCGGTACATACTTGACTTATATTTATTATGCCTCCAGCCTGCCGCCAGAACTGCTCGACGCGGCGCGAGTAGACGGTTGTTCTGAAGCGCAATTGTTCTGGCATATTGCGTTGCCGCTTGCCACCCCACTGCTTGGCTTACTGGCATTCATCAATTTCAGCACGAATTGGAATAATTTTTTCGGACCTTACGTCTTGTTGAATGACGATAGGCTTTTCAACCTACCGGTAGGGATCCAGCAATTTGTCGCAGCCACCTCTGCCCTGCGTCCCGGGTTCAATCCCAGCCCCGGTGTAATGGTCGGCTATCAACAAGCCGAAGCCGCCTTATTCGGGCTAATCATGGTCGTGCCTGTGGCGATTGTATATCTGATCGCTCAACGTTATGTCATTGGGGGTGCCTTTACTGGCTCGGTTAAGGGCTAGGCATCCAAACAGGAAAGGCAGAAATCGTCTACTATGTCTCATGTCCCGTTATCCACATATCATTTTGGCGATATGCGCGTTGACTATGTGGAGGAGTCAGAGTGCAAGACCGTTGGACTTCTTCTTTATCCCGACGAGATGGCAGATGAGCTGGTACATCATCGCGAATACCTTACCTGGAAACCTCAAAAAATTCCAAATATACGTGCGCAGATGCTTGAGTCCCTTGTTCAATTTAAGATTCTTGGTGATCCATTGTATGGCTTCAGCCAGGGCATCACGGCGCGCAACAGTGGAACGTTATCCAGCCTGCAATATTGCAACCAGGAGAAAATTCAACAAGGTGATGAAATAGAGGTAATAACCTACTTGAATTCTACGCGCGGTTATTCCTGTGAGCATCACTTGCGCTTTTGCCAGGGTGATGAAGCTCTCACCTTTTTTATGACAATTCGAAATGACGGATCGGAAAAACTGAGTCTGGAAATGCTATCCAGTTTTTCATTAGGGGGAATTACTCCATTTGCATCGGATGATGCCCCCAATCGCCTTTTTCTTCATCGGTTTCGCAGCTTCTGGTCTGCGGAAGGACGCCACATAAGCCAACCTATCGAGGAACTTCACCTGGAACGTTCGTGGTCGGGACATGGTGTTCGAGTAGAACGATTTGGACAGGTCGGCTCGTTGCCTGTCCATGGTTATCATCCATTTGCAGCCATCGAGGACCGCGCTGCAGGTGTCTTCTGGGGCGCCACATTAGCTTGGTCGGGATCATGGCAAATGGAGCTGTATCGCCGGGATGATCAGTTAAGTCTTTCGGGCGGACTGGCTGACCGTGAACTTGGCCATTGGTATAAAACCCTAGCGCCAGGCGAAACCTTCACTAGCTCTCAAGCGTATGTCACAACCATCCAAGGGGATTTCGATCATCTCTGTCAGCGCCTGAGCGCAATGCAATTGAAAGCTGCTGAACAAGTACCGGATAGCGAACAAGGTTTGCCGGTGCTGGTCAATGAATTCTGTACAACCTGGGAGAATCCCACACATGAACGTGTATGTGCCTTAGCGGAAAGATTGAAAGACTCCGGTGCAAAATATTTTGTCATCGATGCTGGCTGGTATCGTGAAGAAAACGGTAATTGGGATTTGAACCAGGGAGAATGGACGCCAAGCCCAGAATTATTTCCTGATGGGATCGCGGCGACTGCAAAACACATCCGCGAGCAGGGATTGATCCCCGGGCTTTGGTTTGAATTCGAAGTGGTCGGCAGCCAATCCAAATTATTCGACCAAGTTGATCATTTGCTAAAGCGAGATGGAATTCCCGTCCTGGCAGGGCAGCGTCGCTTTTGGGATTTCCGCGATCCGTGGGTACGCGATTATTTATACGAGAAGATCATCCATTTTCTGCGTGAGACAGGATTCGGCTACATCAAGGTGGATTACAACGAAACCATTGGCATTGGGGTGGATGGTGCCGAGTCCTTGGGGGAGGGCCTGCGACAGCATATCATTTGTGTACAGGATTTTTTCCGCCAGATGCGCAAAGAACTCCCAGACCTGGTCATCGAGATCTGCGCCTCGGGCGGGCATAGGTTGGAACCTGCGATGCTGGCACTCGCCAGTATGGCTTCTTTTTCAGACGCCCACGAATCACTAGAAATCCCGATCATTGCAGCTAATCTGCACCGGCTTATGCTACCTAGACAATCCCAAATTTGGGCAGTTCTTCATGCCAGCGATTCACCTCAGCGTTTGACATATTCCCTGGCGGCTGGATTTTTGGGAAGACTGTGTCTCTCCGGTGAAATCGATGAACTGGATGAAAAGCAATGGACGCTCGTCAAAGAAATTATTCATTTTTACAGTCGCGTTGCACCGATCATCAAAAATGGCAGGAGCAGACTCTATCAGAATATTGGATTGTCATGGCAGCATCCACAAGGTGCTCAGGTCGTTTTGCGTACCTCGACTGATAATAGCCAGGCTTTGCTGGTAGTACACACGTTTGCCGAACCGTTGCCAGCCGAAATGATTATAGAGCTTCCGCAGCGGAATTGGCGGATCTCTGGTGTTTTGCCCGGTACGAATATTGATTTGCAGATGATTGGGAGTACGCTTAGTATTCAGCCTGCCAGGGAATTCGAAGGATATGTTATCCATCTTGAAAATGCCAAGTAGTTGATCACATGTTAGATCACCAACAAGAACCGGAACTGTAAAAACGTATGCCAATCCTGACCTTCAAGACTCAACCTAATGGATTACTGATCCAGAGCGACCGTGGTTGGTTGATGCTGACCTGCTATTCATCGCGCGTGATCCAGGTGCGCTACACGGAAAGATCCGAGTTCAGAGACCAGCCCAGCCTGATGATCGTTGCACAACCAGGCGATCGCGTTCACTTTGATGTTCGTGAAACTGAAGCCGGTCTGCTCTTGTCGACTGACAAATTAATGATCGCCATCGACCAGCAGACGCTCGCCTTTACCTACTACGATGGCAGTGGACATTTGCTGACCCGCGAGCCGAAGCGCGGTGGCAAAACGTTGGAACCGGTTGATGTAACGGTTTCTATTTTCGATGAGGCAACCATCACTGAGGACAGTGAAAATGTCGATGGTGTGCGTATGCGCGCTGGCAACGTGCGCAAGGTTGTGGACCGTCAGGCATACCATACCAAGCTGGAGTTTGAGTGGGCAGATGGTGAAGCATTGTATGGACTTGGTTCGTACGAGGATGGTTTGCTGAACCTGCGAGGTGAGCGCCAGTACTTATACCAGGAGAACATGAAAGTGGCTGTTCCCGTGCTGGTGTCTACGCGTGGTTATGGCATCCTATTGGACAGTTACTCACTGATGGCTTTTCACGATGATCAATCAGGGTCCTATCTCTGGACCGATGTAGATGATGAACTGGATTATTACTTTATCTACGGACCTGAGTTCGATGAAATCGTGCGCCAACTTCGGTTCCTGACTGGCTCGGTGCCAATGTTACCCAAGTGGGCGTTTGGATATCTACAATCGAAGGAGAGATATGTTTCCCAGGCTGATTTGATCGAGACTGTCCGCGAATTCCGAGCGCGCGGTTTGCCACTGGACTGTATTGTCCAGGACTGGAAATCATGGACTGGTGATTTATGGGGACAAAAGTCGTTGGACCCGGAACGGTATCCTGATCCCGGCCAATTGACGAAGGATCTGCATGACTTACATGCCAAATTGATGGTCTCTATCTGGCCAACGATGCAACCCGGTGGTGAAAATTGGTCTGAAATGCACAAACAGGGTTTCCTGTTGGGAAACCAGGCAACCTATAATGCTTTCAATCCCGCGGCACGCCTCTGTTACTGGAAGCAAACCAATGAAGGATTATTCTCGCATGGAGTAGATGCCTGGTGGTGTGACTGCACGGAGCCATTTGAAGCCGACTGGCATGGGGCGGTAAAACCGGAGCCGGAAGAGCAAATGCGGATCAATACCGAAGAGGCAAAACATTATCTAGATCCCGAAATGATCAACGCCTATTCGCTGCTTCATTCCGAGGGTATCTACCAGGGTCAGCGCGCTTTGACGCACAGCAAACGCGTTGTCAATCTCACTCGCTCTGCATATCCCGGTCAACAGCGTTATGCGACCATCACCTGGTCCGGCGATCTTTCCGCAAACTGGGAAACTTTGCGGCGGCAAATTCCGGCAGGACTGAATTTCTGTGTGACCGGATTGCCCTACTGGACATTGGATATTGGGGCATTCTTCATCAGGAAAAAACCAGAATTGTGGTTCTGGTGTGGTGATTACGAGCAGGGGGTGGACGATCTTGGGTATCGCGAGCTGTACGCACGCTGGTTTCAGTACGGTGCATTCTTGCCTATGTTTCGCGCCCATGGCACTGACACGCCGCGAGAAATTTGGCACTTTGGAATGCCCGGTGAACCTATCTATGATACGCTGGTTAGGTATCTATATCTGCGTTACCGTTTGCTTCCTTATATTTATTCTCTTGCGGGTCACGTCACGCATCAGGATTACACGATGATGCGCGTGCTGCCATTCGATTTTCGCCATGACTCAAAGGTCTATAACATCGAGGATCAATATATGTTTGGTCCTGCTTTCCTCGTCTGCCCAGTGACCAAGCCCATGTATTTTGCGGCGAATTCTATTCTCCTGGAAGGAGTAGAAAAAACGCGCCCGGTCTATTTACCGTCCGGCAGCGATTGGTATGATTTTTGGTCAGGGAAACGGTATACCAGTGGACAAACAATCCTGGCGGATGCGCCTCTGGAAACGATGCCCCTGTATGTGCGCGCGGGATCAATTATTCCAATCGGTCCCAGGATTCAATTTGCCGGCGATCAGCCGGACGCTCCTGTTGAATTGTGGGTGTATCCCGGACAAGACGGCACTTTTATGCTGTATGAAGATGAGGATGATAACTACAACTATGAACAGGGGAGCTTTGCGATAATTCATATAACTTGGAAGGACAGCACACGGCAACTGACTCTAGACGATCGTCAAGGAAATTATCCTGGGATGCAGGCATCGAAAGTGTTTCGTGTGGTTATCGCCGACGGAAAACCTTTTGACCCCCTGGCAGAAGCAACGCGGGTCCGCGAGATCTTCTACGATGGAAAGAGACTGGTCGTCGATCTTTGACAAGGAGACACTAATTATGCTGCTTGGAATATCCCCTTTGATGTCCCCTCATTTGCTGTCTGTCCTGTATCGGATGGGACATGGTGACGAGATTGTGCTTGCCGATGCCCACTTTCCGGGTGAGACCTATGGAAAGCGTGTTGTGCGCGCAGATGGTTTGAGGATTTGCGATCTGTTGGATGCCATTCTGCCACTTTTTGCACTGGACTCTTATGTTGATCATCCATTGAGCATGATGGCTGCCGTCGAGGGAGACCAGCTGGATCCTGTAGTGGAAGCATCCTATTGGCAGGCAGTTGACAGGCATTGGCCAAATACTCCCTCCATCGAGCGCATAGGTCGCTTCGAATTTTATGACAGGGCGAAAGAGGCTTTCGCGGTAGTTATGACAGGGGAGACAGCTAAATATGGAAACATGATTTTGAGGAAAGGTGTAACTCCCATAGTAGGAAAGTAGGAATTTGACAATACCAGGAGAACGCTCATGTTGGAACGTATTTCCTGATTAAGTGCTGTGATCAAGAACAACAAGTTATTTTGATGAGAGAACGCCAGGGATGGGCATACCGAGTCACTTTCCAAACCAGCCCTGTGATTTGACCTGACAAATTCTCTCGCACAATCGGGTACTAAATCGAAATCATTCATCTAAAGGAGACCTATATGAAAGCCAATCTTATTGCATCCACGAGTCCAGATCTTGGGAAAGATGACCAGATCGTCGTCACAGGTGCGGGCGGGTTTATTGGTGGAGCGCTGGTACGCCGATTTCACGAACAGGGCTTTACCAAAATCCGTGCAGTAGACAAAAAGCCGCTGCCGCAGTGGTATCAGCGTGTTCCCGGTACTGAAGTTCTGTGCATGGATCTGAGCGAGAAAGAGAATGCCATTCGCGCAGTGGAAGGCGCCGTGGAAGTGTATAACCTGGCAGCGGATATGGGTGGGATGGGTTTCATCGAGCGCTTCCGTGTGGAGTGCCTGCGCTCCATTCTTATCAATACCCATCTGGTAGAAGCGGCTTACCGCGCCGGGGTGCAACGCTACTTCTTCTCGTCGTCGGCTTGTGCGTATAACACCACACTGCAACAAGATCCTAATGTCGTGGCGTTAAAAGAAAGTGATGCTTATCCGGCGATGGCGGAACGAGGTTATGGTTGGGAAAAACTCATCAGCGAGATGTTCTGCCAGGAATACTGGGCGGAACGCGGCATGAAAACTGCCATTGCACGCTTTCACAATGTTTACGGTCCGCACGGCACCTGGTATGGCGGACGCGAGAAGGCGCCGGCAGCCCTCAGCCGCAAAGTGGTGGAAGCCATTGACAGCGGTTTGATCGCCACTCCTATTAATCTTGGGTCCGCGGAAATGGTCTCCATCAACCAACTGGTCAGTGTTGTAGAGCAGGTTGCAGGCGTCAAACTGGAGCGCCGCTACAAGCTGGATGCTCCTCTGGGTGTCGCCGGGCGCAATAGCGACAACACCTTCATCAAGCAGGTTCTCGATTGGGAACCATCCACAAGTTTACGTGCTGGAATGGAAAAGACTTATCAATGGATCAAGAGCCAGTATTACGACCGCAAGGCTGGCAAGAGCGTCGTTACCGAATCTCCTGTTGCCCTGCCTGGCTAAGATGAACAGTGAACTAAACCGTGTAATTGGCGGTATCCCTTATCGTGCTGCATTGGCTGGAGGTTGGATTGACCAGCCGTTCCTCTCGCGCTTAAATCCCGACCCTCCAGGTTCGATTGTCGTAGTGGGGTTGGAGCCGGATTTTTATTGGATGGATCGCTGTGGGATGGGGACCAGTACTCGCGATATCGCTCGCAAGTTGTGGGGGAATTCCATCCCTGCGTACGATCCGGCTCTCCTTGTGAGAGAGTTATACGAGGTGGAAAACAAAGGCAAAGCAGAACCATCCGGTTCACAGGATATGGCTGGGTTGATCTATCCGGGGATCAATCGGCTTGACTACGATGTAAATGTAGAAGGTGGGTTTTTCCCCTGCCATGTTGAATCCAATATTGATCCAACCGTGGCTGCCTGGCTGGAAGGTGTGCTGCACGTTTTGCCGATCAATCAGCGTCCCGCAGGCTATGCTCCGTTGGGAATCAAGAATCTGGATCCTGGGTGGATCTCCCGACTCGGGCAAAGCGGCAGGGATTGTTTTGATGCCATAATAGGCATGGACTCCCATGCTTTGGGTGCTTCCTTCAATGAATGTATGTTGTGCTGGGAAGCACTCCTGCCGCAAATTGTCTCCCACCCATTGTTGACGGTTGATCTAATCGGAATACTTCACCATTACCGGTCGCGCTATCACGGAGCGATGTACTCCGGTTGTGGAGGTGGATATTTGTATGTGATTTCCGAGGAACCTGTTGCAGGTGCGTTGAAAGCACATATCCGTTTATAGGGAATATTTGATGAAGAATATCTTTGTTACCGGTAGTTTTGACAACCTGCATTCGCGGCATATTCGCCTGCTCGAGGAGTCCTGCAGGTTCGGCGCTTTGACTGTCTGTCTCTGGTCTGACTCAGCTGTTGAACAGGTGGAGGGTAAGCTGCCCAAATTTCCCCTGGATGAGCGGTTATACATCCTGAATGCCATACGTTACGTTGATCATGTGGAAGTCTCGGATGGCATTGTAGATGCAGATACCTTGCCCGCTGTGGCTGGTATCCAGCCAGATGTATGGGTTGTGGATGTAAAGTCGAACAATCAAGCCAAACGTTCCTATTGTGAATCACATGGGCTTGGATATATCGTTATGACTGAAGCCACACTTGGGACGTTTCCAGCCTGGCATCCGGTAAAGAGCAATAGTGTAAGTGGCAGGAAAAAAGTCATCGTGACGGGTTGTTTTGATTGGCTGCATTCTGGTCACATCCGTTTCTTTGAGGAAGTTTCTGAACTGGGAGAGTTGTACGTTGGTGTTGGGCATGACGGCAATATCAACCTCCTCAAAGGTGAGGGGCATCCGCTTTTCCCGGAGGCAGAACGCCGCTACATGGTTCAATCCATCCGTTATGTTAAGGAAGCACACATAACAAGTGGTCATGGCTGGATGGATGCCGAGCCTGAAATTCAACGCCTAGGCATCGACGTTTACGCAGTCAATGAGGATGGTGACAGGCCCGAAAAACGAGCCTTCTGTGCAGCCAACGATTTGGAATATGTTGTTTTGAAACGTGACCCTGCCCCCGGCCTGCCGCGTCGACAGTCGAAAGATTTGCGCGGTTTCTAGTGATTCGATCCCCGATTTGCTAATGGACATTTTTACTTCTGAACAATGTTTCTGGGATGCCTACCAGCGTAAACTTGCTCTCTTGCTACGTGAAGAGGAGGACGCACCTGATTTTGGGCTAGGCGCCTTCGTATTGGTCTGCGCCAATGCATATTTCAATAGTCAAGTATTGAGCGTACTTGAGTTTGATTTGCAGCATTCGTATTCGCGCCTGCGCGCCATGTGTGCTGATTTTCTATCACGTGGACGTTTGTTCAATGATCGATATGCTGAGGATTTACTGGTATTCCTCAAAATGGCGCTTGTCGGGTTGGAGAAGCTGCAAGTCACCGAACACCGTCAGGTAGGGGATTGGAACGTGCAGTTCAATCATTTGCGCTCATTTCGCCCACAGCGCTCGGCGGCGCAACCGGTGGCATCTATAGATATATCCTTTACCGACCGCATGTTTTACTACGATACGCGGATCCTGGAACGCGAGAGTTTCTGGTGTGGTGAATTACTTGGAAGGCATTCGTGCCTGCTGTACAATAAATATCCATTTGCACGACTTCATTCGCTACTTTTACCGGAACCGGAACGCAGATTGCCTCAGGTTTTAAATCCGGAGATTCTAGCCTGGGCATATGAAGCGGTGAAAGTTCTTTCTACCAGCCTGCCCGGTTTTGGGTTAGGCTACAATGCTTTGGGAACATTTGCATCGGTGAATCATTTACATTTCCAAACGTTCATTGAACCGCGCGGACTACCCATCAATGGCAAAAATTGGCAGCATAATGGCGGACCCGAGGAATATCCACTGCCGTGTCGCATATTTGAGGATTGGAAATCCACGTGGAGTTGGATTGAGGAGATTCACCGACATGACAAATTTTCCTACAACTTGATTATTATGGCGGGCCGCATTTATGGCTTTGAACGGCGTCGGCAGGGTACCTATAAGCACTCAGCCTGGACAAGCGGTTTTGCCTGGTTTGAACTCGCCGGAAACATGTTGACTTTTAGCAGGGATGATTATGTGCACTTCTCACCAGAGATGGTGACAAGGGAATTTAAGAAAATCAGTCTAACTTAATTTGTCGACGCGGGCGTATCATTGTATTCTCAAGTTGGCGCGCACGATTGCGGATTTCGCGGGGTGTGAAGAAATACAATATCGTCCCAAGTTAATGGCATAGTGGTGATTTTATTGTGTTCTTACTATTGACGCATTTCGACGGGGTATGCTAAACTGAAAGTGCTTTCAATTCAGCTTTCATTCGAGGATATGCCAGTGTTAAAAAAGCCTACGATTTATGATGTTGCCAAGCGAGCTGGAGTGAGCATCACAACCGTTTCTCGGATGCTTAACCGACCAGATAAAGTCAATTCTGAAACGCGCGAGAAGGTGCTGACGGCTATCGATGAATTGGACTTTATTCCAAAAGCGGAAGCTCGAGCGCGTGCCATGCAACATACCGGACGTATCGGCGTAATTAGTCCCTTCTTTACTGCGCCGTCCTTCATACAGCGACTCCGAGGGATCGCTGAGACTTTATCTCGCGAGAGTTATGAATTGGTGATTTACACCGTTGATTCGAATGATCATTTACAAGGATATCTATCCAGCCTGCCTTTGACCGGAAACCTGGACGGGCTCATCATTCTTTCGTTGCCAGTCGATGATGCTCAAGTGCGTCGCCTGATCGATCATGGGCTGCCTGCTGTTCTCGTGGAATATCCACATCCTAAATTGAACTGTGTTGAGATTGATGATGTGGAAGGTGGGTACATGGCAACCACCTATCTATTGAGCAAAGGCCATCGCAGGATCGCCTTTTTGGGTGACACAGATTTACCCGAGTATTCCATTCATCCTGTAAGTTTACGTTTAAAGGGATTTCGGCGGGCATTGAAGGATGCTCGAATTAGACTTCCCGAAACGTTTATTCGTCTTGCCCCATATTCGCAGGAACAAACCCGTAAGGTTGCTAAAGAACTGTTGAATCTTGCGGAGCCACCGACTGCTATTTTTGTAGCAACAGATTTTCAGGCATTGGGAGTGCTCAAGGCGGCCCGTCAATTGAATATCAAGGTACCTGAACAACTGGCGGTTATCGGTTTCGATGACCTGGATATGGCTGAATATGCCGACCTTACAACTATTTCGCAGCACTTGGATGAGTCGGGGAGATTGGCAGTTGAATTATTGCTTGCCCAGATCGAATCGCCTTCCCGAACAGCAAAACATGTCAAGCTTCCCTTAACATTGGTAGAACGACAAACTGCATAAAAACTGATTATTGACTCTACTATTGGAAAAATGTATACTGGTTATGAAAGTGCTTTCAAGATACTACTAACACAAAACATTATTTTCTTCCCATATTGAAGTCTGAGGAGGTTCAACTAATTTAAATTCAAAAATAAAATCTCGGCCATGATATCGTATCCGTAATCAAGTTGATAAAGGAGAGAGAAATGAAGAAGAAATCTCTGTTAGGGCCTTTGGCAAGTTTGCTGGTTTTGACATCTATGCTTCTTTCTGCCTGTGGAGCGCCAGCAACAACCGCTGCCCCTGCCGCGACACAGGCTCCCGCTACAACTGTTGCCACCCAGCCACCCGCTGCCACTGAAGCCCCCACCACAGCTGCTACCTCAGCGCCGACACAAGCTCCGGCAGCTGCGGGCCCGAACTGCGGCACGGATCCTGTCGTACTCAACGCCTACTTTGAGACAGGGTTTGATATTCCCTTCAAGCTTTCCGAAGAGTTCACAAAACAATACCCGAACGTGACCTGGGATATCAAGCAGGATCAGTTCGCAAATCTCATCAACGAGACACCACGCCTGCTCGCGGGTGACAATCCGCCAGATCTAATTCGGCTCCCCACCATGGTTTCATTCGCCAAGCAGGGGCTGCTCAAGAATCTTGACGACTACGCCACGGCATTCGGCTGGGATAAGTGGCCCGTGCCCCAGCTCAACCAGAATCGCGTCGCAGAGGATGGCACGCGTGGCTCTGGTGCGCTCTATGCCATGGGTCTCAACTACAGTCTGACCGGTATCTTCTACAACAAGAAACTGGCGGCTCAAATCGGCATGACCGAACCACCCAAGACGCTCGCCGAATTCGATGATTTGCTCGCGAAGGCCAAAGCGGCCGGTCTCCAACCGATCATGGAGTGGGGCAGTGCCAAGAGCGGTATGGGACTCGCTTTCCCGCTGCAGAACCTGATGGCTGCTTATGGTCCGGTCGGCCCGATCA
>WNFZ01008103.1_pt1 | contig 11637 bp, 9 predicted proteins | sample 5400081 | NCBI WGS metagenome assembly WNFZ01 (sample SAMN13153365, study PRJNA577476) | soil metagenome | isolation source: 80 cm soil or saprolite under grassland replicate 1 | place: USA:California | collected 2016-06-15
GACCACATGAAAGCACCTTAAATTGACCCTGGCTTAACCGGAGGGGCTCGGATCTGCGCCTGAATAAGTGATGTCCGAAAGCTTAGTAACTAACCTGTCCAAGTCCGCTTTACTGATTATCTTGGACAGCACTGGGCTCCGCCCTTCCGGCAAGAGCTGATGGAATCTGGGGCTACGCCCCAAGTCGGGGGCATAGCCCCGGATTGATTGGGACTAACTTCGGTGGGGCAGAGCCGCCACCGCACATCAGGCGGCACAGCCGCGACAGGAGTTTCCACACGGTCGCTGAAGCGAGTGTTAATTAGATGTCACTGATTCAGAGCTGACGCCGCGGCTCCTTGAACTCTTTGATGCAGTAGCAACAAAACTTTAGGACACTACCCAGAGGTACAAACACTGCGCCCCAGGTCGGTTTAATTTACAATTCCCCCGTTCGACTAAGCTTGCACTTCCACCTCGCAGGGTCATGTTCACCGCGCGCTATATTAAATTGTGTCAGCCGAGCTTGCTGCTTGCCGCTCTCGCAGTTACGACGTGCCTGGTTGATCGCAGCGTGTGCAGCGCGCAGACGGTTTCAGGCTCCGCCCGAAGCATCCCGCCGCGCGCTCAACAAGCACAGCAACTCGTTGCAGACGGCTTGGCCGCGTTCGACCGCGGCGACACGGCTTCCGCAAGCGACTCCTTCAAGAAGGCTCTCATCCTCAGCCCGGACGAAGTGACGGCCCATACGTATCTCGGCATCATCGCCGACGGCGCCGGCAACCTGGAGGAGGCCGAGCGACATTTCTCCGCGGCGGCGATGGCCGAGCCTCGCCGCGCATCAGCGAGGAACAACTACGGAGCGATACTGATGCGCACTGGACGGCTTAGTCTCGCCGCCGCCGAGTTCGAGGCGTCGCTCAAACTCGATGGCAACCAGGCGAACGCGCTAGTCAATCTCGCACAAATACGATTCGCGGGCGGCACGCCGGCGGATCTGCGCGCCTCTCGCGAATTGTTCAGGCGTGCGCAGGCGATCAAACCCGACGTTGAAATCGCGCGCGCCTTAATCGTTATCTCTTTACGTCTCCAGAATTATTCTGAGGCGTTAGCTTATTACCGAGACTACGCAGCGCGTCTGGCTGTGGAAAGCGGAACCTCAGCCCACATCGCCGCCGCGCGCGCGGAACTCGGCGCCGCATTTTACGAAGCCGGACAGATGAAGGAGGCAGAAGCCGAGTTGTCCGCGGCTATAAAGATCGAGCCGGCAGACCAGCAAGCGGTGATGCGACTGGCGCGCGTTTACCTCGCTGTCAATGATTTGCCGGCCGCCGGGCGGACGCTGGAAGCAGCAGTCGCCCGCGGGATGGATGTTAGCCAGGTTTATGCCCTACTGGCCGAGGTTTACGAGCAAAGCGGCCACCCGGAAAACGCGATCCCGGCCCTGCGTCTGGCGATTCAGCGTGATCCGCAGTCAGAGAAGTATCGGTTTGATTACGCAATTTTGTTGACGAACACTAACGCTCCCGTCGCCGCCGTTATTCGACTTGAAGAGGCGCTCCAGTCGTTCCCGAAATCGCCGCGCCTTTGGTTCGCGCTCGGTTTTGCCTACTTCAAGCTCGATAAAGACGAAGAGTCCGAGCGAGCTCTGAAGCGAGTAATTGATCTGGATGCGAAATTCGCCCCGGCCCTGGCCTACCGAGGGCTGATTCGAGCGAAAAAGGGCGAATACGTCGAGGCGATCTCGCTTTACGAAAGTGCTCTAGCCGTTGACCCGAACCTCGCCGTGGTCCACCACTTGATTGCCGATACGATGCTCAAGCAGGTGGATGCGGACGCGGTACGCATTGAATCCCATCTCAGGCGGGCTACCGAGTTGGATCCAACATTTACGCCGGCTCGGCTCTCGCTCGGCAAACTCTTCATGCGCTCTCAGCGTTGGACGCAGGCCGCAGCCGAACTGGAGCAGGTCATTAAACTGGACCCGACCGTAGCCGAAGCTTATTACCAACTGGGACGTGCTTACGGTCGACTGAAACGGACTGCGGAGGCGCAGGCTGCGATGGCGACTTTCAAGCGTCTGAGCGATACGCAGAAGGAACGGGAAGAGAAGGATCTGCGAGAGGTCACCAGGAGATTGAGCGACGTACGCTTTTGACTTGTTTAGAACGGTCGGGGAGTGCTGTGAGATGAGACTGAAAGAAACTGCCCAACGGTTCGTCCTCGCCGTTACCCTCCCCGGAATCATTAGTCTCACTGTAGCGCAACAAACCTCGCGGCTTATTCAAAGCACAGTTACCCCGATTCAGGGAGGCGATTAGGCAAGTGATCAAACTGAGAAGACGCGAATTCTTACGCGGGGTGGCGGCCATAAGCGCCGGGCTCGTAGCTGCGCGTGCGGGCGGATTCGCGCAGTCCTCGCGCGCCGCTGACTCGCACATCGAGGTGCTTCTCGGCGAAGAGATCGGCACGATCAGTGCGGACATTTACGGACACTTTGCCGAACACCTGGGCGGCGTCGTCTACGACGGCATTTGGGTCGGCGAGCATTCGAAAGTCCCGAACACCGGTGGCATTACAGTTACGACTGGCGCGATGGCACGGGACCGCGGGAAAAGCGCCCGCGCCGAACGAACTTCTGGGTAGACGCGCCGGAGTGGCCGGTGGGAGCGCCGGATGGTCCATGGAAGTACGAGCCCAACAATTTTGGGATTAACGAGTTCATGAGGTTCTGCCTGTTGAGTGGTGCCGAGGCGTACCTCGCTGCCAATCTCCGGGGCCTGGGCGCGCAGGAGTTTTACCAGTGGATCGAGTATGTCAACTCGCCGGCGGGGACGACCACCTGGGCCGATATGCGGGCGAGCGGCCCCGCGGGCAATCGCGATCCCTACAAGGTGCGCTTTTGGGGTGTTGGTAACGAGTCATGGGGGTGCGGCGGCAATTTCACGCCGGAGGAGTACGCCGCCGAATACCGTCGTTTCACAGCCGCAGTCCCGCACTATGGCGTTGACCTGAAGTTCATCGCGTCGGGTGCCAACGTCGACGATTTCAACTGGACGCGCGGATTCTTCTCGAAGACGGCTGAGAAGGGCGCGTTCCTTTTCAACGGCATCTACGGCTGGGGCCTGCACCACTACGCCTGGAATCTGGGTTTCGGCAAGACCAACGATTGGTTTTCCGCCAAGGGTGACGCGCTGAAGTTTGACACGGCCGAGTACTACGAGCTGCTTCGTGAGGCCGACCGCATGGAGTCGCTCATCAACCAGCACTGGACCATCATGGGCCAATACGACCGGCGGCATCGCGTTAAACTGGTCGTCGATGAGTGGGGTGCGTGGTACAAGAAAGGGTCTGAGGTGCATCCGTCACACCTACTGGGCCAACAGTCTACGATGCGCGATGCCGTGCTCGCCGGCCTCACTCTCGACACGTTCAATCGGCATGCCGACAAGGTTGCGATGGCCAACGTCGCTCAGCTCATCAACTGCCTTCACTCGCTCTTCCTCGCGCATGAGGACAAGTTTATTCTAACCCCGACTTTCCATGTCTTCGAGATGTTCCTGCCGCACATGGGCGGTCAGGCCGTGCGCGCTCTTTTCAGCGCGCCGGAGGTGCGGTACACGCGCCTGGACCAGCCGGCAGAGTTCTGGGGACTCGGAGGATCGGCGTCGGTGAACGGCAAACAGTTGACGCTCACAGTTACGAATCCTCACGCAAGCGAGACGCGCGAGGTGGAGATCGTGGTGCGCGGTGCGCGTGCCACCTCCGCGCAGGCGCGGGTGCTGTCCGCACCCGACGTACATGCACACAACACGTTGGAAAACCCGACGGCTGTAGAACCGCGCAACGAGCAGGTAACGGTTAACGCCGGCGCGATCTCTTTCCGATTCCCGCCCGCCTCGGTCACTCGCTTACAGATCGGGCTGGTATGAGGACTCGGCGCGGGCGATAGCGAGTGTGAACATGCCTGAAAGGCATGAAAGTTAATGTCCGGGGGCAACGAGACTGTATCGAGACCCGAAAGGACCAAGGGTAATTCGCAGGTCGGGAAGGGTGGTTTACCCCCGCCTGTATCTCATTAAAGGCCAGCGGGGGTAAACCACCCTTCCTGACCTGCGAATTAGCCCTGCTCGAGTCGTTCCATTTGGACTGCTAAACAAACTATGTACTGGGAAGAGCGTTGGCATCCATTGCGCGAGGAGTGGGTAATCGTCGCGGCGCACCGGCAGAATCGTCCATGGAGCGGCGAGACGATCGAGCATCACGAAGAGCCGTTGCCCGAATATCTGGCAGACTGCTATTTGTGCCCCGGCAACCTGCGTGTCAGCGGCGCTCGAAATGACGATTACACCGGCACCTTCGTCTTCGACAACGATCACCCCAGCGTCGGTTTCGAAGCTCCACAGACGCTCCAGCGTCCGACCGGCATCTACCGCAATCAACCCGCGCGTGGCATCGCACGCGTTGTATGTTACAGCCCAATTCACAGTCTTGCGCTCGCCGAACTCGAGCCGCACGAGATCGAAAACCTGCTCGGCGTGTGGCAGGAACAATACCGAGAGCTTGGCGCCCGTGAAGAAATTACGCACGTGCTGATCTTTGAAAACAAGGGTGAAGCGGTCGGCGTCTCCAACCCGCATCCCCACTGCCAGATTTACGCGACCAATTTTGTGTTCAAGACTATTGAAAATGAAGTGCGTACCAGTCAGCGCCACATGGCAGAAACGGGACGAGTTCTTTTCCAGGACGTGATCCAGGCCGAGATCGAAGACGGCCGGCGCATCATCTGCGAAAACGAATCAGCCATCGCCTTCCTTCCCTACTTTGCGCGCTACGCTTACGAGGTCTTCGTGGCGCCAAAGGTGACTCATCCGAGTATTGCCACATTGTCGACTGGTGAACTCCGCGACTTTGCCGCCTTGCTCAAGCAAGTTCTGGTCAAGTTCGATAACCTCTGGCGGATGCCTTTCCCCTACGTGATGCCGCTGCATCAGGCTCCAACTGACGGCGGCGACTACTCGAGCTTCCACTTTCACATCGAGTTCCACCCGCCGCTGCGTCGTCCGAATCTTCTTAAGTACCTGGCAGGGCCGGAAATTGGCGGGGGCAACTTTCTCTCCGATACTGCGCCGGAGGAGAAGGCAGTAGAACTTCGATCGCAGCCGGATATACATTACAAGCACGTCCTCCAGGAGCAGTTATGATTAGCGCCGCACTCGACATCAGACAGTTACTCGACCCGATTCGCCGTATTCATGAGCGGGTGCGTGACGCTGTGGTTGCAGAGTGTGAGAAAGCGGCGGTGGAGCAACTCGCTGAAGTTTCAAATGACGAATCGGACGGGGATACTATCTACGCAGTTGACCGAGTCAGTGAAGAGTTGCTCGTCGAATTGTTCGAGCACGAAGTAGCGGGCCGGGCGCCGCTGGTGCTGGTGGCAGAAGGTATCGAGGGCGGGCGTTTGGTGCTGCCCAGAGGAGCTGTAGAGAGCGATGCCGTTTGGCGCGTCGTTGTGGATCCGATTGATGGAACGCGCGGTCTCATGTACCAGAAAAGGAGTGCATGGGTGTTAACGGGGGTGGCTGGAAATCATGGCGACGAGACGAATTTGCAAGAGATAGAACTCGCCGTGCAGACTGAGATACCACTGGTCAAACAACATCTCTGCGATACGTTGTGGGCCGTGCGCGGTGAGGGTGCACATGCCGAAAGATTCAACCGTCTTACGAATGGACGTCAGGTTCTTGCCTTGCGACCATCCCGCGCCACGACTATCCGGCACGGCTTCGCAATGATCGCGCGCTTCTTTCCCGGCGCACGCGATGAACTGGCTGCTATTGATGAAGAGATCGTGAGCGGTGCGCTCGGGCCCGTCAAGCCGGGGAAAGCGCATTGCTTCGAGGATCAGTATCTCTCGTCGGCCGGCCAGCTTTACGAACTGATGATGGGACACGACCGCTTCGTCGCGGACCTACGGCCCTTGATTGAAAGAGTGCTAAACCGACGCGGTCTCGCGCTTGGCATCTGTTGTCATCCCTATGACATGTGTACGGAATTGATTGCGCGCGAGGCAGGAGTCATCGTAACTGATGAGCGGGGCGGGCCTTTGCGTGCCCCTCTGAAGGTCGAGCCTGACATCGCCTGGGCCGGATACGCGAATGACGCGATCCGCAGCGAGATCGAACCATTGTTACGTGACGCTTTGAAACGGCGGGGACTTAACGACGACTAAAGGGGGTCCGCAGCCCGCTTGGCGTGGTAGTAATACCCGAGTGAGATGACGGCATGCAGGGAGAGAGTCTGGAGACAGCTTACGAAATCATTCACGGTAGCGCCCATAAGCTCCCCGACGTGTCGGCATTCATCGAGACCCTAAACAAGCTCGAAGTTCATCCCGCTCCGGAAGCGCGCACGCTCTTTGAACCGCAGCAGGAACTCATCATTGCTCGAGCACCCGGCAGGCTCGATGTGATGGGCGGGATCGCCGACTACTCTGGCTCACTCGTGCTTGAATTGCCAATTGCTGAAGCGACGTTCGTGGCATTGCAAAAGGACCAGACGCGGCGGCTACGCGTCGTCAGTCTCATGGAAAACGAGACGAGGGTCATGAGTTTCGAGATGCCCTTCGCAGATTTGGAACGGGACGGCGAGCGGATCGAGTACGATGAAGCGCTGAGGTATTTCAAAGGTAACACGACGCCGCATTGGGCTGCTTACGTGGCCGGTGTCTTCCTGGTGCTGATGCGCGAGCGCGGAGCACGCTTCGATGATGGAGCCCGATTGCTCATCTCCTCGCGGGTGCCTGAGGGGAAAGGCGTGAGTTCATCTGCTGCGCTCGAAGTAGGGACGATGAGCGCAGTCGCGGCAGCCTTCGACGTTGAAGTGAAGCCGCGGGAATTAGCGCTGCTGTGCCAGCGGGTCGAGAACCTGATCGTCGGAGCGCCGTGCGGTGTGATGGATCAGATGACATCCGCTTGCGGCGAGGAGAATCAACTACTGGCGCTGCTCTGTCAGCCGGCGGAGCTGCTGGGAACCATCTTATTGCCCGAAGATTTGGCAGTGTGGGGGCTTGATTCAGGTGTGCGCCATTCTGTCGGCGGAGGCGATTACGCCTCAGTCCGAATCGGCGCATTCATGGGCTATCGAATCATTGCCGAACTCTCCGGGCTAAAGGTACAACGGGCCGGCGATACGGTTGTAATTAATGACCCTCGCTGGGGCGGTTATTTGGCGAATCTCGACCCTTCGGAGTTTGAAGAAGAGTTTGCAAACACGCTTCCTGAAAGACTGACCGGAGCAGAGTTTCTTGAGCGCTATGGCGGAACAACGGATACCGTGACGAGCGTCGAGGCCGGAAGAGTCTACGAGGTACGGGCTCCAACAGCACACGCCGTGTACGAGAGTTATCGGGTACAAAAGTTTGCGGAGTTATTGCGCGATCAGTGTGAGGAGCTGGGCGAGCGGAGACAAGACTCGTTAGGTGAATTGATGTACGAGTCGCACGCGAGCTATTCGGCATGCGGTCTGGGTTCGGAGGGCACCGACAACCTCGTCGAGCTGGTCAGACGGGCGGGAGTGAGCAGTGGACTCTACGGCGCAAAGATTACCGGCGGCGGCAGCGGCGGCACGGTTGCAGTGATTGGAAGACGCGACGCCGGAGGGGCTATTGCAGAGGTGGCCCATAGCTTTGCGGAAAAAAACGGACACCGACCGTACATCTTCACCGGCTCATCACCTGGGAGCGCGGCGTTTGGGCACCTGAGGGTACGGCGGACCTAAGAGCTTCAGAGGGGATGTCAAAGGCGTGGTCGTTTGGTACTAGTTGATTTTGAGTCAAGAAGTTCAGAGTTCAAGCTTTAGCTTGCGTCTTGGGAACGTGCAACCTAAAGGTTGAACTCTAAACTACCAGCACCTTCATTTTGCTGAGCGTTCCCTATCACGCAAGTTGGGAGAATTATGGCGATTCTGGTAACTGGCGGCGCGGGCTATATCGGCAGTGTCACAACTGAGTTATTGCGCGCACGCGGCGAGCAGGTCGTTGTTCTGGATAATTTGTCGCGCGGGCACCGAGTCGCGGTTGCACCGGAAGTGCCGTTTTACGAAGGGAATGTCGGCGACCGCGAGCTGATCACACGCATTACGCGCGAGCACGAAATCGAAGCGTGCATCCACTTCGCAGCGTTCGCGTACGTGGGAGAGTCTGTCATCCAGCCCGCGCTCTACTATGAGAATAATCTGGAGCAGGGCATTCGTTTACTCGGCGCGTTAATCACCGCGGGGGTTCGCCGCGTGGTGTTTTCTTCGACGTGCGCCACTTACGGCGAGCCGCAACGCATCCCGATCGACGAAGGTCATCCCCAACTTCCGACGAATCCCTACGGCTGGTCAAAACTTTTCGTTGAGCAGATCATGGCAGACTACGATCGCGCTTACAATCTAAAGTTCGTTGCGCTGCGCTACTTCAACGCTTCAGGCGCAACCCCAGAACGGGGCGAACACCACGAGCCAGAAACGCACCTAATCCCGCTTGTGCTGAAAGCAGCGCAAGGGGAAATTGAGCGGGTCACTGTCTTCGGCAGCGACTATTCCACCATCGACGGGACGTGTGTGCGCGATTACATTCACGTTACCGACCTCGCCGTGGCGCATGCGCTCTCGCTCGAATACCTGCGCTCGGGCAATCCGTCAACCGCCATCAACCTGGGCAACGGGCAAGGCTATTCGGTGCTGGAAGTGATCGAAGCCGCGCGCCAGGTCACCGGGAGAGAAATTGCAGTTGAGATTCAGGGACGGCGGCCCGGCGATCCGTCTCATCTGGTCGCCGATGCTGCCCGTGCGCGCAAGGTACTGAGCTGGCAACCGCAGCAAGCGGACCTCACCGCGATTATCGGTTCAGCTTGGGATTGGCACTCAAAACATCCGCAAGGATACGCCGAGACTTCACAACCTATTCGGAGTGGAGCATGAAAATAATATTTCGTAGCGCGGAGGTCTTGTTTCAATGTTATTAACCCGAAAAACGGCGCAGGTATTCGTCAGCATTGTTTTCCTCTCAATCGCGGCGGTCGCCGCGCCTTCCGAGAAATGGTCGGAGCAACAGGCAAAAGACTGGTATGAGAAGCAGCCCTGGTTGGTCGGAAGCGACTACAACCCGGCGAGCGCGATTAACCAGCTGGAGATGTGGCAGGCGGACTCGTTCGATGCAAAGAGGATTGATCTTGAGTTGGGATGGGCGGAAAGTTTAGGGATGAATACGATGCGGGTTTACCTGCACGATTTGTTGTGGCAACAAGATGCAGAAGGCTTCAAGCGACGGCTCAACACGTTTCTTACGATCGCGGCAAAGCATAAGATCAAACCGATCTTTGTCTTGTTTGATTCGGTCTGGGATCCGGATCCGCAACTGGGTAAGCAACGAGCTCCGCGCCCCGGAGTGCATAACTCCGGTTGGGTACAAAGCCCCAGCCGCAAGGCCTTGCAAGATGCGCGCGAATATCCGCGGCTCGAAGCTTATGTTAAAGGCGTCGTGGGCACACTGGCTCGCGATGAGCGTGTCCTCGCCTGGGATATCTGGAACGAGCCGGATAATACGAACCAGGGCAGCTACGGCCATCTGGAGCCGAAAAATAAAGTTGAGCTTGTGCTGGCGCTACTGCCCAAAGCGTTCGCCTGGGCACGTGCGGCCGGACCGCAGCAACCTGTGACGAGCGCCGTCTGGAAGGGCGACTGGTCGAGTCCGGAAAAGATGACTGAGATGGATCGTTTACAGATCAACTTGTCCGATGTCATCACCTTTCACAACTACGACTCGCCCACCGAACTTGAGAGACGGATCAAATGGCTGAAGCGTTACAACCGCCCACTCATCTGCACCGAGTACATGGCGCGCGGCAACGGTAGTTTCTTTATGGGAGGGTTGCTGGTCGGCAAGGTTCACAACGTGGGAATGATTAACTGGGGACTGGTCCAGGGCAAGACGCAGACTCACCTGCCGTGGGACTCCTGGGAGCACCCCTACGTTGACCGCGAGCCGTCTATCTGGTTTCACGAGGTCTTTCGCAGCGACGGAAGGCCTTACATCCCGGAGGAAGCGACGTTCATCAAGCGCATGACCGGCAAAGTCAAAGGCCCGATCCGCAATCGTCGCCGGTAGAACGCATCGAGATACAGTCGGGCGTGCTTAGCTTGTTACTGCGAGTGAGCTTCCTACACTTGGGAAAGAAATGCATGGGGAGTTAAGAGCGTTCTTATTGAACACAGGTTGTTGCTCACATCCGTGGGACGTATTAACGACAGGACAACAGCATATGAAAGCATTTCGGCCGACACCATCTCTTTCAGCCAAACTGGTAACGCTCGTTTGCGCTTTCGGTCTCATCATCGTCCAGGCGCAAATCGCCTTCGCGCAAACCGGCAACATTACTGTGCAGGTGGACAAGCCCGGCGCGCCCATACCCAAAACACTTTTCGGACTCTTCTTTGAAGACATCAACTTCGGCGCCGACGGCGGGCTCTATCCTGAACGTGTGAAGAACCGGTCTTTCGAGTTCCCAAATCCCATGATGGGTTGGAAGCAGGTGGATCGCGGCGATACCAAAGGAGAGCTTTACGTTTTCGATCACGGCTCGATCAACGACACGCCAAACTCCCATTACCTGCGCATTAAGGTAGCGACCGCCGGCAAAGGCTTCGGCGTCATGAACGAGGGCTTTCGCGGCATCGGTGTGGAGAAAGGTGCTGAATACTTTTTCTCGATTTCGGCGCGCCGGGTCGATGGCTCACTAGCGGCTTTGCGTGTCGAAGTCGAAGACGAAAGTGGGCACCTCCTGGGCCAGTCGAAGGTCTCAGGCTTTACCACCGACTGGAAGACCTACACTGCCATCGTCCGTACCACCGAGACTAATAACAAAGCGCGTCTGAATCTCCTGCTGGAAGGAAGCGGCACGCTCGACGTCGACATGGTCTCGCTGTATCCGAAGTTGACCTGGGAGAATCGCGAGAACGGCTTGCGCTACGATTTGGTCAAGCTCTTGAAGGAAATGAAACCCGGCTTTCTGCGCTTCCCCGGCGGCTGTATCGTCGAAGGCAGGTATCTTGACCAGCGTTACCAGTGGAAGACGACCATCGGGGACCTGGACGACCGCCGCCTCATCATCAATCGCTGGAACACGGAATTCAACTGGCGGCTGACGCCTGACTACTACCAATCTTTCGGCCTTGGCTATTTTGAATACTTTCTCCTGAGCGAAGACATTGGCGCAGAGCCGCTGCCGATCCTCAATTGCGGCATGGCCTGCCAGTTCAATTCCAGCGAACTGGCCCCCCTCGAAGATCTCGATCATTACATTCAGGACGCAATCGACCTGATCGAATTCGCCAACGCCCCGGTGACCACTGCATGGGGGCAGAAGCGCGCTGAGATGGGACACCCGGCACCGTTCAACTTGAAGATGATTGGCGTCGGCAACGAACAGTGGGGGCCACAGTACATCGAACGATACGAGATATTCGCCAGGGTGCTAAAAGAGAAGTACCCGAACGTTGCTCTCGTCTCCAGCGCCGGTCCAACCCCTGATGGTGAGCGGTTCGATTTCCTATGGGCCAAGCTGCGCGAACTGAAAGCCGACCTCATTGACGAGCACTATTACATGGCGCCGA
>WNFZ01005492.1_pt1 | contig 11634 bp, 9 predicted proteins | sample 5400081 | NCBI WGS metagenome assembly WNFZ01 (sample SAMN13153365, study PRJNA577476) | soil metagenome | isolation source: 80 cm soil or saprolite under grassland replicate 1 | place: USA:California | collected 2016-06-15
GCGGGGCGGTCCAGCTGAGTCCTCCGAACCTGGGGATCATCGACCTCGGCTTCTTCGATCGGGCGGGGGCGGACTGGTCCCCCGACGGGGCACGAGTGACGTTCGCCGCGCGGAAGCTGTCGAGCGGCCGAGAATTCAGCAGCGCGCTCTTCGTCGTGAACGCCGACGGGACCGGGCTGGTCCAGGTCACGCCATCGGCTCTGGGTGCCATCTCCGCCCAGTGGTCGCCGAACGGTGCTCTGATCGCGTTTGGCAGCTGCTGCGCCCCCGAGTCGGGGGCTGTTCATGCCCCCGAGGCGTGGGTTGTTCATCCGGACGGGACCGGGCTCAAGGAGGTCACCAACCCAATTGGCGGTGAGTTCTCCTTGGTCCCGGTGTGGTCGCCCGACAGCACGAAGCTCCTTTTCAACAGGGAGAACCGCCGCGGCCAAACCAGCCTGTGGACCGCGAATGTCGATGGCTCAGGGCTGTCGAAGGTGACGGACACAGCGCACCGGGTCTTCTACGCGTGGGGCACCGCACCCGTTGGGTAGTTAACGTCCCGCGTCTGAAGTCGTTTGGCGACGCCGGGCGTGGCTCAGGACCCCGTCGGGAATCTTGATCCACACAAACGGATCGCAGCGGTTGTTCCATCCGTCGATGAAGCGCGCGATCGCGCCGATCAGATCCTTGACGCTCGTGAAGGTGCCGCGACGGATGGCCTGGCAGTCGACGGGCTTCTCGGCACCGTTCGTGAAATATCGAGGCTAGGGGGTGCGGCTCAGCAGATGGATGGTGTTCTGGGGACCGTGACCTATTCTTCAGTCTCGGCCCAGGGATCGTCGGGGGGAACGTTGAGTCGCCACTCGACCTCGCGTTCGCCAGCCTTGTGAGAGACGCACTCGAGTTCGGCATCAAGCGTTATGCGGCGATCGATGCCGGCCACCCCGAAGCTGAGGTGGACCAGGATGGCGTGATCAAGCCTGGACCTGAGATCGCCATGAAGTGTCTCACCGCTGCTGACTGTGAGCGTGCCAGGGCCGGTAATGACCACGCCGTCCCTTCGGCGAGCCACTCCATGCAAGATCGTCGATGGAGCGGCAACGATCGGCTGAATTCTGGTTCCACCAAAGGCCCGATGCCCTTCCTGATGGTCTGCATCCTTTGTGTAGTTGAGTCTCCACTGGAAATATCCGACGCTGATGAACTTGGAGAAATCGATCCGAGCATGCATCAGATGCGCGGGCAGCATCACCACACCGGTCGACATCGCGGGCTGCTGGAAGAACACCGTGGCGACGAAACGGAGCACGGTGCGAGCCGACCCCTTGTCCTCCGTTCCCAGATCGTGGCGGACGTGGAGGCTGGCTGACAGCAACTGCGCCGACGGCGGGGCGATCGCGGGGATCAGCAGCCTCAGCAATTCATCGCGACGGGCGCTGCGGGTGCGGGTGCCGTCGCGGATCGGCACCTCTCGCTCGAGAAAGCCGTTCTCGCCGCCGCCCGTGATCACATAGGGTGACCGGTCGGTGAGGAACCGCAGCGCGGTGGCCGCTTGACCCTCGCCAACAGGGATGACGAGGTGGTGCTCGAGTTCTGGGGCGGGCGGGTCGAAGCGGCTTGCGACGGCTTCCCACCAGTCGGCGACCTCGACCGGGCGAGGCTGGGTGAGGGTGTGGGTGTTCTCGTCTAGACCGATGAGCCAAAGGATCGGCTCGCCGCGTGCCTTGTTGGCGTGGCCGGCGAGTTGACGTGCTGAGGAGCGCTGCTGCGGGTCAGGCCATTGGCTCTTGCACTCCACCAGGTCGTCTTCGATCCGCCCGCCGGCAAGCACGAGATCGACGAGTTCGATCACACGTGCTTCAAGTAGCTGGGGGCGAAGACGCGGTGGCATTGCGGTCCTTCCTGGATCACTCAAGCGTGATCTGGTCCCTGCTGGTCGGTAGTGTTTCATCCAATCTGGCCTGAGGGGAGGCGGATTCACCGAGAGTGCGGCTCATGTCGTCTCGTCGAGAGTGTTGCGGGGCGTGTCAGTTTTCCCGCGGCGCTGGGCGAGCTCCCATGCCAGGGATTCTTGGCTGCGCCAGCGGTTGAGGGGATCACCAGCCGGGGCGCCGCGGTAGGCGCGGATGACTCGATGTCGAACCTCGTCGTTGAATCGCTGGGCATCCTGTGGTCTGGGTGAGGTTCCCAGGTGATGCCAGTGGGGAGAGCTCAGGATGCCGGCCAGTGCGACCGCCTCGGGGTAGGTCACGGCATGAACGCTTGCGCCGTTGCTGGGAATCGTCCAGTCGGGGCCGTGCAGGACGATCAGACGGCGTCGGTGGATCTCCATGTAGTCCTTGCGCTCCAACCACCGCACGCTGATCGTCTGGGCGGCGGTGAAGCCCGCCAGGACGGCTTGCCGCCCGAAGCGGCGGACAAGGCGGCCATGTCGGCGCTGCGCGTGGGCGACCTCCGGCAGGCCCGAGATGTCGACTTGGTCGCTGAGTTCGCGGACTCCTCGGCCAATCCAGCGTTCATGTCGTAGGCACACGTTCTGGTCATGTCGTTGCCAGCACCAAACTGGGGCATTGATGCTTTGGGAAGCCATGCAATGCTGGCAGGCCAGTCGCGTCACGTTGGGCTCGCCGGCAAGCGTGCGGCCATCGAGTCGAAGTCCCTCGCCGGCGCTGCCGGTTCGCAGCTCCGGGAGGGCATAGAGCAGGCTCGGTTGTGGCTGGCGGCTCACGACGGCGAGCGTTTCCGCCGACACGGCCGGAACGCGGGCGAAGATCATCGCGCCCGCCCAGGTTGGGACCAGGTAGGCCAGCAGGTCGGGGAGGGGAACACGGTTCGCATTGGAAAGGCGGGACAGGTAGGAGTGCAGCGTCTCGTCCTGGACCGGTCTGACCGTCCGGGCAAGCCCACGACGCTTGGCGTCGGCGGGCAGGTTTACTCGCTGCGGTTGGGTGAGCACGGAGGTTTCGGGGCGGTCGACTCGGTGCTGTGGTCGACCACGATTGTGTCCATCAGGTCCCGGGTGATGCGCTCGCTGCCGTCCAGGATCGCGCGGATCGCCGAGGCGCGGGTGATGTGCGACAGGCTGCTGATGAGACCGCCGGTGCGCTGGTGCAGGTATTTGGCGTGCTTGAGCAGCGAGCCGGGCTGATGGCGGTGCAGCCGGAGCGCCTGCTCCATGGTCGCCACCATGCGCTGCCACTCCTGGGTGTAGGGAAACTTGCCGGTCCTGGTCAGCACGCACCGAGCGGCGATCTGTTGCCCGCGGATGCCGGTAAACAGCCCGGAGGCCTCGACGTTGATACCCGCGTAGACGAACGTGGCGGGCAGGTGCTCGGTGAAGTACTTCAGATGGTCGGACATGTCCTCGCCGGCGCTGGTCGCCAGGTTGACGTTGTGGATCTCGTCCACGACCACCAGGTCGGTGCGGGCGTCGGTAAGGACTTCGCAGACAGCGGTGGCGATGTCCATCTCGTTGGCCCGCGACCTGAACGGCGGCATGCCCAGGAAGTGCGCGAACTGGGTCGCGAGCTTTCGTGGTGATCCCTTGGGCGGGGCGGTCACATAGACCACGGGGATTCGGTCCTGACCTGGGAAGCGTTTGAGGACCAGGAGCTCGTGGACGCGGCCGAGTTGCTTGATCGCGGTGCTCTTGCCGGTCGCCCACTGTCCGGAGACGATCAGCCCGCGGCGGGCGCTGACCTCCCGCTGGTTGAGCAGGCACAGCAGCCGCCCTTGGCGGATCACGTCGCGGACGGTGGAGGTCTCCACCACGATCAGCTCGGAGTGATATTTCATCCGGGTCTCGTCGTAGTCGGCCCGCTCGGCCGCATCCAGCCCGGCCAAGTCGGCTTCGGCCAGCAGGTCGATCGTCAACGGGTCCTCGGTGACGAATTGGCGCCAGCCATCCAGGGTGGTCGTCGGCAGCCGCCGGTCGTCGATGAGACCCAGATCGGAAGTACTGCTCACCACCACTTGTCGGCCTCCTTGCGGGCATCGAATACTCGCAGCGGGACGACCTCGGCGATCACAGCCTCGTCGGCCTCCTCGTCGGAGGCGAGCATCGCTGGCGGGGGTTCGGCAGGGTCGGGTTCTGGCCGTGGCCGGGCAGGTGTCGTGGCGCGGGTGCGGGCCGCGACTCGATGGCCTTTGCTGGAGGCCTTCTTGGTGGCCTTGTGCTGGGGAATGCCCGCCGGCGCGGGACCCTGACTGGCCTTATCGAGCAGGACGGCGACCGCATCGGCGATCGCCGTCTCAGTCACCGGCTTGCCCTGCCTGGCCAGGTCCTGGCGGGCGTGGTTCCAGGCCAGCTCGCCAAAGGGGACGGGGACGCGGCGCAGGTGCTTCCAGAACACGGTGAACCAGCCACCGTCCCAGTGGTTACGGACCCAGATCCGGCTGACGTCGTAGGGATCGTGGTGGACCTCCCAGAGGTCCTTCTTCGCCTTCACCCCCGACCGTTGCCGGCGGAACGGGGTGAGTTCGGCGCTGTCGTAGGTGCGGTGGTTGAGCTTGATGCCGTAGGCGTTGATGGCCTGCCACCGCGCCGGCAGCAACTCGATGTAGTCCTCGGCCGACAGCGCCACCGGAACATAGCCGGCCGCCTCCACCAGCGCCGCATACTTCTCGTTGGGGGCGAACGCCCGCCCCGGTGTCACCGGGTCCCGGAGCCCGTCGTGTGGCCGGTTCTGCCAGACCGCCACGATCCACTCGTCCAGCAGCTCCTGCAGCTCCAATAGTGACCACAGCGGTTCGTCTTGGACGTTGCGGCCGCGGTGCTCCGCCGAGCGGCCCACATAGCCAGCCACGAACTGGGCGAACAGCGTGGCGACCGATTCCAGGGTCCGCTCGATGTGGGGCTTCTCGGTGGGCGTTTGCGGGTGGGTGGGCTGGAAGTTGATGCCGAGCCGGCTGCAGGCGCTGCGGAAGTTGTGGGAGATGAACGCCTTGCCGTGGTCGCACACGATCGTCTCCGGCGCGATCACCGGCCGCGCGGCGGCGTGCTCCAATCGCTGGTCCAGCGCGAGCATCCGCCGATGCGGCAGCACCGACCGGGACATCCGCAGCGCCTCTGCCCAGCCTGGCCGCATTGGCTCGGGGGTGACCGTGCGGGCCAGCAGCAGCGAGGCGTCCACCGACTTGGTCGTCGGCCGCAGCACCACGGCCGGAATCGAGCGGGTCGCAAGATCCACCGTCCCCGTCAGCTCGACCCGTCCGGGCACGCCCTTGTCCAGCAGCACCAGCACGTCCAGCGGGGTGGAGTCGATCTGCACCAGCTCGCCGGGCCGGGAGGCGGTGAGCTCGCCGAACGGGCCGTCGGGCCGGTTGGCGAGCGACCGTCTGGTGCGGGCCGAGCCGGTGGTGTGCCGCCCCTGGCTCAACCGGTCGAACAGCCGGTAGAACGTCGCCCGTGACGGCATCGGTACCACCCCGGCCCCGTGCTGGGCGGTCAGCAGCTGCGCCACCCGCCAGTAGAAGTAGCCCGCAGTCCGGGTCGACTTCTCCGTGGCTTCCTCGATCACCTGACCCAGCGCCTCCAACACCCGCGGGTCGGCCCGGCCCTGCACCGGGCGCTCCGGCGAATCCCGCCAGTCGACCAGCCCGGCGAGGCCCTGCGCCTGGTAGCCCAGCCGCTTGCGCTTGACGGTCCGGGCGCTCGTCCCCTGGCGCCCCAGGCGGGCCAACTCCTCCGCCTTCGCCTGCTCACGCTGTCCGAGGGTGCGTGTCTGGGGATCGAACTCCGGCCGCGGCCGAGTACTGGGTGGCGCGTCGGGCGGCAGTCCCGTCAGTACCTCGGCGACGTGACGCTCCCACCACTGGGCATCCTCGATCGTCTGCTTGGGGAGGCCGTTGAGCAGCCCAGCAGGCAGCAGAGGGCCAGGGTCGCCCTGCCCGATCCGCTCGAAGCTGGGGTCGGTGAGCAGATGCGGCAGGCGGATCACGCTCGTCTGCCCGTGTTCATCGGCCAGCCGCACCAGGGTCCCCGAGAACCCCACGACGGTCTGGACCACCCCGTCGAAGCGAATCCGGTCACCCACCCGCAGCACCGCGGCCTTGCGGCCGGTCATCGTGCCGTCTCCTGCGCCTGCGCCCGATGGACCATGCTGCTTGGCGACAGGGGAGCGGCGGCCAAGTTCGTCATCAGCACATGGCGCCACAGCAGGTGGTAAAGCACCGGCAAGACCGCGAGCCGGTCACCCACTGCCGCAGCGCCAGCGAACAGCGGCATCGGCTCAACGAACCGCTCCATGAGCGCGTCGGCGAGCTCAGACCGGCGGCACCGGGGGTGACGGTAGCCGGCAAGCCATCGCACGTTGGCGGCGAGGACGGCGGACGGCCCGCCGGTCCGACGAAAGTCCCAGCCGACCGCCTGGCAGGCGGCGGCGGTCACCTCGAACGCCTCGGCGGCCTCCGGGTCCACCAGGTCGTCTGGGCGCACGTCGACGACCACGCTGGTCCCGTCCGTCCGCCGCGCGAAGAAGTCAGGGGCATGTTTGCGCTCACCCTGCTGACCGGGCCAGATGAGCCAGAACGGCTGGGCGGAGAACGCCACGATCTCGGGGTCGAAGTCCAGCAACATCGCGACGTCGCGCTCCACCCACGACTCATACCCGACGTGCTCGCCGGTTGTCGCCGACCACCACAGCCCTGGAAAGTTCCGCTGGCCCTTGAAGGTTGGAAATGACCTCGACGGGCTCGCCCGTTCGAACGGCGCGTCCCAGCACGACGGCAGGGGCTCGCGGCGCTGGGCGCCGGTCTCATCGATGAACGACACTACAAACGAGGAGCCGGCAGTCGCGCGGATAGGTACTGGGGAGCCACTCATCGTCCCTCACCCAAGGGAGATCCCACCGATGCGGCCATGCGGGGTTTCTGAACCACTGGCCCGAGCGCGAAGCATCCAACGACCCAAGCCTCCACATCAAATTCGCAAAATGGGCTAGATCGGACATGCCGCGGGCGGCGGGGTGGGGGAGCGGGGGGGCGGAGAGCCAGTGAGCTGGACCAGATCAGATGAGATGAGACAACGCCCGTCGACGAATGGCCGGAAAGCGAGAAGTTGGTAGCAGGCGACGGCGTCCGTCAGGGGTTCTTTTGGCGCGTGGCGCTCAGGAACCAGGTGCGAATCGCGGTACTGGAGACCGCAAACGCTGCGTCGTGCAACTCCCGGTGTTTCATGTCGCCAGGGACCAGGGCTCCCCAGGCTCGCGGGACGTCGAAGTTGTGAAGCCCGTCGCCGTGCACGAACGCCGACCGCAACCGGTAAATGGCCTTTCGATCCGCTGCTCCCTCCGCGGCAGCATAGGTTTCGACAAAGTCGTGAAAGCAGGCGGTAGGGCCGGGGCTGCGGTCGAGCCCGCAGCACGGGCAGGGGTCATGCTCTCGCTTCGGGACGAGCGACTCGACGGCGTTGACCGCGGCGATATAGCTGAGCGACTTCGAGGTGTCCCAGACACGGTAGGCGGCGTCGAGCCAGTAGCTGGCCCGCAGAAGCTGCTCACGCGTCCTGGGGTTGGCATCCTCAAATCCATTGAGGAACGCGTCGAGACCGGCAGGTGCGTCAAGGGCGTCCTCGCTGATATCGATACCTCGCCGTGCGTAATACTCCTCGTCGGGCACGACGACCAGTTCCGGGAGTCCTTCTGGGTTGGAGAAGCTGTCGGCCCGAGCGATGAAGCCCTCCACCATGTAGCCCTCGTTCACGTACGCCGTATGCACGCCGGCCGCCGTCGGCTCGCCCATCAGCACCCAGTGGTGGGGCTTTGCGTCTGTCTCACGCGTGATCGAGCCGCGCAGCACCAGCGACAGCAGCAGGTGAAGCTCCCAGGAGCGCCGCCGCCGCCGTGTGAACGCAACCGCATCGTTGGCCGAGCTGCGCACTCGGTACTCAAGCACAAACGGGTGCTCGCCCAGCAGGAACCCTGGCCGTGGTGCCTGCGGAGGGGCGGGGAGGATCTGCCAATCGTCGCCGTGGCGCCAATACCCCTTCACCTCCGGAACGCTGAACAGCACGTCGCGCCGAACCTCAGACCCGGTATCCGGGGCAAAGGCCACCTTGGCACGCTCTCGTAGCGTTGCCACCAGCTCGTCTGTCAGCCCGGGCCCAGGCTCGTAACGCATGATCTGGCCGTGCTTGTTGTACACGACATCCAGCGCGTGCCCCCGTTCGGGATGGAAGTAGGTGATCCGGTCTCCCGATTCCCATCGGCTGAGCGGGAACACACCGGCCAGGACGCTGACAAGCTCCTCAGGCGGGACGCGTCCCAGGCCAAGCGCATCGCTGAGCGTCTCTGCGCTGATAATCCTGCTCGCCTCACTCGCTGGGAGCGCAGCCTGGCCTTGGCCACACCTCGATGTTCCGGTCCGCCTGTAGCCTCCTCGATCTGGGGTCAGGATGCGAGGCGATATCGAGCGAAAGCGGCTCGATCAGCCCGCCTTGGACCAGATCAAATGAGACGACACCCGCCTTGGACCAGATGCAGTGAGACAGCGAAAGTGCCTACAGCACTCCACCGGTCAAGTGCGGACCAGCTCGAGTGAGAACGAGAGCGGATTGGGCCTACTCAAGTGAGACGCGGACCAGATCGCTTGAGACAGGACAATCAAGCTGCGCTCTACACCGGGGGACAATCTCGGGGGAGGGTCTCCGAGGAGTAGTTAACATAACATTCATTATGGGGAATCAAGTAGGACGAGTTCAACTAGACGAACTGTTCTGACTGTTGGTGCCCTCTGCCATCGAAAACGAGGCATTGCCAGTGGACCTGAGGCATCCACTGATTTTTGTCACATGACTTGAGCTTGTGATTTAACCTGTCGGTTGTGGTTTGGGCGCGAAGAGGGCCTTTGCGGGATCATGTCGTTCGACCAAGAGCAACCTGATCCCAGCAAAGGCCGTGATGAACAGTCTAGTACTCCAGCCGTAGATCGTGACCTGGCTCGGTCAGGTGCGGCGAGGGCCGTCACCGCGAGAACCGGGGCGTCAGGGGCCAACTCTTGGTGTTCTGCGTTCCTCAGACCGAGGACGTTGTGCACATGCTCCAACACGATGTGCTGGAAGCCACCTCAGGTGCCAACCAGCGGCACGTCGCGCTCCCGTGCATGGCGGATGGCTTCGAGCCCGCCCTCTGTGTCGCGATACGGGGTCGAGGGCGCAATGAACATTCCCAAGAGTCCTTCGATCTCGTCCCAGCGCGCCCGCACCTCGTCGGTGGCGATCCACTCGAAGGGAACCCCAAGGTCCTCGAGAGCCGCGTCCGTGGCCAAGTGCGTGGGGTTCTTCAGGTCGTGGTCGCCGATAACTCCGATCACAACTCCACCTTCCCATATGCCGGTCGGGGCTTGTGGATTGCTCCAGAGTCGTTGCAGCTGAGCGCTAACGATTCGCCACCAACCGTCCCTGAAGCCAGGGGCCGAACGGCACTGGGTCCGTCGCGTCGGCTGAACCAAGCTGTTGTGACAGGGCGCAGCCTTCGTCGAGCTCGCGCCGGGAGGAGGTCATCATGTCGACCACCATCCAACGGGCGCGGTACCGTCTGCGCCTGTGGCCTCGGCTTTCGCGCTGGGGGGCAACCGACGAGGAGGTCGCTGGGCCCTATCCCGGCGCCGAGCTTGTCCCCGAAGGCAAGCGGTCGCCAACCATGGCCGTCACCATCAATGCAACCCCCGAGCAGGTCTGGCCCTGGCTCGTCCAGATGGGCTGGGGCCGTGGCGGCTGGTATTCCTGGGACCTGCTGGACAACGCCGGCCGGCGAAGTGCCACCGAAGTCCACCCGGAGTGGCAGAACCTCGCCGTCGGCGACCAGTTGAAGTTCTGGGCATTGGGGCGCGTCATGGACGCGTACCGGGTCGCGGTCATCGAACCGAACAGATTCCTGGGCCTCTACGGCTATACCGACCTGCGAGGCCGCTGGCTCGACCCAAAGCAGCCACGGCCGTCCTCCTACATGGAGGCACTGTGGGGCTTCCTCCTCAACGAGCTTCCTGACGGGCGCACCCGTCTCGTGATCAGCGGCTACCAAACGTTCCGCCCCCGATGGGTGGAACGGTTCATCGCGTCCTGGCTCCTCATCTCGCTCTCCTGGCCCATGCAGGCTCGGATGATGGCGGTGCTCAAGCGGAACATCGAGCGAGCGGCACGAACGGGTGCGACCACCGTGCCCGGGCGCGCCGCGGCCTAGTTCGGGACCTTCATGGGTCCCAGGCTGCCTGTCGGCGGTAGTGGCAGATGCGGGCGCGGGCTTGATGTCGTCGTCGCCACAGCGACCAGCGCAGCCGGTGGTCGCGGTCACCAGCGGGCCGGGCGAGCAGGGCGGCGAACAGGTGGCTGACCTCGTTGCAGGTGACCGGGATCAGCTCGGGTGGGGCGGGATGGCGGGTGCGTTCGGCCAGGGCGGCGATGACCAGGAAGGCGTGGGCCAGCATCGCCAGGGTGACCCAGCGGTACCAGGACCGCCAGCGGCGGACCTGGTGCTGGTCCAGACCGCATAGGCCCTTGCCGGTCTGGAAGCGCTCTTCCACCGTCCACCTGGTCCCGGCGACCCGGACCAGGACGGCCAGCGGGGTCGGACGGGGCGTAAAGCAGCGGTAGAAGGCCAGCTCGCCGTTGGTGCGGTTGCGGCGGACCATCAGCCAGTGCTTGCCCGCCTGACCCACGGGCGCCGGGCCGACGTGGTCCAGGCGCACGAACGCCCAGTCGTAGTAGCGGTGGCCCTTGGCGCCCGCTCCGGCCGAGACGGTCTGCCACACCCTGGCCGGCACCTTGGCCAGCAGCTCGTCGACCCGGTGGCTGGTGCCGCCGAAGCGGACGTGGTGGTCGCAAGCGACCGCCAGCACATAGCCGACCCCTCTGGCCTCCAGCTCCGCCCGCAGCCTGGTGCTGGCGCCGTAGACCTCATCGCCGGTCACCCAGGCGGCCGGCACCCCGGCATCCAGCGCCCGGCAGACCATCTTGGTGGCCAGCTCCGGCTTGGTCGCAAACCCCACCCCCTCAGGCACGCCAGCAGCCCGCAGGCGGTCGGGATCGTCGGTCCAGCAGCGGGGCAGGTACAGCTCCCGGTCGATGATCGTGTGCCCGGCGTCGCCGGCGTAGACCAGGTAGACCCCCACCTGGGCGTTCTCGACCCGACCCGCGGTACCGGTGTACTGGCGCTTGACCCCGACGGTATGGACGCCCTTCTTCAGATCGCCCGTCTCGTCGATGACCAGCGTCGCCTGTGGGTCGCCAAGGTGCTCGACCACGTAGTCGCGGACGTCGTCGCGCACCTTGTCCTCGCCCCACACCGCCCGCGCCAGCAGATGCTGCATCCCATCCGGGGTGGGGTCACCGGCATGCTCGGCGATCGTCCAGCAGTTCTTTCGTGGCAGGTCCGCCAACAGGCCACGCACGAACGCCCCGGCCCGCCAGCGCAGGTCAGCCCTGGCGAACCGGCCCGCCACCCGGCCCCACAGCTCCTGGAACAACTCCTGCCAGCCAGCGGGGTCAAGCTCTACGCTATGGCCCGCGGCCACCGTCTGACCTAGATCCGCGGATAAGGTGACCGGGCGGTTGGGCATGAACCGGCGTCCACGATCAAGGGGGCGCCGGGCGTATGCGAGCACCTCGATCAGGCGGCGGCGCTGCCGAATGTGGACGGATTGAGGAGCTTGCTATTG
>WNFZ01006271.1_pt1 | contig 11634 bp, 14 predicted proteins | sample 5400081 | NCBI WGS metagenome assembly WNFZ01 (sample SAMN13153365, study PRJNA577476) | soil metagenome | isolation source: 80 cm soil or saprolite under grassland replicate 1 | place: USA:California | collected 2016-06-15
GCTCTCGGAGGCCGCGGGCTACAAGGCGCTCAAGGTCGTGCTCGACGGCTCGATCGCCGCGACTTCCGAGAATCTCCTCATCTACGCGACCTCCAACCGGCGGCATCTCATGCCCGAGTACATGCAAGAGAATCTGGAGACCAGGCACCTCGGGGAGGAGATCCATCCCGGCGAAACGGTCGAGGAGAAGATCTCGCTTTCCGAACGCTTCGGACTGTGGGTTTCCTTCTATCCGTTCGACCAGGACGACTATCTCGAGATTGTGAGCCATTGGCTGCGCGAGTTGGGCTGCCGCGAAGGGGAGATTCCCGGGGCTCGCCAGGAGGCGTTGCAGTGGGCGCTCCTGCGGGGATCGCGCAGCGGCCGCGTAGCCTGGCAGTTCGCGCGCGACTACGCCGGGCGCAATTCCGGCGACGGCAAGACAAAGCGTTAGCATCTTGCAGACCCTATCGGCCCCGGTGGATGTCGCCGCGGCGGTGCTGATCCGTTCCGACGGCGCCGCGCTCCTTGCGCAGCGCCCCCGCGACAAGGTGTACTCGGGCTACTGGGAGTTTCCCGGCGGCAAAATCGAGCCGGGCGAGCCGGTCGACGAGGCGCTCAAGCGCGAGATCCGCGAGGAGCTCGGCATCGAGATCGAACGCGCGTATCCCTGGATCACCCGGGTCTTCACCTATCCGCACGCCAAAGTGCGCCTGCATTTTTACCGGGTCCACGCCTGGCGCGGGGAGCCGCGCGCGCTCGAACACCAGGCCATTGCCTGGCAGCGCCCGGATGCGATCGACCTCGCGCCGCTCCTGCCGGCCAACGGTCCGGTGCTGCGCAGCCTGTTGCTGCCCGCGGAGTACGCCATTACGCGCGCGGGCGAGCTTGGCGTCGAGCCGTTCCTTTCACGGCTCGAGGCGCGACTGCGCGAGGGCCTCAAGCTCATCCAGGTGCGGGAAAAGGCCTTCAGTCGACGGGCGGTCGAGGACTTCGCGCGCCGCGCCGTCGCCCTTGCGCGCGCTTACGGCGCGAAGGTGAGATCGCCAAGGGAGCAGCCGTGCCCGTGTACGCGCTGGGAGGGATCGTGCCGCGCGATCTGGAGCAAGCCTTGAATTGCGGCGCGCACGGCATCGCGATGCTGCGCGGAGCGTGGGAATCCTGAAAATCTTCAGTCCTCCCCTTTCGTGTCCGGGGTGTTCTTGTCTTGCTCCCGGTCCGGTACCCGGTACTTCTCCATCGCCCAATCGCCGAGATCGATCAGCTTGCAGCGCTCGGAACAAAACGGCCGGTAACGGTTCTCCGCAAGCCACGCCACCTGCGCGCCGCAGCGCGGGCAGCTTACAAAACGGGCCTTGGTCACAGGGTGCAGAAGGTCAGTTCGAACTCGACGTCCGCCTCGGATATCCGCGGCCGCGGCTCGGCCCCGAAAGTGCTGAAGCGGACGTTAAGCGCGTACCGGTTGGCGCTGATTTCGGGAAGGAACTGCGAGTCGAGCGGGAGCCGAATGCGCACCATCTGCGACGTCTTACCGCCGAGCATCTGCGAGAACGCGCCCTGGCGGGCGACGTGCTTCACCGGTTTGCCGCCTTCGCGCAGCAGCTTCAAGACGATGGACGAGGCGTCGCGGATCGGAAGCAGCGGCGCAAACCAGGCGCTCAGGTCGGCTCCGCGCCTTGAGCTTTCGCGGTGCAGCCAGAAATGGTACGAAGGCAAATCGAATTCGCAGGCCCCTCCGGGGATCCCGGTGCGCTGCTTGATCGACATCAGCCATTCGTTCTCGCGAAGATACTGGCCGATCTTGCCGGTCATCGCGAACAGCGCTGCGCTCGCGCGCTCGATGTCGGAAATCACCTGCTGGAGCACGTTCTCGGCGATTTGAGGGTTGTTGCGCAAGGAGAGCAGGACCTGCTTCTGGCGCTCGAGTTCCTGCATCAGGTCCGATTTGAGGTCCGCGCGGCCGGCGACTTCCAGAATTTCAAAAAGCGTCAGGAGCGCGGCGTGGTGCGCGAGCGAATCTTCCTTGGAAAAAAAATGACCGGCCCGCTCGAACAGGTCCTCGAGACGCAGCAGCGTCCGGATTCGTTCGCTGAGCGGATACTCGTAGGTGATCACCGTGGCGCCGGCGACTCGAGGGGGAGGTCGTTGATCCTGGGGCAACTTTGCGCGATTCTCGCCCATTCGCCCCGAATTGACAACGGGCGGCGCTATGACGTCGTCTTGGATTTCGCAGCGAGCGTGAGATATTGCCTATCCAGGCGCGAGACTTGGCGCTCGAGCGCCTCCGGTGCGCCGCTGTTGTCGATCACGTCGTCGGCGAAAGCGAGACGTTGCTCGCGCGTGGCCTGCGCCGCGAGGATATCGCGCACTTCGCTCTCCGGGAGGCCGCTGCGCCGAATGACTCGCTCGATCTGCTGGGCCTCGGTGCAATCGACGACGAGCACCCGCGCGAAGCGCGATCGATCGATTCCGCCCTCTACGAGAAGCGGCACCACGAGGATCGCGTAGGCGCTATCGGCGCGTTCGCAGCGGCGCGCGCTCTCTTCGCGGATGAGCGGATGCAGGATCGCCTCGAGCTTTTTCTTCGCCGCGGCGTCGCCGAAGGCGAGCTTGCGCATCCTGGCGCGATCGAGCGCGCCGTCGGCGCCGATCAGGCTCGCGCCGAAGGCCCTGCGTATCGGCCCTATCGCCGCGCCTCCGGGCCGCGTGAGCTCGTGTGCGATCTCGTCTGAATCGACAACGGCGACCCCGAGCTTGGCGAACAGCTCGGCGACCGCGCTCTTGCCGCTGCCGATGCCGCCCGTGAGTCCGACCGTGTAGGGCTTCACATGAACTGGCTAAGGTACTGGCGGGTGAGCTGAGGCCCCCAGAACAGCGCGACGATCCCCGCGGTGCCCAGATAGGGCCCGAACGGAATCGGTACGCTGCGGCCGTGCCGGGCGAACACCATGAGGGCGATCCCCACGGCCGCTCCGATGAAAGACGACAGCAGAATCGCAAGCGGCAGCATCTGCCAGCCGCACCATGCGCCGATCGCGGCAAGCAGCTTGAAGTCGCCGAACCCCATTCCTTCCTTGCCCGTTGCGAGCTTGAACAGCCAGTACACGCTCCACAGGGCGAGGTACCCGGCGGCCGCGCCGATCACGGCGGAACGCAGATCGGTAAAGAGGCCTCCCGCGTTGACGAGCAGTCCCAGCCACAGCAGCGGCAGGGTGATCGAATCGGGCAGGAGCTGCGTGTCGAAATCGATGAAGCTCGCGGCGATGATGCACCACACGAACACCATCGCGGCGAACGCGGCGGGGCCGAAACCGAAGCGCATCGCCGACCAGGCCGCGGCGATCCCCCCGAGCAGCTCGACGAGCGGGTAGCGCGCGCCGATGCGCGCCTTGCACGCCGAGCAGCGTCCGCGCAACATCGTCCAGGAAAAGAGCGGGATGTTTTCCGCCGCGGTGATACCGTGACCGCAGGCGGGGCAGCGCGAGCGCGGGACGAACAGGTTGTACGTTTCGGGTTTCGGTTGGGGAGGGGGTGCGGGGGAACCTTCCGTACGCGCGAGCTCCGCGCACTGTTCGAGCCAATCCCGCTCCATCATCTTCGGCAAGCGGTGGATGACGACGTTGAGAAACGAGCCGACCGCGAGTCCGAGCGCGAGGCACAGCCAGGGGAACACCGCCGGGTGGGCGGCGGTTTTGAGAATGTCGCTCATCGGGTCGAACAAAAAGGGTTGCGGTCCGACCGCAACCCTTTCCGAAAGGGGCAAGGCCGCAAGACGACCGTCAGACCGCCTGGCCGATCTTGAAGATCGGCAGGTACATCGCGATCACCATTCCGCCGATCAGGACGCCGAGCACCACCATGATCAGCGGCTCCATCAGGCTGGAGAGCCCTTCCACCGCGTCGTCGACCTCGGCCTCGAAGAAATCCGCGACCTTGCCGAGCATGGAGTCGAGCGCGCCGGATTCCTCGCCGATCGACACCATCTGGATCACCATGTTGGGGAAGACGTTGGCTTCCTGCATCGAGGCCGTAAGGCTCGTTCCGCCGCTCACCTTCTTCTGGATCTCCTTGGTGGCCAGCACGTAGACGTAATTGCCCGAGGCGCCGCCGACCGAGTCGAGCGCCTCCACCAGGGGCACGCCCGCCGCGAACATGGTGGAGAGCGTCCGGGTCCAGCGCGCGATCGTGGATTTCTTCACCAGGTCTCCGAAGACCGGAATCTTGAGCATCAGCCGGTCCATGAAGATCTGGACCGGCACCGAACGCTTCCACAAGTGGAGAAAGCCCCACACGCCTCCGCCGATGACGGAGAAGATGATGTACCAGTACTTCACGAAAACGTCCGAGATTGCCATCACCAACAGAGTCGGGGCGGGGAGATCGGCGCCGAAGCTCGTGAACACCTGCTTGAATGCCGGGATCACGAAGATCATGATCACCGCGGTGATGATGAAGGCGACCACGATGATCGCGACCGGATAGAACAGCGCAGACTTGATCTTCGATTTTATGGCGAGGATCTTTTCCTTGTAGTTCGCCAGGCGGTCGAGGAGGGTTTCGAGAATACCGGCCTGCTCGCCCGCGGCCACCAGGTTGCAGAACAGGGCGTCGAAGTACAGGGGATACTTGCGGAACGCCGCGGCAAGCGCGGAACCGGTTTCCACGTCGGTCTTGAGGGCCATCAGCAGCCTCGCCACCGCAGGATTGGCGTGGCCCTTGCCGACGATGTCGAAAGACTGCAGGAGCGGAACGCCCGCCTTCATCATCGTCGCGAGCTGGCGGGTGAACAGGGTGACGTCCTTGTCGCTGACGCTCCCGCCGCGGCCGGCGCGCTGCTTTTTGACCTTCGTGACGATGATTCCTTGGCGGCGCAGCGTGGCGTTCACCATCGCTTCGCCGGGGGCGCGCATTTCGCCCCTCATGACCTTGCCGGATTTGTCCTTGCCTTCCCAGGCGAAATTGATGTCCTTGCCTCGGGCTATTGCTGCGGTTGCCATAGCGACCTCTCTACCTCATTCGTTGCTGCAGACTGCAACTTTCTCGAGCGAAGTCAGGCCTCCTTGTGAACACGATGATGCATGGACACGGGCTCTTTGTAAAGTCTCAGGTATCCCTAATGCATTGAAGGTAAGGCATAAATTGGCGGTCCCGAAAGACTTTTGACTCACTCCCGCACGGAAACCGGCGGGACGGTCCTTCAGGCGGCCTTGGCGAGGTCGGACACGCGCGGCCTGAAAAGCCGCACCGTCCTGATCACGCGGTCCTGGGTCTGGACGATCTCCATCGGCACCTCGGCGATCTTGAGGGCGACGCCCGCCTCGGGGATGTCGCGCAGGTGCTCGAGGATAAGGCCGTTCAGCGTTTTCGGGCCGCCCAGGGGCAGCGCGAGCCCGAGCTTGCGGTTGAGCTCTCGCAGCACGCTCGATCCCTCCACCAGGGCGCTGCCGTCCTTGTCCCAGGGTTCGATCTCCGATTTTACCGGCGCGGTCGTGGTGAACTCGCCGATGATCTCCTCGATGATGTCCTCCAGCGTCACCAATCCCTGCAATTCCCCGTATTCGTCCACCGCCAGAGCGATTCGCTGATGGTTTTCCTGGAAGTACTGGAGCTGCGCGAAAACGGGGGTGTTTGCGGGAACGAAATACGGCTCGGCGAGCAGCTCGGCCAAGGCTGCGCGATCGAACTCTTCGGCGCGCACCAAGTGCATCACCTTGCGCAGGTGCAGGATGCCGGCGAGGTTGCCGAGCTCCCCGCGGTAGGCGGGAAGCCGCGTGTGGTAGGCCGTGGTGAGCTGGGCGAGGATGCTCTCGGCCGGCGCCTCGAGATCGATCGCCTCGATCTGCGAGCGCGGCGTCATCACGTCCTCGACGGTGATCGCCTCGAGATCGAAAAGATTCACCAGAATGCTCTGGTGCTTTTTCGGCATGAACTGCCCCGATTCGAGCACGAGGAAGCGCAGCTCCTCCATCGACAGGCGCTGCGGCCCCGGATCGATCGGGATGCGCAGCAGCCACAGGAGCCCCCGCACGAATATGTTGGCGATCCAGAGCGTCCACGAGAATCCCTTCACGAGGGGCTTCAGCACGTAGCTCGCCGCGAGCGCCGTCTGTTCCGGAAAACGCGCGCCGATCACCTTCGGCGTGATCTCGGCGAACACGAGGATCAGGAACGCGACTGCGACGGTCGCCACTCCGAGAACGATCTTGTCGTTTCCGAACAGCCGGATCGTGATCACGCCGACCAGCATGGTGATCACGGCGTTCACCAGCGTGTTGCCTGCAAGCAGCATCGAAAGGAGCCTGTCTGTCTGGCGCAGCAGCTCGGCGGCGAGCCGCGCGCCGCGGTTGCCGGCGCGCTCGAGCGCGCGCAGGCGGTAGCGGTTGATCGCCATCATGCCGGTCTCGGCCATCGAGAAAAAACCGGAAACGACGAGCAGGACAGCGAGCGCGACGAACTGCGCGACTAACGGGATATCGTCCAAAGCGAATGCTCGGGGCGGGCGGGGAGGAACCCGCCCCTATCGGGTGACGGGAACGGCAGTATAACTTATGCGAGACCTCGCCGCAGGATCACCTCGAGCACGAAGCGGCTGCCCACGTAGGCGAGGAGCAGCGCAAGGAATCCGGCGAGCGTCCAGCGCAATGCGGTGCGCCCGCGCCAGCCGTAGAGATGGCGGCCGGCGAGGAGCGCGGCGAAAATCAGCCACGAGATGACTGCGAAGAGCGTCTTGTGGTTGAACTTCATCGCCTGCCCGAAAAGCGTTTCGGAAAACACGATCCCGGTGGCGAGCGTGAGCGTGAGGAAGGTGAACCCCGCGATGATGATCCTGAACAGCAGCCTCTCCATCGTCAAGAGCGGCGGCAGCGCGGCGAGCGGCCCGACGACCGCCCCGCCGTGCAAGCGCCGTTCCATCAGGGTCATCAGCAGCGCATGCAGCGCCGCGATCGTGAACATGCCGTAGGCGATCATGGCGAGCGCGAGGTGCAGGCGGAATTCGGTCGAATGCGTGTACGGCGGGCTCGCGAGCCCCGGGAAGATCGCGGGCAGCGGCGCGCACAAGGCGGCGAGCGCGAGGATCGGAGCCTGCATGCCCTCGAGCTCGAGGTACAGGCTCTCCACCCAGTAGATCAGCACCGAGAGCCACAGCATCACCGAGAGCGCCTGCCCGAAACCGAAGCGCAGCTCGGATTGACCCCACAGCATGTCGTAGACGAGCCAGGTATGGAGCGCGAAGGGCGCAACGATCGCCGCGCGCTCCAGAGGCGTGATTCTCGGCACGCTCGCGCCGCGCCAGCGCGTGCGCCAGAAGTGAAAGGCGAGCGCCGCATAGAGGAGGAACGCGCCGCCGTAGAGTGGAATCGCCGACATTCGCGCAGTTTACACCACGCACTTCCCATGCTCGACGGCCTGACTCATTCAACCCTGACCTAGCTTCAGCGCCGCGGCGACGATCGGCTTCGCCCAGTCGGGTGTCCGCGACAGGTCGGCCGGGCCGAGAATTTTTCCGTGCTCCATGTGCAGCACCAATCTGGGCGCGGGCGCCTTGCCGGCGGCGGGGTCCGCATCCGCGCTGTTGTCGTAGACGCGCAGGGCCGCGAGTTTGGACAGGAGATGGATGAGGTTGATGCGGCTGCGCTCGTAGCGCCGGCGGATGTCCGCTTCGGCAATGTCGTGGCCGCCCTTGCGGACGCGCCTGCGCACGCGCTCGATGTGAAGCTCAGGGCTCTCAAGGCCCGCATACCAGATATGGACTTCGATTCCCTGCTTTGCCGCCTTGGCGAGCAGCGCCGGGATGGTGTTCGCGCCGAGCGTGGTCTCGAACGCGAAGTCGAGCCGCTCGGCGATCGCTTTTTCCAGCAGCCTTCTGCCCTGCTGCCAGGCGGCGCTGTTGGCGTCCGCCTGGCTCAGCGCGGGGTTGGCGGCCCTCAGCGCGCGGGCGGTCTCGTCGGGGTTGTAGTAGTCGACGCCGTTCGCGCGGAAGGCCGCGCCGGCTATGCTGCTCTTGCCTGCGCCGTTGACGCCGGCCAGCACATAAATGTGCGGCCGCTCGGGCGCAGTCATCGCCTGCGGAGCGCGGCGACCCGTGTTCTAGCGTTTTTTTTGGCTGCCGCCCTGACCGCGGCACGGCCCAACTCGGCCGGCGAGGCGTTGAACGCCGCCTTCATGCCCTTTCTCGCCCCGGGCGTCTGCATGCGCTGGAGCAGGCCGTCGAACTGCGCGCTCAGGTCATCGAGAGCGGGGGAGCGCGACTTCACCAGCGATTCGAACTCGGCGTAGGAGATCAGCACCGCCTTGGTCGCGTCGTGGCGGGTGATCGCGACCGCCCCGCGGGCGACGGCATTATCGAGGACGGCGCCGAACTCGCTCTTGGCTTTGGTCGCAGGGACCGTGGGGATATCGACCAGCTCGCCCCGGCTGTTGCGGAATGTCAGTGTGGTCATGGTGGGCCTTGGAAGTCGTTTCGACCATTATAGACATTTTATTCGTTTTGTCTAGTTTAGTCGGGGTAGCGCTGGAGCAGATTCCGGGGTGCGGGGATGCGGTAGCGGGTATAGACTGTTTTTTCCCGTCGGGTCCTCCGCGCCGCCCGGCGGCGCTCGAAGAAGCGAACCGTGCGCGGTTCTCAACAGGGGAGCGATGCCATGAACAGATCGATTCGCAAAGGGGTAGAGGTTTTGCTGGTCGCTGGCGCTTTCGCCGGTTCGATGCTGCTCGGAGCTTCAGGGGCCTGGGCCCAGCAAAAAGGGCAGATCTCGAAGAAGCTGCTCATAGGAAACTGGGCGTACGTTTCAGCGGAGTCCGTGGCCAAGGACGGCACGAAGTTTCCGTTGGTGGAGGGCACCAATCCCAAAGGCCTACTCATCTTCGACGGCACCCGCTTTTCTCTTCAGCTCATGTCCGAGTTTCCGAAGCTGGCTTCCAACGACCGCCTGAAGACGACGCCGGAGGAAAACCGGGCCGTCGCGCACGGAGTGCTCTCGTATTTCGGCACCTACTCGCTCAGCGAAGCCGACGGCGTTCTGACGCTCAACATCGAGCGCAGTTCGTTCCCGAACCAAAACGGGACGGGATTCAAGCGGATCATCAAGACGCTCACCGCCAACGATCTGATCTACATCAATCCCTCGACGCTGGCCGGCAGAGTCAACACCAACGTGTGGAAACGGATCAAGTAGTCGGAGTAGATGACAGACGGCTTGTCGTGAGACGAGAATCGCATGTAGTCGACCGGTCTCACTCTCCGAACCCGCTTTTCCCTTGCCAACCCCCTTTAAGCTCGCGTAAAATCACGCCCTTTTCGACCCGGTCATTCATCATGGTTGTGATTCGTCTTTCGCGCGGCGGGGCCAAGAGACGGCCCTTTTTCAACGTGGTGGTCGCCGATTCGCGCAGGGCCGCCAACAAGAGCTTCATCGAGCGCGTCGGCTTCTACGATCCGAAGGCGCCGGAGGGCCGCGAGTCGCTGCGCTTCGCGACCGACCGGCTCGATTTCTGGCGGGGGAAGGGCGCGAGGCTCTCTCCCACGGTGGCGCGCCTTTTCAAGGGCTACCAGGCGCCGGCCGCCGCGGCCCCGGCCAAGTAGCGCCGCGGGGCGGGTTGGCGACGAGCGGGCCAACCGGATGGGTGGTGATGGGGCGCGTGATGGCGCCCTGGGGCGTGAAGGGTGCGGTGAAGGTCCAGCCCTTCGGCTCCGATAGCGGCAACCTCTGCAAGTTTTCCGCGTGGTGGATCGGCAAGCCGGGGAAGCTGAGTGAAGTCGCGGTGGCGGAGTGCCGCGCGCACGGCGCTTACCTGGTGGCGCGCTTCGCGGGATGCGACGATCCCGACAAGGCGGGCGCATACCGCGGAGCCGAGGTCGCGCTCAGGCGCGAGGATTTGCCGAAGCCCGCGGAGCACGAGTTCTACCAGACCGATCTGATCGGGCTCGAGGTGGTGAACCGGGAAGGCGTGCGGCTCGGCCGGGTGGCGGGGTTCTTCGACGGCGGCGCGCACGAAGTGATGCGCGTCGATCACGAGGGCGGACAGCGGCTCCTGCCGGTCGCGGGTGAAGTGATACGGAGAGTCGATCTCGAGGCCGGCACGGTCGAGGTCGACTGGGGAGCGGACTGGTGATCCGCTTCGATTGCGTGACGCTGTTCCCGGAGATGTTCGCGGCGCTCACCGACTGGGGCGTGACGCGCCGGGCGCTGGAGCAGGCGCTGTGGAGCCTCGCGCTGTGGAATCCGCGGGATTTCACGACGGACAATTACCGCACGGTCGACGACCGGCCGTACGGGGGCGGGCCCGGCATGGTGATGCTCGCCGAGCCGCTGGAAAAGGCGATCGCCGCGGCGAAGGCCGCGGCGCAAGGCGATGCGAAAGTGATCCACCTCTCGCCGCAAGGCGCAGTGATGGCTCACAAGAAGGTGATGGCGCTGGCGGAAGAATCTCGCCTGGTTCTGTTGTGCGGGCGCTATGAAGGGGTGGACGAGCGATTGATCGCCCGCGCGGTGGACGAGGAGCTGTCGATCGGCGATTACGTCCTCTCCGGCGGCGAGCTCGCGGCGATGGTGCTGATCGACGCGATCGTGAGGCAGCTGCCGGGAGCGCTCGGAGACGGGTTGTCGGCCGAGCAGGACTCGTTCGTGAACGGGCTGCTCGACTGCCCGCAGTACACGCGGCCGGAGGTGTACGAGGGTGAAGCCGTGCCGCCGGTGCTGATGTCAGGGCACCATGCGAGAATCGAGCGCTGGCGGCTGAAGCAGTCGCTCGGCCGCACCTGGTTGAGGCGGCCGGAGCTCCTCGAGCGGCGCGGGATGAGCGAGGTCGAACGCAAGCTGCTCGATGAATTCAAGAAGGAATTGGACAAGGAGTAAGGCGATGAACCTGATCCAGAAGCTCGAAGAGGAAGAGATCAAGCGCATGGGGCGCAAGCTCCCCGAGTTTTCCGCGGGCGACACGGTGATCGTGAACGTGAGCGTCGTCGAAGGCGAGCGCAAGCGCGTACAGGCTTACGAGGGCGTGGTGATCGCCAAGAAAAACCGCGGCATCAATTCCTCGTTCACCGTGCGCAAGGTGTCCTCGGGCGAGGGCGTCGAGCGCACCTTCCAGACCTATTCGCCGATGATCGCCTCGATCGAGCTCAAGCGCAAAGGCGACGTGCGCCGCGCGAAGCTCTATTACATGCGCAAGCTCTCGGGCAAGGGCGCGCGCATCCGCGAGAAGATCGAAGGCCAGGAGCAGGGCGCGGAGCAGTAACTCTTTCCCTCACCCTCAGTCCCTCTCCCGGAGGGAGAGGGAAGTTAACACCCTTCTCCCGCCGGGAGAAGGGATGGGGATGAGGGATCATCTTGTAGCCGCGGGCCGTTGCAGCGCCGATAGGCGTAAAATCCGCGCATAGAAACGGGCGACGCTCATGAGCCTCAATTCGATTCCCGAAATCATCGCCGAGCTGAAAGCGGGCCGGACGGCGGTCCTCGTCGACGACGAGGACCGCGAGAACGAGGGCGATCTCATCTTCGCCGCGGAATTCGTCACCGCGGAAAAGATCAATTTCATGGCGAAGTTCGGCAGGGGCCTCATCTGCATGCCGATCACCGAGGCGCACGCCGAGCGCCTGAACCTCCTTCCGATGGTGGCGCGCAACCGCTCGGTGCACGGGACCAACTTCACCGT
>WNFZ01005493.1_pt1 | contig 11633 bp, 11 predicted proteins | sample 5400081 | NCBI WGS metagenome assembly WNFZ01 (sample SAMN13153365, study PRJNA577476) | soil metagenome | isolation source: 80 cm soil or saprolite under grassland replicate 1 | place: USA:California | collected 2016-06-15
TGGATCTGTCGGCCGATTTCCGCATACGGAAAGTCACCGAGTGGGAGAAGTGGTACAAGGTGAAGCACGCCGCGCCCGAGCTTCTCGCCCAGGCGGTGTACGGCCTTCCGGAGGCGCATCGCGCTCAAATCAAGGACGCGCGCCTGGTGGCGAACCCGGGCTGCTATCCGACCGCAGTCCTACTCGGCCTGCTGCCCCTTGTCGAAGCCGGGGCGGTCGACCTCGATCACCTGATCGCCGACGCCAAGTCCGGGGTAAGCGGCGCCGGCAAGAAGAGCGAGGAACATCTGCTATTCTCCGAGGCGTCGGACAATTTCAAGGCGTACGGCATCGCCGGGCACCGTCATTGGCCCGAAATCCGGCAGGGGCTGGAGGCGGCCGCCGGAAGGAGCATCGGCCTCACGTTCGTGCCGCATCTGACCCCCATGATCCGGGGCATACACGCGACCCTATATGCGCGCATCACGAAGAACATCGACTTCCAGAGGCTGTTCGAGGAGCGCTATCGCGGCGAGCCCTTCGTCGACGTGCTGCCTCCGGGCAGCGAGCCGGATACGCGCTCGGTGCGCGGCGCCAACGCCTGCCGCATCGCGGTCCATCGCCCCCACGGGGGAGACATGCTGGTCGTCATCTCGGTGATCGATAACCTGGTGAAAGGCGCTTCAGGACAGGCGGTGCAAAATATGAATATCATGTTCGGCTTAGAGGAGACGCTCGGCCTTTCGCAGCTTGCGATTGTGCCCTGACGCGGCCCGTAGGACTCCGATGCCTACTCTGTTCAAGCGGTTCCAGCAGCGCTTCGGGATTTCGGCGCCGAAGATGACGGTCAAGACGCACGTCGCCTGGTATTGGCGCTGGTTCGGAATGCTCGTATTCCTTTCGCTTTCGCTTGCCGTGGCGGCGTGGATGTACGACGCGGGACGGCGGTTCGCCGGCTTCGACCGCGGCGAACTGCAGAGCGACCTCGCGAGGATTCGCGATTCCATGGCGCGGCTCGAAGCCGAGGCGGCGCGGCTGCGCTCGATCGCCAACGCGAGCGAATCGCGCCTCAAGATCGAGCAGACGGCGCAAGTGCAGCTTGCCGCCCAGGTGAAGGTGCTCGAGGACGAAAACAACCGGCTCAAGGAGGATCTTGCCTTTTTCGAAAATCTCGTGCCGAGCGAGCGTCGGGGCGACAAGGTGAGCATTCACCGCTTCAAGGTCGAGCGCGACGTGCTCCCCGGAGAGTATCGTTACCGGCTGCTCGTCCTTCAGGGGGGGAGGCTCGACCGCGAGTTTCACGGGTCCTTGCAGCTGGTGGTGGAAATGCAGCAGGAGGGTAGGGATGCTACAATCGTCATTCCCGATTCGGCCGACGCGGGCAACGCAGCTTTCAAGCTCAACTTCAAGTATTTTCGCCGGGTCGAGGGGGCATTTCGGGTTCCGGCAGGGGCTAAAGTGCGGACCATACAGGCACGCATTCTGGAGAACGGGTCGAACGAGGCCCGTGCCAGCCAGAACCTCAATCTTTCTTAGGCCAGGAAACGCTATGTTTCGCAAGCAGCCGAGCAAGCCGCAGAATCGCATCGACAGCCTGATCGGTGCGGGCACGAAGATCGAGGGCAACGTCAATTTCGCGGGCGGTCTTCGCGTCGACGGCGAAGTCATCGGCAATGTGACCGCCGTTTCGGACGAACCGTCGACGCTGGTATTGAGCGAGCAGGCCCGGATCGAAGGGGAAATCAAAGTGTCGCATCTGGTCGTAAACGGCGAAATCACCGGGCCGGTGTACGTCGCCGAGTTCGTCGAACTCCAGTCGCGCTCCCGGGTCAAAGGAGACGTGCATTACAACAGCCTGGAGATGCATCTCGGGGCCATCGTCGAGGGGCATCTGGTGCACCGCTCGAGCGAGGGAAAGACCGTGGAGCTGAAGCTCGCGGCGAGCAAGCCCGCGGTGTAAAGGCAGGCGACGAGTTCCGGCTTGAAAGCCGGCGCCGCAGCCTCATCTGATGGTTTGGCCCGAGGGGCCCTGTCCGGCTTCCGGACCGATAATGAAGCAGTTTGCAACAGGAGTTGAGACATGAACGCAGTCGCAGAAATGCCAGCGCCGTTCGTCTTCACCGACAGCGCCGCGAACAAAGTCAAGCAGTTGATCGACGAGGAAGGCAACGCCGAATTGAAGCTGCGCGTGTTCGTCACGGGCGGGGGCTGCTCCGGGTTCCAGTACGGGTTTACCTTCGACGAAGTGAAGAACGACGACGACACGGTGCTGGAGAAAAACGGGGTGATGCTGCTCGTCGATCCGATGAGCTACCAGTATCTCGCCGGCTCCGAGATCGACTACACCGAGGGTCTCGAAGGCGCCCAGTTCGTGATCAAGAATCCGAATGCGACGAGCACCTGCGGTTGCGGTTCATCGTTCTCGGCTTGAGCGTTTAACGATCACCGAGACGGGGCCTTCGGGCCCCGTTCTCATTTGCGTATTCTTCGCGAATCAGGCCGGGTAAATCGCGCCCAGCACCCGCGCTCCCTTTGCGCCGGTGACCGCGGGAAGATTGCCGGTCTCGCGCTTCAGCGCGCGTTGCGCGAGCCAGGCAAAGGCGGTTGCCTCCACCCAATCCGGATGAATTCCGAGCCGCTCCGTCGAGGCGACGCTGATACCGGCGAGCGCCCGGGCGATCCGCTTGACGAGGTCCGTGTTCCGTACCCCGCCGCCGCACAAATAGACTTCCTCCGCACCCGGACAGGACTTCGCAATCGCGTCGCCGATGCTGCGCACCGTCAGTTCGGCCAAGCTTGCCTGCACGTCCTCGGCCTTGTGCCGCCCGACGCCGAACCGTCGCAGCCAGCCGAGATCGAAATGATCTCGGCCCGTGCTCTTCGGCGGCGGGCGGCGAAAGTACGGATCGGCGAGCAGCGCCTTGAGCAGGACGGCGACCGGCCGCCCCCGCGCCGCGAGCGCCCCACCGCGGTCGAAGTTCCGGTCGAGTTTCTCGCGCGCCCATGCGTCAAGCAGGACGTTGCCCGGTCCCGTATCGAAACCGGTCACCGATCCGGTTGCGGGGAGGTCGGTGAGATTGGCTATGCCACCGAGATTGACGATGACGCGATGGCGGCGCGAGTCCCGGAAAAAAGCCGCATGAAACGCCGGCACGAGCGGCGCGCCCTCTCCCCCCGCAGCGATGTCGCGGCTGCGGAAATCGGCGACCACGGTGATGTCGGTAAGCTCGGCAAGCAAGGCGGGGTTGCCGAGCTGCAAGGTGTATCCGGATCCGGGGCGATGCCGCACCGTCTGGCCGTGGCAGCCGATGGCGCAAACGGTCTGCGCCGAAACACTCTGTTTCTTCAGCAGGCGATCGACGGCTCTAGCGTAGAGCGCCGAGAGCTCGATCCCGGCGAGGGCCGCGCGATGCAGCTCGTCCTTGCCTGGCTCGTGCAGGGCGAGCAGCGCGGCTTTCAGGCTCTTCGGATAGGGTAGGAACTCCGAGCCGAGCGCGGAGGTTCGGCCACCCAGGTCGACGAGCGCGGCATCGACGCCGTCCAGACTCGTGCCCGACATCAAACCGATATAGATCTCGGAAGAAGCGGGGTTCGTAGTGCCGCTCACTCGAGCAGCGCGAGGTCGCTGTTTTTCAGAAGATCGAGTCGCGCGAGAAGCGGCTCGGCCGAGCGCGTGAACGCCGCAAGCTCGTTCGCCGGAATCGGCTCGGCGGCTGGAAAGGCGATGGTCAGCGGGTTGCGATTCTGGTCGTGGACGTGGAATTCGTAGTGAAGGTGGGGGCCGCTCGCCCAGCCGGTCTGTCCGACGTAACCGATGACATCCCCCTGGGCGACGCGGGCACCCCCCCTCAAGCCGCGGGCGAAACCCTGCAGATGCGCGTAATAGGTGCTGTATCCGCCATGATGCTTGAGCACAACGAGATTCCCATACCCGGTGCGCCGCCCGGAGAACGCTACTACGCCGTTGCCCGTCGCCTTGACCCTGGTGCCGGCCGGGGCTCCATAATCGATGCCCTGGTGGGCACGCCACTGCTGAAAGATCGGATGGCGACGCATGCCGAACCCCGAGGTGACGCGCGAGAACTCGAGCGGCGAGCGCAGAAACGCCTTGCGCAGATTCGTGCCTTCCGGGGTGTAGTAGCCGCCCCTTCCCCAAGGGTCCTGGAACCACACCGCGCGATAGATTTTTTTCTGGCTGGAGAACTCGGCGGCGAGCACTCGGCCCGGCCGGGTCGTTTGGCCTGCGCGATACAGGGTCTCGAACACAACCGCAAAGCGGTCGCCGCGGCGAAGATCTCGATGAAAATCGATGTCGCCGGCGAAAATGTCGGCGATCTGGATCGCGACGTTGTCCGGAATCCCCGCAGCGTCTGTGGCGCCGAAAAGCGAGCTCTTGATCTCGCCCGTTCTCATCTCGACGCTGCGCACCACCTCGGCCTTCAGTTCGGAGGCGCCGAACCCGTCGCCCAGGCGGTCTATCGAGAGAATCGTGTCGCGGTCGGTAAGAAACGAGAGCGAGCGCAGCTTGCCGCCTTCGTCGACTTTCGCCTGAACCGTCATACCGGGACGCACATGGCGGAAATACCGCACGGCCTGCGTGGAACGCCGGAACGTCGCCGCCTCGCCCTCGCCGGCTCCGAGCCGCTCGAGCAGTGCGGGGAGCGTGTCCTTGCCTCTGAACCGGTCTTCCTGGAAGTAGATGATCGTCCCCGGTTCGCGCAGCGGAGTCGCCGCCGGGGCAAGCGGCTCGACGACAAACCCGAAGGGGACCGGCTCCAGCCCGTCCTGGACCGTGGCGAACGCAGCCACCACGCCGAACAGGGGCGCGGCGACGGCGACAGCCAACCAACGGAGACGCTTTCCTCCGGAGCGCGCTACAATTCCTCCTCTGTCGTTATCCATAGTCCGCCGCGGGTAAAAAGTCTAACAAATAACCGCCCGATCAGCCATCCGCATTTCCATGAGCGAAATCGACCGGCAACTGAGGATCATCAAGCGCGGCTGCGACGAGCTGATCGTCGAAGCCGAGCTGCGCGACAAGCTCAAGTCCGGGCGGCCCTTGCGCGTCAAGCTCGGCATGGACCCGACCGCGCCCGATCTGCATCTCGGGCACACGGTCGTGATCAACAAGCTGCGCCAGTTCCAGGACCTGGGACATCACATCCAGTTCCTGATCGGCGATTTCACCGGCATGATCGGCGACCCGAGCGGCAAGAACGCGACCCGGCCGCCGCTGTCGCGCGAGCAGATCCTCCAGAACGCGAGGACCTACCAGGATCAGATCTTCAAGATCCTCGACGCAAACAGGACCGAGATCCTGTTCAATTCGAGGTGGTCAGACGAGCTGGGCGCCGCCGGCCTCGTCCGGCTCGCGGCGACCTGGACGGTGGCGCGCATGCTCGAGCGCGACGATTTCGGCAAGCGTTACGCCGCGCGCCAGCCGATCGCGATCCACGAGTTCCTCTATCCCCTCATGCAGGGCTACGATTCCGTCGCGATGAAATCCGAAGTCGAGCTCGGGGGGACCGACCAGAAGTTCAACCTGCTGGTGGGGCGCGAATTGCAGAAGCATTACGGACAGCCGCAGCAATGCATCCTCACGATGCCGCTTCTCGAGGGCACCGACGGCGTGAACAAGATGTCGAAATCGCTCGACAACTACGTCGGCATCAGCGAGCCGCCGCAAGACATCTTCGGCAAGCTGATGTCGATCTCGGACGAGCTGATGTGGCGCTACGTGGAGCTGCTCTCCTTCGAGTCGCTGGAAACCGTTGCCGGATGGAAAAAGGAAGTCGCCGACGGTCGCAATCCGCGCGACGTCAAGGTCCTTTTCGCGCGCGAGATTGTCACGCGCTTTCACAGCGCGCAGGCGGCCGAGCGCGCACAGGCCGATTTCGAGGCGCGTTTCAAGCACGGCGCGGCGCCGGAGAACATCCCGGAGATTACGGTCAAAGTCCCGAGCGACGGTCGAAAGTCTGGCTCGGGCGCGACCCCCGAAATGGCGATCATGAAGGTGCTGAAGGAGTCCCACTTGGTCTCCAGCGCCTCGGAGGCCCTGCGCATGATCGAGCAGGGAGGGGTGCGACTGAACGGTGAGAAAGTGACCGACAAGAGTCTTGCAGTGAAGCGGGGCGACACGGTCGTGCTGCAGGTCGGCAAGCGAAAGTTCGCGCGGGTGACCCTCGCCTGAGCCCGCGACTGGTTGCACTGCAACAGATCCAGCCCCTGCTTGCCGCGCAAAAGGCCGGGACGTCTCACCGAGGGGGTCTCCCCGAGGCGATGGCCATCCCGGCATCCGATTTGCGTGATAAGCTATTCGGCCAGCGGTCATGATGCGCTCGGATTGTGATTGTTAACGGAGGAGCAGTTCGAATGAACAAGAAAACGGCGGCACTTGCGCTTGGGGCGGGGATGCTAGCGGCTTCAACTGTCGCGCTCGCCCAGGACGGCAACGTCCGGATCTACGGCCGCGCCAACCTCGGCCTCGACAACTACTCGGCGACCGGTGCCACAGCGGGACCGGCCAACGATTTCAAAGGCCGCAACCGGGTCTACGACGCCGGCTCGCGCCTGGGCATCCAGGGCACCGAAGACCTCGGCGGCGGCCTCAAGGCCGTTCTTCTGATGGAATCCGGTGTCAACATCGATAACGGCTCGAACACCGGCCAGAGCGGGACGACCAATCCCTACACCGGTTTCCTGAGTTCCCGTATCGGCCACGTCGGCTTGCAGGGGAGCTGGGGCCAAATGACCTTCGGCAAGAGCAACGTCTGGTGGGGGAACGGCGCGATGGAGCAGACCAGCGTCAATTATCTCGCCGCCGGCGTTCCGAGCTTCTACGGGCTGCTCGCGCGCGGCATGAACGTGGGCGTGACGCGGGTGAGCAACGTCGTCCAGTACAGCGCGCAGATGGGCGGGTACGCACTCCAGGTCAGTTATTCGCCGAACGCCGAGGCGCAGGGGGCCGGTGGCAACACCGACGGTAAGCTCTTCGGCGTGACCGCGCAGGGTCAGTGGGGGCCGTTCGGGGCCGGCTACGACTGGGTCAGGAACCGGGGGAACACCCCCGCTGCGGGCAGCACACCGGCTTCGACCGGACACAAGGCGCGCGCGGCCTGGCAGTACCAGCCCGGCGGCCAGATCTCGGTGATCTGGGTGAAATCGGTGCAGGACAATGGCGGAGCCGCAGTTATCGCCTTGGGATCCCTATTTACGCGTGCTCAGCTCCAGACATTATTCGGTCTCGACGCCGATGCGGCCGCGAGCAGGGTTACGCAGACCAGCTGGGGCCTGAACTGGGAACACGCCTTCGGCAACTGGCAGGCGCTCGCCCAGTGGGCGAAGGTCAACGGCATCACCGGCTGCGTTACGGCGGGCCAGTGCGACAACACCAAAGCCTCCGCGTGGACGCTCGGGGCGCGCTACAACTTCTCCAAGCGCACCGGCGCCTACGTGAATTACGCCCAAATACGAAACGACTCGAACTACAGCATGGATTTCATCGGCGGCTGGATGACGTCCGCAAACGTCAGTGCTAACCTTCCCGGCGTCCCCGGCCTCCCGGCCGGCAGCGTCGGGGCCGATCCGAGGATTATCGGCGTCGGGGTGATGCACAATTTCTGAGGAACTCCTCTCTGAAACGGGCGCCGCGAGGCGCCCGTTTTCCTTCTGGCCCGGCATCGCGCGCTTGTCTTTCCCAGGCTGAGCGGCGACCTCCCTCCCTGTAGTTTTCCGCTACACTTCCGGCGTTCCGAGGAAGCGTTGGAAGAGTTGGAAAGGGCAAGAATCTTTGCCGCTGCTGCCCCGATGAAAGCGCTGACGGGCTACGAAATGCCTTGTGCGACGCTGATGTACATCTGGGAGAACCGCGTGCCGGTCGGGACCGTGATCGCCAACCAGCACACTTCGCGCGTCAAGATGATTGTCGCCGAGAGCGGCAAGGTCCAACTCGGCGAGTGGCGCGAGGAAGTGCGCAACGTCTACGAGGATTACAAGCGTGCGTTCGGCGAGGAGTCTCCGGTGACCCGCTCCGTCGGCATCATGACCGACACGGACAACACCGGAGAAAAGGTGCACGCCTACTACGGTGACATCAGTTTCCAGCGCGCCGGGTGACCGATTCAGGCGACGAGGCGCGCGCGCTTGAGGATCGCTTCGCAGGGCGCCGCCGAGGAAAGCGTTCCGAACGCGCGACCCCAGTCGCCCTCCAGCCGCGAAGCGCAGAAAGCGTCGCCGGCTTCGCGCGACGCATGCCGCGCCATGAGACTCGCCTGGAGCGCGGTCGCGATGGATTCGACGATGCGGCGCGCCCGCAACTCTACGTTGCCGGCTTCCTTCAGCAACCGGTGGATCGCCGCGGCACCTTGCCCGACGCGCTCCCCGCCTCGGTCGATTTCCTCGAGCAGCGCGTCAAGGCTCGCAGGCTCCTTCTGGATCGAGCGCAGCACGTCGAGGCAAACGACGTTTCCGGAGCCTTCCCAGATGCCGTTCAGCGGCGCCTCGCGGTACAAACGCGCAAGCGGCGCCTCCTCGACGTAGCCGTTTCCGCCGAGGCACTCCATCGCCTCGACGGCGAGCGCAGGCACGCGCTTGCACAGCCAGTACTTGGCGACCGGGGTCATCAGGCGCATCAACAGCCGCTCGCGTTCGTCATCGTCCGAGCGGTCGAAGGCGCGCGCAAGGCGAAACGCGATCAGGGCCGCGGCCTCGGTCTCCAGGGCGAGGTCGGCGAGCACGTTTTGCATGAGCGGCTGCTCGACGAGCCGCCGCCCGAAGGCCATTCGGTGCGCCGCGTGGTGCAGCGCCTGGTTGAGCGCCGCGCGCATCATCCCCGCGCTGGCGACGACGATGTCGAAACGCGTGAGGTGCGCCATCTCGATCAGCGTGGCGATGCCGCGCCCCTCCTCGCCGATCAGCCGCGCGCGGGTGCCGCGGTATTCGATCTCGGAGGAGGCATTGGAGCGATTGCCGCATTTGTCCTTGAGGCGCTGGATGAGAAAAGGGTTGCGGGTGCCGTCGGGAAGCGAGCGTGGCGCGAAAAAGCAGCTCAAGCCCGCTTCGGTGCGCGCGAGGGTGAAGAAAGCGTCGCTCATCGGGGCCGAGCAAAACCACTTTTGCCCGTTCAATTCGTATTCGCCCCCGCCCCCGCCCGCCGGCACGGCCCGCGTCGAATTCGCGCGCAGGTCCGAGCCGCCCTGCCTCTCGGTCATCGCCATGCCGATCGTGACCGCGCGCTTCTGCGCAAGAGGCAGCGGGCGCGGATCATAGTCGCAGGCGAGCAGCTTCGGCTCCCACTCGGCGGCGAGCTTCTTGTCGTTGCGCAACACCTGCACCGACGCGAAGCTCATCGTCACCGGGCAGGCGACGCCGTTCTCGCCCTGGTTCCACAGATAGTTGAGCGCCGCCCGGGCGACCCATGCGCCGCGCCTCTTTTCCGTCCAGGCGAGCGAATGCAGCCCGGCGCCGAAGGCGAGCGCCATCAGCTCGTGGTAGGCGGGGTGGTATTCGACCGCGTCGATGCGCTTGCCGAAACGGTCGTGCGTTCTCAGCTCGGGCAGGTGGCGGTTCGCCTGCGCCGCAAGCGTCTGCAGGCGCTCGCTGCCGACGAGCTCTCCCATGCGGCTCGCGCGCTCGGCGATCCAGCCGCCGCCCTCGCGCTCGACCGCCCCGGCGAGGATCGGGTCCCGCGACCAGGCGTTGTAGCCGACCAGCGGCGGCGGCTGGTTCGCCTCCGCATCCGTAGGCTGGAGGCTGAGTTGATCCACCTTCACTCTTTCGGCTGCGCCCGGGCGCCTTCAGTGCGGCGCGCTACCCCACAGCTCCTTCAACCTGGCGTCGCGCCCGCAGCCGGTGCGGTAGAACTTGTAGCGCACCGGATTCTTGACGTAGAAATCCTGGTGATAGTCCTCGGCCGGCCAGAACGGTCCGGCCGCGACGATGGGAGTGACGATGGCGTCCTTGAAGGGCTTCGCCTTCATGAGCGCCGCTTTGGAGGCTTCGGCCAGGCGTTTCTGGTCTTCGGTGTGGTAGAAGATCGCCGTGCGGTACTGGCTGCCGATGTCGCAGAACTGCCGGTCGCGCACGGTCGGGTCGACGTTTTTCCAGAACACCTCGAGGAGCTTTTCATAGCTCACCTTCCCGGGGTCGTAGGCGACCTGCACGACCTCCGCGTGGCCGGTGGCCCCCGAGGAAACCTCCTCGTAGGTGGGATTTCTCTTGCTCCCCCCCATATAGCCCGAAGTCGTGGAGATCACCCCGGGCAAAGCGTCGTAGGGCGGCTCCATGCACCAGAAGCAGCCGCCCGCGAATGTGGCTAGCGCGTGTCCGGCAGGGGGTTGCTGGGCGAAGCAGGCGAGCGCAGGGGCGGCGAGGAGGGCTGCAATGAGGCTTCGCAAAGCAATCATGTTGGATTCCTCCGAGAAGTTCATGCGGGCGCGCGCCGGGCTTGGCTGCGGACCGAGTTCGTCATACTGTAATGTGGTCGGCCTCGACCCGACAAAATAGCACGCAACTCCGGAGAAAAGGCAAACAACATGATCGACTCGGACAGGGAAATCGCCACTCTCGCCGGAGGCTGCTTCTGGTGCCTGGAAGCCGTATACAACGACCTGAAGGGGGTGGAGTCGGTCGAATCCGGCTATATGGGAGGGAAGACGGCGAACCCCAGCTACGAGGATGTCTGCTCGGGGGAGACCGGCCATGCCGAGGTGGTCCGACTCAGCTTCGACCCGAAATCGGTGTCCTTCAAGGAAATCCTCGAAGTGTTCTTTGTGATCCACGACCCGACGACGCTCAACCGGCAGGGAAACGACGCCGGGACGCAATACCGCTCGGCGATCTTCTACCATTCGGCGGCGCAGAAGGCCGCGGCGGAACGGGTGATCGCCGATCTCGGCGCCGGGAAGGTCTACGATGACCCCATCGTCACCGAGGTCGTGCCGGCGTCAAAGTTCTACGCGGCGGAGAACTACCACCAGGAATACTTCCGGCGCAATCCCACCCAGCCCTACTGCGCTTTCGTCGTCAGACCGAAAGTCGCAAAATTCCGGAAGCACTTCCTGGAAAAGCTGAAAAACTAATCCGGGAACCGAATGTCTGCGGTTCAGCCCGGAGCGCAAGGCCCCGGACCGACCGCAGCCCATTCGCAACCCGCGCAGTAAGGACGGAGTTCGTTGGCTGGGTTGCCGCGGGGTTCGGGGCAGTTATGCCCCGGGCGCTGCCGGTTGCGGAAGGCGCCGAAACGCCTTCCATGGCGCTGCCGGTTTCGCCGCAGCTCGCCCGGCCGGTTACCCGATCGCTACCGTGACCGCCTTTCGTTACGGCGGATTTCTTGTTCGCGGGTTTCTCGCCGACGTGCTGTCGTTACCTACTTCCTCTTTTTCGCAGCTTTCTTGGCTTTTCTCTTCTTAGCCATTACTGACCTCCGTCAAAAGTTGAGAAGCAAAACACCCGCAAGTACCGCAACGGGCGATTCGACCGCCGGGACGAGCCCGGCGCACCGAATTCTTTTGTCGCTCCGGCAGGAGGAGCGACGCGGAAGGTTTTCTGCGGATGAACTCAAACTGCTCGCTCATCCGTTGTGAATTCCCGATCCTGTTTGCTCATTTCCTCAATTTCGACGCGCGATCATAAAAAATCTTGTGCGCAGCATTGCA
>WNFZ01007623.1_pt1 | contig 11632 bp, 8 predicted proteins | sample 5400081 | NCBI WGS metagenome assembly WNFZ01 (sample SAMN13153365, study PRJNA577476) | soil metagenome | isolation source: 80 cm soil or saprolite under grassland replicate 1 | place: USA:California | collected 2016-06-15
GCCCGCGCGTCTACCAATCAGGCGAACGCGCCCTGCGCGGTCCGCTCGCCAAGCAGGGCCCCCGCTATCTCCGCTGGGCGCTCGTCGAGGCCGCCACCCACGCCTGCACCCACCGCGTCTATCGCGACCGCTACCAACAAACGAAAGCGCGCATCGGCAAACAGCGCGGCGCCAAGGTCGCCCAGGTCGACCTCGCCCGCCGGCTCGCCGAAGCGATCTGGCACATGCTCACCCGCAACCAACCCCTCGCTCCCGGCAGGCGCCACCGACCCCCTGGCCGCCTGACGGTCCCTAAGGAACTGCGCCACCGGAGCGAACTCCCATCGGCCATCTCCTCCCACCAGGAGGCGATAGAAAGATGAGCACCGCTCACCACCCACCACCGCGGCACCCGCCCCGACCGGGCGATACGACAACCGACGACTTGACGCACCGCCCTTCTTCATAGAGAGGGGTCTCCGGTTCGAGTCCGGAAGAGGGCTTCTAGAAAGGCCCCGCAAATTGCGGGCTTTGTTGTTCTCGGAGACAACGGAAACTGGTGCGGTCCGCACCAGGTCCGCACGCGCCTCGCGGATGGCGTCCTCGGCGGAGATCCGCTCGGTTCCTTCGAGCTCGTCGAAGACGTGCCCGTAGGCGTCGAGTGCCATCGTGGCCGAGTGGCCTGCTTGCCGAGCCACGTCGACGATCGAGCGCCCCTCGGCGATCAGCAGCGAGACGAACGAGTGCCGCAGGTCGTATGGACGAACGTGGGCCCAGCCTTGCTTTGTCGGCGGCCGGGTCGAAGACGCGACGACGCCAGTTCTTCCAGTCGTCGTCGTGCCACGGATTGCCTTCGTGTGCCCGGAAGACGAGTTCCTCGTCGTCCGGGCGCCCGTGCCGCATCCGCAGCTCCGCCAGCTCTGCCTTCAGCGGAGCGACCATGCGGACCGAGCGTGTTGCCCGTGTCTTCGTGCTCTTCACCTCGCCGTACGAGAGGGCTCGCTCGACGAGGATCGTCCGATCGCCGATATCGCCCCAGCGAACGGTGGTGACGAGGTTGGAGTCGATCCAGGCATTGAGGTCGGCGAGCTGGACGCGGAAGCGACCGCGGAGCTTCGAGGCGCGGAGCTCGCCGTCCCAGATGGCGCGGTAGACGGCGTTGGGCGAGAGCCCGGTTGCCTCGGCGACCTCGCTGACCGTGAGCAGGCGTCGATCGGGCAGGTTCAGACGTTCACCTGCATGTCGGATGCGACTTCACTCCGCGAATCGCGGAGTAGAACGCTGACAGCGCACTGACGGTGCGATGACAGCCGGCGGCGAGCGGATGTGGATCGTCGACGTCTTCGACGACCACGCCCGGTTCTTGCTCGCCGCGCACGGCGGCGCCCTTCGCGCGATCGCATCGCGCCGAGCGAAGCAGAGCGAATACGTAGTAGCCCGCAGGTGGGATCAACGTCGCTGCGGATGTGCAGGCTCTCGATCCGCGGGACTATCGATCGGTCATGCAGCCGTCGTCCGCCGCCCAGCTCCTCCCCTGCCGCCTGCAATACGTCGCAAGCCGCATCGGAGCGTGTCCGGATGATCGCTGTCCTCTGTGGCAGCCGGGCGGCACTGCCTACGACGGCCACTGCGTCTTAGGAGCTCGACGTGCCGGACAATTCGACGTTCGCAAGTTGGCTCGTTCAGCTCCGCCTCGAACTACAGCGAGCACGCACCGCGAACGAGCGGAACGAGGTCCGGCGTCTCTTCTACCGCCTCCTGAACGAGAGCGCAGGGCGATCGGCTGAGAAGGCCGACGCCGGTCCGCGTCGGGCCACGACGATGTCCGGAACGGCGTAGCACGACCCTACTGGTACCGCAGCGCCTCGGCCGGGTAGACGCGCGAGGCGCGCCGTGCGGGTGCGAACGTCGTCGCCATCGCCACCGCGTAGACGGCGAGGAAGATGACGCCGAGGGTGAGCCAGGGGACGTGGAAGCTGAGGTTGTCGAAGGTTCCCTGCCGCTGTGAGTCGCCGATGACGTTGTGGGCGACGACGAGTCCGAGGGCGGTGCCCACGAAGATTGACGTCAGTGCGACGAACGACGACTCGAGCAGGAAGCTCGCCTGCACCATTCGCCGGCGGAAGCCGATCGCGCGCAGGACGCCGATCTGCTGGCGCCGCTCGACGACCGAGCGGGCGCTGATCACGCCGAGCGCAGCGACCCCGACGATCAGGCCGAGCCCCATGAAGCCCATGATCAGGCGGTCGAAGGTCAGGCTGGCGGCGACCGTGTCGGCGAGGAGCTTTTTCAGCGAGTCGGCCTGCATGCCGTTCGCGAGGAACGCTGACTCGAGCTTCTTCGCCGTCGCCTTTGGGTCGACGCCCGGCGTGAGCGCGAACAGGTGCGTGGTCGGCAGGACGCGGTCGCCGAAGGTGCCGCTGAGCGTCTTCTGGGACGTCCAGATGCCGGTCATGGTCAAGGGCGTGCTGTCCGAGAGGACGCCGATTACGGTCAGCCGGATGTGCCTGCCGGTCTGCGGATCGCGCACGTAGACCTCGATCGGCGCGAAGCTCCTGTCCTCGATGTAGAAGCCGTGCAGGCGGAACTTCGGCGGCGGTGCGAAGTTGAAGTTCGACTTCCTCGGGGCGACGAACGGGTCCACGACGGCGAGGTTCGCGTGCTCGCGGAGCGCGCGCCAGACGGCGGCCGACGAGCGGTAGCCGTGCGCCTTCGCGGAGAGCGCGTAAGTGGTGTGGTCGAGGAACGCGGCGTCGACACCGTGGACGACGTAGCTCTCGGGCTTGTCGGCGCCGTCGATCTGGCGCGCCTTCACCGGCAGGGTCGACTGGCTCGACACGACGCGGAAGTCCGCCGGCTCCAGGCCGGGAGTGCGGGCGAGCGCCGCGCGCATGTCGGTGATCGGGCTCGCGGCGGACGAGGTGGCCCGCACGTCGAAGCCGCCGCCAAACGTCCTGAGGTCGTTGAAGGCGCTTACGAACGAGCCGGTCGTGATCGCGCCGACGACGAGCGTGAAGACGACGAGCGTGAACATGGCGAGGGTGACGCCCGTGCGGAAGAGGCTCCGCAGCGGATAGGCCATCGACATCTTCAGCACCGGCGCCAGCCACCTGACACGTCCGAGTGAGCGCGCCAGCCCGCCGAGGAGGACGTCGGCGTTGTAGACGATGATCCAGCTCGCCCCGATCACGATCGCCAGGCCGCCGAGGACGAAGATCGAGAAGTTGACCTTCATCTCACCGAACAGCCAGCGACTGACCGGCAGCACGAACCAGACGACGAGCGCGACCCCCGCGCCCGTGTAGACGGGGCGGTCGCGCGCACCGAGCGCACGGACGATCGGGACGAGGCTGAGGACGATGAGCAGGACGCCGAACCCGAGTGTGACCGCGTCCTTGGCGGCGGCGCCCGAGACGGCGAGCAACGCGCCAGCCGCGACCCCGAGGAGACCGACGAGCCAGCGGCGCCGGCGGGCCTTCTGCGCGGGCGGCTCCGGCAGGTTGCGGATCGCCGTGACGATGTTCATCCGGCTCACGCGCCACGCCGAGAAGGCGACGACCGCGAGCGTGAGCAGCACGCCGATCGCGTACGCGATGAGGATGCTCGCGGGCTTGACGGAGTAGGTGATCGTGATGTCGCTGGTGGAGCTGAACGCCCCGGCCATCAGGAGCACCATCCCGTAGGCGACCACGACGCCGATGAGAGCGCCGACCGCCGCCGCGATCAAGTCGTATGCGATTCCCTCGTACAGGAACATCTGGACGAGGTGCCCGCGGCGCGTGCCGACGGCGCGCGCGATCCCGAGCTCCGCCCGCCGCTCGGCGGCGAGCATCACGAAGATCAGGAAGATCAGCAGGATCCCGGCCGCGATCGAGAAGGAGCCGAACGTCGTGAACAGCGACATGAACGCCGCGCCCTGCTGATCGGCCGTGTCGAGCGCGTCCTGCTTCGTGTTGTCGGCCTCGAGCCCGAGCGGCGCGACCACCGGCTCGAGCTGCCGAATCACGCTGTCGGTGGCCGTGGCGCCGCCGTGGTTCGCAACGAAGACCGCCTTGATCAACCCGGGCTTGCCGAGCAGCTGCTGCGCCGCCGCGAGCGGCATCAACATGCCCGCGTCGGCCGTGCCGCCGCCCGCGTATTGGACGACCACCCTGACGCGTACGCTCGCAGCCGACCGGCCGGCGAGGATGCGGATGATGTCACCGGCCCGCGCGCCGAGCTTGTCGGCCGCCTTCGCGTTCAAGTAGACCTCGCCCCGATGGAGATCGGCGAAGGAGACGGTGGCGCCGCCGGCGCGGATCTCGCCGAACCCCTGCAGCCGGCGCGCATCGCTCGCGAACAGCGTCACGCGCGGTTCGTTCTGGCGCGTGGAGACGTCCTGCACCGCAACGTCCTCGACGATCACGGGTGCGACGCCGTCGACCAGCCCGGAGCTTCTGACGGCGTCGGCGATCCGGTCCGCGTACCCCTGCGGGAAGTACCGCGCACCCGTGGCGCCGCCCGTATCGGCGGCGAGCTCGGCGTCCGCGCCTTTCGCCGCGACCACCTCGTCGGTGCGACCGAGCGCGGTGATCGCGGAGGAGCGGATCGTCTGGCTCATGGTGTCGCCGGTCGCGAGCGCGGCGGCGATGATTGCCGTGCCGAGCATCGAGCCGGCGACGATCAGTGCACTCCGCCCCGGCCGGCGGCGGACGTTCCGGATGCCGAGCCGCAGAAAGACGCGGTTGCGGAGCGACAGCGCTGCGACCGCGCCGAGCACGACGATGAGCAGGACGGTAAGAACAGCCGCCAGCGAGCCGACCGGGATACCGAAGAGCTTGCTCACGGCTCCTCCCCTCAGCCGATCGTGACGCAAGGCGCCTCGGCGAGCGCGACCTCGTAGGTCTCGCGGCCGGGCGGCGCGCGGAAGAAGGTGACGAACTTCTCGAGCTGCTCCGTGTAGTAGCCGCTCGCAAGACCGGCCGTCGCCGCCGCCTCGCTCTCCCAGAAGGTCAACACCAGCGCCTTCCCCTCCGGCGTCGTCAGCACGTAGCAGCCCTCGTAGCCCTCCTGCTCGTGCAGCGACGGGACGACCGATTCCCTGTAGAGCTCGACGGCCTCGTCCAGCCTCATCCGGACAGCGTCGACCTCGGCCAGTGTCACACGCGCGACCATCACCTCACCTCCAGCAGTTCCTCGTCGACGATCTGTCCGTCGACCATCCGCACGATCCGGTCCGTCGCCCGCCCCACCGAGATGTCGTGGGTGACGATCAGGAACGTCAACCCGCGCTCGCGGTTCAGCTCCCGCATCAGCGCCACGATCTCCTCGGCGTTCTCGCTGTCGAGATCGCCGGTCGGCTCATCCGCCCAGACGATCGCGGGATCGTTGACGAGAGCGCGCGCGATCGTCACCCGCTGCCGTTGCCCGCCCGAGAGCTCGTCCGGCACGTGCGCCGCTCGCTCGGCGAGGCCGACCATGTCGAGAGCCGCCAGCGCCTTCCGGCGCGCCTCCTTCGCCGGCACGCGGGCCACGAGCAGCGGCAGCTCGACGTTCTCGACCGCGCTCAGGACCGGCATCAGGTTGTAGAACTGGAAGACGAATCCCATCCGGCGCGCTCGGTAGTCGGTGCGCTCCTCGTCCGACATCGCGTTCAGCGAGACGCCTTCGATCAAGACCTCGCCTCCGTCGATCGCATCGAGGCCGGAGAGGCAGTTGAGCAGCGTCGTCTTCCCCGAGCCGCTCGGCCCCATGATCGCCACCATCTCCCCGCGCGGAACCGCGAAGCTGACGCCTCGCAGGGCGTGCACCTCGACCTTGCCCGTGTCGTAGCGCTTGTCCACGCGCCGGGCCTCGACGATCGAATCCGCAACAGGCTCGGGCGCCGGGGCCGGCGCGAGCTCGAGCGGCGTCGCATCGGGCTCCAGGCGCCTTGGCTGTACTCGAACGGCCATTCGCGGCCTCCCCTCACTCGCTCATTCACGTTCAGGATCGCGCTCCGCAGCCGCAGCGTCATCGGGGTCGGCCGTGAATCCGCCTTCGGGCAATTACCGATCTGCGGCCGCGCCGGTAGCGCAGACACCGACGCCAGCCGATTCGCCTAGGGGAATCTGCCGATCGAGGCGAAATGACTCAGCCACTGGCGTTCGGCGCGGAGACGGCCTTCGAGCTCCTTGACCTCATCTGCCCCGAAGACCTTGATCGCCTGTGCCGAGTGGACGGCCTGATCCGCTGAGTCCAGAGTGCGCCCCCACACGGCGAGCAACTGCTCGAGAGTGATCGGCTCTGCCGCGCGAGGCTGTCCTTGCGATGCGCCGTGTTCATGTGTAGGTCGGCGGACACGGACGATCCGGGACGCGAGGGATTGCCGGCGCCTTCCTCCGCGGCTGGGCCGCAGCTGCGCCGATTTCGTCCGGCTACGGTGGCTGACGAGCCTGTCGCGGGCACCGCTGCGCGCCCCCTCGCGGATCGTCGGAAGCAATCTGGGCCTGTCACGGCCCGCACCCGGCAGGATCGGAGCGACACTGCCGATCCTGCCGTCGTGCCTCTCGGCGCCGTATCCCGTCCTCCGCGCCGGCTCCGTCTGCGTCGTCACGCCGGCGCCCGCTCTCGCCGCCGCGCCACCTTGGCGTCGCCGGGCCAGGTCAACCTCGACTTGACCGAGACGACGCCGGCGGTTCGCAGCGCGAAGGCAACGATCGCGTTCGCCTGCTCCTCCGCGTCGACCTCTCCTTCGAGCAGGACGTTGCCCTGGTCGACGCTGACGTCCACGTATGACGGACCGATCCAAAAGCGCTTGACGATCCCGTCGTCCCGGATCTCATGCTCGATCGCCTTGTCCGCGCGCGTGAACGCACGTACGAGATCCGTGCGAGTGACGATCCCAACGAGACGGTCGCCGTTCACAACCGGCAGCCGGTCGATCCTCAGCTCGAGCATCAGAGCGGCCGCGTCCGACACCGATCGCCCCGAGGCGATGGTGACCGCAGGCGTCGTCATGGCTTCTCCGGCGGTGCGAGCCTCGAGCTTCGCCAGAGGCGGGTCCTCACCGTAGTGGACGAGCCAGTCGAGCACGCCCTTCCGGTCCGGCGCCGTCCGCTCCTTGAAGAGGATGTCCGTCTCTGAGATCACTCCGAGCAGACGGTCCCCCTCGACGACGGGCATCCCGGAGACGCCGTATTCCAGCATCCGCGTCGCAACGACCTTCAACGGCGTGTCCGGCGTCGCGGTGAAGACGTTCTCCGTCATGACGTCTTTGACGTTCACTTGCTCCCCCTTTCTCAGGCAGGCACCGAGAGGAGCTCGGTGTCGCGTTGGACTGCTCTCACGGCGTGCTCACCTTCGAGCACGACCTTGAGCGCGTTCGTCTCGCCTGCGGCGGCGAACGTCTCGTACGCAGCGAGCGTGTCGTCGAGCCCGAATCGATGCGTCGCGAACGGCGTCGCGTCGAGCTTCCCTGCGACGATGAGCTGAAGCAGCCGCGGCGTCGTGATCGTGTCCACGAGGCCGGTCGTGATCGTCACGTCCTTGATCCACAGCGTCTCGAGATGGAGCGTCGCCGGGCGGCCGTGGACGCCGACGTTCGCGACGCGGCCGCCGGGTCGCACGAGCTCCGTGCAGAGCTCGAACGTCTCCGGCACACCGACCGCCTCGACGGCGACGTCGGCGCCAAGCCCGTGCGTCAGCTCCTGCACGACGGCGACTGCGTCCTCGCGGCCGTTGTTGATCGTCACGTCTGCACCGAACTCGCGCGCCTTCTCCAGGCGCGAGTCCGCGAGGTCGATCGCGATCACGCGGGCGGGCGTGTAGAGCCTCGCCGTCATCACCGTTGCGAGCCCGATTGGGCCCGCGCCGACCACGACGACCGTGTCACCAGCGTCCACCTTGCCGTTCAGGACGCCGACCTCGTACGCGGTGGGCAGGATGTCCGCCAGGAAGAGCACCTGCTCGTCGGTCAGGCTCTCCGGAACCTTGTAGAGAGACGTCTCGGCGAACGGCACGCGTGCGTACTCCGCCTGGAGCCCGTCGATCAGATGGCCGAAGATCCAGCCGCCGCCGCCGGTGCACAGGCCGTAGTGGCCCTCCTTACAGAACCGGCACCGACCGCACGAGGTGATGCAGGAAACGAGCACACGATCGCCCTCGGCAAGCGTGGTTACGGCAGAGCCGGTCTCGACGATCGTGCCGACCGCCTCATGTCCGAGTACCGTCCCCGGTTCCACCTCGGGAACGTCGCCCTTGAGGATGTGCAGATCGGTCCCGCAGATCGTCGACGAGTCGATCCGGACGATCGCGTCGCTCGACGCGAGGATCGCCGGGTCCGGCTTCGTCTCCCAATCCTTCCGACCGGGCCCGTGGTAAACGAGCGCTTTCATTGCTAGGCCTCCTTTCGCTCGCTTCGGAGTCTCGCGGCCGGAATCTCGGCCGCCATCGGAGACCTCGCGGACTCGCGGTGTGGTTTTCCCGCAGCCTCGAGCAGAGCGGCCGCGCCGAGCTCGATCACGATGAAGCCGAAGCGTCCGCCGGCGCGCGAAGGCTTCGCGACTACCAGGTCTTGGCCCTAGGAGCCGTCACAGGCGTACCGATGCGGACGCGAGCGTCGACGCCGACGCAGCCTTCCGGGCTCGCGATCACCGGGTTCAGGTCGAGCTCTGCGACCTCCGGAAGCTCCTCCACGAGCCGACCGATGCGGAGCACGACATCTGCGACGGCGCGCGCGTCGGCCCCCGGTGCGCCGCGGAAGCCGCCGACGAGGCGACCGACCCTGCCGCCGTTCACCAGCTCGTCCGCATCGACGTCGGTCAGCGGCGCGAGCCGGAAGCCTGCCTCGCCGATCAACTCTGCGAGCGTCCCGCCCGGGCCGAGCGCAACCAAGGGGCCGAAGACCGGATCCTGGACGGCGCCGACGAGCAGCTCGACGCCTCCGCGAACGAGCGGCTGGACGATGAACGGAGGGCCGATTCGGTCCGCCGCCTCACGGACGGCCTGCTCGTCGCGCAGATCGAGCGCGACGCCGCCGCGCTCCGTCTTGTGCGCTCCGGCCAGTCCGGTTTTGAGCACGACTGGGTAGCCGAGCTCTTCCGCGGCGGCCACGGCGTCGTCGACCGTCGTGGCCGGTCGCTCGGCGACGAGCGGGATGCTGTAGGCACCGAGCAGGTCGCGTGTCTCGCTGGGCGTGAGCCAGCGTTCACCGACCTCGTGCAGGATTCGGCGAGCGGCCGCGAGGTCGATCGCGTCGAGCTCGGGAACGCGTCCCTGCGGCCGGCGCAGCCATTCTGCGCGGTCGGCGGCGCGTCCGAGCGCGCGGGCCGCAGGCTCCGGGAACGAGAACGCGGACACGGAAGCCGACAGGAGCCGCGCCGGCGTCCCCTCGGAGCTGATCACGCACGCGAGCACGGGCTTGTCGGCGACCCCGGCCTGCTCCACCGACCGCGCGATCGCGTCCGCCACCTCCTCCGCGCCGGCGACGACCGGCGGGACGAACAGGACGATTACGGCGTCGACGCCCGGGTCGCGGAGCAGCGGCGGCAGCGCCTGCTCGTAGCTCGACCCGACCGCCGATCCGAGCATGTCCACCGGGTTGCTCACGCTCGCCTCCGGCGGCAGCAAGCCTCGAAGCTCCTCGACGGTCGTATTTGCGAGCGGCGGCAGCGTGAGCCCGACGCTCCGGCCCCGCGGCAGCGGCTGCGTGGCGAGCAAGCCGGTGACGTCGAGCAGCTCCTCGAGCGTATCCACCCGCAGGACGCCCGCCTGGTGGAAGAGCGCATCGACGGCAGCCTCCGACCCGGCGAGGGCAGCGGTGTGCGAGCTCGCCGCCCGCGCGCCGGCGGCGGTGCGGCCGGCCTTCATAGCCACGATCGGCTTCGTGCGGGCGACGCGACGCGCGACGCGCGCGAACTTGCGGGGATTGCCGAACGACTCCAGGTAGAGCAGGACGACGTCCGTCTGCGGATCGTCCTCCCAGTACTCGAGCAGGTCGTTCGACGAGATGTCCGCCTTGTTGCCAATCGAGACGAACGCGGACAGGCCCAGGCCGCGCTCGGCAGCGCGCTCGAGCACGGCCAGCCCCAACGCGCCGCTCTGGGACGAGAACCCCACCTTGCCGGGCGGGAGCGCACGGGGGCCGAAGGTTGCGTTCAGGCGCGGCGCGGCGACGGCGATGCCGAGGCAGTTCGGGCCGAGCAGGCGCGCACCATGTGCGCGCACGAGCTCGAGCAGCTGCTCCTGCCGCGCGTCCCCCTCTGGCCCGATCTCGGCGAACCCGGCAGAGACGACGCAGAGCGCACGCACACCGGCGTCGAGAGCTTCCTGGGCCGCCTCCAGGACGGCCGAGCCCGGAAGAGATATGACCGCGAGGTCGACGGGCTCGCCGATCTCCGCGACGCCGCGATAGGCGCGCACACCCGCCACGGACGCGCCCGAGCGATTCACCGGGAAGCAGACGCCGCGGAACTCGCCTCGCAGCACGTTTCGGAAGAGCTCGCCGCCGATCGACCCAGACCGGGGCGACGCGCCGATCACCGCAACCGTCTTCGGCTCGAAGAACGGCCGGAGCGACGTCACCACGCCGACGTGATCGCGCTCGTCGACGCGCGTCTGCAACGACTCGGTCGGCCCGAGCGACAGACGCACCTCCGCCGTCCCCATCACGGTCTGGCGTCTCGTCTCGAACCCGGCGTCTGCGAACACGCGCAGCATCGCCGAGTTGTCGATCATGACCTCCGCGAGGAACTCCTCGACCCCGACCGAGCGCGCGACGCCGGCGAGCTGCTCCAGCAACCGGGTCGCGATGCCGCGGCCCTGGAGATCGTCCGCGACGGCGAACGCCACCTCGGCAATCCGCAGGTCGCGCAGGCGCACATAGTTGGCGACGGCGGCGATCCGGTCTTCCTTCGTCCCGATGAGGGCGCCCCGCTCCACCCAGTCGGGGTCGAGGACGGGCTCGACGAGGCGCTCGTCCACGCTGGGGTGGCCGTGGAAACGGAGGTAGAGGCTCCGATCGGAAAGGGTCCGGAAGAACGCGAGCAGCCCATCGGCGTCCGCTTGTCCGGGTGGACGGAATCGCATCGTCGAGCCGTCCCTGAGGACGACGTCCGCAATCGGAGGCGCCGCCGTGCGTGTGAGAGCCGAGCTCATCGATCTCGAAGTGTCGGCGGATCGTGACCCGCCTGCATCCGCACGCTACCGCAGGGGGATTGCGGATTGCCCGCAGCCCGGAGCCGTCGCGACGCGGATGCGGCCCGAGCCTCGAGCGAGCAATGTGTACTCAGGTTCCGAAGGAAGGAGTTTGCGATGAAGAAGCCGCGAGAGACCAAGGAGATTCTCATTGCCACCGACGGCTCGGCCGGCGCGCATGTCGCGGTCGAGGAGGGTGTCTGGCTCGCCAAGATGCTCGGCGCGAAGGCGGTCTTCGTCGCGGTAGCGCGGCCACCGCTCCTCGTGCTCGGGGATCCGTACTACCAGCGAGCGCTGAGCGCGGATCTCGAGAAGGCGAGGGGTGCGATCGCCGCCGCGATTCCAGCGGCCGAAGAGCGTGGAGTGCCGTACGAGACCGAGATCGTGGAGGGCACGCCTGCCGAGGCGATCCGGGAGCTCGCCCACGCTCGCGACGTCGACCTCATCGTCGTCGGCTCGCGCGGACGAGGAGCTGTCGCCGGCGCCCTGCTGGGCAGCG
>WNFZ01005504.1_pt1 | contig 11625 bp, 15 predicted proteins | sample 5400081 | NCBI WGS metagenome assembly WNFZ01 (sample SAMN13153365, study PRJNA577476) | soil metagenome | isolation source: 80 cm soil or saprolite under grassland replicate 1 | place: USA:California | collected 2016-06-15
GTCACGATTAACCGCGATGGCGAAATCGTTTTGCAATACAAGCCAAACAACGAGGAAGGCCACAAGCGATTGATCAAAAAGCTCGAGTCACTCATGCAACAGCAAACCAAATGCCCGGTTCACGGACATGAGTGCCACGAAGGCTTGTTCGCACGGAATCTGTTTCTCGGCCAACGCATTCCGCTCGCCGGAGTTGCGCATCAAAACGGCACCGTCCGATTCGGCAACGATCCGAAAACGAGTGCGCTCGATCGCAATTGCAAGGCGCACGAGCTCGACAACCTCTATGTTGTCGATGCAAGTTTCTTCTGTTCGAGCGGCGCGGTGAACCCCGCGCTTACCATCATCGCCAACGCGCTCCGCGTCGGTGATCATCTGCTTGAGCGGACGAACGCGCAGCGGCAGGAACCGGAGCTGGCGGCGACGGTTTGATTGTGAGTTCGACGAAACGAAAAACGCTTGCGTTTGCGATCGTGGCGATGTGGCTCGCGACAGCGGGTTACATCTTCGCCGCAGACTCGCTCACATTTCAGAGCGGCGAAACGCAAACGTCGTTGATCGAGCTGTTCACTTCTGAAGGCTGCAGCAGTTGTCCGCCGGCAGAAAAATGGATGAGTGCGCTCAAAACGAATCCGGACCTGTGGAAGAAAGTCGTGCCGGTCGCATTTCACGTGGATTACTGGGACCATCTCGGTTGGCGCGATCGTTTTTCGAAGCCGCACTTTACCGAAAGACAGCGACGCTACGCAGCCGCGTGGGGCGGCGATTCAATTTACACGCCTGAGTTCGCCCTGAACGGGCGCGAATGGCGAGGTTGGTTTGGTGGACCAGTGTGGCCAATGGCGTCGGAAAAAGTCGGCGCTTTACGAGTGACTTTGAACGACCACGTCAATCTGACCGCTGAATTCACCCCGCAAAACACGCAACCGCGCGCGCTGACGCTGAACGTCGCTTTGCTCGGTAACGACTTGCAATCCGATGTTGCGCGCGGTGAAAACGCCGGACGCAAACTGCCTCACGATTTCGTGGTCCTCGACCTCGCCAAGATCGACATGACCGGTGCGGCGAATGGCTGGACCGGATCAGCAACACTTCCGCGAGAAATTAATGGCGACAAAGCAACAGCTCTCGCAGCCTGGGTCACAGCGACTGAAAGCAGCACGCCGATTCAAGCGACCGGTGGATGGTTGACGCCGACGAGATAGATTGTGTCGCCGCGTTGGCCGGCCGCGTTGCGCTCGCGCGTGCTGCGATTTCTCGCACTCGCACGCTACTGGTCGGTATTTCCGGCATTGACGCCAGCGGGAAAGGATTCATCACCAAAAAGCTTGCCGAACGATTGCGCAAAGTCGGCTGGAATGTTGCTGTCATCTCCGCAGATGACTGGCTGAATCTGCCGGATGTTTGTATTAACCGCGATAATTGCGCGGAACATTTCTATAAACACGCCATGCGTTTCGACGAAATGTTTGGGCAGTTGGTCATCCCACTAAAACAAACCCGCGGCATCAGTCTTACCGCTGATTGCGCAGACGCGAAGGCAACGGCTTTTCGTAAGGAGCGTTATGACTTTCGCAACATCGACGTCGTTTTGCTGGAGGGAATTTTCCTTTTTAAGCCAGCGTATCGATCTCACTTCGATTTAGCCGCCTGGGTAGATTGTTCCTTCACGACCGCGTTGAAACGCGCGATCGCGCGGTGCCAGGAAGGATTACCGCCCGCCGAAACGATCCAGGCTTATTCAACAATCTACTTTGCCGCACAGCGCATCCATTTCGCCAGGGATAATCCGCAGGGTGCCGCTGACGTTATCATTCGAAATGACAATGCTTCTCGAATTCATGCGAAGGGCTAACCTTCCTGCTTTGGCGCTTCTCCTCGCCTGCGCGACAATCGCATCATGCGATTCGTCCAAGTCTAATCAAGCAGAGTCCAGGCGAATCCGGAGCAAGCTCGAGGCTATTCCTTTAGATCGAAAAGTGCAGTTTACGAATGATGAATGGAAATACATCCTGACCGGCCGCCAGTATTACGTACTTCGAAGAGGGGGAACGGAATTGCCTTTTACCAACGCTTACTGGCACACGCACGAGAAGGGAATTTACTTTTGCGCGGCTTGCAGCAATCCATTGTTCAATTCGGACGCAAAATATGACTCGGGAACCGGATGGCCGAGTTTTTGGCAACCGATTGGAGGAGACGCGGTCAGTGCGGCAAGCCATTCAAGTTTCGGCGGCGGCAACGAGATCACGTGCGCCAGGTGCGGTTCGCATCTTGGGCACGTGTTCGATGACGGCCCCAGGCCGAGCGGTCTGCGCTACTGCATGAATTCGGCGGCGCTCAAATTCGTTAAGGCAGTTGGCAACTAACTGGTGCAGCAGCATATTTCCACGGTTCTCGATTTGGCCCGTCCAAAAACAGACCGGCAGGCGGCTGCGCTATTTTTCTTCACAATTCAAATGCATCCGAGTATGTCATTTCGGCCTGGAGACATTGGTGGCGGCATGACGAAAGAAATTATCGAGCGCGCGGCATCCGTCGTTGCTGGCAACGGTCCCGCTGCGTGGGTGGATGAACATGGCGACGTGCTCTATCGCTATGCGCTGGCCCGCGTGCGCAAACCGGATGTGGCGCAGGATCTCGTTCAGGAAACATTTCTCGCCGCCATGCGCGGCCATGAGAAATTCGCCGGCCAGTCATCGGTGCGAAGCTGGTTATGCGGCATTTTGAAGCACAAGCTCTGCGACTATTACCGTAAGCTCGGACGCGAGACCTCCTTCACTGACTTGGAATTTCTCGACGACGAATGCGCCGAGAAATTTGTGCCGGAAGGTTACTGGGTTCACATGAACGGGCCAAAAGAATGGAAACCAGAGGCCGATGAAGTCATGCATCGCGATGAATTCTGGCAGACGATGCGTGATTGCCTTGCCAAGTTGCCGGAGCGCGTGGCTACGGTGTTCATGATGCGCGAAATGGATGAAATCGAGAGCAAGGAGATCTGCGCGACGCTTTCGATTTCGGACAGCAACCTATGGGTCATGCTCCACCGCGCGCGCATGGCGCTGCGTGAATGTCTCGCCATGAACTGGTTCGAGAATCCGGAGGTGCAACATTAACCGGCTAAAACCGCTGTCGGAATGGACTCCTAATCCGCGCCCGCCAGACGACACGTCGGTCGTCCAGGAACACCGCAGCTGGCTTCAGTTGCAGATCGTGCTGCTCATCTGCCGGTTCACACCGACATGTCCGCAGGTGATCCGCATTCTTTCCCTGGGCATGGACAAAGAGTTATCGCTGCTCACCCGGATCAAACTGCGCATCCATTACCTCATGTGCTCGTTTTGCAAGCGCTATGCGAAACAGCTCAAATACATGCGCGAAGTCGCGCGCGAGTTTCCCGAAAAAATCGGCGAAGTCTCGGACGCAACGCTCTCAGCGGAAGCAAAGCAGCGTCTTAAAGAAGCACTGCGACAGTAAATTAAACTAGTTCTAAATCTCCGCGATGCGGCGATGCGCGCGTTGATTGATGAGGAGCAGCGCCGTTTGGCCAACAAAGCAGACGAACAAGACCAAGAGAAGTGCGGTCGCAATGATTCGCGACGCGACTGGTCCCAGGCTCAGAACAAAAACCGCAATCGCAATCTGTGCCAGCCACACCCAACTATTTCGCGGACTAATGTGACGCTCCGAAGTTGCCGCGACTCCCATTATTACGAGCATGGTGCCTGCCCCAGCGAAGCAGATTAGCCATTGTTCAGTCGCGCTGAAAGATCCGCCCGGCGGCAACGCAATACCGTGGCGCGCACCAACCCCGAGAATGCCGATGCCGAGGAACAGCAAAAAATGAAGCGCGATCCAGATACGCAGTTGGACCACGTGCTTGTTTGTCCGCATGTGCCGAGTTTCCCAACCGGTGGCGCCATCTGAGTAGCACGACCAAAGAGCAAATCCTAAGGCCAGACTCACCACCGCGGCGGACGCGGCTAAGAAACTCCAACCCATCTGACTTTCGATTCCACGCATCACCGAAGCGACAAATTCGCCTAACAGGATGATGGTCAGCAGCCCGAACCTTTCCGGGAAATGCGCGGCCCCCGGTGGCAGCACGATGGTACCGCGCGACGGCGGCCACGAGTTCGCGATATCCATTGAGAAAGCGAGGCACCAAGCGACGTATCGGTGCGGTGCAGGCAGCAATGCGGAAGCGGTCCAAACAACCGCGGCTGCGACAAGCCATCCGATACGACGAATAACAACAGACCGAGTGCCTGGCAATCCAACGACTCGCGCGTATTGCAAGGCGAGAACTGCGCGAACTCCGCCGTAGGCCGCGCCAAATCCCGCCGCGTCCCGGCTGCTAAGCGGCCCGGTCGCGTTCGCCGCCATTACCGCGACGAAAAATACTTGCGCAACAATGAGAACGCGCTGGAGCACGTCATCGACAGCAAACTGCGTGGAGAAGTTTGTGAAGCCGAGCCAGGCGAGAAAAATCAGCGCGAGCAAAAAGGCGTAATGCAGCACGCCATGAAGCGAATAATCGGCTTCGAGCGGCGTGCTCAATTGCGCGATTGCGGCCGCGAAGACCAGGTCATAGAACAGCTCAGTCCAGCCGGGACGTCGAACGTGCCGTTCGTCTGCGGGCCAGAGCTTAGGCGCGCTGAAAAATCGCGATTGGATTAGCGTGCTGATTGGGATTGGTTCGTCGCTATTTCGCCCGAAATTGTCCAATCGCAGCGCCAGCGCTGGCGGCTCCGACCTTGGCGATGTCTTCATCTTCCTGCGGCGTGTTACCGCTTACGCCGATCGCGCCGATCACTTTGCCTTCAAATTCTATGGGAATACCGCCTTGCAACGGCGTCGCGCCTGGCAAAGCCAGCGCGGCTACGCGACCATCACGAACTTGATCTTCAAACACCTTGCTTGGGCGGCGGAAAATCGCGGCCGTCCGAGCTTTGCCAATCCCGACCTCCACACTCGCAACCTGTGTATCGTCAAGCCGCTCGAGTAGTAATAGATGACCGCCGTCGTCAACGACAACAATGACCACGGTGGAGCCGCGTTTTTTCGCTTCGGCTTCCGCTGCCGCGGCGATCTTCTTTGCAACTTCAAGCGTCAGCACTTTTTTCACCGGCAATTGCGCGTTCGCTGGGTAGCCGAAAATCATCGGTAGAGCGAGCGCAAGGAAAACGATTCGTTTCATTTGATCCCTTAGTCGTCGAACGGTTGCGCTCCTTACAAAGGTCCTTGTGTCGTGGGGTTGAGGCCAAAAGCGCGTGGTCGAAAAAGAGGACGCAAGGTCTCTCGTCGGTACAGCCTTGCCACCGCGCGTAGTGGCCGGCCCACAACAGACCGTGGGCCTCTGGCTCGATAAATTCAGTGCACGTAATTGGGTTTCCAGTTTAGCTACTGCAGCTAAGGGGCTTACGTGGGATTCTCGGGCGGCCTCCGTACCCTGGCATCAAGTGTGCTTATTAAGCCAGACAGAAATGATGGAAGGTACGGTAGAGACTTCGAAATCCGATCCAGTCAGCTGGGTCGATGAGCACGGGGATTTTCTTTATAACTATGCTTTAGGGCAGCTTCGCGACGCAGTTGATGCCGAGGATGTCGTACAGGAGACTTTTCTCGCAGCGTTCAAAGCGCAGAACGGCTTCGCGGGTCGATCGTCCGAGCGCACCTGGCTGGTGAGCATTCTCCGGCGCAAAGTCTGCGATCATTTCCGCAGAAGATATCGCGACCGATGCTTTCCTTCCGAATCGCGACCGACAACAAAAAAGCAAGGGCCTTGCGTTGAAGAATCGCTTCTCTGGGTCCACGAAACGGCAGCTGAGTGTCTGCTGCCTGATCGGCGAATGGAACTCAATGAGTTTCGTTCGGCGCTGGAGTCGGCACTTGGTTTGTTGCCATCGCGGATTGCGCAAGCGTTTACGATGTATGAAGTGGAAGAGTGTTCTGGCAGCGAAGTCTGCCAGCGCATGGAAATTTCCGAAGCCAATTTGTGGGTCATGCTGCATCGCGCACGCAAACAATTGCGCCGCCTCCTTCCGGGCTGGTGCCGAGGATGAATGCCTGGAAGAGCACCGGATAGTTATGTTAAGAATTTCGCAAAAAGAGAATGCACATGGTTGCGCGGCGTTGCGCCTGGAAGGTGAGTTGGCCGGACCCTGGGTTACGGAGGTCGGGCGTGTCTGTAGCGGCATCGCGAAGAGTGAACAACCACTATCCATCGATATGAAGGAAGTGACCTTTGTTGATCGCGAGGGTGTTCGCTTGCTCGCGAACTTGCTGGCTCAAACGGTGGAGTTGAAGCGCTGCTCGCCGTTTTTACGCGAACAGCTCCGGCTGTCTCGCGGTTGAATCTTTCTGTAGACTCGCTTCGCTGCCGCGTCACTGCCCTCGGTGAGGACGAACGATCCCAAGTTTTTGCATCCGGAATCGGAGCGTATTCGGATGAAGGCTCAAAATCCTGGCCGCACCCCGGGCGCCTTCGATAACCCATCCTGTTTGCTCGAGGATGGATTGAATGTGGCGACGCTCCAAATCGCTCAGCGACGCCGATTCAGTTGAGCTCGCAGAACTGGTCGGCTCTTTTGATGGCGCCGCTGCCAAGGGTACGAGCAGTTTTTCTTGATCAAGGGTCAGCGTTGGACCTGGCGAGAGAATCACGGCACGCTCGATCACGTTCTGCAATTCACGAATGTTGCCCGGCCAAGCATAGCTGGTGAGACGCCGCATGGCCTCTTCAGAAATCCGGTTCACTTCTTTGCCCAGTTTGCGCGCAAATTTTTCCATAAAGAAAATCGCGAGAAGCGAAATGTCACCTCCGCGCTGGCGCAGCGGCGGTACTGTTATCGGGAAAACGTTGAGCCGGTAAAAGAGATCAGCGCGAAATTTTCCTTCCCGGACGCGCTCTTCGAGATCGCGATTGGTCGCTGCGATGATCCGGACGTCGACCCTGATCGTTACGCTGCTTCCGATAGGCTCGAATTCCTGTTCTTGTAAAACGCGCAGGAGTTTCACTTGAGTGTCGGCGGGCAATTCGCTCACTTCGTCGAGAAAAAGTGTACCTCCGTCGGCAAGCTTGAAGCGACCATCGCGGTTTGCTAGTGCGCCGGTAAACGCGCCTTTCACGTGCCCGAAAAGTTCGCTTTCGACCAACCCGGCCGAGATTGCACCGCAATTCACCTTGACCAACGCTCGGTCTTTGCGCGCGCTCCGATTATGGATGGCGCGCGCGATGATTTCTTTCCCCGTGCCGGTCTCTCCCAGAAGCAGGACGGTCGAATCTGTGTGAGCAACTTGCTCGGCCTGCTTCAGCGTGGCGACGAGCGTCGGGCAGTTCCCTACGATCTCTTCGAAATTGTGCTCCGAACGGATTTCCTCCTGTAGATAGACGTTCTCCGCTGCCAACTGGTCGCGCAGCCGCCGGACTTCTTCGTGTGCGAGGCAGTCGTCCAACGCCACGGCCACCGCTTCTGCCACCTGTTCGAGTAGCGACTGGCTCGCGTTTCGGTACACGCCGGTGGCGGAAGACATGAAAAAAAGCGCACCGCGGCTCCGACTACCAGTTACGAGTGCCAGTGCGCATAACGATTGCATGTTTTGCTCTTGCATCACCTTAAAGGTCACAGGAAAACGCTCGCGCAGTTCGTCCCGCGTCGCCACGACAACCCAGTCGCGATTTTGCAGGACCCAATCGCAAGCGGTGCCACGAGCCGGAAGGATGGTGGTCTGTGTCGGTTGAGCCTGTCCGGGGCGCGGGCTCAAAATGTGGCCCTTTAACTGGTCGCCCTCGATGGGCAGCTCAATCCCAAAGCGCTCAGCCGGCAGGACGGTCTGAAGGCAGCTGGCCAGCGCTCCGAAAAGTTCGTCGCGGTCGAGATGCCGGCCAATTGCTCGGTTGATGTTGAGCAAGGCTTCGCGTTCTTCCACCAGCCGCTGAAGCGCTTGGTAATCCCCAGCAGTCGCAACCCCGAGGCCAACCGGCTTGGGGATTTCTTCAATGCCCTGTTTCACATCCCCAGTGACGGCGACGCCAGCTTTACCGCGGGATGCGTTGCGAAAAGAGTTTGCGGGCATACCGGGCGAGGTCGCGAATCCTACCAGATGGTCGCCCATGTGTGAAGCGTTAAAAAGGGCGCACGTTCGGTCATCTGTCGGACCACAACTTTCCGCTGTAAGGATTCAGTAGCGCCTGCGACGAATGTGGGAAGCAATTTCTTATGGCTACCAACTCTAAAATCAAAACCATTTTTACCTGGGCTCTGCGCATTGTCGCGGCGGTGATTCTCCTGCAAACACTGTTTTTCAAATTCACGGGCGCGCCTGAATCCGTTTATATCTTTAGTAAAGTCGGACTCGAGCCGTGGGGTCGCATCGGCTCTGGCGTTGCAGAATTGATCGCCGCGATTTTGATCCTGATTCCACCAACGACATGGTTGGGCGCCGGTCTGGCCCTTGCGGTAATGGTCGGCGCGATCTTTAGCCATCTCACCCTGCTCGGCATCGTGGTGATGGACGATGGCGGATTGCTCTTTGGTCTGGCGCTCGCGGTAGCCGCGTGCAGCGTGGTCTTGCTCTTTTTGCAACGCCGCCGCCTTCCACTCATCGGAGCGTACCTGTGAAACGATCGGCGTTGCACGAGGCTATCGCCGAAATTCTGCACCAGGGCGAATCGCTTCTGGATTCGCTGAGCGACGAAGTTTACACCCGCAAACTTCCGGCAGTCTTCGGTTCCACCGTAGGCGGGCATTACCGGCATTGCCTGGACCATTTTCAAAGCCTGCTCGGAGGATTGGATGCCGGTGAGATCAATTATGATCATCGGGAGCGAAATCCGCGGATCGAAAACGATCGCAAGTTCGCGCTCGCTGAAACGCATCGAATCCTGCGCGCTTTTGAATCCATCCCAACGCCATTTCTCGATTGTCCAATCAAGGTCCGGAGTAAGGTGAACTACGAAGTCGACGCAGCGCCGTTGATCGGATCGACCGTTGGCCGCGAATTCATGTACGCGGTCGCGCACGCCATTCATCATTATGCGTTGATCTCGGTGATGTGCGGCATCCTTGACGTCCCATTACCAGCTGGATTCGGAGTCGCACCATCAACTTTGAAATACCACGCCGAGCAACCAAAAGCGGCGTGATCGAACCCATGATTGCGCCAGCTGTTTTTGCTTCGACCGCAATCATTTTGCTAAGCTTCGTTTCAGAAGACGCGGCAACAATTTCGTCGGCACTGTCGATTTTTGGCGGACCGGTTAGCTGGCCGCTGGGATTTGCGGCTTGTTTTATTGGAATCTGGCTGGGCGACTTGGGTCTTTACGCGCTCGCTCGTTGCCTGGGGAGACCCATTCTGCAACGTCAATGGGTTGCCCGATTTGCCGACGCCACTGCCATCGAGCGCTGTCAGGAAAAATTCAATCAGCGCGGATCACTGACCTTGCTCGTTAGTCGGTTCGTTCCCGGTACGCGGTTGCCGACTTACCTCGCAGCTGGTCTTCTTTCGATGCCGCCAGTTCGCTTTGCCCTCATCACAGCTTTGGCTGCGCTTCTGTGGATCGGAGGGATTTTCGCTATCACAAAGTTGCTTGGTTCGCAGACGCTGATTTGGTTCTCGTTTTTCCACGGTAAGATCGCCGCGATTGTTCTCACAACGCTGCTTCTAAGCATAACGCTTTTTGCTTTCCGAAAGCTTGCTCTGGCTACTGTCGCCGGGGTCGTTGACCCCGGTCACGCGACCGTGTCCGCGATTGAGAACAGCCGAGGTCAACGCCCTCGGCTACAACCACCGGCATTCGTTCGTCGCTGGATGCGCTGGGAGTTTTGGCCGTCGTGGCTGTTTTACGTTCCCGTGGGCGCTTATTACCTCTGGCTGGCAGGTCGCTATCGCAGTTTCAGCGTGCCGACTTCGGCAAACCCTGGGATGGCTACCGGCGGATTCATCGGCGAATCGAAGCTGGAAATTCTCAACGAACTTCGCCGCGGCAGTCGTGAATTCGTGGCTGAGGCGTTCTTGTTGGATGGAAAAACAACCTCCGATCGTCTGCTTTGTCTGCACCGGCTGTGTCGCGAACACAAAATCACGCTGCCATTTATTCTCAAACCAGACGTTGGCCAGCGCGGCAATGGCGTGAAGCTGATCCGGTCGATGCGCGCGGCGTTGGAATATCTGGAGGAAGTCAACGCGCCTGTAATTGTCCAACGTTACGCTGTTGGGCCGCATGAAGCCGGGGTCTTTTACTACCGCTTCCCGGGCGAATCAGGTGGACACATCTTCGCGATCACCGAGAAGATCTTTCCTGCGATCGTTGGAGATGGGACGCGCACCATAGAAGAACTGATCCGTGCAGACTCCCGCGCATCACTTATCGCAAGAATTTATCTTCAGCGCTTTGCTAACCGTCGCAACGAGGTCCTGGCTCCGGGTGAGACTTTAAGACTCGTCGAAACTGGTAATCACGCCCAAGGCTGCATTTTTCGCGATGGAATGCATCTTCATACGGATGCATTGGAGCGTGTAATCGATAAGATTTCCCAGAGATTGCCCGGTTTCTTTATCGGTCGATACGACATTCGTTACGAGAACGAGGAAGACTTCAAACAAGGTTGCAACTTCCAGATCGTCGAGCTAAACGGCGCCAGTTCTGAGGCGACCAGCATCTATGACGCACGCAATTCGCTTTTCTCGGCCTATCGGACGTTGTTTCGGCAGTGGAGAATGGTCTTCGCTATTGGCGCGAGGAACAGAGCGAATGGCCATGCACCTTCATCGTTGACGGCGCTCTGGCGGAATTGGCGGCAATATTCGGCCGCTGCGCTATCGTATCCATTAGCCGATTAATGTGCACCGTTTCGTTTCTCCCCAAAACACATGGATTTTATCTCGCGATGAATCGCGATGAGAAACTGAACCGCTCTACCGCTCTCGCGCCAACGATTGTCGATCTTGAAAGTCTCTGCGTAGTGTATCCGAGTGAACCGGCCGGCGGCACGTGGATTTCCACGAATGACGCTGGTGTTTGCCTTGCGTTGATTAATTGGCACCGCGTCGAGAGGGAGCCGAAGCATGATGTCCTTAGCCGTGGAGAAGTCGTTAGGGCGCTTGCCAGCAAATCCAGCACGAACGACATCGCAGATGGCATAGGAAGGATGCCTCTGCGAAAACTGCGTCCCTTTCGGTTGATTACGATTGTGCCATCGGAAAGACTCGTAACTGAATGGCGCTGGAATCTCGAATGGTTGACCAGGCGCGATCACAAATGGCGACCACTGCATTGGTTTTCATCGGGCTTTGACGAACGACGCGCAGAACTTGCGAGGCAGCGCATTTGCGATGCAGCGCACACTAACCGATCAACGACAAGCCTGAACTGGCTGCGGCAGTTGCATCGTTCTCATTCGCCCAAACGCGGGCCGTTCTCGATCTGTATGCATCGCCGGGATGCCAGTACGGTCAGTTACACTGAAGTCGGCGTTTCCGAAAAGCGCGCAACGATGCGTTATAAACCCGGACCGTGCTGCTCCAACGGCGCGATCGCGAGTAGAACGATTTCGCTCGCTCGTCCATTGTAAGGTCGCCTACGCTGGAGCGACAAATCGGAGCATGGCTACGCAAGAC
>WNFZ01014525.1_pt1 | contig 11619 bp, 12 predicted proteins | sample 5400081 | NCBI WGS metagenome assembly WNFZ01 (sample SAMN13153365, study PRJNA577476) | soil metagenome | isolation source: 80 cm soil or saprolite under grassland replicate 1 | place: USA:California | collected 2016-06-15
CGAATGCCCCGGTCGCCGAGCTCCAGTAGATCGTGCAGCGCTCGAACTCGGAGAACTTGCCTATGGTGACGAAGAGACTCCGGCGGTCGCTCGGCGACGAGGTGCGCTTGCGCGCGTCCGTTTCGTGGGTGATGGGGAAGCCCCAGACGGCAGGGCCGCCCGACGCAAGGTATTTCGCGACGATCGCGCCATGCACCTCGTGCGCGTTGGGCTGCCCGGTCTTGTGATACATGCGCGCGTCCTGGAACTCCTGCTCGAGGCCGCCCGGGATCGATCGCGCAGGGTGGAGCGGGAACCCGATCGCCCGCGCCTCGCCGAGCGCCTCGTAGTCGAGGTAGATCTGACCGAGGACAGGCATCGCACCCGTCGCATCCGACCAGTAGATGGCACCTTTCGAGAAGACGCTCTTGCGCCCACTGGGGTTGGTCGATGGCGCTTCGTCGGTGACGAGATAGCCGAGCGCGGAAGCGTTGCGCAGCGATCGATAGAGCGCGTAGATCGCACCATACATCTCGAAGGCCATCCCCACCGAATCGTGATACATCAGTGCGCCGTGCTGATAGTGCTGGAGGTACGCGCCGCTACCCCACTGGTAGGCGATCGCAGCGAGCGGTTCGCCGAGATCCAGCCGCTCGCGCAACGACTCGAGCTTGTGCGTGATGAACCACTCGAGATGCGAGCGGCGCTCGTCGAGCTGCGCCTGGAGCGCGTCCGGGATGCCGGCGAGCCACTTGATCGCGGCAATCGGTTTCAGGCCGGCTGCGAACCGGCTGGTCGCGGCCCGCCAGCCGTGCACTACCGGCGAGACGGACGCGACGAGGTCGAACTCGGTCGAGCTGCGCGGGACAAGGTATAGCGCGAACGGGAGCCGGTTCGACTCAAGGAGGTTCGCACGCGCCGTCACCGCGCCGTTCGCCTGGAAGACGACGCGCAGGGTAAACTGCCTGCGGTCGAGCGCGAGCGCGCTAACGTCGAGAACGCCCTTGCCGAGCGCGCCGAGGTTGAGCGCGTCCGGATAGTTACCCGCTGCGGTGGCGCCCGGCCCGGAAACGATGGTCGCGTCGTCGATGGTCAGCGGGAATGAGCCGTCGGGATTACTTACGGTTGTGGAGTCGAGCGTGTAATCAAGCAATGTAATGGGCATGGTTGATCCTTTCCGTTCCGTAACAGACCGGTGGGTGGTTGAAGATAAACCAGAGGAGATACAGATAGAAAGTTGATAGCATACTGCATCTAGAAGTGGCTCTGAGGAGAGTTCTGAACTCCACTGGAGTAACGGTCGTCATGGGACCTCCTCGCTTATTGCCCAACACAAAACGCAATTGATGTACCAAGCAAGCGACGGCATGACTTCATGAAAATCTTCAATTTAAACGAGGAAAATCAGATTCCGAGCGGCTCATTCAACACGCTGGAGCAACTGTAGTTAACACAAGTATCGCCACGGCTTACACGTACCCACCACTTAAGGAAGTTTAAGAGTGGTTAACGATGGCCAGTGAGACTATCCGCGGGATTTTCGCCGGCTGCTGCGCCTCGGCTATGACAGCAACAGCAAGCAGTACCACTACAAACAGGATTGATAAGAGACCCGCTTTCTTCATTGCACACACCGTTCGTTATGCGCGGGCGGTAGTAGAGAAAGTGAGATTTAACGATAGAAGGTCTTCGTCGAGTGAGAAAACCAGATTCAGCCTGAGATTGAATTGTACGACGCTTCGAATCGATTTCGTTAGTGGTTCGTCGAGAACGCCGTGTTGCGAATTTCAAGCTTGACTCGTCGCCACAAGCAGCGTTATAGGTGCGCATTCCACCCTCGGGATGCCGATGGTAGTCGCGACTCATTTTGACGTTTTGAGAATTGTCAAAACGCGCAAATCCCCCCCTAATCTTAGCATTGAAACGTTTTGAACGGAGCAAAGCGATGGAACGTTTGGAACGATTGGAACGCGCTTCGGTTTTGGGTGAGCGTCGCATCTCAAATTCCGCTCATGGTGAGCTCAGTCGAACCACTTGAACGGGCCGCAGTATTAAAGACTCTCGCCTCGTGCCTCAAGCCTCGCGCCTATCCGGTTCCTTCCCTTGAACCTTGAACGTTGAACGCTAAACCGCCGCAAGCTTAAGAGAATGTTTCCCCCTGCGAGGAGCTCACAAGAGGCTGCGCTTCACGCGACGAGACCAGCTGCGCGTGAAGAACCGTTCCTCATTCTCGTAGGCCGCAAGCTCAGCTTCGAGCACGAAAACATCAGCGGTCGAGGAAAAGCGGGTACGGGTCTCAACCCGGGTTGTCAACGGCTGACGGCGAAACCAGGTCTTGTGAATAACCTCGGCCTGGGCCATTTCCGGATCCTCTTCGCCGATGCGAAACCGCTTGAGCATTGTCTGTCCGACCTCGAGGTCAATTGCTTTGATGTGTACCAGCTTCGGGCTGTCCAAGTCGCCTCGGCCGGTGGAGATAGTATAGACCGTCTCATTTGTCGCGCGGTCCCGCTCGACGATGCGCTTCAAGGCGGCGGGCCGAAGCTCGGTCGTTTCCGCCGCCGCGCGCTCCGGCGGTTCAAAGGGCCTGAGCGCTTCGTCTGTCGGGTCCGGTGGTCGCACCGGCAGATCGACAAAACTTTTACTGGTAAAAAGGCTCAGCGTTGCGGGCTGCGGCGCCGGCCAAGCGATCGGCCAGTAGCAGGTGGAGATAGCCAACCGCACCTTGTGGCCCGCGGGAAATGCGTGCGCGACATCGTTCATCGCCACCCTTACCCGGTAGTGCTTACCCGGCTCCACGGCTTCCGGATGCTCGTGGCCGTCACGGTGCGTGAGATTCAGCAGCCCATAGGTCACCCGGGTCGACGCGCCGTCGGGAGCGACGTCGTTCAGGCGGACCGCAACAAAGACCACGCGTTGATCGGCCGAAACCTCCAACGTCGCCACCGCGGCGCCGAGAATTTCCACTCTCTCTGGCAAGGCCTCCGAGTCGAACGTCAACGAACAACCGTCGTCGCCGCGTTGGTCAGGCGGGGCTTCGCCCGGCGCGCCAAATCCGCACCACTCACCGGCGGCGAGGCCGGTAGTTTGCGGCGAGCGCACGTCGAGTCGTGATTCGGCGATCGGGGCGCTACTGAGCCCACTCACATTGATCCAGTGACGTTCGAGAGCGATGCGAGACGACGGCCATTGTGCTTCCGCCACCCACCGGCCGGGGCGATGTTTCTGAGAAGGCTTCGGCGGGACGCTCTCCTGCATCCAGACACGCAGCATGGGCTCTGCCATGATCCCCGTCTCGACACCCTTCAACCACTGATCCCACCAGCGCAACGCTTCCTGCAGGAATCCGATGGCCGGACCAGGCACGCCGTTGTGCGGATAGAGATGGGCCCAAGGGCCGATGAGGCCCTTGCGCGGGACCTCGAGCGCAGCCAGCAGCCGGGGAATCGCGTTGCTGTAGGCATCGGACCAGCCGCCTATGGCATACACCGGGCAGGCGATGGCGCTGCAGTTTTCACACACTGAGCCGTGTTTCCAGTAATCATCCCGTTGTGGATGTTCGAGCCACACCTCGGGAAAAAATACCGCGTGTTCGAGACGATCGCGCCACATGGCGCGCCAGCGTTCTCCGACCAGCTCGGGATCCGGCGGATAGGCGTTGTAGCTCATCAGCACCGAGCCCCAGGTCAGATTTTCATTCAGCAGGCAACCGCCCATGTAGTGCACATCGTCGCAGTAGCGGTCATCGGTGGAACAGACGGTGATGATGGCTTTGAGCTCGGGCGGGCGGCGCGCGGCCACTTGTAAGCAATTGAATCCGCCCCAGGACTTGCCCATCATGCCGACGGCGCCGCTGCACCACGGTTGCTGCGCGATCCAGCGGATCACTTCCAGAGCGTCGTCGTGCTCCTGTTTCAAATATTCGTCCAGCAGCAGACCGTCCGAATCGCCCGAACCTCTGAGATCGACGCGCACGGCGGCGTATCCATAGCCCGCGAAGTAGTGGTGCATCGGCTCGTCACGCGCGCGCGTGAAATCACGCTTGCGGTAGGGGATGTATTCCAGGATCGCCGGAACCGGAGTCGTCTCCGCGTCCGCCGGCAGCCAGATGCGCGCGGCCAGACGGCATCCGTCCGCCATCGGGATCCAGCAGTTTTCAATCACCCGGACCGCATGAGGAAATCGATGGATGTTTTTCATCGGGGCTTCGTCCGCGGAGCATTATACTCGCTTAGGTGGTTCGCGCGACCTCTCCGGCGCGGCAGCGGGCGGGAGTTCGATGGGCAAATTTCAAGGCGGAAAAAGGACGCAAGAAATATATGGTGGGCGGCGCTTATGGTAATGTCGGAGCGGAGTAACCCAATGTTTTGAGTTTTCCAGGATTCCGGCTCTGCCCCGGGCTTTGCCGGGTTAGCCGAAATGACTCAAGAGCTTCTGCAAACAGCGCGCTCGTTCAAAGTTCAAAGTCCGCCCAAGTTGGCTGCGAAACGTTCAACATTGAAGCTTGAATCGCCTTTGGTTTTACCGGCTCCTCCAGGGGATGGCTCGAGCCAAACATCATGCCGAGTTGTTCCCGGATTTTGAATCCGCTCTCCGGATTCCAGCAATTGATAATGGCGAGTCTGAACCCCCCGGGCGGCATCGAGTGCAGCTCCGGAGCTTGGTCTTCGTGAAAAGTCATTTGAATGCTGCAAACGCCCCGACAGCTGAGAAATTTCTGCACCGCATCGTGGTCCGGTTTCTTATAGCGCGGGCCGTGCGCTCCGAACAGCACGACGCTGTAACCTGTCCGGCGGTCGTTATCGTGATAGCTCCAGCGGCCGCTGGCATAGAGATCGACGACAGCGTCGATCCAACCTCGCCCGTAGAGGTCCGGCCACTGGTCGGCGAAGCGCAGATGGGCCTCGATGATTTTGGCGCCGATAGTCTCGAAATTCACGCAGCCGGTATAACCTTTGAGGTGGCGGCGCAGCCAGTCGCCGCAATATCCTTCGATCTTCGGCCGTGATTCCTCGAGAATTACCCAGTGATCGAACATGCCTTGCTCGAGAGTCTTGCCAATGGTGTGTCGCCACCATACCGGCTCGCCGTCGATCACGGCGGCATCACTGCTCACGTGCTCGCCGTTGAGAAGCGACATCCACATATGCCCGGGCTGTATCGCTGCCTGGAACTGCTCGGCCGATTCAATAATTTTACCGCCGCAGCCCATGCCGCGCATATTGTAGATTGGCTTGCTGAAGACGGGGAATTGCGGCGGCATGATGTCATGCGGGGCATTGTCCAGTCCTTGGGTTTCGCAGATGAGCAATTTGTTATAGACCCAGCGATGGTGCGGATATCGCTGATAGGCCAACTCATCGTCAGTGGGAATGACGACGTTGTCCGGGCAAGAAACCGCAGTGAAATATTGAGTACGCCAGGGATCTTTTTCTACGATCGGCATCGTTACGCTACCCGCCTGGACGAACTGACCGCCACCGGGCAGTGTTTTCATTCTCCGTCTCGAGCATTCGTCCGCCTTTCTTATACGATCTTATACGACAACTTTGTCCCGCTTCTGGCCAGTTTTTCGTCGTGCCTCGTGGGGGTGAGGCAAAATTCCATTCAATCACGAACGCAAAACCTCGAAAGATTGATTGTTTCAGTTTCAGCCCGCCTAGTGTTCCAACGGACGCAACTCCCAAGCCCTATACATAGCAAAGCGAGGACCAGCGGCAGAAAGGTTCCAGAAACCGGGGGGCCTGTAGATTGGCCTCAATTAAGGTGTAGGAAGAAAGCGCATTCGGCCTCAAAAAAGCGACGGGCAGCGAAGAACAAAACCGCAGGAACGAAATAGTGGAATCTGCATGTAATAGTGCGTCCACGCTTACAATGCTGCTGTCGGTGTCGGCACATCTTATCAGGCATTGAACAGACCGCAGACGAAAAATCGGATTTTTGTTCAAGGAGAAGCTGCAGCCTAGGGGCGCCATGAAAGACGCTCTAGCAATCGTACAGCTCGCTTTCGGTCTCGGGCTTTTTCTCTGCGCAACATTACCGGCATACCTATACGGTTGACCCGTAGCACAACCGGGACATGATAGCCCTGCCCTCTTTGATCGTATCCACGGCAAGGGAGCATTCCTCCGGCTCTGCTCTATGCTTGCTGATCCAGCATTCGCTTACGAGCACATCGCTAAAAATCTCGGCTTAACAAAGCAGCGCATCGGCCAGCTCGCCAAGGACTTTGGCGTTGATGGCAGACAACGCGAGCATGAGCGCATAGTGCGTCGTGAACCTCGCGTCATAAACAAAGAATACCCGCGGGATATTCGAGCTGTTGTGCACAAAATACGGCGGTCCGGTATTCAGGTTATTCCGTATGACTCACTTCACTCAGACCACCGTGCTTGGAGATCGCAAAGAAAGAATAGTGTTTGTGAACGGCGTTTGTTGCAGCATTCAACTGCGCAAAGGTCACAAACTGAGGCCAAACGGACGCCACTACGCTCGTTTTGATGTTAACGACGCGACTAAAAGAGCCAAGGTTGCGCTTTGGGCAATGAGAAGTCTTCGCGGAATAAAACTGTACGTCGTTCCACTAACACATTTGCGAAACGTCTCGTCTGTCTATATTCCCATTGAAGGCAAATATGCGGTGGACAACAATAATAAACCCCGGAAAGACTGGACCCGTTATGAGAAAGCGTGGCACCTGCTTGGCGGCGTCAAGGTAAGAACTAACTCCGGCTCGCCCAGGCACGAGGTTCTCACATGATGATCGACGACGATACTCTGAAGCAACTGTTACGGATCAACGATGAACTGTTCCAGGTATGTAAGTGGCTGAACGAAAGGCGTGACCTAGAAACTTCGTCTCGCCTGATACCGCTAGTGGACGACCTGACCCATATTTTGGTAGAAGCGGGCAAGAACAAACTGCATTGAACGAGGGACGCGATGACTATGCAGTCCTACAAAGGATACTTCATTGAGGGCAGTGCGCTGCTGGTTCATCCGTTTAGCCCTGACCGGTACGTTGGCGGTAGCGTTTTGATGCAGGGAAGCTAGTTCTATCGTGGAAATCACGCGCTTCCAGCTTTTTACGGTGAGCGTGAAGGAACTCGCCGAATGGTTCGACAGCTTTTTACGGTGAGCGTGAAGGAACTCGCCGAATGGTTCGATCTGGAGCTTGCCCGGATTGCGGTGGACGAGTGCCTACGTCCAATGTTTTCCATTTGCTGAGCCGACGCTCACGTTCCAATCCCCGCGCAGGGTCGCGTTTCCCTCGAATCACAATCCAAGCGAGACGATAGCCGCACCCCAAACAATGGCCATTCACAGCTTGGAGCGACGTATTGCGTCCCGGCTCTCGCAGAACGATGCCCACGTAGCCGTGACAGCGCGGACATGAGCGTTGCAGGTATTTTGCCATTTGCTTAGCTCTAGGATTGCCTTTCAAGAAAATCAGAGAAAGGACCGCAAAGAGAGCGCGCCACGATCCAACCCGAGACTCACCATTGTCTATATGCCGTCTCTTTGGAGCGAAAGGCTCCTTTACGATTTTGCGCATCGCGTTCCCTTCCGAATCGTGGGTTATAGTGTGTTCACGGCTCCGTCAATAGAACTGCCTACAAAAGTTCAGTTACCAGCGGCGCTGATACGGGTTGAACTGATACTGATTTTGGCCGTTGTTTCTATTCTGGTATTGCTGCTCCAAGTAGCGGTTCGGATCACCCGTAGCTTGTTCCGCGTGTACGGATCAACCCAAACCTGAGCCTGCGCCACAGCAAGCCAGCCGAAGACAAAAGCGACAACGAGAATACTCATTTTTTTCATGATTTCACCTCTAATTCTGTCCGCGCGTTGTTGAATGAGCAACTCCTATGCCCGGAGCCTCTGTAGCAAAATCAAATCCTTTTCTCACTTGCCAAATGCCACGATACGGCAAGCTGCCAGATGTTGGCGGCAGCCAGCGCTTGCCGAAACAGAATCCTCAGCACTTTTGAACGCTGCAAGGAATTCAACCTGCGGCACACGTTTGGCTGAGTGAAATGGACAGTTCGGAGTTATGTGTGTAGCAGCTGTCGCTGCTAATCCCTTGTTCGAATAGATCGAAGAATCACGATGGCAAAGATCTGTTTCATGAGAGAGGGATTGACCGGCCGAGCAGATCCGGTAGCCGAAAAGCCTCTCGTCTGGTGTATCGAAAAGCTGGGTCTCCAAAGAGCGGATTGGTGGGCTGATCTGGAGACGAAGTTCACAATTGACAAATGGTTTGAGCTTTCACCGTACTCGCGTCCCCGCTGGGTGATTATTCAGGTAGATGAGGCCGAAGCGAGCGGCAACTGGAAAACAGGCTATTATTTCTCCCCGCTCATTAAGGTAGCGGATGTTAAAAAACTACTCTCATTAGACCACTTGGGGTCCTTGTGCCTTTCGCAGCCCGAAGAAATAGCGTCCAGTGAAGATCATTGAGATGTCTCTCGACCACTACGAGCGCTTCTTGGAGAAGTGTGACGCGTCGTCTCGGGAGTATGAGATTCTCAAAAACGGCCTCATAGTCCGCCAACCCAAGGACGGCCATTACGAGCGTATAATAGAAATTAATGCCATCGACAGCAGCGCGTCAAACTGAGCTGAATGCTTTTTTACTCGTCATGTCCGCAGGCGTTAAGAACACGTCATCGAGGTTTGACTGAATGAATGTTCTTCCCGTTTTTAAGCAAAGGACGTTGTGGTCCTCGACTGCCTGTAGCTGTGGTGGGTGCGTTTTACCAGGGTAAGCGTCGCTGATGCTCTGTTTATTCGGTGGGCCATCTTCCAGATTGATGCGAACGCGCATGGGATGTTCTCCACCGCATTCCGTGCAGGTGACATAGATTTCATAGTGTGACATTTCTTCTCACCTAACTGTGGTAGTTCCGCTTTACTTCTCCATAACACAGCTCGCCACCATCACAAGGTTTCTGTAATTGTGTAGTGGGGTATTCCGGGGAAACAAGGATAGCATTTTTGAGGATTGCATATTCGCGTGAGGCTTGGTCACACTTATCTACAAAGCCGTCATAAACTGGGAGTGGCATCAAGATGCTGACGTGCACGGGGCAACTAGATAAAAGAATCCCACGCAACTGTCAAACGAAACGGGGATTGTCGGAAAACTGACTAGTTCAAACTGAGGACACTACCCCAAAACCGCCCCATTACCCCGCCTCTTCCCCTCTGTTAAACTAGCATCCATGGCTCGACCGATCGCCCGCGGCATGCTCTCCTTTGGCGTGGTGGCCATTCCGGTCGAGATCCATTTAGCGACCAGAAGCCAACACGTTTCCTTTCATCTGCTTCATGCTCCCTGCGGATCCCGTCGATCACCATCAATCGGAATCGATATTCCTAATAACCTTTAACCTCGCCTGAAATCCCCCGCCATGATCGATGAGCGGCGCCTTTGGACGGCGGCTCTTGGAGCAGGCCGCGAGGGTTTCACCGCCGCGCGACCCGCACCCGCACCGTCACCGCCGCACCACCTTGACCGGTGCTGGCACCGCAATGAAGCTATGCAAAATATATTTATAGCCAGGTTCGCCGAACAGACCGCAAGTTGCACAAGGCACTCTCTCGAAATAGCTCCCGGCGATTTCGCTCTTGTCATTGATACCCACCCCGTTCAACAGAAAATTTTCGGGCAAGCCGGTTATCTTGAAATATCGGTCATCATCAAAGAGAAACAAAATCAGAGTGCCCGCGCTGTCGTAACTCGCCCCAACTATCTGAGTGAGATTGTTGATGTCATAGGGAAAGGTATCACCCTCGCAGCATGGAGACGGACTTTGCCCGCCAGGAAAATCAAGTATCGAAAATGAACCGTTGTCATAGAGAAACGGAATCACCGTATCGTACTCGTTTGGATCTAACCCAACATGGTGAAAATAATCACCGATAGCCTGACCCTGCTTATTGATGGCGAAGAGTGAGCCGCCCATCTGATCGGGATCGGGTGCATCGACGGTCGAGTAAACGCCGTCTTTCCAGATAAAAGCATGAAAACGGTCTATGCAGCAGCCAAAGGCGAAGCCCCAATACTGGCCGACGACGTGGCCCAGATCGTTAATGCCAAGGGCGACGGTGCCATCGGAGCCAGGGTAACGGATGAGCGTGTAGGAACCAGTGCGCAGGTCGTGAACAAAGCCGTTGCTTTCCGTCGGTCCGGAGCAGGTGCCGACTATCTGACTCGCATTATTGATCGCACTTACGATGGTTGTATCCCCGCCGCAGTCCAGTTGGACCGGGCGCTTGCGGTTGTTGCTTAGATAGTAACTGGCGCCGAAGTAGTGCACGCCTATCATCTCGCCCTTATTGTTGCGGTCGACGAGTCTGAGTATATCCGGGCGCCCTTGATATTCGATGGGGAGATCCAAGATCGTAAATTTGTAAGCCACGTCGGCGCCGTAGCAAAATCCGATCAGGCATACCAAAAAGCAGGGGAGTAAAAATAGTTTTTTCATGGACGCGGGCCTCTTCTGGGGTTAGTAGCGTAGATAAGCGGAGGGAGGGAAATTGTGCTTTAACCACTTGCGTAACATTCTGTCAATGAGCGTAAAAGGATGCCCCCGGACTACCTGCCCCTTCTCTTTGTTTTCGTTTTTGCCTTCGTTGCTAATTCCTGTAATGCCTTCACCAGCAAGAAACCCCGGAAGGACTGGACGCGCTATGAGCGAGCGTGGCACCTTCTCGCGTGAGACCCGACTTGATTCTAACCCCTCACGGAACTCGATAAGAGCGGCTACATCGACCGTCTGTACGCAAACCCGAGAAGCTCAGGCCAGCTGTCAGTTTACCGGCTAGATGCTTCTTTTCGCCTCATCCACGCGGCAATAGCCAAAAGACCAGAGCCGAGCAACAAAAGGATTGAAGGTTCGGGCACTGCCGTAACCGACAGAACGGAAAGAGTCCAACCGCCATTAATAGTTCCACTATCCTCCTCTGCGAAGTCGTTTACGAATAGACTCCACGTTCCGTTGGGATTCGTGCTGTTGAACACCGACAGCAGAGCGCCGTAAGGTGCACCGGGAGCCGGAGGAGGAAAGATATCCGCCGGAAAGAAATTGGTCGGCCGGTAAGAGCCCGACGGAATCCCACCGCTGGCTGGAAGATTGGTAGGAGCCTGATCGTCGAGCGTGATGTTGGCGTTTACTACCGGTGTGAACCCTCCCGCGCCGTCCATCAACACGACTCTCTGCCCGCCTGGCCCTACGAGAAGAACGCCGACATCATTGGGGAAGGTATGACTAAAACCCATTAACGTGACATTTACATCGCTGATCGCTCCGACCACGCCGGTGACAGTGATGATTGATGGGTAAGGACTAGCGGGTCCCAGCTCAGGAATTATAATCGCGGCAGGATTACTAAAGTTTACAGCCGCCGCTGGTTGCGCCATCGTGAAGACAAAGGTCAGGATCCCCCCTAGGTTGACTAGTGCCGCAATCCCGTTTCCCATACTTCCACCCCTTTCCTTTGGAATTTACTGTCCGGTTAAAGGCAACTTTGGGTATGCCACAAACAGGAGCCAATGAGAAACGTATTTTTACGGCACTCAAGTTTGGCTTAACGCCTTCACCGCAGACGTGGAGAATGCGTCGCCATGAATCCTCG
>WNFZ01005508.1_pt1 | contig 11618 bp, 8 predicted proteins | sample 5400081 | NCBI WGS metagenome assembly WNFZ01 (sample SAMN13153365, study PRJNA577476) | soil metagenome | isolation source: 80 cm soil or saprolite under grassland replicate 1 | place: USA:California | collected 2016-06-15
CGACCTTTTCGACCGCCGGGGGCGTCGTCCGTGTCACCGACGCGATGACGCTTCCCGACGGCCGGCTTGGGCCGCTGCGCGAGCTCGTGCGGAAGATCGAAGGCCTGTCAGGGACGGTTCCGATGCGCTGGCACATCGAGCCCCGCTTCGGCGCCGGCGCCTGGTCGACGCAGGTGGGACGACGCTCCGGCGTGCCGGTCGCGTCTGCCGGCAGCGACGCGATCGCCGTTTGCTCATGGCAGGCCGGCGATCCGACCTGCTCGGACGGTGCGATCGAAGCGCGCTTCGAGCTGGCCGCGGGGGCCGAAGCGCTGCTGACCGTGTCTGTCGCGCATCAGGAGCCGCTGGTGTTCCCGGCCAGGGACGAGAGCGCCGCGCGGCTACGCCGTACGGCCGACGCGTGGCGAGGCTGGGCTTCCGGCCGGCGTTACGAGGGCCGCTGGCGAGACGCGGTTGTCCGCAGCGCACTCGCGCTCAGGCTCCTGGTCTACGCCCCGTCGGGAGCGGTCGCGGCCGCGCCGACCACCTCGTTGCCGGAAGAGATCGGCGGCGAACGCAACTGGGACTACCGCTTCTGCTGGATACGCGACAGCGCCTTCACGCTCGACGCTTTCCTCAAGCTCGGCTGCGGCAACGAGGCGACCGGGTTCTTCTGGTGGCTGATGCACGCCTCGCAGCTCACTCGCCCGCGTCTGCAAGTGCTCTACCGGCTCGACGGAGGGACGCATGCACCGGAGCGCACGTTGCCGCTCGCGGGCTACCGGGGCTCGCGGCCTGTGCGTGTCGGCAACGGCGCGGTCGACCAGCTCCAGCTCGACATCTACGGGCACCTGTTCGAAACCGCGACGCTCTTCGCCCGCAGCGGTCGCGGGATCGACGCGGACGTCGGCCATCGGCTCGCCGAGGCAGCGGATCTCGTCTGCGAGATTTGGCCAAACGCTGACTCAGGAATCTGGGAGGTTCGGAGCGAGCCTGTGCATTTCACACAGTCGAAGATGATGTGCTGGGTCGCTCTCGACGGCGCCGTTCACCTCGCCCGGGCAGGTCAGATCCCGGCAAAGAACGTCCGACGCTGGCAGACAGAGGCCGAGGCCATTCGCCGCTTCGTCGAGACGCGATGCTGGTCGGACGCCAAACGGAGTTACGTCCGCTTCGCCGGCAGCGAGGAGCTTGACGCGAGCCTCCTGCTCGGCGTGCTGTTCGGGTACGGCGACGCCACGGGCGACCGGCTCACCGGCACGATCGCCGCCGTCCGGCGTGAGCTCGCGCACGGTCCGTTCGTCCGCCGCTACTCGGGCGAGGACGGTGTCACGGGATCGGACGGGGCGTTTCTGCCTTGCTCCTTCTGGCTCGCCGAGTCGCTCGCGCGCTCGGGCCGCACCGACGACGCCGTCCACCTGATGGAGCAGTTGGTCGACCTGGCCAACGACGTCGGTCTCTACGCCGAGGAGATCGACCCCGAGACCGGCGAGTTCCTCGGCAACTTCCCCCAGGCCCTGACCCACCTCGCCTTGATCAACGCCGCGGTCGCGTGTGCAAAGGACGGAGCGTGAGCGTGTGGGGCGCCCTCGCCGGCGGGTTCGTCGGCACGCTCGTCCTCACGACGAGCCTCCGCGCCGCCAGCGAGCTGCGGCTGACGCGGATCGACCTCCCATTCCTCCTCGGCACCGCCGTCACTGCCGCGCTCATCTACTTCGCGGTGTTTAGCGCCCTCGGCCGCGACGGCTGGCTGCTCGGGACGCTCTTCGGACTCGCGCACGGGCTCTTCACCGGCACCGCCCTCGTCAACATCCTCCTCCCGGTCGTGCACCCGCGCATGGGAACGCCGCTCAGCAGCATCGACTCCCACGCGGTCCTCGAGCCACCCGGCTTTCTGATGCTCAACTACGGTCGCAGCACGCCTTTCGTAAGCCTCGCCGCGCACGCCGCCTACGGTGCGCTTGTTGGCGGCTTCACCGCGCTCGTGAGCTGACGGGCCAGAGACTTCGGGCGCAGACGGGGTTCGCAGCCTCTCGCGCAGAGAGCGAATCTCTAAGGCTCGCGCCGGATCCAACCAGGCAAGACGGAAAGTTCTAATTGTTGAGAGGAGCCTCAAAGATGGCATTTCGTTCGACCACAAGCGAACTCTCGACCGGGAAGCGGATCCTGCTCGTCGGCGCGGTCGGCGGGATGCTCGCCGGGATGATGATGGCGATCGTCGAGATGATCTACGGCTGGGCCTCCGACGCCCACACCTTCTGGGACGCGCCGATGGCGATCTGGTCCTGGGTCGGCGGTATCGAACATTTCGGTCAGCCAGCGAACCACGTCGGCCCCATCATCCTCGGACTCGGCGGGCACATGATGAACTCGGTCCTGATCGGGATCGTCTTCGCCGCGCTGATCACCGCGTTGCGGCCTCGAAACACCCTGACGCCGATCATGGTCGGCGTCGCCTACGGCCTCGGTGCCTGGGCAGTGATGCGTTACGCGATCCTGCCCCTGAACGGCGGCGAGGACGACCTGTTCACGAAGAGCCTCGTCAGCCCGCAGTGGGTCTGGTGGCTCGCGCACGGCGTGCTCGGTATGACTGCCGGTCTCGTCTACAACGCCGCAACGCGCGCCGGTTTCGTCCGGCCGCGTGGCGTCCTGCGGACCGGCGCCCACGCGCACGCGTAGGTCGTACCGCTAGGGGCGAGGCGAGAGTCTCGCCCCCGGCCGCCGACTATCCACGTACGTATCAGCCGTTCCAGATACTTATCGTGCAGAACGGTGGCAGCATCAGCCCCAACCTGCCTGCACTAATCCCTCGGTTTGGTGACCAGGGGAACAGCGTGGTCCCACAAGCGGCTGCTAGGGGCGGATCTCGAGGAATGGCGAGCGTCCGAACGGCGAGCTGTACGCGAGTCCGAGCTGTTTGTAGACAGCAGGCGGGACCGAGATGTCGGCGAGGTAGAGAGCGCCGACGACGTCCGCCGCATCGTCGCTTCGCAGTGCGGCCTTTGGCAAGGCGAGCGTGAGTGTCGCGGTCGCGCGTACGTGCGGCTCGTGCAGTCGTGCGGTTTCGAGCTCGAGACCCGACGGGACGTCGAGTGCGAGCACGCGCGCGCCTACGGTCTGCTGGATCAGACGCGCGACGTCGCCCGACGGCGCTCCCTGGTGGCTGTAGCCGAGGAGCGCGTCCACGATCAGTTCGGCGGCTTCCACATCGGAGCCGGTCGAGAGGCCGAGCCTGGTGAGGGTCTCGTATTGCCTGTGCGTCACAGGTGCAAGCCGCTCGCTCGGAACGGCGAGCGTGACCGAGACGTCGGCACCCGCGACGATGACGTGCACTTCCACTAGCAGGGGAGGAGGAGCTACACATGACGTCGCCGTGGAGGTCGAGGGCGGGAGGGTCCGTTGTCAGGGCCGGTTTGGACGCGCACGTGGCGGGAAGGCGAGATGTCAGATGAGAGGGTCGTCGGCCGAGCGGAGGGTGACGGCCGAGCCGACTCCGAGCTACGAGGTCGTCGTGGTCGGAGCAGGGCAGGCCGGCTTGGCGATCGGCTACTTCCTCCGCCGCCAAGGCCGCCGCTTCGTCATCCTCGAGCGTACCGGCCAGATCGCCCCTGCCTGGCGCGAGCGCTGGGACTCACTGAGGCTCTTCACGCCGCGGCGTTACAACGGGCTGCCCGGGCTTCCCTTTCCGGGCGACCCGGACGGCTACCCGATCCGGGACGAGGTGATCGCCTACCTCGACCGCTACGCCGAGACCTTCGAGCTCCCGATCGAGCTCAACAGCGAGGTCAAGAGGATCGACCTCGGCGACGACGGGCGCTTCCGCCTCGAGGTCGATGGACGGACGATCACCGCCGACCAGGTCGTGGTCGCGACCGGCCCCTTCCAGACGCCGTATGTGCCGAAGCTGGCCGAACGGCTCGCCGACGATGTCTTCCAGACGCACGCCGTTGGCTACCGCAGGCCGGACGAGGTGTCGCCCGGGGCCGTGCTCGTGGTCGGCGGCGGGAACACCGGCTTCCAGATCGCGAAGGAGCTTTCGGCCACGCACAAAGTGGTGCTCTCGGTCGGATCGCGCCAGACGCCGCTGCCGCAGCGCCCGCTCGGTCGCGACCTCTTCTGGTGGCTCGCGAAAGCGCGAATCCTCGACAAGACGGTCGAGTCGCGTCTCGGCCGGAAGCTGAGCACCCGCGAGACGCTGATCGGCTCGAGCCCGCGCGAGCTCAAGAAGCGCTACGGCGTCGGGCTGAAACCGCGCCTCGTCGCCGCTGACGGCCACACGGTGCGCTTCCAGGACGGCAGCGAGCTCGAGGTCAGCGCCGTCATCTGGGCGACGGGCTACCGGCCTGACTACTCCTGGATCAAGCTGCCCGTCTTCGGCGACGACGGTCGCCTGCGCCACCGCCGCGGCGTCACGGACGGTCCCGGGCTCTACTTCCTCGGGCTGACCTGGCAGCACACGCGCGGCTCCGCGCTGATCGGCTGGGTGCGAGATGATGCCGAGTTCATCGCCGAGCGGATCGCCGCCTACCAGGAAGCGAAAGCGCGGCCGTCCGTGCGCACACCGGTCGGCGCCGGCGCGTCGGCTCGAGCTCGCTCAGACGAAAGGAGCTAGCGATGCACGACCCGAGCTCTCATAGCCATACCCAGACCATCGAGTTCCCACGCGAGACCGAGGGATTGCCCGAGGCAGGCAAGACCGAGCTGGTCGAGCTCGCCGACGGCGACGACTTCGAGCTCGAGATCATGCCGGTCAAAAGGCGGATCGGCGACGCGACGGTGCGGATGCTGACCTACAACGGTTCCGTCCCCGGCCCGACGCTGAAGGTTCCGCAGGACGGGACGATCACGGTTCACGTCACGAACCACGGCGATCTCGACGCGACCGTGCACTGGCACGGCCTGCGGCTCGAGAACCGCTACGACGGTACGCACGACACGCAGGCTCCGATTCCGGTCGGTGAGACCTTCACCTACCAGGTGCACGTGCCCGACCCGGGCGCCTACTGGTACCACCCGCACATCCGCGAGGACTACGGGCAGGAGCTAGGCCTGTACGGGAACATCCTCGTCACCCCGAGCGAGCCGGAGTACTGGCCGGCCGCGAACCGCGAGCTGCTCCTCACGCTCGACGACATCCTGATCGAGGATGGGCAGATCGCAGCCTTCCGTGAGTCGGAGACGACGCACGTGGCGATGGGCCGCTTCGGGAACGTGATGCTCGTCGCGGGCGAGCCGAATCTCTCGCTCCAGGCCAAGCGCGGCGAGGTCGTGCGCTTCTACTTCACCAACACCGCCAACACGCGAGTGTTCAACGCGACGCTGCCGGGCGCACAGATGAAGCTGGTCGGCGCCGACGCCGGCCACTGTGAGCACGAGGAGCTCGTGGAGGAGGTGCTGCTCGCACCGTCCGAGCGGGTCGTTGTAGACGTGCTCTTTGGAGAGGCCGGCGAGCTCGAGTTCGAACATCGAACACCCGAGCGCACCTACCGGCTCGCGTCGATCACGGTCGTGGATGAGCCGCAGCCGTCGTTCGCCGACGAGTTCGCGCGCCTGCGCACCAACCGCGACATGGCCGAGCAACGCAAGCGCATCGAGCCGTTTCTGAAGGCGCCGCCCGACAAGACGCTCTCGTTCGTCGCCGAGATGGATATGGGCGTGCCCGAAGGTGTCCCGGTCGTTTACGCCTGCCCGATGCACCCCGAGGTGGTGAGCGACGAGCCCGGCAGCTGCCCGAAATGCGGGATGAAGCTGCTCGCCCAAGCGGCAGAAGAGATGACGTACGTGTGCCCCATGCATCCGGAGGTGACGAGCGAGAAGCCCGACCGCTGTCCCAAGTGCGGCATGAAGCTCCTGCCGGCAAACCTGGTCTCCGCTGGCGGCGGGCACGGTGACGAGCACCACCACGCACACGGACACCACGGCCATGAGGACGAAGGCGACGCAGACGAGGAGCACGGTCGGCCCGGTCACCACGGGGACGGCCAGGAGCATCACGGCGCGCGCGCAGGCGACGCGGCCCAAGGACACGAGCAACACCGCGGACAGGGAAGCCATTCCGAGCACGGCCATCACGGGCACCATCAGCACGGCCAGCCGGAGCACGGTCACGACACCGCGCAGGGGATCGAGTGGGAAGACGACATGGTCGAGGTCAACCGGATGACGACGCCGGCCAACATGAGGTGGAAGCTCGTCGACCGAGAGACGGGCGCGGAGAACGCTCAGATCGACTGGACGTTCCACGTCGGCGACCAGGTGAAGCTGCGCCTGGTCAACGAGATGGACTCAGATCATCCGATGCCGCACCCGTTCCACGTCCACGGGGCCGGCCGCTTTCTGATCCTCGCGCGCGACGACGTCGTCGAACCAAACCTCGTTTGGAAGGACACCGTCCTCGTCCGCACCGGCGAGACGGTCGACATCCTGCTCGATGTCACCAACCCGGGCCGGTGGATGGCGCACTGTCACATCGCCGAGCATCACGAGAGCGGAATGATGTTCAGCTTCGACGTCGCGCCAGCAGAAGGCGACGAAGCATCTTCGACCCCTTAACGGACAGTCGATGGTTGCGCTCCGGCTCGCCCGGCACAGCGTCTAAGAGCTCGCGCGTGCAGCGTCTTCCTTGCGCCTACTTTGTACATGCGCGCGCGAAAGAGACGGAGACCCCCGGAGGGGGAAGCGAATGGCCTGGGTACGCCGTCAAGCTCTTGGATCTCCCGCATGTAACCGCGGTCACCGTCACCGACCGGACCGGCTAGTTGTCCCCAATACCTGGCCCTCGATCGCCACATCTGCGTCTCCCAAGATGGAAGAGTCGAAAAGCGCGTGTATTCATGCCGCAACTCCGGCTCGGCCGCCGCTCGCACCACGAAGGCGTAGATGTCGCTCTCGACTTCCCGGCCCCCATAGTCGTTCACGGCAACGCTCGTTCCCGTCGGCGCTGAACGGTGTCTCTAGCGGGCGTTCAGGAACGTGACGACGGCGAGTACGCGCCGGTGGTCGTCCGTGGTTGTCGGCAGGTCGAGCTTTCCGAAGATGCTCTTGATGTGCTTCTCGACTGCGCCTTTGGTCACCCAGAGTGTCTTTGCGATCCCGTCGTTCGAGCGGCCTTCTGCCATGAGCGCTAGCACTTCGCGCTCTCGGGGCGTGAGCGCTTCGAGCGGGTCGGTCTGCCGGCGCTGTTCGAGTAGCTCGACCACGAGCTTCGAGTCGAGGACGGTTCCGCCCTCGGTAATGCGGGTGAGCGCGTCGACGAGCTCGTCGAGATCCGAGACAGAGTCTTTCAAGAGGTAGCCCACACGTCGGGCTGCGGACGAGAAGAGTTCGACCGCTTCCTCAACCTCGATGTGTGTGGAGAGCAGGAGGATGCCGACTTCCGGGAAGCGCTGGCGGATTTCGAGGGCCGCGCGGATGCCTTCGTCGGTGTAGGTCGGCGGCATGCGGATGTCGACCAGCGCGACGTCGGGCTGGTGCTCCTCGATCGCCTCGAGCAGCTGATCCGGCGTCCCGACCTGGGCGAGCACCTCGACGCCGCCGTTCTCGAGCAGTTGCGCGACGGCCCCGCGGATCAGGGCTGCGTCGTCGGCGAGGACTACGCGCAGCGCCACGGGGGCTAGCCGGCGCGGCCGACCGCGAGGACCGCTTCGACGGCCGGGAGACGAACCTCAATCACGGTGGGCCCGCCGGCAGGGCTGGAGAGCATGAGCCGTCCGCCTGTCGCTTCGGCTCGGTCGCGGATGCCCTGAATACCGGTGCCCAGTTTGTCATTTGCGCCGCCGATGCCGTCGTCGGCGACGAACAAGCGTAGAACGTTCTCTTCGAGGTGCGCGTTGATGCTGATGTGCGTCGCCTGGCTGTGCTTGGTCGCATTCGCGACGGCTTCCGCGGCGATGAAGTAGGCGGCGGCCTCTACCGACGGGGGAAGCCGGGGAATCGAGTCGACGTCGACGTCGAGCGGGATGGCCGACCGCCTGGCGAGCGCCCGGAGTGCGGCTCCGAGGCCACGGCGCGACAGCGTCCATGGGTGGATGCCGCGCGCCAGCCCTCTCAGCTCATCGATCGCCTCACGGAGCTCGGTGCGTGCGACGTCGAGGGCGTGCTCGGCTTCCGCCGGTGAACCGGCGACCAGGCGCCGCGCCGACTCGAGACGGACCGCGACGGCCACGAATCGCTGCTGGGCGCCGTCGTGGAGGTCGCGCTCGAGCCGACGGCGCTCCGCGTCGCCGGTCTCGACGATTCGAGCCCGCGACTCGGCGAGATCCTCGAGCCTTGCACGCAAATCGGCATGCAGGCGTTCGTTCTCGAGGGCGAGACCGGCGGCGGCGGCGACCGCCTCGACGAGACCTCCCTCGTCGGCGACGGAGGAATCGTGGATGAGGGCGGCTACCGGGCGTCCACCACGCCGGACGAGCGTCGCCGAGCGGCCGGAAGCTGGCGCGGGGAGTTCGGTGTCGCGCCCTTCGACGTCGACCCACCTTCCGTCCTTCAGGAAGTAGGCGATCTCGAGCGATGGGTCGTGGATCGCCCGGGCGAGGCCGTCGCGCAGCTGCTCGGGGAGAGGAGCTTCGCCCAGCTCCACAACGAGGTCGCCCACCGCGATCCGGTCGAGTCGGCTCCGGGCCAGACCGGCGAGGAACGCCAGCGGGACGGCAGTAAAGGCGAAGCCACTCGCCCAGCCGATGATCTGTCCGCCTTCATAGGAAAAGGGCTCCACGAAAACCGTGAGCGCGAGTACCAGGAGACAGAGCCCGCCGCTCGCAAACACCGGCGCGAGGGCGCGCCTCGACACGTGCGTTGCTCGGTACCAGCGGCGAAGCAGCACGAGGACTCCGCCGGCGAGCACGCCGAACCCGATGATTGGCTGGTGAACGATCAGGATCGCGTCCGCGAGGTGCGGCTTGTCGGCAATCAGGAACAGATTGTCGGGGCAGCCGGAGCAGCCCTCCTCCCCGCGCACGTCGGCGAAAACGAGCCAGGCGAACTGAACCACGATGACATCGAGGTAGTAGGCGCCGACAAGCCAACGCGCGGGCCGAGAATCGAGCCGACCGGTCGGGAAGGCGAGGAGCGCGTGGAAGAAGAGGCCGAGCCACAACGCCGCAAGCGCGCGCCCGATCGAGAACGGAAGAGCATCGTTGGCCGCCTCCAGGGCGGCCACGAACCACGCGAAGCCGACGGCGATCATCAGCGGGCCGAACCGGCTCTGCGGCCTGCGGCCCCACGCGATCAGCCCGCCCGCGATGAACGACCAGCCAATCGCGAGGACGAATCCCGCCTCCTCGGGATGACCGACAGCGCGGAGTTCGTCGTGACTGCGCGCCTGCGTTAGCGCGAACGCGGCGACGCCGGCGGCGAGGCCAACGGCAGCAATCGCCGCGTGGAGTTCACGGTGCCGACCGATCACCCCGCAATCGTCCCACGCACGCTGGCAAAGGGCCACCCCGGGAACGGATGGTTCGGCTTCCCGACGTCCCCCAAACCCTGCAACAGCCTTCACACAAGCCGCCGGCCCTGCACGTTCGCGGCAACGCGCGCTGCCCGGCCAGCGCCGGCTTGCGTGCCGACTTGACCTGCTGGCCCTACCTGTCTTCCCCTGCGCGCCGCATAGGCGACGAGCGTCGTTGGCGCCAACCTCACTGACATGAGCGAACTGCAAGGAGGAGCCATGCAACGCATGACCGACACAGCACCAGCCGCGACCTCCGACTGGACCGAACTTGCGATCAGGGAGAGCGACGGGCTCGCCGTCTCGCTCCACTGGAATCAGTCAGCCGAGCGGGTCAAGGTCACGGTCGCCGATGCCCGGCTCGATGAAGAGTTCCAGTTCGTCGTCGTCGGCGCTCAGGCGCTCGCGGCGTTCTACCACCCGTTCGCGTACGCGGCCGACCACGCCTCGGACTTTGCTGCTCGCTGCGCGACTCCCTCGATCTGCAACCACAGAACTGAAAGGAGCATCTGATGTCATCCACAAGACGCTCGAACAACCTCGCGGCCCGCATGGGTCGCTGGAGCGCCCAGCATCGCAAGAAGGCGATCTTCGGCTGGCTCGCGTTCGCGATCGCTTTGTTCGCGATCAGCATCACCTCTCCGATGAAGACGATCATCTTCGAGATGTCGGGGCCGGGCGAATCGGGGCGGGCCGACACGATTCTGTACGACGACTTCAAGCAGCCTGCCGGAGAAGAGGTTCTGATCCAGAGTCGTTCGCGCACAGCGACCGATCCGGCCTTCAAGGCGGCCGTGCAGGCCGTGATCGCCGGTCTCTCGAAGCTCGACGCAGTCGCGAAGGTCAAGTCGCCCTACGCCCCCGGAAACGGCGGCTTCGTCTCCGCCGACAAGCACTCGGCGCTCGTGCGCATCGAGATCCGGGGACCCTCGGAGGACGCGGTGGACAAGATCGATCCCATCGTCGCTCGCGTCGCCGAGGTGCAGAAAGCCAACCCGGAGCTGTACGTCGGCTCGTTCGGCGAGAGCACCGGCAAGGCGCTCACCGCGTCGTTCGGGGACGATCTCAAGCGGGCCGGACTATTCTCGGTTCCGCTGACGCTGATCATCCTTCTGATCGCCTTCGGCGCTCTCGTCGCGGCCGGCATCCCGCTCCTGCTCGGCCTGACGTCCGTACTTGCCACGCTCGGCCTCGTCGCCGTCATCAGCAAGGTCCTGCCGATGTCCGGCGACATCTCGGCGATCATCCTCCTGATCGGGCTCGCCGTCGGCGTCGACTACACGATGTTCTATTTGAAACGCGAGCGTGAAGAGCGCGCCGCCGGTCGCAGCGAAGAGGCCGCACTCGAAGCGGCGGCAGCCACCTCGGGCCGCTCAGTGCTCGTCTCCGGGTCGACCGTGCTGGTCGCGATGGCGGGCATGTTCTTCACCGCCGATGCCACCTTCGCTTCCTTCGGCGTGGCGACGATGACGGTGGTCGCCGTTGCGATGCTCGGGTCGCTGACGGTGCTGCCGGCGTTGCTCTCCAAGCTCGGGGACAAGGTCGACCGCGGCCGCCTCTCGTTCATCCACGGGCGGCGCCGCACCGGCGAGAGCCGCGTCTGGGGCGCGATCATCGACCGGGTGCTCCGCCGCCCGCTCGTCTCGGCCCTGCTGGCCGGCGGCTTGCTCGTGGCGATCGCGGTGCCCGCGTTGCAACTCCAGACCGCCCAGCCGAGCATCGACACGTATCCGCAGAAGCTGCTGGGAACCTACAACCGCATCAAAGCGGCGTACCCCGGCGAGGAGAACGGGACGACCGTCGTGCTCAAAGCTCCGAACGTCGAGGCGCCCGCGGCACGCGCAGCGGTCGGCGAGCTGAAACGGCGCGCGCTCGCAACGGGCGTCATGAACGAGCCGGTCGACGTCGACATCAACGCTGCAAAAACGGTGGCGAGCATCACGATCGCGACCGAGGGTGACGGCACCGATTCGCGGTCGAACGCCGCCCTCACCGCCCTTCGCAACGACATCATCCCCTCGACGGTTGGGGCTCTCCCCGAGAGCGAGGTCGCCGTGACCGGCACGACCGCCTACACGCGCGACTTCAAGCAGCAGATGAAGACGGTCGCGCCGCTCGTGTTCGGCTTCGTGCTCCTGTTCGCGTTCGGGCTGATGCTCGTGTCCTTCCGCTCCGTGGTGATCGCCGCGAAGGC
>WNFZ01007837.1_pt1 | contig 11618 bp, 12 predicted proteins | sample 5400081 | NCBI WGS metagenome assembly WNFZ01 (sample SAMN13153365, study PRJNA577476) | soil metagenome | isolation source: 80 cm soil or saprolite under grassland replicate 1 | place: USA:California | collected 2016-06-15
AGGAGCCTGCACATCCTGACTCCGCGGGGCCTGCACGTCCTGGCTGCGAGGTGCCTGCACATCCTGGCTGCGCGGAGCCTGCACATCCTGACTACGCGGAGCCTGCACGTCCTGGCTGCGCGGCGCCTGAATGTCCTGGGACCGGGCACCGGCTAGTGACCGAGGCGCCTGGACATCCTGACTGCGAGGAGCCTGCACGTCCTGGCTGCGGGGCGCCTGAATGTCCTGGGAGCGGGCACCCGCCAACGACCGAGGAGCCTTCACATCCGACGTAGATGCCTGCTGCTTCAACATGGTCTTGGCCGCTTCCACCTCTGGGCAGGCAGCTGTATCAGCCGTGCTCACCGCTGGATAGAAGGACACAAGGAATGCCAAACTCATGACCGTTGCGAGAACCTTCTTCATTGTTGCCTTCCTTTCGTACTGGTTAAATGGGCCCTGCGCTCCGCCTGCAACTCCGCCACAGCCGCTTCCCCATTGAACCGGCTGACCACCCGATCCAAGACCACCGGGAGTAGTGCAGGACCAATGCCAGGAGAGGGAATGAACATGAAGCTGTTTGTATTCAATAGCTTCCATATCATATGGCTCATCGCTTCAGGCCTTCTGATGGGCGTTCTGCCCGGCGTTCATCGACAGGACCCCGTGACAATCTGCCTGATCCCTCAAGGAGCCCCGACCCGCCCGGACATGGCACTCTTTTGATGAGTACTACGTGTGGATCGTCGCTACTCCGAAAGGTCGGTTTTCCAGCCGGATTCGGAGTAAACGCGGTGCCCTCGTTGACCACCCCGTCGGGTGACCTGTGATCCCATGCCGCGCCACAGGGCGTGTGTCGGGAGCCGGCACCGGGTCAACGACGATGATCCTACCCCCTCAGGCCACAGGCTCAGGCAGCGAGCGTCACCTGGCAGATCCGAACCCTGCCCTCCCGGGCCAGCATGGCCAGCAAAGACGTCGCCTCGCCCTCGGAGAGACCGAGTTCGCGGGACAGCTCCGCCGGCGTCATCGCGCCACGGCCCGCCAGGCATTCCAGGATCTCGCGGTCGACCGCCCACCAGTCGCCGGGATCTGCTCCCTGTGCTCCTCTCCTGGCGCGCTTGTCAATCATGGCCCTCTCCTCCCAGCGCCGAGCGTCGTGCCCGGCACCAGCCTAGCAAGTGGTGCTTTCGCATCCTGCTCGTCCTTCAGCGTCCGACTCGATGAACAGCGCCGCATCGGCGACGAGCGCGTAATCGAGAAGACCGGCGCAGCGAAACGCCGCGATGAGCTCCTCTTGCTTGGACTTCTGCCCCGGTCCATCTAGGCGACCAATCCATGGCGGCACCTCCTGACTGCGCTCGATCAGATCACTGCCCACCGTTTGCAAGGCGGGTGCCGGACCGCGCCGCTTGGATGATCAACGGGTTAGCCGAACGCTGCGACCTGCGGCTGGTGCGCGACAGTCTCACTGGGGCCGTCCCGCCCCAGAGATATTCCTTCGATGCCTCTCGGAGATCGCCGTACGCACTACCGAAACGTAGTGCGTTCAACTCACGCACGGCGCGCGGCCGCGGCGGGCAGGGCGAGCCCCGTGGAGAGCAGCAACGCGATCGGGATTCGAGTCCCCGGACCTTGCCGGTGCCTGGCCGGTCCTGGGGGTCGCAGAGGGCCTCGTCGAGGCCCCCTCCGATTTCTCCTATCCCCCTCCCGCCTTGCTCTCGTAGCGGAAGTGCGACAGCTCCGCGAGCTGGTCGAGCGAGAGTACGCCTTGGCGCCGCTCGTTGCTCACGATCCAGGTTGGGTAGGCCTTCACGCCTAGCTGCTGGCAGAGATCGGGACGAGGATTGATACCATTCGGGTCGCATTCCACATACGGCAGTTCCTCCGCGGCAGACCCGAACCGGGCCTTTTGGTCTTTGCACGCGGGTCACCAGTAGGCGCCGTACATGATCGCCCCGGTCTGCTTGAGGTGGCGCGCGAGCGCCGACTGGTAGCCGGGCGGGCCCGACGAGGGCGCCGCGAACACGAAGGCGGCGAACACGATGGTGGCGGCAGCCATGAGACACCCGTAGCTCGCCAGGCGGACCGGGCGCAGGGGCGACTTGCGGCTGCGGGCGGGCGGCCGGCGCCACAACAACACGAAGAGCAGCGCGACGACGATCGTGCCTGACGCGAGACAGTAGACGCACGCGCCGCCGACAACGAAGAGTGACAGCGTCGTCAGGTACGCGGAGAACCCGACACCGGACGCCGCCAGCAGGAAGGCGGCGAGCCACCGGCGCGGCGTCAGACCCAGGCCACCGAGGACGGCCATGGCCGCGTAGAGCACGGCGCCCCAGAGCGCCGTCGGCACGCCGATGAAGACCGAATAGCGGCTCGCTTGCACGAGCGACAGGACCACCACGGGCCAGTCCGTGCCCGGCGCCTCGGCTTCCCGCTGCTCGAGCTCACGCTTCCGACCGCCGTACGCCATCGCCTCGTCCTCCCCCGGGGGTCCCCGAGCGATTATCGCACGAGCGCGGGTCGGCGCGCGCGCGGCTTTGTCATACTACAATCACCCCTGACGCCGCCTCCTCGAGGAGGGCGGGACACGGAGGGCCTGGAGAGGAACGATGCTCCAGAATCGCTGGGTGATGCTGGCCGTGATCTTCCTGACGCGCACGTCCATGGGCTTCATGTTCCAGTCGGTGGCCTCGGTCGCGCCCTTCCTGATCGACCAGTTCACGCTGAGCTACGGGCAGATCGGCCTCCTCATGGGGCTCTACCTGTTGCCCGGCGCGCTCATCGCGCTGCCGAGCGGCGTCCTGGGCCAGCGCTTCGGGAGCCGGCGGGTCGCGGTGGCGGGCCTGGCCCTGATGACGACGGGCGGGCTCATCACCGCGTGGAGCGCGAGCTTTCTGGGGGCGTGCGTCGGCCGCACCGTGAGCGGCGCCGGCGGGATCCTGCTCAACCTCCTCCTCGCAAAGATGGTCGCCGACTGGTTCACGAGCAAGGAGATCTCGACGGCGATGGGCGTCATGCTGACGAGCTGGCCGGTCGGCATCGGGCTGGCGCTGGTCACGCTCGGCAGCGTGGCGGCGCGCTGGTCGTGGCGCGGGAGCATGCTCGTCACCGCCGCGGCGGCGATGGCCGGGCTCCTGCTCCTGGCAGGGCTCTATCGCGACCCGCCGTGGCTCGCGCACGCGCCGCGCGGGCGCGGCACGCTCGACCTCGATCTCCCGCGGCGCGCGTGGGCGCTCTCCGTGACCGCCGGCGTCTGCTGGAGCGCGTTCAACGCGAGCATCATCGTCGTCGCGAGCTTCGGCCCGGCTCTCCTGATCGCGCATGGCGCGTCCGTCGCCGAAGCGGGCTCCGTCGTGAGCCTCGCGATCTGGGTGACGCTCGTGTCGGTGCCGCTCGGTGGATACGCGGCCGACCGCCTGCGCCGCCCGAACCTCGCCATCACCACGGGGGCGCTCGCGGCGGCGCTCTGCATCGCGCTCCTGCCGCTGTTCCCGTATCCGGTGCTCTGGCTCCTCCTCGCCGGGATCCTGGTGGGGCTCGCGCCCGGCGCCATCATGGCTCTTCTGCCCGAGGCTCTCGAGCAGGAGCACCTCGCGACGGGGCTCGGCATGCTCTACACCATCATGTATCTTGGAATGGCGCTGGCTCAGCCCCTGGCCGGGCTCACCCGTGATCTCTCGGCGAGCCCCGCCATGCCGATCTTCTTCGCGGCCGTCCTGATGGCGGCGACGGTGATCGCCCTCGGCGCGTATCGCTGGACGGAGCGGCTCCCTGCCGCCCGGGCGGCGCCTCGAGGACGGGTGTAACGTGGAACATGGAACGTCATGAGTGACGCGATGCAGGTTCCAGCCACGCTGACCGCGTTCGGCGCCCCCACGCGCGACGCCACGGCGACGGTCGTTCATCAGACACCCGGCCAGCGGCTCTCCCGCGCGCTCGGCGGACTTGGGATCTTCTGGGGCTTGGCTCTCATCGGGCTGTTCATCCCGGTCGCCCATTTCCTCCTCGTGCCGGCCTTCTTCACGGCCGGCATCGTGATGGCCACCCAACGCCTGCAGGTGTAGACTGAGCTCCCCATGAAGGAACCGGGCGAGATCCTCCTCGTTGCCTGCTACGAGCTGGGGCATCAGCCGCTCGCGGTGGCGTGGCCGGCGGCCTTCTTCGAGCGCGCGGGCTACCGGCCCGCGGTGATGGACCTCTCGGTGGAGCCGTTCGACGCCGACAAGGTCGCGCGCGCGACGCTGGTCGCGATCTCGGTGCCCATGCACACGGCGCTCCGGCTCGGGGTGACGGTGGCGGAGCGCGTCCACGGCGCGAATCCCGGCTGCCATGTCTGCTTCTTCGGGCTGTACGCCAGCCTCAATGCGGAGTACCTCTTCGCCCACGGCGCCCAGAGCGTGATCGGCGGCGAGGCTGAGACCGTGCTGGTCGAGCTGGCGCGGGCGCTCGAGGCGAGCGACGGGCGGGCGGTGCCGGGTCTGCAGCGCCCGGGCCGTGAGGCCACGCCGCATCTGCGGCGCCTCGACTTCCCGGTGCCGAGCCGCGCGCAGCTCCCCTCGCTCAAGAGCTATGCCCATCTCGAGCGTGACGGCCGTCATGAGCCGGTGGGCTACGTCGAGGCGAGCCGTGGCTGCCTGCACCTTTGCCGTCACTGCCCCATCCCACCCGTGTACGGCGGCCGCTTCTTCGCCGTGCCCGCCGCCGTGGTCATGGCCGATATCCGCCAGCAGGTGGCGGCGGGAGCCAGGCACATCACCTTCGGCGATCCTGACTTCCTGAACGGCCCGACCCATGCGCTCAAGCTGGCGCGCGCGCTCCACGCGGAGTTCCAAGAGGTCAGCTTCGACTTCACGGCGAAGATCGAACACCTGCTCCGGCACCGCGTCCATCTCCGTGAGCTGGTCCGGCTCGGCTGCGTGTTCATCGTCTCCGCCGCCGAGTCGCTCAGCGATACCGTGCTGGCCTATCTCGACAAAGGGCACACGCGGGCCGACATCGTGGCGGCGCTCCAGGCGACGAGCGAGGCAGGGGTCGAGCTGCGGCCGACCTGGGTGGCTTTCACGCCGTGGACGAGGCTCGAGGACTACCGCGAGCTGCTCGACTTCATCGAGGCCGAGGAACTCATCGACCGGGTGGACCCGGTCCAGTACTCGCTCAGGCTCCTCGTTCCGCCGGGGTCCCTGCTCCTGCAGAGCCCGGCCATGGGTCCCCATCTGGGCGCGCTCGAGCAGGAGACCTTCTCCTACCGGTGGACCCATCCCGATCCGCGGATGGACCGGCTCCAGGAAGCTGTGGCGGCCGCGGTCACCGCCGCGGCGGAACGCGGCGAGGACGCGGCGGCGACGTTCGACCGGGTGCGGGCGTTGGCCGATGAGGTAGCCGAGGAGCCCCCGCATCCGAGCGTGGCAGCCCGGCTCGACCCCGGTCGGCCGCGCCCGCCGCGGCTCACCGAGCCCTGGTTCTGCTGAGCTGAGCCCACCCGGGGCCAGTTGGCCCTGAAAGGGAAATCGGGTACAGTACTGATCTGAGAGGTGACGACCATGAGCGAAGAACTGGCGACCAAGGTGCAGGAGCTGCTCGATTCCACCATCAACCCGGCCGTGGCGGGGCACGGCGGCTTCGTCCAGCTGATCGACGTGAAGGACAACAAGGTGTATCTCCAGCTGGGGGGAGGGTGCCAGGGATGCGGCGCCGCCGACATCACCTTGAAGGCCGGCATCGAGCGGCTGATCAAGGAAGAGCTCCCCGAGATCGAGGAAGTGCTGGACACGACCGATCACGCTGCGGGCGCGAACCCCTACTACGTCCCCGGCAAGTAGCGGGTCGGGGTCATCTCCGGAGGAAGGCTTCGGAAGGGAGCCGAGCTCCCCTCCAGGTTTCCTACCGCCCCTCCCCTGGCCCTCGCCCTTGAGGCGAGAGGGTCGCGAGACTCGGCCGGGCGGCTGAGGGCAGCAGGGCCGCCGCCCTGAGCCGCGCGACTCGACGGCGGCCCCAGGCCCCCGCGCGGATCACCAGGAGCACGACCAGCCCCGTCGCGTAGTAGTACGGGTCGGGGTTGGCCTTCTTGGCCAGCCACAGGTAGTGCAGCACGCCGCAGACGCCGATCGCATAGACCAGCCGATGGAGCCGCTGCCAGTTCTTTCCGCCGAGCTTCTTGATGGCCGCCACGGTCGAGGTGGCGGCCAGCGGCAGCATGAGCGTGAGCGCGGTCATCCCCACGGTGATGTAGGGCCGCTTCACGATGTCGGCGCCCATCTCCCGCCAGTCGAAGAAGTGATCCACGACGAGCCAGACGCTGAAGTGCAGGCCCGCGTAGAAGAAGGCGAACAGCCCGAGAAGCCGCCGCAGCGCGAGTGGCCACGAGAGCCCGAACAGGATGCGCAGCGGGGTCATGGCGAGGCTGGCGAGCAGGAGCCTGAGCGTCCAGTCGCCCAGCCAGGTGGTGACGAAGCTGATGGGGTTGGCGCTGAGGTTGCCGGTGGCGGCGCGGAAGAGCAGCAGGACGAGCGGCGCCAGGCACAGCGCCCAGACCGCGACCTTCAGCGCGACCCGCCGGGACATGCCTCTCGCTTGGCTACCTAGTACAGCTTCCGCAGGTCCATCCCGCTGTAGAGCGAGGCGACCTGGTCGGCGTAGCCGTTGAACATCAGGGTCTTCCGGCGGCGGAACTCGCCGATGCGGCGCTCGGTGGCCTGGCTCCAGCGCGGGTGATCCACGTCCGGGTTCACGTTGGAGTAAAAGCCGTACTCCTGCGGGGCGGTCGTGTTCCAGGCCGTCTTGGGCTCCCTGTCCACGAGACGGATCCGCACGATGGACTTGGCGCTCTTGAACCCGTACTTCCACGGCACCACGATGCGGATGGGCGCGCCGTTCTGGTTCGGCAGCACCTGGCCGTAGAGGCCCATCGTGACCAGGGCCAGCGGGTGGAGCGCCTCGTCGAGCCGGAGGCCTTCGGTGTAGGGCCACTCGAGCGAGGCGAAGCTGAAGAGGCCCTTCTTCTGGCCAGGGAACTGCTCGGGGTCGACCAGCGTCGTGAACTCCACGTACGCGGCCTGGCTCGTGGGCTCCGCGCGCTTGAGCAGCGCCGACAGCGGGAACCCGATCCACGGGATCACCATGGACCAGCCCTCCACACAGCGCAGGGCGTAGATCCGCTCCTCGAGCGGCGCGATGCGCAGGATCTCGTCGAGATCGTACGTCTTGGGCTTGGCGCAGAGCCCGTCCACCTTGACCGTCCACGGGCGCGGCCTGAGCGTGCCGGCCAGGCGCGCGGGGTCGTCCTTGTTCATGCCGAACTCATAGAAGTTGTTGTAGGTCGTGACGTCCTTGAAGGGGGTCGGGGGGTCCCCGAGGCGATACGCGGGATTGGGCGCGGCCTTGAGCGGCTGGCCGGGGGGCGGCGCGGCCTCCCCGACCGGGGGCGCCAGCGCGAGGGCGGCAGCGCCCAGCATGAACGCCCGCCGGTTGAGATAGACGGCATGGGGAGTGACCTCGCTCTCCTTGAATCCCCCGCCCCGCTTGATCAGCATCCGTGTGTCCTCCTCCAGTGAGCCAGTCTACCAGGATGTGGCCGGGGCCGATGTCACGCCGTTGTCAAGTCTTCCGCGGGTGCGGTACCGGGCCAAGTTGCTTCGCGACCACCGCCCTCAGCATACCGCGCCAAAAGTTGGTCCCCGAGTGTATCCATTGAGATACTGGTCGCGTGACTCGACGCGCGGCGGCCTGGCTCGGGATCACCGCGGCCACGGTGCCCGTCCTCCTGGCCCTCACCACCGCCTGGGGCTCCCATGCCGCTCACCCGGCTCCCGGCAACTTCTCGTGCCCCGTTGCCGTGCGCTTCTCTCCCCACGGCGGCGCCGAGAGCGCCGTCGTCGACACGCTCCGCCAGGGGCGCGTGCGCGTCCGGGCGGCCGTCTACGGGCTCACGAGCCCCGTGATCGAGGTCACTCTCAAGGAACTCGCGCAGGCCGGCGTCCAGGTCGCGCTCAAGACGGACAGGAACCAGAGCGCGGGAAAGGACCAATCCGCGCTGCTGGGGCGGCTGCGCGCGGCGGGGGTCGCGGTGGAGGTCTCCCAGTCGCGCTGGCTGCTCCACGACAAGTTCGCCGTCATCGACAGCCGCTGGGTCATCACCGGCAGCTACAACTGGACCACCAGCGCCGAGCGCCGGAATCGTGAAAACATCCTGATCTTCGACTGTCCCTCCCTCGCCGCGCTCTTCGAGGCCGAGTGGGAAAGCATCACGCCGAGACGGCCGTGATTGGGCTCGGCGCCCGCTCCGCCCCCACCGGTAGCGCGTCCTTTTCCTTCCGTCCGTCTCCCACCCGGCCTCTACGATGAGGTCTCGCGCCATGTCGATTCGCGGCGTCCCGACCCTGATCGTGCTCGGCCTGCTGGGGACGGGCTGCGCCTCCGTCCCGACCGCCAGCTATTTCGCCGCGCCCGGGGACCCGGCAACCAAGCGGATGGGCCACACGCTCCAGCGCGCGGCATTCGCAGCCGGCGACGATCCCTCCCGCTACAGCTTCGCGTTCGTCAACAGCGCCGTGGCCGCCGTCTACAGCGATGAAGACGCCACGTTCTACGTCACCGATGGATTGATGCGCCTGCCGGCGCCGGTCCTCGATGCGGTGGTTGCGCACGAGGTGGCGCACGAGGTGCTCGGGCACGTGGGCTCTCGGCGCATGCTCTCCCTGGTCCTGTCCGCGAGCTTCGGCGTCGCCGGCGTGCTCGCTCCCGGTGCGGGGCTCGCGGACCTGCTCGTCAATCCGCTGGCCGTGCGGGCGTTCTCCCGCCGGCAGGAGCTGGCCGCGGACCAGAAGGCGGTGGAGATCCTGCGGGCCATGGGGTACGGGGCGCCGCGCCGGACGCTGGCGGAGGCAATCCGGACCGTGGACGCCGTCACGCCCAAGCCGAAGGAGCAACTAAGCGGGCTCTTCAACACCCACTCATCGCTCAACGACCGGCTGGCGGCGCTCGAGCCGCTGGAGCCGCCGCCGCCCGTCGCCAGCGCGGACCCGACCAGGTAGCGCCTAAATAGCGCCCCACGATTCGGAGCGACTGGGCCCGGTTGGCGTAGCGGCTGCGGGCCCGTCGTCGTGTGCGCCCCCGCACGAGAGGCGTACTCTCTGTACGTCGCTGTTCGAGCCGAGACGGGGCCGGCGCGCCGCAGGCGAGGCGCGCGGCGAGGCGAGGGCGGGGTTCAGCGTGCGGCCAGGGGCGCCAACGAAGCCGGTGTGCCTTTTTCAGCGGCCTGCGCGCACGACCCGGGTTCCCGCCAGCCAGTCGGCGAGTCCGCGGCGCTCCCGGGTGAAGAGCACGCCGAGCGAGGAGAGGCCGAGCGTGAGCGCCGAGAGCATGCCGCCCAGGCAGCGCACCATCGCGCGCCCGTAGCCCGCGCGCCCGCCGTCACGCCTCACCACGGCGATGCCGAGCGCCATCTTGCCGGGCGTCTGGCCGCAGCCGCCGACGAACGCCACGTGGTACACGACGTGAAGGGCCACCCCGAGCGCCACGACAGCGAGGGCGAGCAGGGCCGCCTCCCGCAGCTCGAGCGGCGAGCGCCGGAAGCCCCACGCCGCGATCACGAGCCACATCGCGCCGAGGCTCCAGACCAGCGCGCCCAGCAGACAGTCCACCAGACGGGCGCCGCAGCGCCGCCAGAGCCCGGCCGGCGGGAGCTCCATCACCGCCAACTGCTTCCCTCCTGGGCGGCGGCCGGGTCCGCCGCCACCGATGGACCGTAGAGACGGCGGTACTCGTCCCACGAGAGCATCACGCGCTTGACGAAGGCGCGGGTCTCGTCGAACGGGATCTGCTCGACCCACACCTCGAGATCGTCGGAGCGCCGCGCCCCCCACCACTCCCGCACCCGGGCCGGCCCCGCGTTGTAGGCGGCCGCCGCGAGGCGAATGTCCCCGAACTCGCGGAGGAGCCCGGCGAGGTAGGCGCTACCGAGCTCGAGGTTGGTGGCGGGATCGTCGAGCAGCTCGGCGTTGTTCAGAGCCAGGCGCCGCGCCTGGGCCAGCGTACGCGCAGTCTCGGGCATGAGCTGCATCAGCCCGCGGGCGCCGACGCGGGAGCGGGCCTGGGGATAGAACGACGACTCCTCCCGCACCACCGCCGCCACCAGGAGCGGATCGATGGCGGCGCGGCTGGCCGCCTCCGTCAGCTCGCTCCGCCAGCCGATGGGATAGACCAGCTCCCAGAAGGCGCGCGGCGCGGCCACTCCGGTCCGCGCCAGGGAGTGGAAGTGGCGCCGCAGAATGCGAAGCGCCAGGTGATAGCGCGCGTCCTGCACATAGGCTGCGGCGAGGGCGTAGAGAAGCTTAGAGTCGCCGAGGGCGCGCCGGGTCATCTCGGCCATCTCCTCGTCGGCGAAGGACCCGAGCCCGACGCCTCGCAGCGCCTCGACTCTCGCGTACCCGGCGTCGGCCTGAAGAGGCTCGAGCGGATCGGCCGGCAGCGCCGGCGGCGGCGAGGAGGGGGCCATCGGGGCCTGGCGGCCACTCCGCTGAGCGGCCAGGATACCGTAGTAGCTCCTCGGGGCCTCAGCCTGGAGTCGCGAGAAGCGCTCCGACGCGAGGTCGGCCTCGCCTCGCAGCTGGTCGGCCCGACCGAGCCAGTAGACGGTGGCTTCCCGATAGGTCTGCCCTCCGCGGATCGCGAGGATGCGCGACCACGATGCCGAGGCCTCGGCATGGGCGCCACGGAACCAGGCGAGCCAGCCCAGCCGCCAGAGCGCCGCGCCCGCCTCCGCCTCGTCCGGGTACCCGCTGGCGAGCCTCTGGTACACGACCTGGGCCTCCGGCACCCTGGAGGCCTCCTCGAGAAGTCGGCCCTTCTGGAGCAGCGCCTCGCCCGCTTCCTGGCTCTTGGGGTACTCCCGCGCGAGCTTGTCGAGCGTGGCCAGGGCCTCATCCCGACTCTGACGCTTCTGGAGCCGGGCCAGCTCGAGGAGCCAGGGCCGGCGTCGCTCGGGCGGGAGCGAGGACAGCGCGCGGGTGACGGTCGCCTTGGCGGCGTCATGCCGCCCGGCTCGCCGCGAGACCTCCAGCACGATCCTGAGGGCACGTCCTCGCAGATCGGCCGCGAGTTTCTCGGACAGGAGGGCCTCGGCCTCGTTCTGCGCCGGCTCGCCGAGCCCGGCGGTCAGTAGCCGTTCGGCGCGCTCCACTCGTTCCCGGGTCGCGGGTGGCGGGCCGGCGAGGCCACGATCGGCCAGCATCCGGATCTGCCGGGCGGCGTTCTCCGCCTCGGGCGCGGCGGGCGTGAGGATCCAGAGGTCGTTGAGCACGCGCGCCGCCTCCGTCGTCCGGCCGGCGCCCAGGAGCACCTGGGCCAACGCAAGCCGCGCGCGGGCCGCCTCCGGGTGATCGCCGTGGTGAGCGAGGAAGCGACGGAAGAGCGTCGCCGCGCCGGCCTCATCGCCGGCGCTGGACAGTACCATCGCGGCACGGAGGAGCGCGGAAGGAGGGAGCTGGCTCTCGGGCGTCGTGTCCGCGGCGCGCAGCGCCAGCGGCGGCGCGGCCGCGACATCCCCCGTCCGGAGCAGGCTCTCGGCCTGGAACAGCAGCGCGTATTCCGAGAGCGGCGTGGAGGCCCAGCTCCGATCTCCAAACTCGTTCGCCGCC
>WNFZ01005510.1_pt1 | contig 11617 bp, 6 predicted proteins | sample 5400081 | NCBI WGS metagenome assembly WNFZ01 (sample SAMN13153365, study PRJNA577476) | soil metagenome | isolation source: 80 cm soil or saprolite under grassland replicate 1 | place: USA:California | collected 2016-06-15
CAGGTTATCCTCTTCAAACAGTCAGCGAATAAGCGCTATGGCTGATGATAAGGCGCACATAATGATTTCAGTAAACTCTATTATTATATCAATAGTATTGGGGTTAATTATACGCCACCTTGAGGATAACCGCAATCTTATTGCTCCGACAATGATTCTGTTATTGGTTAGTGTAACGGCTATTATTTATTCTGTATTAGCTACCCGGCCAAAAGTGTTAAGTGGAATTTTCACGCAAAAGCAAGTTGAAGAAAAAACGGTAAACCTTATGTTTTTTGGCAGCTTTTATAAAATGGGCTTTAATGAATACCAGGAAGCGATGACGAAAATGATGAAGGACAATGATTTTTTATATGGAAGTCTGATAAAAGATTTATACTGGCAGGGAAGGGTTTTGGGGCGCAAGTACAAACTATTGCGTACATCATACAGCGTTTTCATGTATGGGCTTGTTGCATCTGTGATAGCATTTGCAATAGCGGAAATATTTTTCTGATAATATAATGAAGTGGGAGATTTTTATTTCTAATAATGTTTCCGGCTTCAGTGCATGTGGCATCTTTTGTTGTGTCACTCTCTTGTGCAATTTGATTAATTATCTGCTTTCACAAATCATGATCACTAATCGTAAATTAATTTCTCATGTCTGATGTTTCAGGTTCATGAATCAGATTTCTGTCAGCGGCAACTGAACAATAAACTCTGCACCTTCTCCTTCTTTACTTTCCACTTTTATTTCTCCCCCATGTGCTTTTATAATATCATAACTCAAGCTCAATCCCAACCCTGTTCCCTGTCCTGTTGGTTTTGTTGTAAAGAATGGTTGAAAGATTTTATCTAAAACTTTTTCAGGAATGCCATTGCCATTATCTTTTACATGTATCTCAACTTTACCGTCAACTTTTTTTGTGCAAACAGAAACAGTCGGTTCATAATTTTCATTTGCACTTTTCTTTTTTTCTGTTACTGCATAAAAGGCATTGTTGAATAAATTGAGTAATACTCTTCCAATGTCTTGCGGAACAATATTTATTTTTCCAACACTCTCATCAAAATCTGTTTTCAGGGTTGTATTGAATAACTTGTCTTTTGCACGAAGACCATGATAACTCAATCTTAAATATTCATCTGCCAAAGAATTGATGTTAGTTGGTTCTTTTTTTCCTGTGCTGGTGCGTGAATGCTGCAGCATCCCTTTTACAATTGCATCCGCGCGTTTGCCGTGATGGATAATCTTTTCAAGATTTTGTTTTACATCATCAGCGATTGTTTTCGCCTCTTGCTCATTGCCTGTTGCCAATTCAGTTTTCATTTCATCAAGCAATTCATTACTCACTTCAGAAAAATTATTTACGAAGTTTAACGGGTTTTGTATCTCATGTGCAATGCCTGCAGTAAGTTCACCAAGCGAAGCCATTTTTGCGGATTGAATTAATTGCTGTTGTGTTGATTTCAAATCGGTATAGGCCTTTTCTATTTTTATTTTTGCTTTATTTTTTTGTGTGTAACCATATAAAAGAAAAATACCTAATAGTAAAAATGCTCCAATGGCTACATACTGCAGGTTCCTGGTATGTTCTGCTATAGCATCTTTTTTTTCCTGCTCTGCTTTTGCAATGGCTTCCTTTTTATCAAACTCATATTGCATAGCATTTTCGGTAATCTTTTTTTCTTTTTCTATATTAAAAACAGAATCTTTGAAAGTGGCATAGTTCTTATAACTTATCACAGCGCCTTTATAATCTCCTGTATGGGTTTGTATCTCACTTAATTGTTCATATACTCCTGACAGATTATTTAAATGTCCAAGTTCTTTGAATATATTTATTGAACTGTCTGTATAAACTTTTGCCAGTTGCAGCAGTTTGGTTTTATTGCCGGAAAAAGGTTTATTTAATTGGCTCGTAGACATAGTATTGCTGCTATCTGTAGCTACAGAAAAATAAACAGCTCCAATATTGGCCAACGTTACCGCTATTGCATCTTTATCTGCCAAATCTTCAAGCAGCTTTAATTCTTTAAAATAATATTCCAGCGCTTTGTAATAATCAGATTGGTCATCATAAACAACTCCAATATTGTTGAGGTTAATGGCTATTCCATATGTATCGCCCAATTCTTGATATATATCTAATGCTTTTGAAGAATATTCCAATGCTTTGGAATAATTAGATTGATTTTTATAAACAACAGCAATATTGCCAAGGAAAGCGGCTATTCCGCTTTTATCTCCTGATTCCTCACTCATTTTCAGCACTTTGAAATAATACTCCAATGCTTTTGGATAATTGGATTGGTAATCATAAACAATTCCAATATTGCCCAGCGACTTAGCAATTCCCTGTTTGTCTCCAAGTGCTTCAAATAACTTTAAAGCTTTTAAATAATGTTCCAATGCTTTGGGAAAATCAGATTTTGCTTCAAAACCTGCTCCTATGCTGTTTATTGCGGTGGCTATTCCATTTTGCCAATTTAATTTTTGAGCAAGTGATAGTGACTGTTCACCCACTTTAATGCCTTCATTAGCATTTATGTAAGCGTATGTATCGCTGAGGTCATTCAGCAGTTTAACTTTGCTGGTGTCATCGCTCAATTTTGGAAGTTGGGTAAGCAGCGAGTCAATACGTGCCTGACCTTTCTTTTCCTGCGCCATTGTTATACACGAATAATGCATAAAAAATATCAGCAGCAATGTTTGGCAGAAAAATGTTTTCATTGTGCGGAGTTTATAATTGAATTATAAATTCACTTCCTTCACCTTCCTTCGTCTCCACTTTTATTTCTCCTCCATGCGCTTTTATAATATCATAACTCAAGCTTAATCCTAATCCTGTTCCCTGCCCTGTAGGTTTAGTAGTAAAGAATGGTTGAAAGATTTTATCTACAACTTTTTGCGGAATGCCGACACCGTTATCTTTTACAGAAATTAAAATCTTACCATCAACTTTTTTAGTACTTACTGTTACAGTTGGTTCATAGTGTTCCCCCTTTAGGGGGTTAGGGGGCATCACTGCATAAAATGCATTGTTATATAAATTCAATAATACTCTTCCAATATCCTGTGGGACGATATTTATTTTTCCTATGCTCGCATCAAAATCTGTTTGCAGAGTTGCATTAAATGATTTGTCTTTTGCACGAAGACCGTGATAAGCTAATCTCAAATACTCATCGGCTAAAGCATTTATATCTGTTGGTTCCTTTATGCCACTACTGCTTCGGCTGTGTTGCAACATTCCTTTTACTATATCACCTGCACGTTTACCATGATGATTTATTTTTTCTAAGTTTTGTTTTAAATCCTGTGCTATCAGTTTTGCATCATCTAAATTTCCCCTATCAATTTCAGTATTCATTTCATCAACCAACTCTGTACTCACATCCGAAAAATTATTTACAAAATTTAATGGGTTTTGTATTTCATGTGCAATGCCTGCAGTGAGTTCTCCAAGCGATGCCATTTTTTCAGACTGAATGAGTTGGGCTTGGGTGGATTTTAATTCGGATAAAGTTGATTGGAGTTCTTCTTTTTGTTTTTGCAAAAGAGCATTTGCTTTTTTTCGGTTGCGATTGTTTTTGTAAAGCAGGAAAGTTATCAGCATAAAAATCCCAATGCCTGAAAGCATTGTATATGTCCTGATATTATTTTGTGTTTGAATTTTTTCTTTCTCCAGTTCCTGCAAACGCAATGCCTCGTTAAATCCTGCAACCTGGAATTCCTGGAATTTTTCCTTTTCTATCTTGTCTAGACTGTCATTTAATACCGTCGCCAATCTTAAATAAGTAAAAGAACTGTCTGCTTTATTTTGGTCCCAATAATAATCCGATATCATCCGGTAAGCAACCGCCTTTGACTTTTCCTTACCAACTAGATTAAAAGCTTCCAGGGCTTTTTTGGCATGAAAAAGGCATGAATCTGTTTTGCTTAATGATTGGTAGAGGTTGGCTAATTGGAGGTGCGCATCTCCTTGTTTGGCAGGATTGTTTTGCTGCTCACTTACCCGGATGGCTTTTTCAAAATTTTCTCTGGCCAGGTCAATATTTCCCATTTGCAGATAGATTTCACCGATGTGTGAATAGGCCTCTCCTTCAAATTTTCTTTCCTTAAATGGAATTACTGAATAATAGTACAATGCTTTCTGTTCAATATAAAGGGCTGAATCTAATTTATTTAATTTGATATAAGCATTGCCTATATCGGTATAGGTATATGCCTGTAATAAAGTATCCTTAACTGATTCGAAAAGTCTTATTCCCTCATAGGCTTCAGTGATCTGTTTCCCATAGTTACCTGTATAACCATATAAATAGTCAAAAGCGGCATGAACATTACCTAACAGATCAATTCGGTATGATCGTGGCGTTTGTCCTTTTAATAAGTGCCAGGTATTTTTTTCATTAGCAGGATCACCCGCAATTTCCAATGCCTGGTTCAGCACTTTAAGCGATCGGGGATAATTTCCCATTTTCACCAACGGCCAACTCATATTGGTTAACATCTCCGCCTCGTTTAAATTTAATTGCAGTTGTTTTGCAATGACTATTCCTTTTTCAGAATAATACACGGAACTGTCCAGGTTCACATCATCATAATAAGCACCCAATTTCAAACAGGCATCCATGCGGGTAGTGTCGTTCGTTGCATTCTTAAGTACAAGGCGCATGCTGTCTATTTGTTCTTGTGTTTGTGCTGTAACAAAAACAGGCAAGCATAAAAGAAAAAATATTTTTATCAATGATCTCATGCAGTTAATTTAAGCAATGGGTAATTTGATTATGAATTCAGATCCTTCACCTTCTTTACTTTCTACTTTTATTTCTCCTCCGTGTGCTTTCACAATATCATAGCTCAAACTCAAACCCAATCCCGTTCCTTGTCCTGTTGGTTTGGTAGTAAAAAATGGCTGAAAGATTTTGTCTACAACTTTTTGTGAAATGCCGTTGCCATTATCTTTTACATGTACCTCAATTTTACTATCAAGTTTTTTTGTGTAAACAGAAACAGTTGGTTCATACCCTATGCCTTCAACCTTTCGCCGTTCACTAACAGCATAAAACGCATTGTTGAATAAATTCAATAACACTCTTCCAATATCTTGTGGAACGATATTTATTTTTCCAATCGTTGTATCAAAATCTGTTTGCAATGTTGCATTGAAGCTTTTGTCTTTAGCTCTCATGCCATGATAGTTTAATCGCAAATATTCATCTGCTAAAGCATTAATATCTGTTGGTTCTTTTTGCCCTGTGCTTACACGTGAATGTTGCAGCATACCTTTTACAATTGCATCAGCGCGTTTACCATGATGTAAAATTTTTTCAAGGTTTTGTTTTACATCATTCAATATTTCTTCTTCCAGTTCTTCATTCCTTTCACCTTTTACCTTTGACCTTTCACCTTTCAACTCATCAATTAACTCAGTATTTACTTCAGAAAAATTATTTACAAAATTCAGGGGGTTCTGTATCTCATGCGCAATGCCTGCTGTAAGCTCACCAAGGGAAGCCATTTTTTCAGATTGTACCAACTGTTCCTGTGTTAACTTAAGTTCATTCAAAGCCTGTTGAAGGGATTCGTATGACTGTGCATTGTATAATGCAGCGGATGTATAAGAAGCAAGTGTTTTTAGAATATCCAAATGATATTGCGTATAGGCATTCTTTTCATACGATTGTACAGTAATCAATCCAATAACTCTGTCTTTAACCATCATTGGCATATAGAGTAATGAGTGTTGAATTTCCGACTCAGTGCCATCTTCTAATTTGGCGTTTGCATTTAATTTTACAATACTTTTTATATAATTACTATACTCGGTTTCCACATTATTAATGAAAATCTCTTTTTTATTCTCAATGCACCAAACAGGAAATTGATCTTTATCTTCCATGCTCCTGCTATATGGTTTATATCTTTTTCCTTTATCAATAGCCAACTGATAATCAATAGTAGCACCTTCAGCGTTATAAACGCCAATACCAAATACACTGGCATCCATTAATTGATTCACGTTTTCATAAACTGTATTTAAAATGATTTCAAGATTAAGTGTTGAAGTAATATCCCTGCCAATTTTACTTAAAACAGATATACTGTTGTATGATTGTTCAAGTTCTTCTGTTTTCTTTTCCAGTTCTGCATTCTTCTCTTTCATCACTACATTCGTCAATCGGTTAATCTCCGCTTCTTTCTGCAACTTCTCCATTTCATATTGTATGCTTAGGTATTTTTGTTTGTTTTCCTGTTCATCTTTAAAAACCTCTGATTTATATTTATGATAAAGCTTATAGTGCTTTACAAATAACTGAATGTTTTCTTCCTTTTCAAATAATCCAGCCAGCGTTTCATGTACCTCATATATAATGGCTTTTGCTTTAACATCCTCGGCTAATTTCAATGACTCCAGTAAATACTCTTTGGCCTGATTCGCATTTTCCTGGATTAAAAACAATTTTCCCAATTGCAGTAAATCTTCGGCTTCACCGAATTTATCATCAATCTCCCTGCGGAGATCGAGGCTCCGGAGAAAATATTCTTTTGCTTCATTCAGCCGGTTTTGTTTCTTAAAAACATGACCAATTCTAAACAGGGCATATCCCTTTGTCACCTTTTGAGACAATTCTTCACTTAATTTGAGACAAGCAAGACTGGTCTCATATGCTTTATCCAATTGCCCCGCATGCATATAGATCTCTGCTATACTATCAAGAACCCTGGGCTGAAGATCCTGGGATATTCCAATTTCCTTACTAAGCGTTAATGCTTTTTGCAGAAACTCGAGCCCCTTTTCATGATTACCAAGAACGGCTCCGTAAGTATACCCGGCTCCGTTATAAGCATAAGCCTGTGCCTCTATATTTCCAGCCTCTTCACTGTAACGTAATGCTTTTAAGAAAAGATCAATGCTTCTTTCATAATCTCCCATATAATAATAAATGGCCCCAATAGATACATAGGATTGGGCTTCCCCGCTTTTGTCCTCCAATTGCACAAACATATCCAGCGCCTGAAAAGAAAGTGATAATGCTGTTTCCAGGTTAGAGAAGTATCTATGGCTTACTCCCATATTGCGTATGGCATAGGCCAGTCCTTTCTGATAGGAATATTCTTCCGAAAGGGTTTTTGCTTCAGTACTCAATTCAAGTCCCAGTTTCGGTTGTGTAATATGTACCTCCCATGCCCGGCGGTTCAATTCATCAATTTTGAAAATAACACCGTCTGTGGCAGCGGAAGTATTTGCTATAAGATTATCCATACAGAAATATTTGATATAATCGAATGATTAAATAGGGAAGCGTTCCTTATTTTATTTTTTATTTATGCTACGAACTGTAGTTCTCTTTTCATCATCGTTGTGTCACTTACCTGTACGGCTTTCACTTTATTCGACTGAAAGTTTCAGCAGCATCACGCCCGGGGCGTTGATACGTTCTGAGCTTTGTTCGTCAATCGGGAAACCTGAAATGAAAATTAATTATTAACGGTTCACGATGATCATTGACGATTCTTCAGTTCAAGACCCGATAGCTATCGGGTGCGACGCAACAGAAGCAGTATTTATATTCTGCAGCAGGTAACAAAAAAATCTTTAGTTTACCGGCAATTGAATTATAAAAGTTGTCTCTTCTCCTTCCTTAGTTTCCACTTTTATTTCACCACCATGCGCTTTCATAATATTATAACTCAAACTCAAACCCAATCCTGGTCCCTGGCCGGCAGGTTTGGTTGTAAAGAATGGTTGAAAAATTTTATCCTTTTTTTATTCATGTCTGCTTTTTTAAGAGCCGTAGGCTTGATTTAATTTAATAACAACGGGTTTCAACCCGTTGCAGGTAATCCCTGGCACGAACAGAGAGCCGTAGGCTCGGTACATATCTAAATCATGTCTTGAAAAATATACTGTTCATCATACTCAATCCTAAATTCTTTTAATAAATCCAGGTACTCTTCCCTGAATGCCTGGATTTTATGGTGCACTTCTTGATTTTGTACGTATTTATAAATAGTATCAACATCATTTTGCCTGTAAGAAAAAACACCATAACCCTCTTGCCATTCAAATCTTGCCGGCGTTAAGGAATGGTCATTAATGTATTTTGATGACTTGGCTTTTACTGGCTTTAGTCCTAAAAAACAATGCACATGATCCGCCACGCCATTTACAATAATAGTTTTGCATTTGGTTTCATTAATTAAATTTCCAATTACTCCACAAAGCTGACTTCTCCAGGATTGATCAATTACCGCATTACGATACTTAACGGCAAAAACAGTTTGCAGATATATTTGATGATATGTGTTTGCCATTGTGTGCTTGTTTTATTTTTAAAATATATGCAACGGCTTACAGCACTCATCACAACTTCTTCGTTCTTTTCAACGGATTGAAATCCGTTGTTAAAATATGTATCGGGGCTACGCCTCTCCATGTACAGTTATTTGTCAAACTGGTATTTGAATAATAAACTCACTCCCTTCACCATCTTTACTCTCCACTTTTATTTCTCCGCCATGTGCTTTTACGATATCATAACTCAAACTCAAACCCAGGCCTGTTCCCTGTCCTGTTGGTTTAGTGGTAAAGAATGGTTGAAAGATTTTATCAACTACTTTTTGAGGAATACCATTGCCATTATCCTTTACACTTATTTCTACTTTATCATTTACCTTTTTTGTGGTTACAGAAACCGCTGGTTCGAAACCTTCGCCTTGTTGTTTACTTTTTTCTGATATAGCATAAAATGCGTTGTTATATAAATTCAATAATACTCTTCCAATATCCTCCGGAACAATATTTATTTTGCTTATCGTGGTATCAAAATCAGTTTGCATCGTTGCATTAAAAGATTTGTCTTTTGCTTTTAGTCCATGATAACTCAATCGTAAATACTCATCTGCTAAAGCGTTAATATCGGTGGGTTCTTTTTTTCCTGTACTTGCTCTTGAATGTTGCAGCATACCTTTTACAATTGCATCTGCACGTTTACCGTGATGATTTATTTTTCCTTCATTTTCTTCAACATCATTTGCAAGTAATTTTACTTCATCATAATTGCCTTTATCAATTTCTTCTTTCATCTCTGCAATCAGTTCACGATTTACTTCAGAAAAATTATTCACAAAGTTTAACGGGTTTTGAATTTCGTGTGCAATACCTGCGGTGAGTTCTCCGAGTGAAGCCATTTTTTCTGATTGGATGAGTTGGGCCTGCGTAGCCTTAAGTGTATCAAGCGTATTTTCCAGATCTTCCTTCTGTTTAGCTAATTGCCTGTTCCATTTTTGTTTTTGCCGATTGTTTCGATAAAGAAGCAAAGCCAGAATGGAAAACAATCCTAATGCAGCTATAAATGCATAAGTAGGCTGCCTGTTTTGAGTGGCAATTCGCTCCTTTTCGAGATCCCGGTTACGGAGATTTTCATCCAGCAGAGCAATATTAAATTTACTTATGTTTTCTTCTTTGATTTGCTGAAGGCTGTCTTTTAATGCAGTGGCTAAGGAAAGATAAAAATAGGCGCTATCCTGCTTATTCATGAAATGATATGCCTTTGAAATGATGGTATATCCTTCCATGATCTGTTCGTCGCTATAGCCTGCTGAGGAAGCATTGGGAATAGCCTTAGCAACGTATTGCAAGGCAGCAACCGGGTTGCCGGTTGCCAGGTAAACCTGTGCCAGAGCATTTTGAGCCTGGGACAAACCCCTGAGATTGTTATTTTCTGAATGTATCTGAATGGCATCCTGGAGAAAGGATATACTCTTTCCATATTCCTTTGTACGTAAGTAGATTCGTCCAAATATTTGATTCGGAAGTCCATCCCAATATTTATACTTGCGGTTTGCATCAATCTTTGCACATTCCCGTAGACTGATCATTGCGGAATCTGATTTTCCGAGTTTGAAATAGAAACTTGTATTATTAAGATTGATAAAAAACAAACCCATTTTATAATGAAATCTTTCCATTACCGCTTTTGCCTGCAGCGACATTGACAATGCCTTTTGGTAATTGCCAACAGATGCAAAAAGAGCGCTGAATGTCCTGGTTACATCTGCGCTTGACAATAATTGTATTTCCCGGGGGTTTTCGTTCTCGAACAATGTCCGCCAAAACGAACTGATGCCACCAGATAATTCACGATCATTCAGAATATTCAATGACTCCAAATTTAATTCCAGCGATTTTGCGTAAAGACCCTTTCTGCTATATAAATCAGCTTTGGTACCAAGCAATCTGCCCTCATCCAGCCGATAATTCAGTTTTTTTGCAAGGGACATAGATTCGTCTGTGTAATAAAGCGAACTATCCAAATTGACCTCCCAATAATATACCGTCAGATCAAGCAAGATCGATAATCGAAGGGTGTCATTGTTCGACTGTGCCAGCGCATTATGTAAACTATCCAGTTGATTTTGACTTTTCTTTTTATTGTCTGGCTGTTCTTGTGCTGACAATGTACAGGCCAGTATAAAAAATAAACAGCTAATCAGAATTATTTTTTTCATATTACAGGTAATTGAATTGTAAATGTTGATCCTTCTGCTTCCTTAGTCTCTACCTTTATTGCTCCGCCATGTGCTTTAATAATATCATAGCTTAAGCTTAAACCTAAGCCTGTTCCCTGTCCTGTAGATTTAGTGGTGAAGAATGGATAAGCCCCCAGCCCCTAAAGGGGAGTTAAGACGGCAACAGAATTATAAATTCACTTCCCTCACCTTCCTTCGTTTCCACTTTTATTTCACCACCATGTGCTTTTATAATATCATAGCTCAAGCTCAATCCCAACCCGGTTCCCTGCCCTGTTGGTTTTGTTGTAAAGAATGGTTGAAAGATTTTATCAACCACTTTTTGCGGAATGCCGACACCGTTATCTTTTACAGAAATTAAAATCTTACCATCAACTTTTTTAGTACTTACTGTTACAGTGGGTTCATAGTGTTCCCCCTTTAGGGGGTTAGGGGGCATCACTGCATAAAATGCGTTGTTGAATAAATTCAACAGCACTCTTCCTATATCCTGTGGAATGATATTTATTTTACCAATACTATCATCAAAATATGTTTGCAATGTTGCATTGAAAGAATTGTCTTTTGCCCGCAGACCATGATAAGCCAACCTTAAATATTCATCAGCTAATGCATTAATATCTGTTGGTTCTTTTACACCGCTGCTGCTGCGGCTGTGCTGCAGCATTCCCTTTACAATCGCATCCGCTCTTTTGCCGTGATGATTTATTTTTTCTTCATTGACAATTACATCATTTGCAATCGTTTTTACTTCATCTAAATTTCCTTTATCAATTTCATCTTTCATTTCCACAAGAAGTTCAGTATTTACTTCAGAGAAATTATTAACGAAGTTTAATGGGTTCTGTATCTCATGTGCAATGCCAGCAGTGAGTTCACCAAGTGAAGCCATTTTCTCTGACTGAATGAGTTGAGATTGAGTGGATTTAAGATTTGTAAGTGTACCTTCTAAAACTTTATTTGTTTTTTGCTTTTGCCGGTTGTTGCGGTAAAGGATGGTAGCAATCAGAAGAAGTATTCCCAGTCCCGCAAATAAAGCATATTGTTTTAGTAGGTTTTGATAACTGATTTTGGCAGCCTCAATCTCTTTTT
>WNFZ01010425.1_pt1 | contig 11617 bp, 14 predicted proteins | sample 5400081 | NCBI WGS metagenome assembly WNFZ01 (sample SAMN13153365, study PRJNA577476) | soil metagenome | isolation source: 80 cm soil or saprolite under grassland replicate 1 | place: USA:California | collected 2016-06-15
CGAGCAGCGCCTCCACGCCGGAGCCGCCCGCCTCGGGCAGCGCCCGCTGGCCGAACAGCGCGCGCAGGAACGGGATCAGCAGCACGAACGTCGCCCCGTCCATCAGCGACGACACCAGGGTGGCGACGAGGTTGGCGACGAAGAGGGGGGTGTAGGGACGGAGCAGGCCGAGGACGCGGGCGCTGCGACCCATTCAGCGCGGCCCCCCCAATCCCCCCGGTCCCCCCGGGGGACCCGGGGGCCCGGCGCGATTCCGCGGCGTGAGCAGCGCCACGGGAAGGATCATCTCCTCGGGGCTCACGCCCCCGTGCAGGAACGAGCCGCGGTAGCGGGCCTGGTACTCCCGCAGCTTGGTGGGATAGACGAAGAACCGGTCCCCCGTGGCGACGAGCATCCGCACCCCGAGCCCCATCGCCGGCAGGCCGAACGCCTTCAGGTCCGCGACTGTGATGGCGGCCTCCGGATCCTCGGCGCGCAGATCCTCGCCGAACTTGTAGCGCAGATTGGAGCTGGCGTCGCGCTTGGCGTACACGGTCGCCGGCGTGTCGCAGTGGATCGCGCCGTGGTCGGTGGTGAGCAGCACCGTGACGCCCCGCCGCTCGGCTTCCTGCAGGGCGGCGAGCACCGGCGAGCGCTCGAACCACGTGCGGGTGAGGCCCCGCAGGGCCGCGTCGTCGCGGGCCACCTCGTACAGGATCGCGCTCTCCGAGCGGCCGTGGGTGAGCTGGTCGATGAAGTTGAACACCAGCGCCGTCACGCCCTCCTGGGCGAGGTGCGCGGGGAGCCGGCGCAGCAGGTCCCCGCCGTCGGCCGCGCTGAACAGCTTTTCGTAGCGGACGGGCACCGGCTGCCCGATGAGCTCGCGGAGCTGCTCGGTCAGGAGCTCCGCCTCGTGGGCGTTGAGGCTCTCGTCGTCCGAGGCCTGGCCCCACCACTCGGCGTGGCGCGCCGCGATCTCCATCGGGAACATGCCCGAGAAAATCGCGTTGCGCGCGAACGGCGTGGCGGTCGGAAGGATGCTGTAGTAGTGCGACTCCTCGACCTGGAACAGCGGGGTGACGAGGTCGCGCAGCACTTCCCACTGGTCGAGCCGGAGACAGTCGATCACGATGAACAGGGCGCGACCGTGGTTGCGCAGCAGCGGCACGAGGAACTCGGCGCCCACGTCCACCGACAGCGGCGGCCGGTCTCCCTCGGGGCTCGCGAGCCAGCGCGGGTAGTGGCGGGCGACGTACTCGGCGAAGTCCTTGCGGAGGCTCTTCTGCAGCGCGGAGAGAGCCTCGGAGAGGCCGGGCTCGTTGGACGCCGCGAGACGCACTTCCCAGCGGGACAGCTCCACCACGAACTCGATCCACTCGCGCCAGGCCAGCGACGAGCCGCGCCGGCCCTCGAGCTCCCGGAACCGCGTCACGAAGTCGCGAGCCAGGCGCTGCTGGCGGATGCGGTCGCCCTCGAGCAGGCGCGTGACCACCGACAGGACCTGGCGCGGGTGGACCGGCTTGACGAGGTAATCATCCACCGCGACGCCGATCGCGTCGCGCAGCGTGGCTTCGTCCTCGCTCTGCGTCACCATCACGACCGGCACGCCCGCATCGATCGCGCGGATCTCGGGGAGGAGCTCCAATCCCCGCCGCCCGGGCATCTGCTCGTCCAGCAGGACGACGCTGTAGTGTTGCCCCCGTAACAGCGCGAGGGCGTCGTCGCCGTGGGCGGCCGCGGCGACGGTGAACCCCTGAGCTTCGAGGAAGCGGCGGTGCGCGGCGAGACTCTCGACCTCGTCGTCGACCCAGAGGATGCTCTTCGGCCGCGGCATACGCCAAACCTAATGGCGACTGGCGAACCGCGGCAACGCGAGTCTAGTTTCCTGCCCGTGCTGTGCGTCCTGGTCGTGCGTTTCAGCTCCATCGGCGACATTCTGCTCACCACGCCGCTGGTGCGCGCGCTCGCCCACCGCCACCCGGAGGCGAAGCTCGTTTACGTGACCAAGCGCGCCATGGCGCCGCTCGTCGCGGACAACCCCCACGTCGCCGAGGTCGTGGCGCTCGATCCCGACGAGCCGATCCGCCAGCTGGCGCGGCGGCTGTCCGCCCTCCGGCCCAGCCACGGCCTGGATCTGCACGGCAGCCTGCGCAGCGCCTTGCTGCAGCTCCTCGTCCGCTGCCGCTGGTCGGGATACCGCAAGCGGAAGCTCGCCCGCACGCTGCTGATCTCCACGAAGCTCGACCTGTACCGCGCCCGCGCCGCCCGCGCCCCCGGCGTCCCCCGCCCGTCCCCGCGCACCCCCGTCCCGGTCGCGGAGCGCTATTTCGAGGCGGCGCGCGGGCTCCAGGCGCAGCCCGATGGCGGCCCGCCCGAGTTCGGCATCGGCCGCGGCGCGACGGAAGCGGTCGCCCGCTGGCTGGCGGAGCGCGGCCTCGCGGACTCCGGGCTCGCGGCGCTCGCCCCCGGCGCGGCGCACGCCACGAAGCGCTGGCCGATCGCCCACTGGAGCGCCTTGGCCGAGCTGCTGCGCGGCGCCGGCTACCGAGCGGTCGTCGTGGGCGGTCCGGAGGACCGGGGCCTCGCGCAGCAGCTCGCCGGAGAGGCCGCCGCCAGCGCCGCAGGAGAGCTCTCGCTCCAGGAGACGGGGGCGCTGCTCGCCCGCGCGCGGGTGGTGGTATCGGGCGACACGGGCGTCATGCACATGGCGACCGGCGTCGGCACCCCGGTGGTCGCCCTGTTCGGGCCGACCGTGGAGCAGTTCGGGTTCTTCCCCTACCGGGCGCGGGCTCTCGTGCTGCAGCGCGCCCTCGACTGCCGACCCTGCTCGGCGACCGGGACGGCGCAGTGCCCGCTTGGCCACCACCGTTGCCTCGGCGACATCGCGCCGGCGGAGGTGGCTGCCGCGGTCGAGCGCCTCGTCGCGTGATCCCGACCACCACACCCACCGAGGAGCGGCTCGTCGCGCTGCTCGCCGGGGCGGCCCGCGGCCCCAAACGAGACGGCCTGTTCGCGCTCTGGCTCGTGGTCCGCGCCGCGGAGGGACTCCTGCCGCCGCGCCCGGTGTCGGCCAGGAATCACCGGCGTCGGCTCGCGGCGCTCGAGCGCCGGCTCGCGACACTCGCTCTCCCCGCGCCGCTCAGGCGGGCGCTGGTCGCGGCGCGGCACCACCTCGATCCCGCCAGCCCACGGGCCGCGGCGCTGGTCCTCTCCCAACTCGTCGCACCCGCGCGGGACGTGCTCGGTCCAGGCTCGGGCGATGCCGTCGCGGTTGCCGCACGGGCGGCGCGCATACATCTATAAGGCTAGAGGCACAGGGGCTAAGAGGCTAAGTGGCTAAGAGGCTAAGTTCGTGACCCCGCGCCGCCCGGAACACCACCCTTCTCCCGAATCGCTCGTCGAGCGCGTCGATCAACAGCGCCCCGGCGAGATCTCGGGAGACACCGTGCCCACGGGTTTTCCGTCGGTCGACCGGCTCCTGGGCGGCGGTCTCAGGCGGCGGGACCTGGTGGTGCTCGGCGGGGACATCGGTTCGGGCAAGTCCGCCTTGGCGCTCGGGCTGGCGCTGCGGGTAGCGCGGCGGGGGGCCGGCGAGGCCGCAGGGGCCGGAGGGGGTAGGGAGGCGGAGGCCGCGGAGGCCGGCGTCGCGTTCTTCTCCGGGGAGATGGACGAGGAGCGGCTGACGGAGCGCGCGCTTGCGATCGAGGGCCGCGTGGCAGTGGACGAGCTGCGCTCGGCCAGGCTCTCCGACCAGTCGCGCGCCAGCCTCGGCGGGGCGGCCGTGCGGCTGCGCGGGCTTCCCCTCACCAACCTGCCACTCGCCGCACCGGACTTCGAGACCATGGCACAGCGGCTCGACCCGCTGCGCGGGCTCGGACTCGTGGTGGTGGACTACCTCCAGCTGGTACCCTCGCCCGCCGGCACCGCGCGCTCGACGCAGGACGAGGACCTCGCCCTCGTGCTGCAACGGCTCAAGGCGCTGGCGCTCGAGCGACGGGTGGCGCTGCTCGTCGTGGCTCAGCTCCCCGGGTTCGAGGGCAAGCGCCAGAACCCCCGCCCCAACCTCGACGACTTCGGCCACCTGGGGGCGATCAAGCAGCACGCCGACGTGGTGCTCGGGATCTATCGCGAAGACATGTACAACCCGGGGTTCGGCGTGGATGGCGCGACGGAGCTGCTCGTACTCAAGAACCGCAACGGGCCGACGGGGTTCGTCGACCTCTACTTCTACCGGCGCTGGATGCGGTTCGAGGACATGCTCGACCCCGACCGCTGAGCCTTCGAGCTGTCGGGGAGCGGGATCGCGCCGACGAGCGTGTAGGTCGTCCCCGGACCGCCGCCGCTGCGCTGCAGCGTGATCCACAGCGGCCGGCCGCCGCGCTCGGCGTAGATGGTGTGCGATCCGTCGGGCATGAGCTGGTCGCCTTTCACGTGCCAGCCGTTCAGCTTCAGCGTCTCGCGATACCAGGCCGCCACGACCTCCACCGCGCGCGGTGTGGTGAACGTCGCCTGGGCCGCGTCCTGGCCCGCGGCCACGCTCACGGCCGCGGAGCCCGGGTACACGAGCACGCCCTTCAGCGCCTCGGCGGCCAGCTCGCGATCCGAGGCCCCTTCACCGGCACGCTCACACGACGCCAGCAGGACGAGCGTGACGAGCGAGGCCAACGGTCGCGTCATGGGGCGGTATCCTAGCCGTGGCGCATGAGGGTGGTCAAGCGGTAAGTTCAGAGCACTCCGGACGTCAGTTGAGTTCCAAGCCGCAAGCCGCAAGCGGTTCCCAGTGGGTCGTTGCAAGTGGTCCCTTGCGACTTGGAACTGGAGACCGCTTGCGGCTTGCGGCTTGCAACTTCTCTGTGGACTGACCGCTGACGACTGGCGACTGTCGAGGGGTGCATGGCCGGCCACAGCAAGTGGAAGCAGATCAAGCGCAAGAAGGCCGTCGCCGACGCCCGGCGCGGGGCCCGCTTCACCAAGCTGATCCGTGAAATCACCATCGCCGCCAAGCAGGGCGGCGGCGATCCCGCGGGGAACCCCCGGCTCCGCACCGCGATCGACGCGGCGAAGGCGGAGAACATGCCGCTCGACAACATCGAGCGCGCCATCCAGAAGGGCGCCGGCGAGCTCGAGGGCGTGATGTTCGAAGAGGTCACCTACGAGGGCTACGGCCCGGGCGGGGCGGCCATCTTCGTCGAAGCGACGACCGACAACGTGAACCGCACGGTCGCCGAGATCCGACACGTCTTCACGCGCCACGGCGGCAACCTCGGCGCCGCCAATTCCGTCGCCTGGATGTTCGACCGCAGGGCCGAGATCGCCGTGGACGCGACCAAGGCGGACGAAGACGCCACGATGGAAGCGGCGCTCGAGACCGGGGCGGACGACATGGTGCGCGAAGGCGACGTGTTCCTCATCACCGGGCCGGTGAACCAGCTGCATGCGATCACCGAGCGGCTGAAGCAACGCAAGATCCCGGTGCAGGCCGCCGAGACCACGATGATCCCGAAGAGCACGGTGAAGGTGGATGGGAAGGATGCGAAGCGGCTGCTCGAGCTGATCGAAGCGCTGGAAGAGATGGACGACGTCGCGAGGGTGTCCTCGAACTTCGATATCGACGCCGAGGCGATGGCGGCGGCCACGGCGTGACGTGAAGGTCCTGGGCGTCGACCCGGGCACCTCGATCACCGGCTACGGCGTGGTCGAGGCCGGGAACGGGGCGCCCGGGATGGGTCGGCTGATCGAGTGCGGCGCCATCCGGTTCGACCGCCGCAGCCCCCTCCCCCAGCGCCTCGCAGAGCTGCACGAACACATCGCCGGTCTCATCGCCCGCCACCAGCCGACCGCCCTGGCGCTGGAGAACGCATTCTACCACAAGAACGTCCGCACCACGCTCGTGCTCGGCCACGCGCGCGGCGTGATCCTGCTCGCGGCCCAGCAGGCCGGGCTCGCGATCGCGCAGTATCCGCCGGCGACGGTGAAGAAGACGGTCGCGGGCGCCGGCGGAGCGGCGAAGCGCCAGGTCGGCGCCGTCGTGGCGCGGCTCCTGAACCTGCGGCACCCCCCGACCCCGTCCGATGCCGCGGACGGGGTCGCGGTGGCGCTGACCCACGTCATCCGCTCGTGACGCCATGATCGCCCAGGTCAGCGGCCGCCTCGCCGCCCGACAGGCGGACCGGGTGGTCATCCAGACGGGAGGGGGCATCGGCTACGAGATCGTCGTCCCGCTCGGCGTGCTGGAGCGGCTCCCTGCCGTGGGCGAGCCGGTGAGCCTCGCGACCGAGCTCGTGGTGCGCGAGGACGGCTGGGCGCTGTACGGGTTCCGGGACGGCGCCGAGCGGCGGTTCTTCCAACGCCTCATCGCCGTATCGGGCGTGGGGCCGAAGATCGCCATCGCGCTCATGTCCGCACTCGGTGTCGAGCGCGGCGTCCGGGCCGTGCGGGAGCGCAATATCGGGCTGCTCTCGTCGGTGAGCGGCATCGGGAAGAAGACCGCCGAGCGCCTGGCGCTTGAACTGGCCGACAAGCTCGGCGAGCTTGAGGAGGCCGCGAGCGCCGCCGCCCCCACGAGCGGCGCGGGCGAAGCGGCCCTCAAGGCGCTCGAGCGGCTGGGGTACGCCACCGCCGAGGCCGACCGGGCGCTCAGGCAAGTGCTCGCCGCGGACGGCGGCCGGGAGGGCGACACGGAGACCCTGGTGCGCCGGGCCTTGCAGCTGCTCACGCACGGATGACCATGGCGACGACCGCCGAGTGGATCTGCACCCGCTGCGGCTCGACGAACCGCAGGCTCGTCCCGGACGGCGCGACGCGCGCCGTGGACGAGTGCGTCACCTGCCACGTGAAGCATCAGATCGAGGTCGATGCGCGTCCGGTGCGCTGGCGAGCGCGGCCGTTCAGTAGAACGAGGGCGGCGTGAGGACTCCATCCGCATGACGCGCCGCCCGGAGATCACGACGCCCGACGCGCTCCCCGACGAGCGCCTCACGGACGCGGCGCTGCGTCCTTCGCGCCTCGACGAGTTCGTCGGCCAGGCGAAGGTGAAAGAGTCGCTGCAGATCGCGATCGACGCCGCGAAGCAGCGCCGGGAGCCGCTCGACCATGCCCTGTTCTTCGGGCCGCCGGGCCTGGGAAAGACCACGCTCGCCCTGCTCATGGCGCGCGAGCTCGGCGCGAACATCCGGACGACCTCCGGGCCGGTGCTCGAGCGCCCGGGCGACCTGGTCGGCCTGCTCACGTCGCTCGACGCGGGCGACATCCTGTTCATCGACGAGATCCACCGCCTGCGGCCCGTGCTGGAGGAGTTCCTGTATCCCGCCATGGAGGAGTACCGCGTGGACCTGCGCATCGCCGACGGCCCGCACGCACAGACGATCCCGATGGCGGTCGAGCGCTTCACGCTGATCGGCGCGACGACCCGGTTCGGCCTGCTCACGCCGCCGATGCGCGCGCGGTTCGGGCTCGTGGAGCGGCTCTCCTATTATCCCCCGGACGATCTCGCGCAGATCATCGCCCGTTCCGCCGGAATCCTGGGCGTTCCCGCCGACCCCGCCGGCATCGCCGAGGTCGCGCGGCGCAGCCGGGGCACGCCCCGCGTGGCGAACCGGCTGCTCAAGCGGGTGCGCGACTACGCGCAGGTGCGCGCCGGCGGCGAGATCACCGCGCCGGTCGCCGTCGAGGCGCTCAAGCGGCTCGACGTGGACGAGTTCGGGCTGGACGACATGGATGCCCGGATCCTCAAGACCATCATCGAGCAGTTCGAGGGCGGACCGGTCGGGCTCACGACCATCGCCGCCGCCGTCGGAGAGGACCCCGGGACGCTCGAAGAGGTGTACGAGCCGTTCCTCATGCAGCAGGGGTTCCTGGCGCGAACGTCAAGGGGCCGCTGCGCGACCGCCGGTGCGTATCGCCACTTCGGCTTCACGCCGCCCCGGACCGCCGAGCAGCCGACGATGTTCGACAGCTAATATCATTGCGGAGTTCGGATTGCGGATTGGCAGGTGGGACGGCGAAGCGGCGAGTCGCCTGCTCGTGCTCGAGCGCGCCAGCGGCGCGGCCCGCCACGCCCAATTTCCGGACATCGTCGACCTCGTCACGCCGGAGGACGTGCTCGTCGTCAACGTCTCCCGCGTGGTCCCCGCACGGCTCCACGGAACCCGCGAGACCGGCGCGCCCGCCGAGCTGCTGCTCGTGCGCGCCGGGTCCGACGGGACGTGGCTCGCGCTGGGGCATCCCGGCGGCAAGCTCAAGGCGGGGCGGCGGGTCACGTTCGGCCCCGACAGTGCCGTCGAGATCGTCGAGGTGCTGGGCGGAGGCCTGCGGCGCGTCCGGTTCGTGGGCGCGCTCGACGCGCCCGCGACGCTGGGGAAGTACGGCGAGGTCCCGCTCCCGCCCTACATCCGCCGCCCGCCCCGTCCCGAGGACCGCGAGCGCTATCAGACCGTGTACGCCGCGCACGACGGGAGCGTGGCGGCGCCGACCGCCGGGCTGCATTTCACCCCCGGGCTGCTCGAGCGCCTGCGCGCGCGCGGCGTGGCCGTGGCCGAGCTCGACCTCCACATCGGGCCCGGCACGTTCAAGCCGGTGGAGGTGGACGACCTCGCCCGGCACCGCATGCACGCCGAAGCCTACGCCGTCAGCGAGCACACGGCGGAAACGGTCAACGCCAGGCGCGCCGCGGGGGGGCGGGTGTGGGCGGTCGGGACCACGGTCGTGCGGACGCTCGAGACGTGTGCTGACCGGCACGGCAGAATTCGCGCGGGCAGCGGGGAGACCCTGCTGTTCATCTCTCCACCGTACACGTTCCGCGCCGTGGACCGCCTGCTCACCAATTTCCACCTGCCGCGCTCCACGCTGCTAATGTTGGTGTGCGCGTTCGGGGGCTACGAGAACGTGATGGGGGCGTACCGCGAGGCGATCGAGCGCGGCTACCGCTTCTATTCGTATGGCGACGCGATGGCGGTCATTTGATTTCGGATTGCGGATTGGACGCTCGACCTTCGATTCCGCAATCCGAAATCCGCAATCCGCAATAGGTCTCCCCATGTTCGAATTCACTCTCGAAGCCACCTGCGGCGCCGCGCGCACGGGCTCCCTCACCCTCCCGCACGGCACGGTCGAGACGCCCGTCTTCATGCCGGTCGGCACGCAGGCGACGGTGCGCACGCTATCACCCGCCGACCTCGCGGCCGTCGGCGCGAGCCTGGTGCTCGCCAACACCTACCACCTGCACGTGCGCCCCGGCGAGCAGGTGGTCGAGAAGCTCGGCGGGCTGCATCGCTTCATGGGGTGGGACCGCCCGCTGCTGACCGACTCCGGTGGCTTCCAGGTGTTCTCGCTCGAGGGGTTCCGCCGCGTGGATGAGGACGGGGTCGAGTTCCAGAGCCACTTGGACGGCAGCCGCCGCCGCCTCACCCCCGAGCGCGCCACCGAGATCCAGTGGACCCTGGGGGCGGACATCGCGATGGCCTTCGACCATGTGGTCCCGGGGGGCGCGGGCGCTCCGGCCGCTCGCGACGCCCTGGAACGGACGCTCTCGTGGCTGGAGCGGTGCGCCCGGAAGCACAGCGAGCTGAAGGCGTTGCACGACGCGGGCTCGCCATCGGCGGCCTGTCGGTCGGCGAGCCGAAGCCCGCGATGTACCGGGTGCTCGAAGCGCTCGAGCCGCGCCTGCCCTCCGCCCGGCCGCGTTATCTTATGGGTGTGGGGTTCCCCGAGGACCTCGTCGCGGCGGTAGAGCACGGCGTCGACCTGTTCGACTGCGTCGCGCCGACGCGGAACGGACGCAACGGCTCCGCGTTCACGCCCGACGGCCCGGTGAACATTCGGAACGCCGAGCACCGTGAAGACCCGCGGCCGCTCGACGAGACGTGCGACTGCGAGACGTGCACCACCTTCTCGCGCGGCTACCTCCGGCACCTGTTCGTCGCCGAGGAGCTGCTGGGGCTCAGGCTGCTGTCGCTCCACAACGTCCGGTTCCTGATCCGGCTCGCCGCGGAGATGCGGGCCGCGATCCGCGCCGGCCACTTCGCGCGGTGGGCCGCCGACTGGCGCCGCCGCTACGCTCGATCGGACTGATCATGTTCGCATTGGACGCGTTGCTGTTCGCTCCGTCGGGGCAGGGAGGCCCGGCGATGGGGTGGTTCCTGTTCCAGCTGATCGCGATCTTCGCGATCTTCTACTTCCTGATCATCCGCCCGCAGCGCAAGCAGCAGCAGCGCCACCGCGAGCTGCTGGCATCGCTGCAGCGGGGAGACAGGGTCGTCACGTCGGGGGGGATCGTGGGCGAGGTGGTGCACCTGAAGGACGATGAAGTGACCCTGAAGAGCGGCGAGTCCCGGTTCGTCGTCCTGCGGGCGAACATCGCGAACATCGTCAACCGCTCGCTCGAGGCGAAGGCGCCGTGACGGTCCGCAAGCTCCACTTGCTCGGGTCTCCGGTGCTGCGGCAGCGCTCGGCCCCGGTCGCGGCGGTCGACGACCAGGTCCGGCGGCTCGTGGACGACCTGTTCGAGACGATGCGCGCGGCGAAGGGAGTCGGGCTCGCCGCCAACCAGGTCGGCGTGGCGCTGCGCGTCGCGGTGGTGGACGTGGGCGAAGCGGACCCGCCTCCCCTCGTGCTGATCAACCCTCGCATCGTGCAGGCGAGCGACGTCACCGAGACCGCCGAGGAGGGATGCCTGTCGATCCCCGAGATCTACGGCGAGGTAGAGCGCCCGCTGCAGGTGACGCTCGAGGCGCTCGACCGCGACGGCACGCCGTACCGGCTCGAGCTGTCCGGCTTCAAGGCGCGCGCCGTCCAGCACGAGATCGACCATCTGGACGGCGTGTTGTTCCTTGTCCACCTGAGCGCGGTGAAGCGGAGCCTGCTGCTCGCGAAGTGGAAGAAATCCCGCAAGGGGAAGCCCGGCTATCTCCAGGAGGTGACGCCGCAGCCGGCGGGCGAGCTCTAGGTGCGCGTCGTCTTCTTCGGCACCCCGGCCTTCGCGGTCCCGTCGCTCGAAGCCCTCCTGGGAGAGGGCTTCGACGTGGTGGCCGTCGTCACGCAGCCCGCCCGGCCGCAGGGACGCTCCCGCTCGCGGCTCGTTCCGCCGCCGGTGGAGGTGGCCGCCGAGACGGAGGGCCTCCCCGTCCTGCAGCCCGAGCGACTCGCCGACCCGGCGTTCGTCGAGCGGCTGCGGGCCCTCGCGCCGGACGTCGGCGTGGTGGTCGCCTACGGGCACCTCCTGAGCCCCTCATTGCTCGCGATCCCGAAGCACGGGATGATGAACGTCCATCCGTCGCTGCTCCCCGAGCTCCGCGGGGCCGCGCCCATCGAATGGGCGATCATCAACGGCCTCGAGAAGACGGGTGTCACGATCATGCGGATGGATGCCGGGCTGGACACCGGCCCGATCCTGCATCAGCTGCCCCACTACATCGACACCGACATCACCGGCGGCGAGCTGTCCGAACACCTCGCCGAAATGGGCGCGCAGGCGCTGGTCGAGGCGCTCGCGCTGCTCGAGCAGGACGGCTTCAAGGCGCGGCCGCAGGACCACGCGCGCGCTACGCACGCGCCCAAGCTCACGCGCGAGGTCACGCGGGTCCGCTGGAACGATCCCGCCGAGCGCGTCGCCCGCCTGATTCGCGCCTTGGACCCGAAGCCG
>WNFZ01006734.1_pt1 | contig 11614 bp, 8 predicted proteins | sample 5400081 | NCBI WGS metagenome assembly WNFZ01 (sample SAMN13153365, study PRJNA577476) | soil metagenome | isolation source: 80 cm soil or saprolite under grassland replicate 1 | place: USA:California | collected 2016-06-15
GCGAGCACACCGCCTGCGTCTCCACTCGGGTGTGGCCTTGTCTCGGGGGCGCCCCGACCACGGCCAGCCGTTTTGCTTTGCAGGTCTTACAGCGTTTGGGTTCGTTACGGAACTGCTTGTCGTGGAAGAAAAGCTGTTCGCCGGCGGTAAAAACAAAATCCGCGCCGCAATCGATACACTTCAAGGTCCTGTCCTGGAATTGCATGCGAGCTCCTGTATCCGGTGCTGCGCAACAAAAACACACTCGTGCGCAAACACGCGTTCTCGCCCCCTGTTTGGACTGCTACCCTGGGTTCGGCCCTGCCGCACGGGGAAGTGTGCGGAAATGTCTGGACGACGAAGCGTCGGATGAGCGTTTGTATGAAGGCTGGGGCCACAACCCTTGTCGTGGCCCCGCTTGCTTACTCTTGTTCTTTTCGCGCTTTCTTGCGACTACGCTTCCGCGCCAGTGCTTCCTTTGCCCGCTTTTTTTCGCCGGGCTTCAGGTAAAAGGAGTGACGTTTCACTTCCTTAATGATGTCTTCTTGCTGCACCTTGCGCTTGAAGCGACGCAGAGCGTTTTCGAGAGATTCGCCTTCCTGCAATCTGACTTCAGCCAACGAAACTACACCCCCAAACCGGTCCTGTTGGACTTGTTAGTTATTGCAAGACCGCCCACTAAAGTCAAGCACTATATCGAATTTCTATCCTCCTTTTACGTCCTCGACCTTCTAGAAACCGAGACGAAGCGCGAGCTGCAACTGCCGTGGTGCAAAGGCGCTCGTGGCCCGCATGAAGTTAGTCGGAACCTGATAGTAGGCAGGATAGTAGTTGTTGCGGACATGTTGCGTGCCGTACTGGAACTGTGCGGCATTGCTCATGGAGCCATCGTCGGTGAGATGGAACCTGCGGTTCATCCGGTTGAAAAGATTGAACGATTCCGCGGTGAAGTCCACCTTAAGTCCCTTGCGCGAGTACAATTTGCGGGAAAGCCGCATATCGGTGGTCGCATAATTCGGGCCGAGCAGAGAATTACGCCTCATGCCCGGCAAGCGGTCGTTGTCAGAATTGCCATCTTGGTTGGCGTCCCCAATGACAGTTGCATTGAGCGGACGTCCGCTACCGGCTGTGAACACGCCGGAACTCTTCCAACCTTTAGAAATCTTCCCCATCCAGCCTTGACCGCCGTTCAAAGCCCTCGGCTCGTAGATCCAGGAGAAGACAAACCGCTGCCGCTGATCGGTCACGCTGTTCCCGCGCTCTGAAGCTGGGGAATACGAGTTCTGCACGGTGGCAGGACGGCCCGCCACCAACGCGTCCTGTCCGTCATCGATCGCGTGCGCGTAGGTGTAGGCCAGGCGGAAATACAGTCCGTGTGTCATCTGGCGCTTTATCGACGCCGCACCAGCGAGTTAATGCATGGTGGGAACGGACAGGTCAGCGAAGAACTGAATTGCCATGTGGAGAACGTCTCGACGTTTCCGTAGCCAAGCACGTTGAGCCCCGAGGCGTCGAAGATCGGATATTGGACTTCAGTCGGCTTGGGCAGGTTCAAATCCCGCGCGCGGATCAGATTTTGACCGTGCACGAATGAATAAGATACTTGCGCCACGATCCGGTGTGCCACCTCGCGCTCGAGGGTGAGGCTGGCCTGATGAACCTTCGGCGTTCGGAAATTGTGAGCAAAGGCCGAGATGTCGCTTTCCGCGAACTGCATCAGGCTCGCCAGTGGTGTGCACGACGGCGCCAGCGGAAGGCACTGCACCAAACTGTATGGGTACTGCGGGAAAATCTGCCGGTCATAATAGTTGGTCTGGTTGAGGAAAATGGAGTTCGCAGCGAAACCGTTGTTATTCTCCACCGCCGAGTTGTAGATCTGCGGAATGCGAGGATTGAACATTCCGTAAGCGACTCTGGCGACCAGGGGCCGTTGCTCGCCGAACGCATACGAAATTCCCGCCCGAGGCGCAAAGTTGTTCAAGTCAAGGGGGACCTTACCCGAATCCGGCCACAGCGGATTCGTCTTCAGATATTTACGCGAGAAGGTCTGCACATCGTAACGCACACCGAGGCTCAATCCCATATGACTTGTAACCCGCATCGTGTCCTGTACAAATGCTGCGTAGTCATTGCTGTCAGGATGGCTCATAGCAGGCCCGAACCGCTGCACGTAATAATGAGGCACCTCATGCGCATAAGCGCGCAGTGGCGTGAGTTCCAGACCTCCAATCATTGGCTGAAAGGTGAAAGGGTTTACTTTGATAGGGCTGAAGACGTATTCGCCGCCGAACATCGAAGGAAAGTAATTGTTGATGAAAGTCAGCAACGTGTCGCCACCGAATTTCCAGGAATGCCGGTCTCCTTCACGGCTGAGCGTCTCAGCGAAATGCAGCCGGTGCTCGCGCGTCTGTCGCGGCAGAATGGTGGATCGGCCCATGCCGTCGATAATCCCAGGAATGCGCGTGAGCGGCTGGTTTGAGTTGCTCCGCGACCATTGCAGGTCGCGCGAAAATTGCGCCCGAAAATGGCTGACCAACTTCACCGTTGGAGCGCTGGTGAGCGAAGCACTCAGCGTCTCTGTCGCCACATGCTCCGTCCCGTTGTCGGAGATGCCGTAGGTCGTGATCGGACTCGACGGATCGAGAAACACGTTGTTCGCGCCCGAGTATCGCGACGTGTTCAGGCGGACTGATAGCAGGTTATGCGATGAGAGCGTGACATCGACCTTCGCGAACGCGGCATTCCCCAGCAGCTTGGCAGGATACTCGCCTGCCTGCTTTGAAAGTTGTGCGGCCGTCGCGAACACCAGGGTTTGATCGCTGGCCTCGTAGTCGCCGGGAGTCGCTGGACCCGCGCCCGGCAGTGGCACCACTGTCTTTCCGCCATCGATGAATCGCACGATAGTGGGCTCGTGAAAGATGTGCTGGTCGAATCCTGCGAAAAAGAATGCGCGATTGCGCCGAATTGGGCCACCGAAAGTGAAGCCGAACTGGTGTTGCTGGCTGGCGGGCTTCACATCGAGTGCGGCACCCCGTGCGTCGAAGCTGCCATTTCGCAGATAGTAGAAGCCGGTTCCGTGAAACTTGTTCGATCCGGATTTCGTTACGACGTTGATCACCGCGCCGCCTGCCCGGCCTGTTTCCGCGGAGCCCGCGTTCGACGACACGCGAAACTCCTTAATGACTTCATTAGAAAACTGATAGGGTGCACGATATCGTCCGCGCGCCTGCGAGAAGAACCCATTATTGTTGTCGCCCCCATCGACCAGGTAGCTGGTCTGAAAGCCGCGAATGCCTCCGAACGCCAGATCTCCGTTGGAAGTGGAATTCTGTCCGCGAGGGTCCTGCGTAACCCCCGCCGTCAGCAACGCCAAGTCGGTGAAGCGCCGTCCATTGATTGGCAGCCCTAAAATCGCGCGCTCGTCAACGACGGAGGAAAGGCCACGCGGCTCAGTCTCCACCTGCTTCGGCTCGCCTGAAACCGTAACACTTTCATGCGCTCCGGCGACGGTCAGCTTGAACTCCAACTCGGTCACCGCGCCCAGAGTCACGCGCACTCCGGGGCTGACTTGCGGCGACATGCCGTCGGCGGTCGCTCTGGCCGAGTAGTCGCCCGGTGGCAGCAGTTCGAAGGCGAAGCGGCCTTCGCTGTCGGAAAGGTGTTCGTAGCGCAGTCCCGTGGCGTCGTTTAGCAGGACGATGGATGTGTTGACGATCCGGTGATTCGACGGGTCCACTACCACGCCGCGGATGGCGCCAGTGGACACGTCTTGCGCGAAGCAGCGCAGTGCAAAGCAGATGATGGCAATAAAGAAAGAAAGACGCCGCATGGATACACTCCGCACACGAAGTGACCCAGCCTCGACGGGAGACTCCTTTGATATAGCACGGCGGCGCGCGCGTGGATCGAGTTACGGCGGAATTTTTGCCGAACCTTCCCGCAACGGGAAATTTGGTAGGATCAGAATTCAGCACTTAGCACTTGGCAATTAGCATTTGGTCGTTGGGTTCCCCCGCGCAATCACGGCTGGCAGTTGATGTCCACCGGCTACGTGCCAAATGCTAAATGCCAATTGCTAAGTGCAGATTCTATGATCCGTCCCTACAAAGGAATCTCGCCGACAATTCCAACTTCGTGTTACATCGACGAGTCCGCACAGATCATCGGCGACGTCGTGCTCGGAGAGCACGCGAGCGTCTGGATGAACGCCGTCGTGCGCGGCGATGTGCATGAGATCCGCGTCGGGGCGTACTCGAATATTCAGGATTGCAGCGTGCTACACGGACTGAAAGAACAGTATGGCGTGTATGTTGGAGAGTACGTTACTGTGGGGCACAACGTGACGCTCCACGGATGCCGCGTTGAAGATCGGTGCCTGATTGGGATGGGGTCGATCATTCTGAATGGCGCGCTGATCGGCGCCGGGTCGATTATTGGCGCGGGCACGTTGATTCCTGAGAAGACGATTGTTGAGCCCGGATCGTTGTGGGTCGGTTCGCCAGGGAATTTCCGCCGTAAGCTGGGCGAGAAAGATCAGCAGGCCATCATGCGCTATGCGAATAACTATTTGGGATACAAGGATTCCTATTTAGCGGAGAACCGGCGCTGACCGAGGCCAGACAACTGCCCCACTTCTCGCAAAAAGCGCGAGAAATGGGGCACCCGCGAACGACCGACGACCGACGACCGAAATGATCAAAGCCATTCGAGGAACGCGCGACCTGCTCCCGCCGGACTCGGCGCTGTGGAACTTCGTCGAGAAAACGGTCCGCGAGGTGTTCGCCGCTTACAACTTCCACGAAATTCGCACGCCGATCTTTGAAGCCACGGAACTGTTCGCGCGCAGTGTGGGTGAAGAGACGGACATCGTTTCGAAAGAGATGTTCACGTGGGAGGATCGCGGGCGTGCGCAGAGCGAGAAGAATCAGTCCCTCACCCTGCGACCTGAGAACACTGCCGGCGTCGTTCGTGCCTACATCGAGCACAATCTCTGGGAGCGCGGACTGAGTAAGCTCTACTACATCGGACCGCAGTTCCGGCGCGAGCGTCCGCAGAAGGGACGTTATCGGCAGTTCTTTCAAATCGGCGCGGAAGTCATTGGGCCCGCAACTTCGGGCAGCGAGTCTCCGGTTCGCGATGCCGAAGTTCTCGAAATGCTTTCCACGCTCCTTAATCGGCTGGGAATCAAGGAATGGCGACTGGAATTGAATTCTGTCGGCTGCGCCGCCGATCGCGCGTGTTATAACGAAGCTCTGCGCCGGGCGCTCGATCCCGTGAAAGACAAGATGTGCGCCGACTGCCAGCGTCGCGCGGTAACCAACCCATTGCGTGTTTTCGACTGCAAAGTTCCAGAAGATCAGCCGATCATCGAGACGCTGCCGCGCATCGGGCAGTTTCTCGACGAGCCTTGCTGCCAGCACTTCGCGCAGGTAAAAGAAATTCTGCGAGCGGTCGGGGTCGAGTTTCAGGAAAACGACCGCCTGGTCCGTGGTCTCGATTACTACACGCGCACGGCATTCGAGTTTACCCACGGAGCTTTGGGTGCGCAGAATGCGATTCTTGGCGGCGGGCGTTACGACGGCTTGTCCGAATCGCTCGGCGGCCCTGCCGCTCCAGGCATCGGATTCGCCATCGGCGAAGATCGGTTAGTGATGTCGTTGGGGAAGTCGGCGGACGAAGTCTTTCGCAAGCCCGACGTGTACATTGCCCCACTCGGCGAAGGTATGAACAACCCGTCCGCTCGCCTTGCCCGGGAGCTGAGAGGCCACAACATCATCGTGGAACTCGGAGATGCTGTTTTCAAGTTGAAGAAGTCATTTGAGGCAGCGACGAAGGCGGGAGCGAAATACATTTTGATCGTCGGCGAGAACGAAGTAAAGGCAAGCGCATTCGCGCTGAAGAATCTCGCTACCGGTGAACAGAAATCTGTCCCGCGCGATCAGCTCGCGCATGCTATCCAGAGCTGATTGACGAGTGTGGGGCTAAGAAGGCGCAGGGTCAATGAGTGACAACGCCTGTTATCGACAACAAATTTGGGAAGGGGAATAGTCTGCAAGATGTTCTCAAAAAGCCGTTCTCAGCATATGAGCGATGCTGGCGGTCTCGGATGCGCAGATGTGGAGAGAGCACAAGGCACGGCGCGGCTCTATCACTGGAAGGTCGTCCTAGTTTTATCGGTTGTCGTGGCTGTTTTCCTTGCGGCGCGGGTCCTTGCTGAGAGCCAAGTCGAGCTGAAGGTCGATGCAAGAGACGAATCCGGGGCGGTAATTCCCGGTGCAAGAATCATTGTCACGAAAGTGCTTGAAAACCAGAGCGTCACTGGGGAGACCGACAGTGCCGGTACTGTTTCTTTCCATTTAACAGCCGGATTGTATGAACTTTCGGTGAGCATGAACGGATTCAAAACTGCGACGAAACAGGTGGATTTGAAAGACACAGGCGAGCAGACAGTTGCGATTGTGTTACGGGTTGGGGGCTGTCCCATCCCCGATCCGTGCCCGGTCGTTCTTGAAAAAGAAAGCCAACCACCGACCCGTGCCAATAAGGCTCCTGCTGTGCCCGACGAAACGACTGCTGTGAACGTCGCGGAGAAGGCGCTGACAAAGCTATACGGCAAAGACAAGGTTCTTTCAGAGAGGCCATTCAAGGCCAGCTTGGCTGACGGTATTTGGCATGTTGCTGGAACGCTCTATTGCAGGAACAAGCAAGGCAATTGGGTTACGGGTGCTTGCCTCGGCGGCGTGGCAACTGCCAACGTGCGGCAGCGTGATGGTCGAGTACTGAAGACGGCTCACACCAAATGACGAGGCGATTGGCGATAAATCGCGATTAACCTCATCGTCCTTCGGACGCCGAGCACGACATTACCGTCGTCAGATCTGGGCTTTGCTGCGCAGCCATCCAGAGCTGATTGACTTCTCTATCTTCCCGGCCTACCATTTGCGCTCCGGGGAATCCCCACAATTTGGGAGAAGAGTTATGAAACGTTCGTCCGCCGCAATTCTTTTTGTCCTCTTAACGCTAATTCTTGCGAGCTCCGCATACGCGCAGATGGGGTCGCCCACGCCCGCACCCGAACTGAAGAAGCTCGACTTCATGGCAGGAGACTGGACGACGGAAGGCACGTTTGTCCCCGGGCCTCCGGGAACGCCGCCGAGTAAGTTCACCGCCACCGGCCATGCCGAATGGATGGAAGGCAATTTCTTCCTGGTCGAAAACGGCGAGTCCACCATGGAGGGTATGGGCAAGTCCAAAGAACTTGTGGTGATGGGGTACGACCCCGACCAGAAGGTTTACACCTACCGCAACTTCAACAGCATGGGGCAGTCCGACTACTCGGCGGGAACCGTGAACGGCGACACCTGGACATGGACCGGCGACGAGCACTACGGCGGCATGACATTCAAAGGCCGCGTGACGATGAAAGTGCTCTCGCCGACGTCATACACCATCAAGTTCGAGTTGTCGCAGGATGGCACGAATTGGTTCCAGGCCATGGAGGCCAAAGCAACAAAGAAGTGAACAGACTGTGTGTGGGGCGGACCTGCTCTGAGCGAAGTCGAACGGGGCCCTCCCTCATTGTCAGTTCGACCGTAGCAGGATTGGTCGCGAAGCCGACAATCCTGCGGAGTGGAGAAACCTGCTGTTCTGCGCGGCGGAAGAAAAAGCAGGTTCCTCCACTTCGCAGCGTGATTCGCGTCGCGAATCGTGCTGCTCAGATCGGAATGACAGAGCCCTTTAATTGTCACCATATTCTGCATTCTGCAAAGCTCAGTAGGTCCCAGCGGCGAGTCGGTAGGCATATTCCTGATTGACAGGGCGCTAGCCTTCGCTTATTATTCGCCCATCGTAGAGAGAGATGGTTCAAATGAGGAGATCGTCGATGAAGCGTTCACTTATGACTGCTGTGTTGTTGGTGTTAGCTTTTGTCGCTGTCAATTTCGCGAACGCGCAGATGGGGCCGCCCACGCCGGCGCCCGAGGTGAAGAAACTGGAAATGTTTGCCGGCGACTGGACCGCCGAAGGAACCCAGACGCCAGCTCCCGGTGCGCCGTCCAGCAAATGGACCATGACGACGCACGCCGAGTGGATGGAGGGGAATTTCTTCCTGGTGGAGCACTCGGATATGGACCTTGGTCCCATGGGAAAGGGCAAGGATATAGCAGTCATGGGATATGACACTGACCGCGGTGTCTATACCTACAGAGCCTTCAGCAGTTTTGGCGAGGTGGAAGATGCCACGGGCAAATGGGAGGGCGACACCTTCACCTGGACCAGCACCGAGCATATGGGTGGCAAGACCATGAAGGGACGCTTCACCATGAAGATTCTTTCGCCGACGTCTTACGCGATGAAGTTCGAATTATCGCCCGACGGCAATAATTGGACGACAGGCATGGAAGGGAAGGCGACGAAGAAGTAAGTAGGAATGAAGGTCGGAGGCGGGAATCCCGCCCAGATTTTCGTGGCCAATATATCTATCGCGGTTCTCTGGAGCGGATCCTGAGGTCTAGAGCCTGAAGCCAAGAGCCTGAAGCCAAGAGCCCGAAGCCTGAACCCTTCCTACTTCTCCACTCCGCGCTGCGCAATTCCGATATTGTCCCGCGTGCTGTTCTTGACCATGTACATCATTTCGTCCGCCTGGCGGATGATGTCATGCGGACTCTTGGCGTCGTGTGGGTAAGTGGCCAGCCCCATCGACGCTCGTACGTTGAGGTTCAATGCCTCTTCTTTGCAGAAGCAACTGGCCCGCAGGCTGTCTCGCAGACGCCGTGCCACAACCAACGCTGAATCTTTTCCTGTCTGCGGCAGCAGAACGACAAATTCATCACCACCGTAGCGAAACGCAAAATCGATCAACCGCAACTGCGCTTTGATCAGGTATCCAATTTCCGCCAGCAGTTTGCTGCCGATCAGGTGGCCGTGGGTGTCATTGACCGACTTGAAGTGATCGAGATCGATGAACAGCACCGAGAACTCGTATCCGAAGCGCGCCGAGCGGTAAACCTCGGTTTCGAGCGTCTTATAAAGATGGCGCGCATTGAACAGGCCGGTACAATCGTCGGTGATCGTCAGTTCCTGAATCTTTTCGACCGATCGCGCATTCTCAATCGCGATCGCTGCGTAGTCGCATAACGCCTGTAGAAAGAATTCTTCCTCGTGCGTGAAGTGCTGCATGTTCACGTTCACGAGCTGAATCACGCCCAATACGCGCAGCTTTGACTTCAGCGGGACGCAAATGATCGACTGTGTCTCCAGCCGGGTCAGGTCATCGATGCGCTTGGTAAAGCGTTTATCGGCGCGCACATCGGGAACGACTAGTTTCTCGCCGTATTTGGCGACGTGTCCCGCAATGCCTTCGCCGACTTTCAGGCGCACGTCCTTCAGAGCCTCGGATGCGGTACCGACGACGATAGCGAAGTACAGCTCCATCTTCTGCTCGTCCACCATGAGCAGGGACCAGGTGTCAGGCCGGAAGTATTCCGCCATCTTTTCCATGATGGTTTGCAGGATGGAATCGAGGTCCAGGGACGAGGTCAGGGCCTTGGCAACATCATGGAATATGTGGAGTTCCTGCGTTTGGCGCGCAGTCTCCGTTCCTGTGGCATGCGACATCAACAACGTCCTTTGCTGGCCAGTAATTGAGTGATTATAGGCACCGCGCGGAACCACGAGCAATGAACCTTAGTAACGATTTGGGGGCGTTTGAGCCAAACTTCCGAGCGCCAAGTGCGCCACTTGGTAAGCCCGTAATTCCCCTGTCATTCGGAGCGGAGTTGAGCGATCTGGAGGATTAGCTCAACGAAGGTCGAAGAGCCTGCTTTTCCAGCTCAACGAGCTTCGAGGGGCTTTGGGCGTCCTGTAAGCCCCCGATTAGAGCGGTATGGAGGTCTCCGGTTCGTTCTGTCCAATGGGAAGTGTTCTGGGGCGAATGGACAGCGCAAGCTTTTGATATCGCTGGTAGCGTTAATTGACCACCACGGAGACCTGCCCAACTTTCGTAACCGTGCATTGACCATTTCTTCAATGCATACTCTCAACCAAGTTCAGAGTCCGCCGCACACGCGAGTTATGCCCCATTTCCAACGAGCAGAGGTCACGACGGTAAAGCCCACTGCGTTGCTCTTGTTATCGCTTTGGATCTTTTGGGGATTTGGGTACGAAACCGCAGCAAAGCGCCTCTTATCGCACGTGGAAGGAACTGTGATTTCACGGCGAGAAGTCGCATATCCTCTCGCCCGTGCACGATATTCGACCGAATACATAGTCCGAGGGCTGGACGCCCAAAATCGTGGCTACGTTGCGGGACCTACTGACGCCTCATTGCCTAGAACGATCCCAGTTGGAACAAGCGTCAAAAAGCTGCGTTGGCACTGGGCGTATGAGGAAAACGGTCAAGTAGTAGATAGTTTTGGGTGGATCTTTTACGGAGTGGTTCTGGCGATCGGCACGGCATTCCTGGTTTGGAGTTTGAAGCTCCGGTCCCAACAGAATCGGCTATCGTAGCCATCCAGTAGTTAGTTGTCGTTAAATGGAGTTATCGTTAAATCTCGATAACACTCATTGCCGTGGTCACGCTTCCGCCCCGTTCAGCTTGCCCCTTTCCCCATCCAGCACAGGTAACCTTCGTTCCGCTGCAAACCCAGCCGGTTACGCCGAAATTCATTGCGCCTGACCAGCTTCTTTGGTAGCTTGTATGAGACCGCAACGTATTCATTTCATGGCCCTTGTGTTCTAATGTGTCCTGTCTCATCCCCCCAGGAGTAAGGTTCCAGGGCCGCTGAAGGAGAAACTGCATTGGCATCGCGAAACCCATACCTTTTTACGTCGGAGTCTGTCACCGAAGGCCATCCCGACAAAATCGCCGACCAGATTTCTGACGCCGTCCTTGACGCCTGTCTGGCTGAGGACCCATCAAGCCGCGTAGCCTGCGAAACCCTGACCGCAACCGGCCTGGTCGTGATCGCCGGCGAAATTACCACCAAGGCTTATGTTGATTTTCAGGCTCTGGTGCGCGGCACCATCGCCTCCATCGGCTATGACAACGCCCTCTACGGATTCGACTCCAACACCTGCGCCGTAATTTCCAGCATTAACAAGCAGTCCGGGGATATCGCCATGGGCGTAGACACGGGCGGCGCCGGCGACCAGGGAATGATGTTCGGGTACGCTTGCAACGAGACGCCGGAGCTGATGCCGATGCCGATCGCGTTGGCGCATAAGCTTTGTATGCGGCTTTCGGACATGCGGAAGCATGGGAAGCTGCCTTACCTACGGCCGGATGGCAAGTCCCAGGTTACAGTTGAGTACGATGCCAACAAGAAGGCGGTTCGGGTCGATGCGGTGGTCATCTCTACACAGCATGCTGAGACCGTCACCAACGACGAGCTTCGCGCGGACATTCTGAAGCACGTCATTCAAGCCACCATTCCTGCTGAACTGCTCGACGCAGACACCAAATACCACATCAATCCCACAGGACGCTTTGTCATCGGCGGACCCATGGGAGACACCGGATTGACCGGGCGCAAGATTATCGTCGATACCTACGGCGGAATGGGGCGTCACGGCGGCGGCGCGTTCAGCGGCAAGGACCCGACCAAGGTCGATCGCTCGGCTGCGTACGTTGCCCGCT
>WNFZ01013340.1_pt1 | contig 11614 bp, 8 predicted proteins | sample 5400081 | NCBI WGS metagenome assembly WNFZ01 (sample SAMN13153365, study PRJNA577476) | soil metagenome | isolation source: 80 cm soil or saprolite under grassland replicate 1 | place: USA:California | collected 2016-06-15
TTCTTCCCGTCTCCCAGCCAAAGCTAAAATGGTCCCGCTGCGGCGAAAACTGATCTCCTACGGAGGATAAGGCCACGACCAGACGAAGAATGAGCGCAATTGTCACTATCCAACCTGGCGATTGGTAAACCCGGCCTATTATGTTGAGTTGACTATTTGTCGATTCTTTGGACGCCCGAAAATCCGCTTCGTACATGCGCGCTCGATCTGCTCTATATTCAATACAGTAAGAAGGCGACTGAACGTTGGCCCATTAATACCTGGCAGGATCTGAAAAGGCCGCGCGCCGTGAAGATTGGCGGCGAATCAAGCGACCAGATTCTCACTGTCAGAAATCTTGGGGGCGCCGAGACATTATGTCGCCGGAGTGAGAAAGCGGCCCCGATATTACCACAGCCGGGGGGCGGATTTTTTTGCGTTTTTGTAAAGGATGTTAAATTTGCGCCCTCAGGGGATGACCGCAATTTCGACCGTGTTCACTGTGCTATGATGCGCCACGTTCGAGGGCCATAGGACGGTCATAGGGCTATCTGGGGGCAGGTCAAAGGCGGAAACAATGAAACGCAAACCGACGCAAAGGCAATTATGGATGTTGACGCTGGCGCTCGCGCTGTTGGCGCTGCTGCCGCTGCTTGTCGTGCTGCAATACCACTGGCTGGGGCAGGTGAGCGAAGGCGAACGTGAGCGAAAGAAGAGCGTTTTGACCACGATGGCCAGACAGTTCTGTAATGATTTTGACAGCGAGTTGACCGCCCTCTATCTCTATTTTCAGCCGGCGCCCATTCCCTTCAACGTCGCCCCCGATCAGTCTCAGGACGATTTCGCCGCGAGATACCGACGTTGGCGCGAAACGGCGGCGCGCCCGAAGCTGATTAAGGAGGTTTATCAAACGCAAGCTGGAAAGAACAACGGGGGCCTTTCGCGCTACAACGCCGAAACCGGCGCTTTCGAGCCATGCGAATGGCCCGGCGGCATGTCTGATCTGCGAAAAAGATTGGAGGAGGAGCGCGCCAGAGATGAGTTGTTGCAGGAGCAGTTGCGCGAATCCATCAGGCTCAAAATGAATGTCCATGGCGAAGCCGCCGCCCAAAAAATGGTGTTTCAATTGGCGCTCAACTATGTTGACGAAGATTTGCCGGGGCTGGTCATTCCCATCGGCGGGCCCATCGGCGGGCCCATCGGCGGGCCCATCGGCGGGCCCATCGGCGCCAGTCTCGGAGAGGGAACTGAGCCGATTTCTGGCGCCCGGTCCTATCGCATCATCGCGCTCGACGCCGATTACATCGGCCGGGAACTGATTCCCGAATTGGCCGGACGACACTTCGGCGATAGCGCCGGAGAGTACACGATAGCCGTGACGAAGCGCGGCCATGCGGATCAGGTTGTTTATCGCTCGGACGCCGGCGTCCCGGAGACTGCTCTCGCCGGCGGTGACGTGACGGCCGGGTTCTTCAAAATTCTCCTCGATGAGACCAACAGATTCTACTTCGCCCAATTGCGACGCCCTGATGTGAACGCGCCGGCCCAATTGAAGTCGTCGTTGAACCGCCATCGAATCATTATCCTTGGCGCCGAAGCCCTCAAGTCCGACAAGGGTGAGGGCGATGCTGTCTTGCAAAGGTTGCCGCTCGGGATAGGCGCCGAAGGCGTTACGCGCACGCCTCTCAACCGCGCTAACGAAGGCGGGTGGCGGTTGGTCGTCAAACATCGCGCCGGTTCGCTCGAAGCCGCCGTGACGGCCACGCGCCGTCGCAACCTCGCAATCAGCTTCGGCATTCTGTTGCTGTTAGGAGTGAGCGTCGGCTTCATAGTGTTGTCCAGTCGCCGCGCCCAGCGGCTCGCGACGCAGCAGATGGAATTCGTCGCCGGAGTCTCGCACGAACTGCGCACGCCGCTGGCAGTGATCTGTTCGGCGGCGGAAAACCTGGCCGACGGCGTGATAGACGGCCGTGATCAGATCAAACGCTACGGCGGACTAATCCGCGACGAAGGGCGCAGGTTGACCGGAATGGTCGAGCAAGTCCTTGAATTCGCCGGCGCGCAATCGGGACGAAAAAATTACGAATTACGGCCGACCGAGTTGACCCGAGTCATTGAAGACGCGATCACGGCCTGCCGTCTGCAACTGGCCGAAGGCGACTTCGAGATCGAAAGAAAGATCGCGCCCAATTTGTCGACGGTCAAAGCCGACGCCGCCGCATTGAGCCGCGCGATTCAAAACCTGCTCAGCAATGCGATGAAATACGGCGGCGGCAGCCGATGGATCGGATTGAGCGCCGAACTGGTAAGGACATCAGCCGGCGAAGAGGTTCAGATCAGGGTCTCGGATCGCGGGCTGGGCATCGCGCCGTCCGAGCAAGAACGCATCTTCGAGCCGTTCTATCGTGGCAAAGAAGTAGCGGCGGCGCAGATTCGCGGCAACGGATTAGGGCTGAGCCTGGTCAAACACATCATCGTGGCGCACGGCGGTCGTGTTAGTGTCGAGAGCAAAGTCGGGCAGGGAAGCGTGTTCATTTTGCATTTGCCGATTTTGGCCGCCGCGGAGACCCCGGCTGAGACCACAGCCGAACACGTCATTCAAACGCGATTCGGGGCTGATGGATAAACTGATGTCCAAACGGTTGACCAAAATTTTCGTCTTGATTACTGCCTGGATTGGGTTGAGCCAGTCGGCAGCTCTTGCCTGCTCATGCTCGAGGCTATCTCCGAATGAGCTTTTACAGGAGGCTGACGTCGTATTTGCCGGTAAAGTCATTACTGAGAACAAAGTGGGGTGGTGGCCTAGTTGGATCAGATTCAAGTTGAACCCGCCTTTTGTTGAGCGCACCGAAGACTTTTACCGGAGCCGCACGACATTTGAAGTAGCGACGGTTTGGAAGGGAAAAATCTTCGCTAAAACCTCAGTCGTCAGCGGATCGCCTTGTGGATACTATTTCCGTCATGGCGAAGAGTACATAGTCTATGCCAGATGGTTTGAAGGAAATTTAGGCACTGGGTTGTGTTGGCGAAACAACGAGCTGAGAGACGCCGGTGAAGACTTGGCGGCGTTCGGCTCAGGCAAACCGCCAGCGCCAAATCCATCATCGGCGCCCAATTACATCCGCGCGCTGATAGTTGTTTTCTTACTATTATTTTTACTCGGCTGGGCCACGTGGCAAGCGCGCCGCAAGTATGGCGTTCAGAGATCATGAGCAAACGTATATTACTCGTCGAAGACGAACCTGGACTTGTGCTGACCCTGACCGACAGGCTCACAAGCGAAGGCTACAAGGTCGAATCGGCGCGTGATGGCGGCGCCGGGTATGAACGCGCGTCGAACGAGGCCTTCGACGCGATCATTCTGGACGTGATGCTGCCGCGCAAAAACGGATTCGACCTTTGCCGCGACCTGCGCCAGCGCGGCGTAAACACGCCGATCCTGATGTTGACTGCGCGCGGCCAGGTGGTGGACAAGGTCGTGGGGCTGAAGCTCGGCGCCGATGATTACCTGACCAAGCCGTTCGAGATGATCGAACTGCTCGCCCGCGTCGAAGCTCTGTTGCGGCGCGCTCCGGCCACGCCGTCGCCGCATTCCGGTTCCTACCAGTTCGACTCTGTCAGAATTGATTTCCGCCGCGCCGAAGTGGAACGCGACGGCGCCAAGATCGAACTCTCGGCCAAGGAGTTTCAATTGCTTCGATACTTCGTCGAACACCGCGAGGCGACGCTCTCGCGCGACGAGTTGTTGAATGAGGTCTGGGGATATGACGCGATGCCGACCACACGCACGGTTGACGTTCACGTGGCCTGGCTGAGGCAAAAGCTGGAGCCCAATCCTCGGCGTCCGCAGTTCATCCTGACGGTTCATGGGATGGGGTATAAATTCGTCGGGTAGTGGGACAGACTTTAGTCTGTCCGCAGTATGAATTGGGGACGGACAGACTAAAGTCTGTCCCACTACACGATCTTCGACTACTATCAAGCCGCGAGAATCAACCCGCTCTCAAGCGAAGGCGGCCCATGAGTGGCGTCGCCTATCGGATCGAGCAAAGTGGCGAAGCCCGTTAAGTCTTCAGCCGTCTTTATAGTCCCATCTCGACAAGCCTCCTGAACACGGTTGATCGTCTCGGTCGCGCTCTCTTCGTCGGGGTGGGCGCTCAGGAAGACGATGTGCCCTTTGTCGAAACTGACACAGGCCCGGTAAAGACCCGTGCCATATTGTTTGATTACGCAAGCCAGAATTGGATTACGCATAGATTTTCTCCTTTTTCCTTGACTGAATTGATCGAAGCTTCAAACCCGTTCGGGTTTGAAACAGTGAACCTCTGTTCCGTCTGTGACGCGGAACTTTGTTTGTTGATTGTCATTACGGAATTTGACCGTGAGAATCCGGCTCATCCATAAACGCCGGACGCCGGGAAGACGTTTCAAAAAAAATTCGTCAAGGGGTGTGGGGGAGCGGGGGAGCGGGAGAGCGGGGGAGCGGGGGAGCGGGGGAGCGGGGGAGCGGGGGAGCGAGAGATGAGGAAAGATATTTTTCCCCCGCTCCCTCACTCCCTCACTCCCTCGCTCCCTCACTCCCCACTCCCGACTCCCATTCTGCGAGCTTTTGATTTAGCATGCGCGGCGTTGCCGATGACGTTGGCGTTCGCGGTCACGAACGCGTTCTATATTGCGCAAACTTTGAGTCCATCTCTTGAAAGGAGATTAGTCCATGAAAATTTATTCGACACAGGAGCTCAGAAATCTGGGCATTGTAGGTCACGGCGACGCAGGGAAGACCTCCCTCGTCGCCGCGATGCTATTTGCGACCGGCGCGACCTCGCGCCTCGGTCGTGTGGACGAAGGGACGGCCCCGACTGATTACGACGAAGAAGAGATCGCCCGTAAAATCAGCCTCAACATCACGCCAGCATACGTTGAACACAAAGGATCGAAAATAAACCTGATCGACACGCCCGGCTACGCGGCGTTCATCGCCCATGCAAGGCCGGCGCTGCGCATCTGCGAGACCGCGCTGTTCGTCGTCGACGCGGTCAGCGGCGTGGGCATCCAAGAACTTCCGCGGCGTGGTGGACGTCGTCCGGATGAAGGCCTATGAATTCGACGCCGGCGGAAAGCCAAAAGAGATCCCGTTGCCCGAAGAGGGGCGCGGCTACGTTGACGAAACGCACGAGAAGTTGGTCGAAGCGGTCGCCGAATCCGACGAGGCTTTGATGGAAAAGTTCTTCGAGGCCGGGACGCTCACCGACGAAGAGTTCATCGGCGGAATGAGGAAGGCGATCCTCAGCCGCTCGCTCACGCCCGTCTTCGCCGCGTCGTCCGCCAACCTGATCGGCGTCATGACCCTGCTCGACGCGATCGTTGATTACGCCCCGAACCCCGCCGATCTCGGGCCGATCAAAGCGAAAGCCGGCCCCGACGCGGGCGCCGAAGAGGTCGAGCGCGCCGTCTCGGACAGCCAGCCGCCCGCGGCCTACGTCTTTCGCACCGTGGTCGAAAGCTTCGGCAAGATGACCGTGATGAAAGTCTGGTCGGGGCATCTCAAATCCGACGCGACGCTCTACAACATCGGCAAGGGCGCGCAGGAGCGCTTAGGCCCGCTTCACTTGATGCAGGGCAAGAACGTCGAGAAGATCGCCGAGGCTCACACCGGCGACATCGTCGCCGTCACGAAACTGAAAGAGACGGAGACCGGCGACACTCTCTGCGACAAGGCCAACGCGATCTATTACGAGCCTGTGAAATTCCCCGAAGCCGCGATCAACTTCGCCATCCAGCCGAAATCGCGCGCCGACGAAGACAAGCTCTCGGGCGCGATCCACAAACTGCTCGACGAAGACCCGCTGCTGCGCTACACCCGCAACGACGAGACCAAGGAGTTCGAACTCGGCGGCTCCAGCCAGCAGCACGTCGAGGCGTCGGTGGCCAAGCTCAAAAACCGCTATCACGTCGAGGTGGAGCTGCATCAGCCCAAAGTGCCTTACCGCGAGACCATCAAGGCGCGCGTCGAGGTGCAAGGTCGTCACAAGAAGCAGACCGGCGGTCGCGGCCAGTTCGGCGATTGCAAATGCATCTTCGAGCCTTTGCCGCGCGGCGAGGGCTTCGAGTTCAAGGACAAAATCTTCGGCGGCGCGATCCCTCAGCAATGGCGGCCCGCCGTCGAGAAGGGAATCAAGGATTCAGCCGCTCGCGGGGCGCTGGCCGGTTACCCGGTAGTGGATTTCAGGGTCGAGTTGATCGACGGCTCCTACCACACGGTCGATTCCGACGATTTCTCGTTCCAGGCGGCGGGGCGCAAAGCCTTCAAGAACATGATCGAGAAGGCCCACCCTGTGCTGCTCGAACCGATCATGAGCGTCGAGGTCGTCGCCCCGCAGGAATGCTCCGGCGACATCATGGGCGAAATCAATTCGCGCCGCGGGCGCATTCAAGGCATGGATTCGAAGGGGACGAACCAGATCGTCAAGGCCATCGTGCCGATGGCCGAGATGCTGACCTTCCCCCAATCGCTCAACTCGATCACCTCGGCGCGAGGGTCGTACTCGATGGAGTTCTCCCACTACGACGAGGTGCCGGCCCACTTGTCGCAAAAGATCGTGCAGCAGGCTGTGGCTGAAGGACGAGTGAGGAAAGAAGAAGAAGAGTAAAGGTAAAGGTTTCAACCCGACGACGCTTGATGGGCGCGATTGTTTGCTACAGTCGCGCCTATATTATTGAATGGAGGCTGGCAGTATGAGTAAAACCGCCACTTTGATTCTATCGCTCTTGCTGTTGCCGAATCTGTTTATAGCAACGCCAAAAGATGAGTAGAATCGCATTGCCGTAACCGCAAGCAGTCTGATGAGGGGAACTATAGCGGTTTGCAAATGCGTTTACGGGACGGCTGGCGGTACGGTACGGGGAGCGTCAGCGACCTGAGCATCGATCAAAAGGCCTTTTGATCGATGCTCAGGTCGCTGACGCTCCCCGTACCGTACCGGAGATCACGACACTTTCCCGTACATGCAATCGCAATCCGCTCTAGATTTTTTAAGTGGAAGAGGCGCGCATGTCTGCCGGCAAGATGCATGTCGACGAAATAGACACTAACGTATCGCTCGTGGCCCGATTGCTCGCCACACAGTTTCCGCAGTGGGCGGATCTTCCACTCGATCCGGTCCCTTCCGCGGGCACGGACAACGCGCTCTACCGGCTCGGTGATGATATGCTCGTGCGGCTTCCGCGTATCCATTGGGCTATCGAACAAGTGGACAAGGAGCATCGGTGGCTGCCCAGGCTTGCCCCGTTCCTGCCGCTTGCCATCCCCGAGCCGCTTGCGAAGGGGCGCCCTGGCGAGGGCTACCCCTGGCATTGGTCAGTCTACAGATGGTTTGAAGGCGAGAACGCTACCATCGAGCGCATCGCCGATCCACGCCGAGCGGCGACAGATCTAGCGCGATTCATCGCCGCCCTACAGCGGATCGATGCCACAGGCGGGCCGCCGCCCGGGTCGCACAACTCCTATCGCGGCGAGCCGCTGGCGATGCGGGACACGCGTACCCGCGACGCAATCGCAACTCTTCGAGGCGCGCTCGACGCCGACGCGGCGCCAGCAGTGTGGGACGCGGCCATCGAGGCGCCGGCATGGCGCGGATCGCCCGTCTGGCTACATGGTGACCTGCAATCTGGGAACCTGCTGGTTGTGCAGGGGCGGCTCAGCGCTGTCATCGATTTCGGGTGTCTGGGGGTGGGCGATCCGGCGTGCGATGTGATGGCTGCGTGGATATTCCTTTCCGCAGAAACCAGGGACGTATTCAGGGCGGCGCTACAGGTCGATGAAGCGACCTGGGCGCGAGGTCGCGGCTGGGCGTTATCAGTCGGGTTGATTGCCCTCCCTTATTATCAAGACACCAACCCCGTACTTGCCGGGATAGCCCGACGCGCAATACGCGAGGCCCTCGCTGACCATAGCGCAAGCGGCTGATCGGATTCGTCGCGATCAGTGGCGCGAAGTGTTGATTTCAGAAGCCTCCTGATTGCTTGACACTCTTTCGTCCGCTCTGTTATAAAGCTTCAGAATTTTGACAACTCGCGTGGCGATTTAAGGTGACTTGCTCCACGTAAAAAGACTGCTAAAGAGCCGCTCGGTTTTAGAGAGATTTTCCAAAGACCCTGCGCACTCTTCAGGCGCGGGGTTTTTGATTTTCCGCGCCTTTGAGATCCCGCCTTACATTTCGCCGCGTGAAATGAATAGGACCCATAGGACCTATAGGACTTTATAGGACTATAAGATTCACGAGTCCTATAAGTCCTATAGGTCCTATGAGTCCTATTTATGACGCTTCCAGGAACTTTTGGAGGAACTGCGATGGCAACAGCGGATAATTTGGCGCCTGACCTTTATCAATTCCTTGAGACCATAGCCTTGCACGGCGGCACGGCGCCGGACCCCACGACCGGCGCGATGCTCACGCCGATCTATCAGACCACGACTTACAGGCAGCCGGCGGTCGGCGAGCACAAGGGCTACACCTACAGCCGTTCGGGCAATCCGACCGTGACCGCGCTCGAATGCCGCCTGGCGGCGGTCGAAGGCGCGGAGTTCGCCACGGCTTACGTAACGGGCCTGGCGGCGACGACGGTCTTGTGCCTGGCGCTGCTCAAGGCCGGCGATAGAGTCGTCTTGTCGCAGGCGGTTTATGGCGGCACCGTGAGATTGTTGAAACAGGTGCTCGCCCAGTTCGGCGTCGAGTCCGATTTCATCGACACGTCTGACTCCGAGGCGCTGATCCGCGCGTTGAGAGAGCCGGCGAAGTTTCTCTTCATCGAAACCCCAGCCAACCCGACTTTGAAGTTGACCGACATCGAATTGGCCGCGCGTTTGTCGAAGGACGCGGGCGCGCTGCTGGTTGTAGATAACACGCTGCTGACGCCCGCGCTGCAGCGCCCACTCGATCTGGGCGCGGACGTCGTGTTGCATTCGACGACGAAATTCATCGAAGGCCACAACGCTACGGTCGGCGGGGCTTTGATCACGCGCAGCGCCGAGCTGCATGAGAAGCTGGCCTTCGTTCGCAACGCCATCGGCGCCATCCAGGCGGCCTTCCCCGCATGGCTGACGCTGCAGGGCGTCAAGACGCTGCCGCTGCGAATGGCGCAGCATTCGGCCAATGCGCTCCGCGTCGCCAGATTTCTGGAAGGGCGCCCGGAAGTCGAATGGATCGCCTATCCCGGCCTCGAGTCGTTCCCGCAGTTTGAATTGGCGAAGCGACAGCAACAGGCGGGCGGCGCGTTGATCGCGTTCGAGGTCAAGGGCGGCGTCGAGGCCGGCGTACGGTTGATGAACTCGGTTAAGCTCTGTTCGCTGGCCGAGAACCTGGGCGCGGCTGAAACGCTGATCACGCACCCGGTCTCGATGACGCACGGCGACGTGCCGCCCGAACAGCGCGCCGCCGCCGGTATCACTGACGGACTGGTGCGCCTCTCGGTCGGTCTGGAAAACCCCGACGACCTGATCGCCGATCTCGAACGGGCGCTGAGGCAATGAAAGTGGATAGTGGGTAGTGGGTAGTGCGCAGTGGCGGTGAAGGGACCAAAACTGCCCACTGCCCACTAACCACTACCCACTGTTTTCGGAGAGGAAATCTCAACAATGAAGACAGCGACGCAATGTGTGCATTTCAATTCGAATGACGATCCGCACTGTTCAATTTCTCCGCCGATCTATCAGACGGCCACCTTTCGCCAGCCATCGGCGGACGAGTTCGGCGAGTACGATTATTCGCGCAGCGGCAATCCGACGCGCTCTCTGGTCGAGCGGCAGATCGCGGGGCTCGAAGGCGCCGAAACGTGCTGCGCCTTCGCGAGCGGAATGGCAGCCATCAGCGCGCTGACGCGGCTCCTCGGCGCGGGCGACGAGGTCATCGCGGGCGACGACCTTTACGGCGGCACGGTGCGGCTGCTCGACCAGGTTCTGCCGCGGCATGGAATCGGCGTGCGCTACGTTGACGCGACCGACGTCGAGGCCGTGCGCGAAGCTCTGAACCCGCGCGTCAGGTTGATCCTGATCGAGACCCCGTCGAATCCGACGATGCGCATCGCCGACATTCGCGCGCTGGCCGGCGTCGCACGCGAGGCCGGGGCGCTGCTCGCAGTTGACAATTCGATGCTCTCGCCGTGCTTTCAAAAACCGCTCGGACTCGGCGCGGACGTCGTCATTCATTCGGCCACGAAATTCCTCTGCGGCCACAGCGACGTGACCGCCGGCGCGCTGGTCACGAACGACTACGACCTGCATCGCCGTATAGCTTTCGATCAGAACGCGGAGGGCGCGGGATTGAGTCCGTTCGACTCCTGGCTGTTGTTGCGCGGGATGAAGACGCTCGCCTTGCGCGTTGAGCGCCAGAACGAATCGGCACGGAAGATCGCCGAATACCTGTCGAGTCGCCCGGAGGTCATCCGGGTCTATTATCCAGGCCTCGCCGACCATCCGGGCCACCGCATCCACCGCAGTCAATCCACCGGCGATGGCGCGGTCATCAGTTTCGCGACCGGCGACGTGGCGGTTTCGCGGCAAGTGGTTGAAGCCACACAACTTTTCGACATCGCGGTAAGCTTCGGCTCGATCGGCTCGACCATCAGCCTGCCTTGCCGGATGTCGCATGCCAGCATACCGCATGCGTTGCGGGACAGACTCGCGCCGCCGCCCGATCTCGTGCGCCTCTCGGTCGGCATCGAAGATGTCAATGATTTGATCGAAGATCTGTCGCGCGCTTTTGCAATGGCTGAGGCCGGTAAGAACGCGCAATCCGCGGTATGTGTGGCCTAAAAGAGAAGAAGACAAGGAGAGGGGGGAGACAAGGGGACAAGGGGACAAGGGGACAAGGGGACAAAAAAAGATCTGATTCTCCTTGTCTCCCCCTCCCCCTGTCTCCTTGTCTTCTTTTGGGGCGGCGAGGTAAATCTGCGCCTTTATCCGAACCAGCCTGGCCTCCCACGAAAGCCAATCCCCTCCCTTACCATCTCCTCCGGAACCCTTGAAACCGACCTATACCATTAAAAACGCAAACTTCCCCGCCTTTTTCAATAACCTGATTTTCCTAAGGGGAATGGGGTTAGGGAGAAGGTGATGGGGAAGGGACACGATTCCCCCATCCCAACTCCCTATACCCCATTCCCGACCCTCTTTCTCCGTACTATCGCGGCGATTCGGAAAGCTGGCGCCGGCTGATACGGCTCATGACTGCCTGTCACGGTGAAATTTCCCCAGAATGAAACTCCACCCAGCCTTGAAGTCCCCTGCGACCGGGCCGGTAATAACCGGTCACAAGAGTGAGGTCTCCACCCCCACAAGTTTCGACCCCGCTAAGGCCCTTAATGACAGTTGTCACGCCACAGCTTTCCAAATCGCAGGGCTGATGTTACGCAACGCCCTTGAGCGGTTCTTGAGCGTTTATTAGGCCCTCGCTCAAAGAAAATTAGAGCGCTGCTCAATAATATGGGGCGCCCGCTCAAGAATTTCTCAAGGCGCCTCGCTTATCCTCAGCTTCGAGGTTTGAAATCATTATCATGAAGCTAATTGCCAGCAAGATTACAATTCCCAACGAGACGCCGAGCGTTTGCCGGCAGGGATTGCTCGACACATTGCGGGAGA
>WNFZ01014109.1_pt1 | contig 11611 bp, 15 predicted proteins | sample 5400081 | NCBI WGS metagenome assembly WNFZ01 (sample SAMN13153365, study PRJNA577476) | soil metagenome | isolation source: 80 cm soil or saprolite under grassland replicate 1 | place: USA:California | collected 2016-06-15
TAGTGTAAAGACACTCCCGAAGGAGGTGCCACATGACTCTCGATAGAGACCAAATTGATCGCCATAAAAGAGTTGTTGTCCATCAAACTGGCGACCATGTGCATGAAGAACATGTTGTTCAAAATGTCAACCTCGAATACAGAGAGGCACTTTACAAAGTTTCTCAATTCATCTGGTTGCTGTTTGGTGCCCTGGAAGCATTGATCGGAATTAGAGTCATTCTGATGTTGATTGGCGCAAACACCGGAAGTTTTTTTACAACACTGGTGTACCAGTTGAGTGATTTATTCCTCTGGCCGTTTCGAAATATCGTTGCCAACCCGGCTTTCCAGAATCATGTTTTGGAAATCACTTCCATTATTGCGATGATTGTCTATCCTTTGATCGGTTGGGCCATCGTTCGCCTGGTCTGGGTACTCTTTTATCGAGCACCCAGCAATGAAGTGACTACCTATGATAGGGAAACGCATTAAATAGATTTGCGAAAATCACCTGGTCTGTTTCGGATCATTTCCGAACCAACTGAGGAGATTACACGACGGCTTCTTACAACGTTTGGGATAGAGATGCCAATAACCTATGGAAGGGAGGCACTCCTAGAGAGGAGGTTGATTCACTCACAGGTTACGTTGCATGCCGTCAAACTGAGAAAAGCAGGATAAATAACTCTAAGAAAAAAGGAGAAATAAAATGAATCGGAATGTCTTGGAAGGCAAATGGATGCAGCTACGAGGTGCAGTCCGTGAGAAATGGGGCGACCTTACAGATGATGACTTGGATCAAATCGCCGGCAAACGCGAGAAACTAGCCGGTGTGCTCCAAGAAAGATACGGCTACACACAGATAGAAGCTGAGAGAGAGATCGATGACTTTCTAACGAATTGGGCAGATAACGATTAACTGTTTGAAAAGCCTGTTAAACATTTGCCAGAGGGGAAATTTCCCCTCTGGTGTGTTAAAAATTTAGAAAAGGAGAAAGCTCATGAGTACCATTCTACTTATCATCTTGGTTCTGCTAGTACTGGGTGCGCTGCCCGTCTGGCCCTATAGTCGAAGTTGGGGCTATGGTGGCAGTGGGATTGTTGGGTTCCTCTTACTCCTGCTGATCCTCGGCTTACTGTTCAAATGGTTCTAGGAATGCCGAAACAATGGATAATCGTGCTGGTACTAACAGGCATTTTACTTTCCGCCTGTGGTACCAGCCGGACAGAGGCACCGGCTACTCAAGTGAACCCTGATCTGGAAAATGTTTTGCCCCCGGATGTTGCGCTGAATGTCCAGAATCAGATCAGTCAAAATCTTGGAGTAGCCATAGAGAAGATGCAAATTACAAAGGTGGAAAAGATGGATTGGCCGAATGGTTGTCTTGGGCTCCCTCAGGGAGACGAAGTATGTACGGAGGCAATTACTCCCGGTTGGTCGCTGACATTTAATATCGATGGGAAGGAATATAAATATCGTGTCGACAAAACTGGGACAGTTATTCGTCAAGAACCATGAGAGCTTCACCATCTGAAGAAGTAACAACGTGGACCACGAGTCAGGTTGTTTTTGCAACTATCTTTGTGGTCTGCGTCTTTTTAACGTTCTGGTTGTTATACAGCCTGCGCATTGTGCTGTTCCTCCTTTTTGTTGCGATCGTGCTGGGGACAGCGATACGACCGGCAGTGGAATGGCTCCACCGACGTGGAATTTCCCGGGCAGTGGGGATTATTATTATTTATGTTCTGATTGCCGCTCTTGTGAGCGGCATCCTGGCGTTGGTCCTGCCTCTGATCGCTGAACAAACAACCCAGATTACTCAAAATTTGCCTCAGTACTATACAAATTTTCGAGAGGCATTGATCAATTCAAGCAATCGTTTATTGCAAAATATTGGCTTGCGGGTTCCCTCTCAGTTTTCACTATTGACGAATAGAAATACGGCGAACACGGAGGAGATGTTTACGCAGGTCAGTCAGACTCTTCTGTATACGAACTTTGTGTTGAAAGGAATCCTGAGTACTTTAGCGATCTTTCTGCTTGCCTATTACTGGACTCAGGAAGGTACGCCAGCCATTCGAGGCTTGCTTCGCCTTTTTCCTCCACAGCGCAAAAAGAATGCCAGGGAATTTTTGCGCTTGGCGGAAACAAAACTGGGTGGATATATTCGGGGACAGGGACTCCTTTGTATCAGCATTGGGCTGGCCGCATTTATTGCTTATTTGTTGATCGGTCTCCCTTATACACTTGTATTGGCTATTTTTGCGGGTGTGATGGAAATGGTTCCAATTTTTGGACCGGCATTGGGTGCAATTCCCGCACTTTCGGTTGCCATATCCATAGATCCTGGGAAAGCTATCTGGGTTGTGGTTGCGACCGTTCTGATCCAGATGCTGGAGAATGTGTTTCTAGTCCCACGGATTATGAAAAGCTCCACGGGGGTTAATCCAATCATTGTTCTATTGTCACTGATCGCGTTTAGTTCTGTGTTTGGTTTTGCAGGTGCGCTTCTCGCTTTGCCATTGGCGGCACTTATTCAGTTGCTTGTTAGTCGGGTTGTTTTACTGGCAGCCGAATCAGCCAGCCAGGCCGAAAACAGAAAGATCCAGCTTCAGGCAATGCTTGATGAAAGCCAGAAATTGATGGAAACGATTTATGAAACTTCCAATAAGAATCCAGCCTTTCGAGACCTGCCTGAAGCAGATCGCCTGGAACTTTACTCCCTTGCAGAAGAGCTTAACCAAACGTTGAGTCAAATACAGAAGGAAGGTGAAACCGTATGATACGAATCGTCAGATATACCGTCATTGTTGTCACCACCCTGACGATTTTGCTCTTGCTGTGGCAATTCGGAATTTCGATTATCCTATTTCTTTTGTCCCTGGCAGTCGCCGCGGCGTTACGACCTGTGATCAACAGCCTTACGGGAAGACATGTTCCAAAACGGCTCGCCTTGGGGATCGTTTATTTTTTGCTGGTTGCCGCCATTGCAGGCTCGTTCTTGCTGATCAGCCAGCCTTTTTTGAATGATTTGCAAACAGCAACAGATGATTTTGTGGCGAATTATGAGCGCGCGAAAGTAGACTGGCCTTTGCATGGTACTCTGTTTCAAAAGACATTGGCACAACAACTCCCTCCTTCTGCTGAATTATATGGAACTCTGACAAGTCAGGGAGGGATCCCTGTTTTGGAGGGAGTTTTTGGGATTGCCCAAAACTTTTTCTCGCTCCTCGGCCGGATTGCCATCGTGATCGTCCTAAGCCTGTACTGGACCGCCGACCAGCTTCGATTCGAACGCTTCGGCCTGTCGTTGATCCCGGAAGAATATCATTCGAGAGCATTGCATGTCTGGCGGTCTGTCGAAACGGGTGTTGGGGCTTATCTTCGAAGTGAGATCGTTCAGAGTTTTCTAGCTGGAATATTACTCTGGCTGGTTTATTCAATGATGGGAATAAGGTATCCGGCACTTTTGGCAGGGTGGGGAGCCATTGCCAGACTCATCCCCTGGTTCGGGGCGGTGATCGCAGTTCTCCCGGCGTTGGTAATTGGAATAGGAGTTTCATCCACAGTGGGTCTGCTGGCAACCATCTATACGATCGCGGTTTTACTTATTTTAAAACTGGTCATTGAGCCGCGCTTCTTTCTTCGTTCCAAATACAGCTCCTTGCTGATCGTTCTGTTCGTCATTGCTCTGGCAGAGGCGTTTGGTTTTATCGGTGTCGTGCTGGCTCCGCCGCTGGCAGTAGCCGTTCAAATCCTGTTCCAGCATTTATATCAATTTCCCTCTCCCACGTTTTCATCAGAAATGACGGAGCAAGTGACGGATATAAAAGAACGCCTTTTGCAGTTGAAAAGGCGTCTTCAAAATTCCCGCAATCGAGAAAGTATGCGTTTGGCCGACCGGCTCCATCGGCTGGTGGATCGGGCTTCCGATCAGCTTCAGGAGTATTAGGCGGCTTCCATCCTTCTTTTTAAGAGAAACCAGTCGACCAGGAAAAGCCCAATTCCAATGAGGGCAAGTCCTTCAAATATCAATGGCGGAATTGAAGTTCCGCGTAACATGATATCCTGAAACATTCGAATGCCGTAAGTAGCTGGAAGAGACCAGGCAAGGATTTTAATGGGCTGCCACATCAGGCGTAGGTCCAAAAAGAATCCGCTGAAAAAGATGCTCGCCAGGAGCAGCAACATCGAATATTGAACCGCCTGTGTATCCGTTTCTGAGATCAACGAGATGAGAAATCCCACACCCAAAGAGGTGAAAAGCAGGATGACGACTGCGATGGCATAATTCGTCCATAAGCCAAACATGGGGACTTTCAACAGCCAAACGGCAAGGACCGTAATGACTCCGGCAAGCAAAATTTCAAACAACAGATAACTGAGGAATTTTCCGATCAACGTTTCAAATGCCGTGATAGGCGCCACCCGAAACAACTCGATGATTCCAGAACGACGCTCACGCACGATAGAGAGGGATGCAAACGTGATCGATAAATGCTGCAGGAGCAGAACAATGACAGCCGGAGCAAAGAAATCGGTGGGGGTGAATTGAATATTTGAAAGCGGAGTGGTATCTACGGTGAAAGGACTGACCAAAACATCGGAGCCCATAGAGCGGAATGTCGTCAGTTGCTCCCGAACAGTTGTGAGATCTTTTTCGAGATCGTTCACTTGGGTAGCTGTATTTGTATCCCCGGGTGGAATGGCCTGTTTAAGCGCTTGTGTCTTTGTGATCGCATTTTCCAGATCGCCTTGCACTGAGCCAGCATCCTGCTGTCCTGTTTCGGTTACCGATTGCAGGATGCGGCGATTGACCTCATCGGTATATATTCTGGCTATAGAGTTAATATATGCAATCTGGAAAGGGTCCACTTCATTGTGATAAATAATAAACTTTGCCTGCTGGTTGTTTCGAACCGTTTCGAGTGCATTCTTAGGGATCAAAATAACAAGGTCAGTCTGGTTAAGCGCAAGTTTTGCGAGCGCCAATTCCTTATTGTTTTCTACATCCTGGCTGGCAATCGCAGGAATAGAGTCGGTAAATAATTTCATGTTTCCTTGAACGGAATTGGGATCTTCGACTACGAATGTTGTTCTCAATGTACGGTTTTGGTCAGGGTATCCCAATCCGAATAGGAACATGATCAGAAATGGTCCGAATACCAATGTCAGGATGAGCTTCGGTTGACGCAGAATTTCTGTCAATTCCTTGCTCATGAAGGAAGAAATTCTGATGAGAAATTTGAAGAATCTATTGAACATTGGCCGCCTCCTTTTCGATCAATCTTACGAATACATCGTCAAAAGGAGGAGAGATTTGCTCGAGCTTTTCTACATTTATTCTCTCTGCTTTGGCGGCTTCCATCAAGGCTGGCATGGCTGTGTTCGCTTCGTCTACGATGATTTCGATTTCCTGGTCATTGATCACTTTAACTTTGCCCTTCACAAAAGGCAGGCTTTCCAGCTTTTTTCGGTTTTCATATCTGATCCATTCCGTTGTCTTGATTCCGATGATGTCTCCTCCATAAGCTTTGTGCCTCAATCCTTCGGGCGACTCAACCATTAAAAGTTTCCCTTCATACATCACACCAACCAGATCACAATAAGCAGCTTCACCAACATATTGAGTAGTGATAAACAAGGAATGGCCCTGCTCCTGAAGCTTCTTGAAATAGTCCCAAAATTTTCGCCGCAAAAGCGGATCAATCCCGGCAGTAGGTTCATCGAGGAAAAGCAATTCAGGATTATGTACCAATGTAGCAGCCAAACTGAGTCGCCTTTTCATGCCTCCAGAAAGCGCGCTTGCTAATTTTCCTTTATCTTCCCGCAATTCCACAAATTCGAGCAGTTTGTTCAAACGACCATGTCTCCTGAAGAGACTTACTCCATAAAAGGAGGCGGCAAAATTCAAGTTTTCCCAAACAGTTAACTCTGGATACAGAACAAAGTTCTGGATTAAATAGCCAATTTTTTCCTGATCTGATTTTGAAAAATGGATGGGCTCTTTGTCCAGGACACTTACCTGACCAGAGGTGGGTTTAAGGATTCCGGTCAATAATCGGACGGTCGTCGTTTTTCCACATCCGCTTGGACCGATAAAACCAAAAATGGTACCGCGCGGCACCTTCATCGTGAGAGAATTTACAGCAATTTCTTCTCCAAACGTTTTGGTGAGTTCCTGTGCATTAACAACATCCCCTGATAAATTTTTGTTTTTTGTAAGATTCATTTTGTCCTGTCTTAAACTGTTTAGAAATCGTTCAACTGAAGATCGTTGTTCCTGTAGAACTCTGAGTCAGTTTGTTTACCTTACCCAATCAAATGTTTTTAATACCCGCACTGTAACTATATCATTCCCTTCCTTGCTATCAATTGGGGATGTTGCTATGCAGGCCATAGGGTTTTCCCTATTGAATATTAAATATAAAAATAATGGGTTGCCTGATTTTTCAAGCGCCACCCTAACCAATGCGCTCTACGGTAAAACGGTGATTGATTATCTTGTATTTGCTAACGAGGGACTATTTTCATTTGGACTGATCCAGGCATTCAAATCCCATTTTTCAGAGGGATTCCCTACCTCTGTTGCTTTGTTTTCTTCCATAACACGCCTGGCTCTTGCTTCACTTTGAGAGTCACCGATGCTGACTGTAACCAACACACCTTCTTGTTTTATTCCGATCCCGGTTCCAAGCTGGGCAGCGTAATTCTTCCCGTGCCAACCAGAAAACCGATGAATGCGCCGATTGTCCCTAAAATAAGTCCACCTAGAAAAGCATTCTTAGCTATATCCTGAATTCTGACATCTGTGGCGCGGATTGTCCTGTTCCTCGGCTTTTGAATGAACATACTGATCTCATTACCTGAGAAGCCAGAATCCTGCAAAGCTTGATAAGCTCGATTGGCATTTTCCTGCGTTTCGAATAAACCACCGATCAAATTCTTCATCGCATCATCTCCTTATGTCATAACGGGATTCGCTCGGGAAAAGAAGTTCTGGTTTAATGGCGGTATCTAAAAACGTCGAGGGAGAGATCTTCTTCAGACATCTCGTACAAAAAATGACAGGCAGCCTGCCCGATCTACGAGCTGCCGCCTGTCACTATTGCTACTTTTCCGTCAAAAAAAGGCATGTTATTTCTTACTATTGTGCCTCCATATTGACGTGGCTTACTGCGATTTGAGTGAGCTTTTTATTTGCCTCGCCCTCTTCATCGAGGGTTTGTTGTAAGAGTTGAGCTGCGCTGTTATATCCCAATCTTTCTGCCCAGGTGCGGGCAGCGCCATAACTGGCAATTTCATAATGTTCGGCCTTTTGGGCGGCTGCGATCAAGCCTGCGTCCAATACGTCAGGCTCCACATCTTCCTGTAGAAGCTCATTTCCTTCTTCCACTATCCCCTCCATACCGACACATTTCTTTCCGCGGGGAGAGCCCCCCAAATCAGAAAAGATACGCTCAATCCGGTCTACGTGGCCTTCCGTTTGTTTAAGATGATCTTGAAATGCCTTTTGCAGGTCTGAGGATTGTGCGTTTTTTGCCATTTTCGGCAAAGCCTTTACCAGTTGCTTCTCGGCACTATATAGATCCTTCAACATATCTATGTATAGATCGTCTAGAGTTTGCATTTTCGAAACCATGACCAACCTCCAATTTCTAAAACTAATTGTTATTTTTGTTTGATCTCACTTGTTTACTCTATGAATATTCTAAATTTTGCGAGATGAATGAACAATGGGGGATGGGTCTGCAAAACCAGTAGGGCTTTCCCTAGCTGAGCAGTTTAGCGTCATTCTTTATGGGTTTACCTGAGTTGTACTTCAAAATGTTGAATTACTCCTCGCTCTTGAACCTTATCTCAGCCTGCATAGTTTCCATATACACATTTACACTGCTTCATTGACCAACTCTTCCTTCTCCAACAAAGGTAGGAGTTCTGTTTTGAAGAACTTGAGAAATCCTTCCTGATCGGGTCCCACCTGATGGATATAGACATGGTCATAACCGTTTTCCTGCAATGACTTAATGGCTTTAAGATAAGAATTTGGGTTGGGTCCCAGGATCGAATCTTCAGGGATTTTCGGCTCTCCCATAGCCTTGACCGCATCTTCAAAATGCTTGGGAGTCGGCAGGTCCACATGTAATAAGCCTGAAATTCCAGAGACAGGCCACCATTTCTTTACAACCTCTTTGGCTTCTTCCAGGGAATATGCCCAACAGACTTTGACCGAACCAAAACAAGGCTTCCCTGAGCTATCCCCTTTCCTGAAGGCTTTCACAACCTCATCGCCTAGTGTCGTACTGATTAACCCATCTGAAATCCCCGCGGCCAGTTCAGCCGAATCGGAACCAGAGGCCGCCATATAAATCGGAGGAAGCTTTTCGGGAAGAGTATAGATCCGCGCATCCCGAACCATAAAGTAATTTCCCTCATACGAATATTCCTCACCTTTCCAAAGCTCACGGATGATGTGAATCGCTTCGGCTAACATTTCCTGACGAGTTTCCACGCGAGGCCATGGATACCCTAAAATGTGTTCATTTAGATATTCGCCGGTTCCCAGCCCCAGAAAAAAACGACCGGGCATCATATCCGCAACAGTAGCCGCAGCCTGCGCTATCAGAGCCGGATGAATGCGCATGATGGGGCAGGTCACGCCGGTACCCACGCTTACTCGCTGGGTCGCCTGAGCAATGCCGCCCAGTACGCTCCATACAAATGAGCTCTGTCCCTGTTGGCTGACCCAGGGATGGAAATGATCGGAGATGATCAGGAATTTAAATCCGGCGCTTTCCGCCATCTGGGCATGAGCAATTAACTTTTTCGGTTCATGCTCTTCACTTGATAATGCATATCCTAGTTTAATCAACGCTTATTTCCTTTCTTTATTGAAGCTTCGCTATTCTTTCCGGATTTTTTCGATCAGACTCACGAGGAATTGTTTCCCTTAAAAAATATTGATAGCTCGCTGAAAAGCGAGCGCCAAAACGCAGGCTGTTTATAAATATAGTTCGAGTGGCTGCTAACAGCCACTCGAACATTAACTGGTCTTAGACAACTCGCCGGCCAAGGAATAGCGAGATGAGGAACAAGACCAGGAATACCCCAAATAGGATTTTTGCTATCCCAGCCGCAGCTCCGGCGATACTTGAAAAACCCAAGAGGGCGACGACCAATGCAATGATCAAGAAGAAAACTGACCAAGATAACGTGGAAGTCTCCTTTCGTTTAGTTACACAACTATATAGGTACTGAAATGGAATTTCAATTCAGGATATTCCCGAAAATAGAGTAGGAATATAGTTCCTGACCATAGGGCATTCCCCTAATCCTTTTAGGAATTCACCCCATAATAAGTTTTTCCCTTTACTTTTATATTTAGAAGAAAGAATTGTAAGTGGGCAACATTTGGTGGAGTTCGATAAAAATCGAGAGTTTTAACTTAAAGGAGAGAAACCATGAGAATGTTAAGAAAAAGACAAAAGAATCAAAGTAAAAGAGATGCGGGGAAAGTTATCACCGGCCTGTTGCTCGGTAGCCTGTTTGGCGCGACCGTGGGTTTGTTAATAGCGCCTACTTCCGGCCAGGAGACCCGTCGTAAGATCACAGACGGAGCTGTCGGAGTTCAGGAGAAAATGAAAACGGCCGCAGGGAATGTGGAAAGCCGGGCTCGCGAATTGGCGGAAAATGTCAGTGATAAGGTAAAGGGATCTGCTACTCAGCGCAGGAAAATGACTTATACCGAAAGCTAGGATTTACAAGATAGTCTGGAGCAGAAAAAACAAGAATTGAAAGATTATTAATTCACCTCAATAGAGATACCTGCCATTTTGTGGACTAAGGATAAAACGCAAAATTCCAGAGAGCCACTGAAGTAGTGGGTATCTCTTTTATTCTCGATAAGGCAAGAATGGATCTGATTAAAGTACTCCTGGTAATCGAGGTTCGGCTCATTGGCAATATATTTGCTTCTGTTTTGGAAGAAGAAGCAGATATAAAGGTTGCCGGTTGTGTGACCACTCTGAAGGACGCGCTTGAATTCATCCAAACACGGGACGTGGATATTGCTTTGGCCAGTGTAGGATTGCCGGATCAGGGTGCACTGGAGTTTACGCGTGCGATCATTGATCGCGATCTCTCCACCAGAGTATTGACACTGGGCCTTTCGGAGGAAAATAAGAATGAGGCGCTTCGATACATTGAAGCAGGCGCATGCGGTTATATTCTTAAAGATAGTTCCGTAAGAGAACTTATTGAAGCAATTCGATTGGCTCAAAAAGGAGAGGCGCAAATTTCCAGCAGAATTGCGGGGGCGATGATGGAACGCCTCTTTTATCTTGCCAGCATGTTTTCTGCTGTTGAAAATAAAATGGATGGAGATGTTCGATTAACGTCACGCGAGCTTGAGGTATTGCAATTCATTGGGGAGGGCCTCACCAATCAGGAGATCGCTGCCCGTTTGGTCGTGGAGGTTGGGACGGTAAAAAATCATGTGCATAGCATCCTGGAGAAATTGAATGTAAGCAACCGGGAGGAAGCAGCCTCCTATTTGGCTTTTATAAAAAAATAGCAGGATGATAATCAATTGGCAGACTTTGAATACAAATTTATGAATAGAAAAAGCAAAAACCGATACCCTATCTTGGAAAAGGATAATCTTCCAACACAGGTAGGCGGATTCCCCATTGTGATAAGCGCAGCAAACTTTTATAGTTATGACAATCCGCTTGATACAGGAGATTGAGTAGTGAACGAATATCCGCAGGTTTTATCCGCCACCACGATTGTGGGTGATAAGGTAATCAACACCGCTGGCGAACAGCTTGGAAATATCAAGGACTTAATGATCGACCTTGATGATGGGCACATTGCCTATGCTGTATTATCCTTTGGCGGTTTTCTGGGGATGGGCGATAAACTATTTGCGATCCCTTGGGAAGCATTGATGTTCGATACTGAAGATCATGCTTTCATTCTGGATGTGGATAAGGAAATTTTGAAAAATGCGCCGGGGTTTGATAAGGATCATTGGCCGGGTACTGCCGAATATGAGGCGGGCTGGCTTCTGGATATCTATGAGTACTATGGCTATTCACCCTACTGGATGCCTGATAAGCAGGAGGAGAATCAGGAGTAAAGTGCACTTGTTTGGGGTAAAAGGGATGTACTGGCAAAAGGATACGCTCCGACCTACTAGCGGGTCGGAGCGTATCCTTTTATTTGGGGAGAAGTAATCTAAATTTATCGGGAACAGAATGTAGCTGTACAGGAAACGGTTGATTATCCACCTTCTGAACTGCGTGCAGAAATGGTGATCAGAATCTCATGCGTCTGGCCATCCTCTGAAAGGGGAATGAATCCATCCGTTAATTCCTTGCCATCCATTGTGATTTGAATCTTTTCGCGCTTCTGGTTTTCCTGATTTTTCACAAGGATGTGATAGAGCGATTTCCCAAACCGGTAATTGATTTGATACTCAGGCCAATCGTTGGGAATGCATGGGTTGATGTGCAAGCGATCTCCTGTGCGTTGCAAACCGAGGATCATTTCTGTGCCCAGGCGATACATCCAACTCGCAGAGCCACTATACCAAGTCCAGCCGCCGCGCCCGATGTATGGTGCGACA
>WNFZ01005511.1_pt1 | contig 11609 bp, 10 predicted proteins | sample 5400081 | NCBI WGS metagenome assembly WNFZ01 (sample SAMN13153365, study PRJNA577476) | soil metagenome | isolation source: 80 cm soil or saprolite under grassland replicate 1 | place: USA:California | collected 2016-06-15
CATCATTCTCACGGCAAAAGGGGATGAACAGGATCGCGTGCGCGGGCTCGACCTGGGCGCGGATGATTACCTCGTCAAGCCGTTTTCCGCCACCGAACTTCTGGCACGCGTCCGTGCGGTGTTGAGGCGTGCGCAGCCTCCCAGCGAAGTGGGACAATCCCGTTTCTTCACACATGAAAATTTGAAAATCGATTTTGCCCGCGCGGAGGTGTGGAAAGGGGAAACCGCGATTTCTCTTTCTGCAACGGAGTATCGTCTCTTGCTGCAATTCGCTCACCATGTTGGCAAGATCATGACATCCGAGGAATTGCTGACCAGTGTGTGGGGTCCCGAATATCGCACCGACAAGGAAATTCTCTGGGTAAGCATTGCCCGCCTGCGCCAGAAACTGGAGGATGATGCCCATACTCCAAAGCACATTGTGACGCGTTCCGGGTTGGGTTATTTGATGCCACCCATCGAAGAATAAACAGGTTGGGAGGTAGGCGTGGCTGATAAAACGATTCTGCTCCTAGACGAAAATACCTCCAGTCGCAGTTTTTTATCCAACACGCTGCGCGAAAAACAATATAAAGTTCTGGAAGCGTCGTCTGGCAAGGATGCTTTGATTTCAGCCTGGCGAGACGAACCTGACCTCATCCTATTTGATCCTGTACTGACAGATCTCAAAGACGAAGAGTTTATTACCAAGCTGCGCAACAATCTGCGGACGAAAAAGACTCCGCTGATCGCGCTTTCCAGTGATCCAGGTCCTACCCGCCATGAAGTTTGCATCAACGCCGGTGCGGACGAATATATCCTCAAATCATCGCAGGCGCTTTCTTCGCTGGAGGAGATTCTCAAGCGCATTTTCAGCACGAATGTTATCAAAGAGCCCCCAGGAGCAGATCAGAGTCCCGGTCTGCTCATTGCTTTTCTCAGTGCCAAGGGCGGTACAGGCACTTCCTCGCTCTGTGCCAATATTGCCATGAACATCAAGCAGAAGCAGCCGGATACCCGCCTCGTGGTCGTCGACCTCATCCTGCCCGTCGGTTCGATCGGTCAGATCGTTGGCTATCAGGGGAATTTCAACATTGTCACAGTTGCTGACCTGCCCGATGGACAATTAACCGGAGATTACTTTTATAAAAATCTGCCTCGCCCTCAGTTATGGCAGTTCCAATTATTGGCGGGTTCTCCCGATCCGCACAAAGGGAATGCACTCAACGTGAACCGGATTGGTCGGATCATAGAAACACTGCGATCCAGCTATGACTTCGTATTTCTGGATCTTGGGCGCTCGCTCTCCCGGATCAGTCTGCCCCTTATCCAGCAGGCGGACCTTATTTCCCTGATTGTTTCCACCGATTACAGCACCATCAAATTAACGAAAACTGTATGGGAGTATTTGCAGTCCCAGGGCGTCGATCGCCAAAAAGTTTACGCTATTCTGAACCGCTCCATTGGGCAAGAAGGGGCAACGAGGGCAGAAGTAGAAGAGATGATTGGTTTACCGGTAAAAACAACAATACCCTATATGTTCGGGAATTTTGCCCTTGCCAATAACCTGAACCAGCCAATCACAACAAAATATCCCAACGACACGGTATCCATCATCATGAAAGATCTAGGGACGGACATCGTAAAAACAGCGCAGCGCTTACGTTCTTCTTAAGTAGCTTAAGGAAAGTGATAAGTAGATTCGGGGGTATTTCGGCTAGACTCAAGCCTGGTCGCTATCTTTAGTTACACAAACGTTTCCTAATCATGGGCATGATGCTCGCTCGAAACGGGAGGCAAAATGGATTTTGAATATTCCGATGAAAAAGGCAAGAGATACACAGATGTGATTACAAAACGCGCTGTTTATGCAACCGTTCAAACAACCACGCATTTGATGCGCGGGAACATCCATGTCCGCCGCGATCAACGTATCAAGGATGAACTCGATTCGGACGAAAAGTTTCTGGCAGTGACCGATATAGATGTATTAGCTGCCGATGGTCAGGTACTTTTTCATGCCGCATTTCTTGCTCTAAACCGTGCCCAGATTGTTTGGGTTCTTCCTGAACAAAACAAAAATGAGGGAAATTCTTAATGGCAACTCCAATTTCATCCAACTTTACGCGGCTCACTTCGGCCGATCTGCTCAAATTCAAGCGTTACTTAATTGAGAATGTCGGTCGCTCCATCGAAGGACAGGAATTGCAGATCGGCGATAAGACCGAATTCATGAAGCAGCGCTTGACCGAGGTGTATGCTCAGGTTAAAGTAAATCTCCCTGAAGATATTCGCCAGCAAATCTTTCATGACATTCTTGATGAACTCACCGGCTACGGTCCTATTCAGCCGTTGCTGGAAGATCCCGACATCAGCGAAGTCATGGTCAATGGACCCAAAAAAGTTTTTATTGAAAAAAACGGTAAACTGACAAAGACCCCGATCACATTCGACGATGATGATCACGTCCTGCGAATCATTGACCGAATTATTCTGCCCCTCGGTCGCCGCGTGGATGCAGACACTCCCACTGTGGATGCGCGCCTTCCCGATGGATCACGCGTCAACGCCGTGATTCCGCCCGTTGCCATCGATGGACCGTCCATTACCATTCGTAAATTTAAAAAAGACAAGTTATCAATTGATCAATTAGTAAAGTTCGGCTCATTGACTCCCAATATGGGCGAATTTATTAAAGCGTGCGTTTTAGCGCATTTAAATATTGTTATTTCCGGAGGAACTGGTTCGGGCAAGACAACGCTTCTGAACGTTCTCTCCGGTTTCATCCAGGAAAATGAACGTATTGTTACGATCGAAGATGCAGCAGAACTTCAGCTCCAGCAGGACCATGTTCTGCGTATGGAAACCAAAGTCTCAAACGTAGATGGCAAGGGATCTGTGACGATTCGTGACCTGGTGCGAAATTCCCTTCGTATGCGACCTGACCGAATTATCGTTGGCGAATGCCGCGGCGGTGAAGCCTTAGATATGCTGCAAGCCATGAATACCGGTCATGATGGTTCGTTGACAACCTTGCATGCCAACACGCCTCGTGATGCTCTTTCGCGTCTTGAGACCATGGTCTTGATGGCAGGCATGGATTTTCCACTTAAAGTGGTGCGCCAGCAAATCTCCTCTGCTGTCGACCTCATCATTCAGCAGTCGCGCTTGAAGGACGGCTCGCGCAAAGTGACCGCCATTACCGAAGTCGTCGGCATGGAAGGTGAAACGGTAGTGCTGACTGATATCTTCAAGTTCGAACAAACCGGCATTGGAGAAGGCGGCAAGATCTTGGGTGAGCTAAGAGCTACCGGGATTCGACCACTCTTTAGCCCGCGTCTGGAAGCCTCTGGTTATAAATTAAGCGGAGAGATCTTCATGCCTCCGCCTAGCAGTTCCAGACGATAGCAAACTATCCTGCTTCTGCTATAATCAGGGAACATCTTGTCATGATGACAGGAGCTTCTAGAGGATGCATGGATACCAAAACGCAGATCACCATTCGCACTAAAAAACTCGGCGTATTGATTCGCGATGCACGCTTGGCTGCGCGCAGGACAGTGCAGGAATGCGCAGAAGCCCTTGGCGTTCGGAAAAGTATATTTCGCGCCTACGAGGAAGGGGTACGCTCGCCTTCGCTGCCCGAATTAGAAGTGTTGGTTTTCTTCCTCGATATATCTCTTGACCATTTCTGGGGCAAGGAAATTAAATCCACAGCGCCAGCACCTCATCAAAGAATCGATGCGGCAAGAGTACTTGCCTTGCGCCAGCGCAAAATTGGAGCGCTGTTGCGCCAGGAGCGGATGAATGCCAGCATCTCGATTCGCAATCTTGCCGGAAAGACCGGGATTGCAGGTTCCCGAATCAAAGCATATGAGTTGGGCGAACGCCCGATTCCGTTGCCTGAACTTGAGCTATTGACCTCCACCCTCGGCGGACGAATCGAAGCGCTTTTTGACAGGAACGGTCCTGTCGGTCAGTGGATGCTCAGTGAAGAAGCAGTCCAAAACTTCCTGGAAATGCCAACAGAGTTGCGCGAGTTCGTTGCGCTACCCGTCAATCGTCCCTATTTGGAACTGGCGATGAAGTTAAGCAACATGTCGCGCGATAAACTGCGCTCAGTTGCCGAAGATTTGCTTGATATTACGTATTAATCCATCGATTCAACGTCCCAGGGTTTCGCATGATTCCTTTGGGACGTTTTGTATAAAGTGAGTTATGAACGCGCAAACGATCAATCCTAGCACGCTTGCCGAAGATGGCAAAAAAGAATATGCAAAGAATAATTTCAAAGCCGCAGCAGCTCTCTTTGCCCAGGCTGCACAGGCCTATGTCTCGATGCAGGATGAGTTAAACGCAGCAGAGATGAAGAATAACCAGAGCGTCGCGTTGTTACAGGCAGAGAACGCAAAAGCAGCTCTGCAAGCCACCGATGGTACAGAAGAAGTTTTCCAAAAGGCAGGTGACATCAAGCGACAAGGCATTGCTGTGAGTAACCGCGCCGCGGCACTGGAAGGACTCAAAAAGTGGCCGGAGGCGCTCGCCGAATATGACCGTGCCGCGTCCTTATTTGAACAAGTCGGTGAAGGCGATATGCACTCCATCGTGCGCAAAGCCGCCGCGAACCTCAACCTCAAACGCGGACGCATCGGCGACTCGCAGATGGATGTGTACGACTCCCTGCGCCTCGTGGAAAAACCGACATTCACACAGCGGATCATGAAATGGTTGATGCGGATAGGATTGATAAAGTAAAACTTTCCGTCATTGCGAGGGCAGTGCTTGTCTGCCCGAAGCAATCTCATAACAAATTGAGAGATTGCTTCGTCGGGAAGAACGCCTCCTCGCAATGACGAAATGATCTAAGGTCAAACGTGATTAATTCTCTCGTTCGCCCGGTGGATCTCAACGACCATCAACAACTATCGAACCTGATCTTCTTTGAGACTCACATCCATCGTCATCTGGATTGGCGCTCGCCGCTGGAGTGGCTGGGCGCTCCTTTTTATTGGGCGCTGGAGGAACATCGAAACATTACGGCCGCGCTGGCTTGCCCAACCGAAGTGTCGGGAATTGCCTGGGTGCGGCTGTTTGTCTATGCGGGACACGGATCGGCGGACAACGCCTGGACTTTGCTGTGGTCTACCGCCAAAGAGGAGATCGCTCAAGCTGGCGGTGCAACCGTGGCGGCGATTGCGATGCAATTATGGTTCCAGCAATTGCTCGTCATGAGCGGATTCGAAAATCGTCAGAATATTGTGATGCTGGAATGGCAGGTACAGCCATGGCTGTCGCCGGTCACGGATGAAGTCAAAGTTCGCCAAATGACCGAAGCCGATCTGCCTCAGGTCGTCGAAACGGACAATGCTGCGTTCCATCCGCTTTGGCATAATTCGTTCGATACGATCAAGCTGGCCTATTCGCAGGCGTTGTTTGCAACCGTCGCGGAAGATTCGTATGGCATTTACGGTTACCAAATCAGCACCGGTCATGCACAGCGCGCTCATCTGGCGCGGCTCGCCGTTCGCCCCGAAGTGCAGGGACGTGGAGTCGGTCGCGCTCTATTAAATGATTTGTTCACCAAAGTCACACGCAATGGAATGCTGCGATTAAGTGTCAATACCCAGAGCGATAATGAAACTTCCCTGAGTCTCTATCGAAAAATGGGATTTCACCGCACAGGGGAAGAATATCCCGTGTATACTTTTAACGTACCCGCCACTTAATAAGGAGGCAGCATGACCAACCGCGAAGATGCAGTCATCATCAATTCACTCGTCCGCCAGGCATTGACCTCAGCGCAGGAAGTGATGGGCGATAACGGTTTGAATGCAGTATTGCGCACATGTGGCTTGGAACGTTTTATCGGCAATTTTCCGCCGGATAATCTGGAACCATCCATTCAAGCCTCACAATATGCAAAGTTGAATGAAGCCATCGAGCAGTTTTATGGACGCGGCGGAAAAGGGATGCTGCGTCGCATTGGCAAAGCTTCGTTTCAATATGGCGTGCGCGAACAATCGGCTTTATTAGGTGTGGCAGGAGTGGGGCTTAAACTTTTGCCGGAAAGACAGCGTATCAAATTCATCTTGAACGGCATGGTGAATGCGTTGAAGAAAAGCAATCCGCAGGTGAACGCCTGGGTGGACGAAAGCGGCGATAGGCTTGCTTATGTTGAATCCACTTGCGCGATCTGTCATAGCCGCCACAGCACGGAATCGATTTGTCATCTTTATGTTGGCTCCATTGAAGAAGCTGTGCATTGGGCAACGGGCAAGGATTACAAGATCATCGAAACCCATTGCCTGGCAAAAGGCGATGACTATTGCCGGTTCCAAGTAGGAGAAGTGCGCGAGTGAGCGAATCACGATTCTCGAGTCGCATCCTTCGCCGCTTTGTGGAAACATCCGCGATGGAATTAGGTTCCGATCAATTCGCTGCCATGCTAATGTTATCGAAGCTTCCAGCGGAATGGGCAAAGCCAGAAACATTTATCCGCATGAATGAACTGGAATCGGCAAAGGCGTATGCAGCTTTACAGGCAACCATGCGCACCTATTATGGACGCGGTGCACGGGGTGTCTTACTACGCGTGGGACAGCGTTTGTGGAATCAGCTTTTGGAGGATGCTGCTCTCGCCAATAAAGCACAGGCAGCTGTGATCAAGAGACTTCCACTGAACGCGCGGCGCAAATCCACGTTGGAATTGCTATGCCGTTTTCTCAGCACACACTCAGATGATATGACGCTTCACACCCTGGACCTCGATCTGCTTCTCGTGGACCATGCCTCTCCTAGCACGAATGGTTATCACGATTCATCCCCAATTTGCTTCGTAACGCAGGGTTTGATCCGCGAGAGTCTCTTTTGGGCAACAGGCCAGGGACACGATGTAGAAGAAACTGCCTGCAAAGCACGCGGCGATAAGAACTGCGAATTCAAGATCACAATAGGGAAGTAACATGAAAACTTTCGAGACAAAACTAAAAAGCAAAGATGGCATTGATTTTTTCGTTCGCGGCTGGGAACCTGAAACCAAACCCAAAGGTGTAGTCGCCCTTGTGCATGGACTCGGCGAACACACCGGTCGCTATGAACATGTTGCCCGCGCCATGACGGAGGCAGGCTATGCCTTGGTCGGTTTTGATCTGCGCGGGCATGGGAAATCGGGTGGTGTTCGTGGACATTTCCCTTCCCTAGATGCCGTCATGCAGGATATCAAGGATTTCTTCGCTTTTCTTACGGCGCGTTATCCGGATCTTCCACAATTCCTATATGGTCACAGCCTTGGCGGGCTGCTCGTGTTGACATATGCCCTCAAAAATAAACCCAAATTAAAAGGCGTGATCGCCACCGGCGCGGGATTACGTTCACAAATCCATGATCAGAAAATGAAGATATTAATGGCGAAGGTACTTGGCTCGCTTGCCCCTTCTAGCCTGATCGCCAGCGGATTAGAAACGGCTGCAATTTCTCGCGACCCGAAGATTGTTGATGTTTATGTTCACGATCCGCTGGTTCATGACCGTATCAGCCTTGGCTTCGGAAAAACAGGATTGACCGCCACCGATTATGTTTGGAGTCATGCAGAGGAGTTTTCCGTACCGCTTCTCATTATGCATGGCAGTGCCGATAGAATTACCTATTCTCATGGTAGTGAAAGCTTTTCCAAACTCGCCTCGAAAAATAATAAGGATATAACCTTGAAACTCTGGGATGGCCTGTACCATGAAGTGCATAACGAGCCGGAAAAAGAGCAGGTTATCCAATTTATGATCGATTGGCTGGATCGTCACTTGTAGTCCTTATAACCTTGCGACCCCGTTCGCTTCGTCCGCCTTTTGGTGAGGCGAACGGGGTCGCAAGGTTAAACTAAGAACATCCTAACCTTTTCCTAGACAAAACAATTTGGGCATGGGAAAATCTATCAAGTGCCGCATTCTTATGAACTTAATATGGGAATTTTAGCCTGCTATTCCAGGTGAAAGTTTTGTTTTGGATCAAATAGGCGGCAAAATAATTCAATCATCAAGGAGTCTTCATGACCTCGGAAAAAGTAGTCAGTAAGCGGCAAGCCCGCCGGGACCAAATGCAAAAACGTTCTCAACGCCAGCGTCTCGTTACTATCGGCATCATTATTCTCGGTGCAATACTCATCGTTGTTCCAATTGCCTATCAGATGTTGAAGCCCGCTGCCGCGGTTCAGACTGTCCAAGTGAGCAATCATCCCAGTGCGAAAGATAACTCTATTGGGGATGCCAACGCACCGGTCAAAATCGAGGAATTCTCTGACTTCCAGTGTCCTTACTGCGAGCGCTGGCATAAAGAAACGGAACCATTGCTGATCCAGTATTACGTCGATACTGGCAAGGTTCAATTGACCTATCGTTCGATGGGCAATTGGGTCAGTGGTAATATCGGCGGTGCCAACACCGAATCACAGGATGCTGCCGCGGCAGCCTATTGTGCAGGCGAGCAAAACAAGTTCTGGGAAATGCACGATTATCTCTTCGGGAATGTCATCGGTGAAAATGTCGGTTCCTTCACCGATAAGCGAATCGCCTCGATCGCTGAAAAGATCGAAGGACTGGATGTCAGCCAGTTCAACAGTTGCTATAAGAGCGGCAAATATACAAGCCGTGTCACACAGGATTTCAATGATGGACAGGCAGCCGGTATCACCGGAACACCAGGCTTTATCCTGACGTATACAGTTAACGGTCAAACAAAAACAGAGAAGATCGATGGCGCCGAATCCATTACCACTTTCCAGCAGAAGATTGAGGCTGCGCTCAATGAGATGGGCGTGAAGTAATTTGAAAGAACGACAAAAGGACACGGAAGTTCCGTGTCCTTTTTGATTCCTCGTCGTCTCGTGCGGCACTCTGTAATAATGAGGCAAGCGGTAGAAGTGTATAATGAAATTGGAGAGACCATTCATTGAGGATTGACGAATGAAACATCGCTATTTCCGTTCCATCCTTTGCTGTATTTTCATCGCCGCGATCATAAGTTCCTGTGGAGGCGGACTTCCGCTCCCGATTCTTCCAACACTGACGCCAGCACTTCCAACGCCGACGGCCTATCAGCAGGCATTGCCGCCTCGCCTCGTGGAAACTGATCCGCCGCTGAACAGTATGATCGGTCAGACCTCGCCGATCACGTTTTACTTCAACCAGGCGATGAACAAATCCTCAGTGGAGGCAGCGTTTACAGGTTTACCGGAGGGGACGTTTACATGGAACGATGAGCAGACTGTTGTCTTCAAACCCACACAAGCTTTTCAAGCGAATAGCAAATTAAATCTTAGTATTGCCGGTTCGATTCAATCGGCAAATGGATTTGGTCTCAAAGACCCAATCGATGATGTCTCCTTTACTGTTGCCGATTATTTACACGCCGAAAATGTTCTACCGAAACAAGATGCTAAAGATGTAGATGTCCAGTCTGCGGTGGCTGTGTCTTTCAATCAGCCAGTCGTCTCGCTCGGCGCGGATAACTCTTCATTACCGGCAGGCTTCAGCCTTTCGCCTTCTGTTCAAGGACACAGCGAGTGGATCAACACCAGCACTTACATCTTTTATCCCGACCCCGCTATGGCAGGAGGAACGGAATACACCATCAAATTGAATCCGGATCTGAAAACGGAAACCGGCGTCGGCTTGGAAGCGAACGGGTCATCCACATGGAAGTTCACTACTTCGCGTCCGAATGTTGTTTCGCTTGAACCTGCCAGCGATCAAAAACTTCCTCTCGATCCACAGATTAAATTAACATTCAATCAGCCGATGGATGCGGTGAGCGTCCAATCCAATTTCACGTTCAATGGCACAGATGGCGCAGTGAAGGGAACCTTCACGTGGAATGAGGATGCCACTGTGCTAACGTTTGTTCCCAACAAAGAATTGACACGCAACGTTGGTTATACATTGAATGTCAATGCAGATGCGAAATCGAAAGGCGGGATGCCACTGGGCAAGGATTATGGCGCGGTACTGAATACGTTCGAGCAATTTGCCGTTGCCTCCACCAAGATGGATTACGCCGCGACTTTGACATTCACTTCCCCGCTGGCAAAGGGGGATTACGATAACTTCATTAAGGTCACTCCTGCGATTGATAATTTTTCAACAAGCTTATCGGATGATGGATTGAGTATTGTTGTCTCGGGATATTTCAAGCCGGAAACTAACTACGCTATTGAAGTCGCCGCGCAGTTGAAAGATCAATGGGGGCAATCGCTTGGGGATCCATTTCTATTCAATGTGAACACGGCGCCCGTCCCGGCGACATTGAATGTCAATCTGTATTCTTCCTCTATCGCATTTGTGCGCCCTGATGAACCCGCCCTCTATGCAAAGGCGACCAACATTCAAAGCGCCGATGTAACTGTTGCGTCTTTGAGTCTCCAGGAATTTTTCCAGCTTAATGACTCGTATGAGAACCAGCAGACATTCGTGCCGTCGAAGGACGCGTTTGTTTATCCACATACATTCAATCTGAAACCCAGTGAAACAACAGATATAAAACTGCGCCTCGCTCAATCTAATACGCAACTGCTGCCAGGCCTGTATTATGTGAGTGTTCTATCGCCGCAGATCACGTCTGCTACAAAGAATATTTATTTCGCGGCATCGAGTCATGTCAACCTCACGTTTAAGCTGGGTGCGACCGAAGGATTAGTTTGGGCAGTGGATTTGCCGTCTCAAACGCCGCTGGCAAATGTGCCAGTCACAATTTACGATGACGTCGGGAATCAGATCATCTCGAGCTCAACAGATAAGGACGGATTGTGGAAGGGCGAGGTAGCGCCGCGCAACGGATCGCTGTATGCAGTCCTCGCCGCACCCGGTGACGATAATTTTGCCATCGCCACCAGCAGTTGGGATATGGGCGTCAGCGCCTGGGACTTTGGATATAACTTCAATGCCCAGCCGCCGCATACGCAAATTTATATATACACCGATCGCCCGATGTATCGCCCGGGACAAACGATATATTTTCGCGGCATAGCACGTGATGCGTTTAACGGTCGTTACGAATTGCCAAAGACAAACGATGTGCCGTTCATTCTGCGCGATGCGAATGGTACGCAATTGCTCTCGCTGGATGCGCAGCTTTCTCCGTATGGCACATTCAACGGCGAATATCAACTTCCCGATAACGCCGTACCTGGAGATTACAGTTTTGAGAACAGCGCCCTCAATTTTTATTTCACGTTCCAGGTTGCAGAGTATCGCAAACCGGAGATCAATTTGAGCGTTGATTTTTCTGCGAACGAAATCAAGCAGGGCGATGAGACAACAGCCAAAGTCAACGCCCGTTATTTTTTCGAGGCGCCTGCCAATAATGTGAATGTCCATTGGGCACTGTATACAAAGCCAGATACTTTTTATCTGCCGAATTTCGATGCCAGTTTGCTAGACACATCCTGGCTGGATGTCTTTCACTCGCCTCAAGGGAATGGTTCTGATTATTTTGGGACAACGATTAGCGAAGGAACCGGTCAAACGGACCGCGACGGAATCCTGGCCATTGAGCTGCCAGCCATCCCCGAAAGTGAGGCGGGACAAATCATCACGTTGGAAGTTACGGCTACAGATGAGTCCGGTTTGCCGGTCAGCGCGCGC
>WNFZ01005514.1_pt1 | contig 11608 bp, 9 predicted proteins | sample 5400081 | NCBI WGS metagenome assembly WNFZ01 (sample SAMN13153365, study PRJNA577476) | soil metagenome | isolation source: 80 cm soil or saprolite under grassland replicate 1 | place: USA:California | collected 2016-06-15
CGTCGAACCCGTTTGTGCCGTCGTCGGGCTCGCAACTCGTCGACGCGTCCGGGATCGGCTTGAGCTGGGCGTGGCCGGCGCCCGTATCGAGCGCGCCCGACATCGCGCGCTTCCTGCAAGGGCTCCTCGGCGGCGAGCTGCTAACCGCCGGGATGCTCGAGGCAATGCTCGCAGCCGTCGAATCGGATTGGATCGAGTCCGACCGCTACGGGCTCGGCATCGAGGAGATCTCGTCCCTGATGGGCGCCTCCGACTCGCGGCTCGGATCCTCCTGGGGCCACCTCGGCCTCGGGGTCGGGTACACGGTCGTGGCATCGGAGACGTCGCCTGGGCGGCACTCGTCGGCTGATCATGCACGAGCTTCAGGCAGCAGCTTCGGCGACGGCGTAGAGCCGCCACTCACCCGTGACGCCCTTCAGCTCGGCCCCGCCGCGGTCCTCGAAGGTGAGCCCCGAGCCGGCGACGAGATCTTTGACGGTCTGCGAGACGAGCACTTCACCCGGCGCTGCCTGCGCGGCGACGCGCGCGCCGATGTTGACGGCGATCCCGGCGATCTTGCCGTCCACGACCTCGCACTCGCCTGTGTGAAGGCCTGCTCGCAGGTCGAGTCCGAAGCGCCGCACCGATTTGTTGATCGCGCACGCGCAGCGGACAGCGCGCGCCGGGCCGTCGAATGACGCGAAGAAACCGTCGCCGGCCGTGTCGATCTCCTTGCCGCGGAAATGCGACAGCTCACTCCGAATCGCCGAGTGGTGCTGCTCCAGCAGCTCGCGCCAGCCGCGGTCGCCCAGCTCGACGGCCTTCGCAGTTGAACCGACGATGTCGGTGAACAAAATCGTCGCGAGAACCCGATCGGTTTCAGGCTTGCTCCACCCGCCTCGCCAGACGTCCTCGAAGAACGTCCGGATTTCGCGGACGAGCGGATCCACCTCGTGCGGACGCTGAAGGTGGGTGTCGCCCGGCAGCTCAACCAGCCTCGCTCCTGCGATGTTCTCCGCGGCGAAGCGGCCTTGCTCGACGGGTACCCAGGGGTCGGCGGTCTTGTGAAGAAGCAGCGTCGGCGTCTGGATCACCGGCAGCGCGGGCCGCACGTCGATCGCTGCGTTCAGGCGGGCGAAATCGGCCACCGCTCCGGGCGAAGCGCCGTAGCGCCAAACTCTCGCGAACGCCTGGAACTCCTCTTCGTCTGCATCCGGCAGCGCGCTCTTCAAATGCTCCCTGAGCGACTCGGGTTGAGAGCAAATCTCCTCGAACTCGGCGATCTCCTTTTCGACGTCGTGGGGACGCGCGCCGAAAGGGAAATCGGGTGCCCACAGCTCACGCACGACGCCGCCGTACACGGCAATGGCCCATGCACGCTCGGGATACGTGGCTGCGAACAAGACCGCCATAGGCCCGCCCTCCGACAGGCCGAAGAGCGCGGCCCGTTCGGAGTCCGCGGCATCCATCACCGCACGGATGTCGTCCATGCGCTGCTCGAACGTCGTCGACGAGGCCACCCGGTCGGACATGCCCATCCCGCGCTTGTCGAAGACGATCAGGCGCGAGAAATCGGCGAACCCCCGCAACAGCCGGGCATAGCGATCCCACTCCCACGCGAGCTCGACGTGGGTAACCGACGGCGGGATGAGAACGACGTCGAACGGGCCGTCGCCAACGACCTGATAGGCGATGTTGACGTCTGCGCTTCGGGCGTATCGCGTTACGGGAGCATCCACGGGCTAAGTTTCGATCATGGCGGCCGTTCCGTACAGGCGCACGTTCGTTCGGCTGCTCGGCTTCCTCCGCCCGTACAGATGGTCGCTCGCCGTCTCCATCGTTCTGGCGGTGCTGTCGCAGGCGGGCCAATTCGGCTTCGCGTTCCTGACGGGAGCAGGGCTCGCGAAGGCGGTGCACGGAGACGACAGGCGTGCCCTGCAGCTGATCGTCCTGGCGGTGATCTTGGTCGGGATCGCCAGGGCAGTCTTCATGGTCGGTCGGCGGCTGATCTCGGGAAGGCAGGCGCTCGGCGTCGAGTTCGACATGCGCAGCGCGCTCTACGCCCACCTGGTGCGGCTCTCATTCGGCTTCTACGACCGGCACCAGACCGGCCAGCTGATGTCGCGCGCCACCGTCGATCTCCAAACGGTCCGGTTCTTCCTCGGCTACGGGCTCATCTTCTTCTTCCAGAACGTCCTCACGCTCGTCGGCGCGATGGCGGTGATGTTCTTCGTCAACTGGAAGCTGACGCTCGTTGCGCTCTGGATCGCGCCTGTGCTGATCGGGCTCGCGTACCGCTACTCGCATGTCTCGCATCCGCTGCTCCGCGACGTGCAGCAGAAGATGGCCGACGTCGCAACGGTCGCCGAGGAGAACATCGTCGGCGTCCACGTCGTCAAGTCGTTCGCGCAGGAGCAGGCCGAGCAGGCGAAGTTCGAGCGCTCATCGGAGGCGGTCTTCCGGCAGAGCGTCGCCGCGAACCGGCAGCGCGCGCTCTACGTGCCGCTGCTCTCCTTTCTGCCGCTGCTCGCGCAGGGCGCAGTCCTGCTCGTCGGCGGACGCATGGTGATCGACGGGACGCTTTCGTACCAGTCGTTCTTCTCGTTCAACATCCTCGTACTGATGCTCGTGATGCCGCTGCGGATGCTCGGCATGTGGATCGGGCAGGCGCAGCGAGCGACCGCCTCCGGTGAACGCATCTTCGAGATCATGAATGAGCCCGAGGAGGTCGCGGACCGCCCGAACGCGTTCGCGTTGCCGGCAGGGCCGGGCCTCATCGTCTACGACGGCGTCTACTTCGAGTACGCGCCCGGGCGGTCGGTTTTGCACGGCATTAACCTCGAGCTCGAGGCGGGCAGCACGACGGCGCTCATCGGCCACACGGGCGCCGGCAAGACGACGTTCGCGGCGCTAGTCGGGCGCTTCTACGACGTGAGCGCCGGCAGCGTCCGGCTCGACGGCATCGACGTGCGCGACGTCACGCTGAACTCGCTGCGGCAGGCGATCGGCGTCGTCTCGCAGGATCCGTTTCTCTTCTCCGCCACCGTCCGCGAGAACATTACGTTCGGCGTCGGCGACGCGACGGACGAGGAGGTCGAGCGCGCCGCCGAGCTCGCGCAGGCGCGGGAGTTCATCGAACGCCTCCCCGAGGGCTACGACACGATGGTCGGAGAGCGCGGCATCACACTCTCAGGCGGGCAACGCCAGCGGCTCGCGATCGCGCGCGCCCTGATCGTCGACCCGCGCGTGCTCATCCTCGACGACGCGACCGCGTCCGTCGACGCGACGACCGAGGCGCAGATCAAGCAGGGACTGCGCGAGGTGATGCGCGGCCGGACGACGATCATCATCGCGCACCGGCTCTCGACGATCTCGCTCGCCGACGACATCGTCGTGCTCGACGCCGGCACGATCGCGGCGCGCGGCACCCACGACGAGCTGGTCGCAACGAGCGCGGTTTACCGCGACATCTACGAGCACGGCCTGCTGGAGCAGGAGTTCGCGTCTCGTGTAGAGGAACGGGCGACCGCATGAGAGTCCACCAGCCGGGCAGTCACATGATGCGCGCGCGCGGCGCGAAGGTCGACGACTGGTCCTGGCGCGCGACCGCGCGACGCATCTCGACGCTCGCGCACTTGACGGCGCCGTACAGGGCGCGAACGGCGCTTGCGATCTTCTTCCTGCTGCTCGCGACCGCGATTTCGCTCGCGCCGCCCTACCTCGCGAAGCTGGCGATCGATCACGGCATCCAGCGGCACGACGCAGGCGCGCTCTGGTGGATCGTCGCGCTGTTCGTCGTCGCCGGCATCGGCACGATCGCGACTTCGTCGGCGCAGACGTACTTCACCGGCTGGACAGGCGAGCGCATCCTCGCCGACCTGCGGAACACACTCTTCCGCCACCTGCAGCGGCTCTCGCTCGGGTTCTACGAGCGCACCCGCGCGGGAGTGATCATCAGCCGGTTGACGAACGACGTCGAGGCGCTCGACCAGCTCGTCACCGACGGCGTCACGAGCCTCGTCCAGAACTCGCTCACCCTCCTCGGCACCGCAATCATCCTCTTCTTCCTGGATTGGCGGCTCGCGCTCGCGACGATGACCATCCTGCCGTTGCTCGTCATCGCGACCGCGCTCTTCCGCAAGCATTCGGCGCGCGCGTACCGGCAGGTTCGCGAGCGACTCGGACTCGTAACGGCGACGCTCGCGGAGGACATCGCCGGGATGCGCGTCGTCCAGGCGTTCACGCGCGAGAGCGAGAGCGAGCGCAACTTCCGCGAGGTCAACCTCCGCTACCGCGCCGCGAACCAGCGGACGATCGTGCTCAACGGGCTCTACTTCCCGTTCGTCGACTTCCTCTCCGCCATCGCAACGGCGATCGTCCTCGGCTACGGCGGCTATCGCGTCTTCGACGGGAACATGACCGTCGGCACGCTCTTCGCGTTCGTCGGCTACCTGTCGAACTTCTTCGACCCGGTGCAGCAACTCTCGCAGCTCTACAACACGTTTCTGTCCGCCGTCGCGGCGCTCGACAAGATCACCGAGGTGCTCGACGAGGAGCCGGAAGTGATCGACAGGGCAGGCTCCACGGAGCTGCCCCGGATCGAGGGCGACGTGCGCTTCGAGGACGTGCGCTTCGGCTACGGCAAGGGAGCGGATGTCCTCCACGGCGTCTCGCTGGCCGTACCGGCCGGAACGACAGTCGCGCTCGTCGGACACACCGGCGCAGGCAAATCGACGATTGCGAAGCTGCTCGCGCGCTTTTACGAGCCGCGCGAGGGAAGGATCACGATCGACGGCCAAGATCTGAACGAGGTGACGCAGGAGTCGCTGCGTCGCCAGCTCGGCGTCGTCCCGCAGGAGGGCTTCCTCTTCGCCGGCACGGTGCGCGAGAACATCGCGTTCGGCAAGCCCGACGCGACCGACGAGCAGATCGTCCGCGCTGCGAAGGCAGTGGGCGCGCACGACTTCATCGTCGAGCTGGAGGACGGCTACGACACGAACCTTCAAGAGCGGGGCACGCGACTGTCGAACGGCCAGCGCCAGCTCGTCGCGCTCGCGCGTGCGCTGCTTGCCGACCCGCGCATCCTGATCCTCGACGAGGCGACGTCCGCCGTCGACATCGGCACCGAGCGCAGGATCGAGACCGCGCTGCGACTGCTGCTTGCCGGGCGGACGGCGTTCATCATCGCGCACCGCCTCTCCACGATCCGCAACGCCGACGTGATCGTCGTGCTCGAGCACGGCCGTGTCGTCGAGCAAGGCACGCACGACGAGCTACTCGCCCGCCGCGGCCTCTACACGTCGCTCTACGGCGACTGGGCCGCGCAGGTCGCTTGATCGCCGTCGTGCCCACGTGGAACGGACGCGAAGATACGCTCGCCTGCCTCGACTCCCTGCGCGACGTGAAGGTCGTGTGCGTCGACAACGGCTCCAGCGACGGCACGGCCCACGCCGTCGAGCGCCGGCACCCCGAGGTCGAGCTGATCCGCAACGGGACCAACCTCGGATTCGCGGGCGGGAGCAACGCCGGAATCAGGCGGGCGCTCCAGCGCGGCGCGGACTGGGTGCTGCTGCTCAACAACGACGCGATCGCGGAGCCGGGGCTCGTCCCCGCGCTCGAGCGGGCGGCGGCCGAACGGCGGGACGCAGGAGTGCTGGCGTGCAAGGTCCTCTTCGCCGATGCGCCGGACACGCTCGAGTACGCCGGCGCGCGCTTCCACGTGCTGCTCGGGTACAGCGGCCGCCAGCGCGGCTACGGGCGGCGCGACGACGGGCGCTTCGACGAGGTCCGGGACGTCGGGCGTGCGACCGGCGCCGCGATGGCCGTCTCGCGCGCGGCCATCGAGCGCGCCGGGTTGCTCGACGAGCGGCTGTTCGCCTACGTTGAGGACGCTGAGTGGTGCCTGCGGATCCGTGCCGCCGGGTTCGCGATCGTCTTCGTGCCCGACGCCCGCGTGCGGCACCGCGGTGGCTCGTCGACAGGCGGGCGCGCCTCCCCGACGGCGCTCTACTACCACGCCCGCAACACACTCGCCGTCTGCGAGCAGCACCGCCCGTTGCCACGCGGCCTGCGCGCGTTCCGGTGCGGCGTCGTAATTGGCACGCACCTGCTCCAAGCCCGCGGTCGCGACGCGGCGCGCGCCGTGCTCGACGGCTGGCGGGATTATCGTGCTGGGCGCATGGGGGCCAGAGGCTGACGCTCGGGCGCCGGCTGCTGCACATCGTCCGCCCGCCGGGCGACCGCCGCGGCGACGAGCGCGGCCGCTGCTCCGTTTGCGGCGCCGACACGCGCTTCGTCCTCAACTCGTGGGTACTGCCGGCGAGCGCGCGCGAAGAATGGGGGCCTGAATCGCTGGGCGAGCTCGCGCGACGCGAGACGCTCCTCTGCGGGCGCTGCTCGTCGAGCCTGCGCGTACGCCGGCTCGCTGACGTGCTGCTCGAGCATTACGCAGACGCCGCGACGTCGATCGCCGAGTTGGTCGAGGAGCCGCGCTTCCGCGCGCTCGGCGTCGCGGAGATCAACGCCGTCGGCGGGATGCATCCGTTCCTCGCGCGGCACCCGCGGCTGCGCCACTCGGAGTACAGCAGAGGCGGCGAAGATCTCCAGGCCCTCTCGTACGCCGACGAGTCGCTCGACCTGGTGCTGACGTCGGAAACGCTAGAGCACGTCCCTGACTGGCGGCGGGCGCTCGTCGAGACACGACGGGTGCTGCGGCCAGGCGGCAGGCACGTCTGCACGGTGCCGCTCGTGCCCGGACGGGAGCGAACGGAGGACGTCTCCGTGCGCGGATGGCACCACGGCCGCGGCAGCGGCCCCTGGCGGTTCGTCGGCGCGCGCGCCGACATGCTCGTGCGCACGGTCTTCGGTCGCGACCTGCTGGACGAGCTGCGCCGCCTCGGATTCGAGGCTGAGCTGCATTTCGGCGACGCCGCCTCCGTCGTCTGCGCGACCAGGACGGAATGACGTGCCTGCGCGACGGCCAGCCGCGCGGGCGGCTCGATTCCGCGTAGAGTCGCGGAAGCGTAGTGACGCTCGACAGGGAAACGGAGCAGCGAATCGAGCAGCCGATCCCGGAGGAGGCGCGGCGCGAGACGCGTCTGACCCCGGCGGAAGCCGTCGAGCAGATGCGCATCAACGTGCCGGTGCGCGGGAACCGGAACCTCCGCGCGCTCGTCGACCGCGTCAACGACGACAAGCAGCTGAAGGCGTGGTGGCATTCGGCGAACGTCAATGCGGTCGTCCGGCTCGAGATCAACGACCACTCGTGGGTGCACATCCAGATCGTGGCCAACATCGCGCTGAAGCTTCTGCGGCAGCTGACGAAGCACGGAGTCGAGCCCTCGGTCGTTCGCGACTACGGGATGTCGCGCGAGGACGCGGAGGTGGTCGTGGTCCTCGGCGCTCTGCTGCACTGCGTGGGGATGGCCGTGCACCGCGAGGGCCACGAGGACTTTTCCCTCTTCCTCGCCGAGCCGAAGATGCGCGAGCTCCTGCAGGGCATCTACGAGGAGCCGGAGCTGACCGTGATCACGACCGAGGTGCTGCAGGCGATCACGAGCCATCGCGACTACGGCAAGCCGCTGACGATCGAGGCGGGGATCGTGCGCGTTGCCGACGCGCTGGACATGGCGAAGGGCCGCTCGCGGATTCCGTTCGAGCGCGGCTCCGTTTCGATCCACTCGCTGTCGGCCGCCGCGATCGACGACGTCGAGATCAAGGACGGCGAGCACCGGCCGATCCTGATCGAGATCCTGATGAACAATTCGTCCGGGATCTACCAGGTCGACGGCTTGTTGAAGGCGAAGCTCCGCGGCTCCGGCCTCGAGCCCTACGTCGAGGTCGTCGCGCACATCGACACCGAAGCGGAGAAGCGGCTGGTGCCGATGTATCGCCTCGAGATTTGACAACGATGAAGCCCCGCGAGGAAGCGGGACCTCGAAGCTGCGGGGCAAGGATTCGAACCTTGACTACTCGGTCCAGAGCCGAGCGTCCTACCATTAGACGACCCCGCAAAGCGGGGCGTCATTGTACCCCCGTCGTTCGGAAATCGCGGATTTCGCCGGATCTACACTGAACCCGGTGCGCGGCGTCATCGAGCAGGATAAGCGCGTGTATCTCCGCGCGCCGCGAGCCTCGGATCGAGACGAGTTCCTCGGCCTGGTGCGCGAGAGCCGCGACCTGCACCGCCCGTGGGTGTACGCACCGGAAACAGCGCGCGAATTCGCGGCGTATCTGAATCGCTGTGGCGGCAGTGCGGAGCGTTGCTTCCTCGTGTGTCGCCGCACGGACGACGCGCTCGCGGGCGTCTACAACGTGAACCAGATCGCGCGCGGCTTCTTCGAGAGTGCGTACCTCGGCTACTACGCGTTCACTCCGGCCGCCGGCCAGGGGCTGATGGCCGACGGGCTGCAGCTCGTGCTCCGGCATTGCTTCCGCCGGCTGAAGCTGCATCGGCTCGAGGCCAACATCCAGCCGGACAACGAGCGGTCGAAGCAGCTGGTCAAGCGCGCGGGCTTTCGGTACGAGGGCTTCTCGCCGCGCTACCTAAAGATCGGCGGACGCTGGCGCGACCACGAGCGCTGGGCGATAACGCGCGAGGACTGGGCGAGAAGCTAGACCTTCGCAAAGTCGCGCGTACCGCTCAAGCTCAGAGTGGCCTGACTTTCAACAGGTTGTGGTGCGATTTTCTAGTCGGCTATCAGGCCGTCACAAAGGATGCCCACGACCGTTCGCTCGGCGTCCTTGATGTCCTGATCCTCGCCCGGCAGCCGCCCGAGAACCCACCCCGTGAGGATCTCCTCGAGGGCGCCGTACACGATCCACGCAGCCAGTCGCGGCGGCAGGTCGTTGCGGAAGACCTTCTGTTCCTGGCCGCGCTCAACGATGCGTTGCAGCGCCTCGAACGCGTGCGCGATCTCCTCCACCTCACGCTGCAGCTGCTCGCCGCTCCGGGCAACCTCGCGTACCAGTACGCGGACGACGTCGGGATAGTCACGCCACGTGCGCAGCACGATCGCGCAGGCCTTGCGCAGTTGCTCGCGCGGCTCCTCCTCGATCTCGATGACCGCGTTGATCGCGGCGACCATCATCCCCCACATCTCCCGGAAGATCGACTCGAGGACGGCGTCTTTCGACTCGAAGTAGTGGTAGACGAGCCCGTAGGCGACGCCGGCCTCCTCGGCGATATCGCTCACGCGGCAGGCGTGGTAACCCTTCTTCGCGAACGTGCGGACAGCTGCGTCGAGAATCTGGCGACGCCGCTCCTCCTGGGCAGCGGACCGAGTGGCCACAGGCGTACAGAATATTGACTCAGAACGGTGGTCTATGCGGCGACGGCCACGTGGCCGCCGGAACGCTTCGCCTCGTACATCGCCTCGTCGGCGCGGCGGAAGAGGTCGTCGCAATTGCCCTGCTGGTCGAACACGGCGACCCCGAAGCTCGCGTGCAGCACAGGGTTGCCGCCGGCCACCGTTGCACCGACGCGCTCGATCACGATGCGGGCATCCGAGTCGTCGGCCTCCACGAGAATCAGCGCGAACTCGTCGCCGCCGATCCGGTATGCGTAGTCGGTGCGCCGGATCGAGGCCGTCAGCTTCGACGCGAAGCGCACGAGCTCGTCGTCGCCGACTAGATGTCCTGCACGGTCGTTCAGCTCCTTGAACTGATCGAGGTCGCACAGCACGAGCGAGAACGTGTGGCCGTAGCGCTGCGACCGCAGCGTCTCCGCCTCGAGCTGGCGAACGAACGCGCGCCGGTTGGGCAGACGTGTCAGCGGATCGTGGTCTGCGAGGAACTCGAGCTCCTCGAACCGCGACGCCGCCTCGAGCGCCGAGGTCGCCTGGTTCGCGAACAGGCGCAGCGCCTGCATCTTCTCGCGTGCCGGCAGCAGTCGGTCCGCGGGATCGTCGGCCCACATGAAGCCCTTGAGCACTTCCTGGCGGTCGAAGAGCGGCACGATGAGCCAGTGACGGTTCCACGCGCGGGGACCGCTGCCGTTCAACGTCGAGGCGTACCGCGTCTGCTCCACGCGGGCGCTCGCAATGTCGAATGGGAGCAGGTAGCAGCCCTCGACGTCGTATTCGGGGTCGAAGAGCTGCGTGATCGTGTCGGGAGTCAGCCCGCTCGGAGGCGGCCCGGCCGAGCCCCACCCGGCCGACGCGCGCGGCACGAATCCGCCGTCGATCGGATCCGTCAGCTCGATCGACACTCTTTCGAAGCCGAGCGCGCGCCGGATCGCGTAGGCGACCGACTGAAAAATCTCGTCCACCGTGTGCGTCCCGGCGAGCTGCAGCGAGACCTGCAGGAGGTGTTGCAGGGACGCGCGGTGCCGCGCCGCCGTCTCGTCCGACTGGGCATCCTCGATTGCGAGCGCGACGTGCTCGGCGACGGTCACGAGAACGTCGAGCTCCTCGTGAGTCGGCTTCCGCAGCGATCCGGGCTCGTCCACCGACATCACGCCGAGCAGCTCGCCGTCGGAGCCCGTGAGCGGCACGAGCAAGACGTCCTCTGGATGCCAGGCGCCGGGATCATCGGGAACGGGCTCGAGCGGCGGCGCGTAGACGGTGCCCGACCGGCTCCAGTCGTGCGCGCCGGCGGGAATCACGTACGCGCCGCGAGCGAGGAAACGCTCGTCGAGCAGCGGCCGGTAGTCGTCCCAGGTGCGCGTGCAGCCGAGAAGGGTCCTGCGCGCCTGCTCCCGGCCGCTCACCGCCGTCACGCGAAAGTCGTCCCAGGCCGGGCGGTAGAGGGTAATCGCCACCGTCGCGTAGTCGAGGGACTCGCCGATCGTGCGGGTGAGGCCGCCCAAGCGCTCGGTCAGACCGCCTCCGGACCGCGCGTGGCGCGTGACCTCAATGAGGCCTCGCAGCGCGCGCGTGCTGCTGCTATCGGGCATGGTTAGGCCAACTTCCCGCTCATTAACGAGTCATATCGGCGTGAGCGGCCCGGTTCATGAGGGCGCGCCCGCCGCGGCCGATCGACAACCCGGACAAGACCCCCCGCAGGCGCCTCCGGCTCTCCTCACCGGGAGGGGCTCTGGTGCTCGGGCTCGGCGTACTCTCGCTCCTGGCGCTCGTCGCCGCGGCGAGCCGCGCACACCACACGCCCGGCGGCCATCCCGGAATCCACCGGGCGCCCGCCGCCGTCGGCGACTACCTCTTCAGCATCTTCGCCGTCCTCATGGTCGGCACGGCGCTCGCCCTCCTGTGGTTTGTCCTGACGGAGCGCGCTCTGCTGGCCGACCGTCACCGGAGCCGGGGCAGCAACCTGAAGGCGCTCGCGCTCCTGCTCGGCATTGCGCTCTTCGCGGCCCTGTACGTGCGGGTCCACGGACAGATCCGCGGTCTAGGCGGCTCGAGCTCGAGCGGCGGCGGTCTGAGCAGTCAGCTCCGAACGACGTCCACGCCAACGCAGCCGGGGCGCGAGGCGGCGCCGGAGTTCAAATGGCTGCCGGTCTTCCTCGCCGGCTCCGGAGCGCTGGTGGTGTTGGGCGTGATCGGCGTGCGCTCGCTTACGCGTTCGCGCCGCGCCATCGAGGAGAGCTTCCTCCTCGAGCAGCAGTTCGAGGAGCTCGTCGAGGACACACTCGCCGACCTCTACGCGGAGACCGATCCGCGCCGCGCGATCATCG
>WNFZ01005515.1_pt1 | contig 11607 bp, 13 predicted proteins | sample 5400081 | NCBI WGS metagenome assembly WNFZ01 (sample SAMN13153365, study PRJNA577476) | soil metagenome | isolation source: 80 cm soil or saprolite under grassland replicate 1 | place: USA:California | collected 2016-06-15
CAGCAGCCGGGCGGCGTACCTGGTCTCGATGTACTGCGACAGCACGAGAATCCCGGTGCCGGGATGGTCGCGGCGCAGCACGAGGGCGGCCCGCAGGCCCTCGTCGGTGTGGGTGGGCGGCATCCGGATGTCCACCACGGCCACGTCGGGTTGATGCTCGGCGACGGCGGCGAGCAGCGCGTCGGCGTCGGTCACAGCGGCGCATACCTGGTGACCGCGATCGGCGAGCAGCCCGATCAGCCCTTCGCGCATCAGGGCGGCGTCCTCGGCGATCACCACACGCATGGCCGGGATGCTCTCACGCCTGCAGCGGCAGCTCGACGGTGATCCGGGTCGGGCCACCTGGCGGGCTGGCGATGTCGAGCCGGCCGTCCACGCTGCGTACTCGCCCGGCGAGGCCGGGCAGACCGCTGCCCTGGCTGGGATCCGCGCCGCCCACGCCGTCATCGGCGACGCACAGCCGCAGCACCCCATCGTGCTGCGTGACCTCGAGCGTGACCGTGTTGGCATAGCTGTGTTTGGCGGCGTTGGCCAGCAGCTCCGCGGCGCAGAAGTAGGCGATCGTCTCGATGGCGGGGCTGGGCCGGACGGGGATGTCCGCGGTGAGGCGCACCGGGATCGCGGATCCGGCGGCGAGGGTCGCCAGCGCGTCGGCTAGGCCGTTGTCCAGTACCGCCGGGTGGATGCCGCGAGCCAGGTCACGCAGCTCGACCAGGGCGTCCTTGGCGCTGCGGTGGGCGGAGTCGACCAGCTCTCGGGCTCTGGCGAGGTCGGCCGGGTCACCGTACTCACCGAGCTCCTCCTTGGCCCGGCCCAGGTTCATGGCCAGCGCCGCCAGCCGCACCTGGGCGCCGTCGTGCAGGTCGCGTTCCAGGCGTCGCAGCAGCGCGGCCGTGTCGTCCACGGCCCGGGCTCGGGTCTCCTCCAGGTCCCGGACCCGCTGCGCCAACCGACCCGGCCCGAGCAGGCCGCGCATCAGCGCCCGGTCCAGCGTGGTCGCACCGCGGGCGATCCACGGCGCGGCGAGGACCATGGCGATGCCCGCCGCGAACGCGGCGAACGTGCCGGCAAAGGTCGCGACCCGGAATGGTCCAAACGGCGTGAGTACCGGCACCGGGTCCAGCCGCACGTCCGGGGCGTGGTTGCGGAACAGCCGCCACCAGAACGGGTACGACACGTTGACGAGCCCGGCGACCCAGCAGAACACGGCGTAGCCTTGCGGCACCGCCAAGGGCAGCTTCACCAATGAGTACGCCACAGCCCGCCAACCGGCACCGTCTCGCAGCACCGCCCCGATCCGGCCCAACGGCCCACCACGCGACCGAACAGGGGTCGGCGGCGGGATCGCTTCGCCGAGCAGCCGTGCCGCCAGGGTCCGGTGCAGGGCGCCCAGCGCCCGTCCGACCGGTGTGGCGAGAACGAGCAGCATCACCAGTACGGTCGGGAAGCCCACCAGGAACCCGAGGGTTGCGGCCGGGCGCGGCTGCCCGTCCGGTACTGCCGCCGCCCCCAACCCGGCCGCGGTCAGCGCACCGAGCCCGCACGGTGCGACCAGAACCCCGAGCCCGAACCCGACGCCGATCAGGCAGAACAGCAGCTCGCGTAACGCCCGCGGCGTGAACGGCGCGCGTACCGCCGCCCCCAGCGCGGCCGTGCTCACGCCAGTACGCCCTAGCCGGCCGGCCATGTCCGTCATTGTCCCTGTTCAGGCGTCGCGGCGGACTAGCAGCCGGCCGCCCAGCCCCAGCGCGACAGCGGCGTACAGGCACAGCACCCCGATCCCCGCCCACGCCGACAGGCAGCCCGGAACGGGCGTGACCACGGCGACCGAGTTGGCCAGGATGAACATGGGAACGAACTTGGCCGCCGCCAGCCCCGCAGGGCCGAACATCACGAGCACGAACATGGGTACGACCAGCACGCCGAACAGGGCGCCGATCCCGCCACCGGTGTGCCGGGTCGCGGTGCCCAGCCCCAGGCCGATCAGACCGATCAGACCCAGGTACGCACCGGTGAGCAGCACCGGCCGCAGGACAGCCGGGTCGCCGAGCGAGGCGTGCGGCACCGGCGAGCCGGCGATAGTGGCCTGGCCGGCGGCGTACGCGGCGAAGGCCGCCAGCTCGCCGACGGGGAACGCGACCGCGCCGAATGTCACGAGCTTTGCGACCAGCACCAGGCCGCGGTGCGGGATAGCGGCGAGCGTGGCGCGGATTATTCCGGAGGAGTACTCGCTGGTGGCGATGAGCACGCCGAGCGCGCCGATCAACAGTTGGGCGAGTGCGGCGCCGCCGAGGGAGTTGTTGACGATCTGCGCTGCGGTGGCGACCGGCAGGTGGGAGCGGTACCCGGCGCCCACGCCGATCCCGGTACCGATCATGGCGAGCACAACGAACACCAGTAGCCATCCGGTGGAGCGAACGCTGCGCAGCTTGATCCACTCCATGCGCGCCACCTGCCCGAACCGGTAGTGACCGGATGCCGTGGCGGGCCCGCGTCTGGTCGTCGTCGCGCTGGTCATGCCGACCTCGCCATCGGGTCGTGGTTGCCGTCTGTGGGATCGGTCAGCGGCGCACCTGTGCCGCGATACTCAGTGGAGCTGACCGTCAGTTGCAGGAACGAGTCCTCCAGCGAGTCTGAGCGGGCGGCAAGCTCGCGGACCGAGGTGTCGGCCAGCAGGCGTCCCTGCCCGATCACTACCAGATGGTCGGCGGTCAACGCCATCTCGCTGATGAGGTGGCTGGACACGAACACCACCCGGCCCTGCCCGGCCAGCGACTTGAGGAGGTCGCGGATCCAGCGGATACCTTCCGGGTCAAGGCCGTTGACCGGCTCGTCCAGCAGCAGCACACCGGGATTGCCGAGCAGCGCCGCGGCGATGCCCAGCCGCTGCGCCATCCCCAGCGAGAACTTGCCCACCCGGCGGCCGGCGACATCGGTCAGGCCGACGATGCCCAGCACCTCGTCGACTCGGGAACGGCGGATGCCGTTGCTGGCCGCCAGGGCGAGCAGGTGGGCCCGGGCGGTCCGGCCCGGGTGGTACACGCCGCCCTCCAGCAACGCCCCGACCTCCCGCAGGGGCCATGCGAGGTCCCGGTACCGGCGGCCATCGATACGAACACCACCGGCGTCCGGCGCGGCCAGACCCAGGATCAGGCGCACCGTGGTTGACTTCCCGGAGCCGTTGGGGCCGAGGAAGCCGGTGACGATTCCCGGCCGTACGTCGAAGCTCAGCCGGTCCACGGCGAGCGTGGTGCCGTAGCGCTTCACCAACCCGCGTACCTCGATCATCGAACCTCCCCGCCCATGCCTGGCTATCGTGACCAACGCTAGGAAGCCGGCCGACCAGCCGGAACGGGGTAACCGCCTATCTTCACTGGGGGGTTAACCCCCAACCCGATGGCCGCAGACCGGACTTCAGATCCCGCCCTCCGTCTCACCCCGTAGCTCGGTACGCGGTGCCTTGATCACACCGGCGCGGCTCAACGAAGGCGATCGCTCCGTGGGCAGCGCCTCCGAAATGCCTGTACCAGTCGCCGAGGTCAACAGCGTCGGACAACGGGTCGCCAGGCCGACGGACGCCATAGGTAATGGCGCCCACCTAACCGGCCGCCACGCGGTTGTACGGCTTGCCATCGTCTTCGCTCGGCACGTAAATGAGGTGACAACGGTGCGGCTGGATCGACCTTAATCGGCGGAGCAGGCATCGTTACGATCTAGCCCGCTGCTCGTTGGCCGTTGGATGCCGATCCAACTTCACGCTGCGCGGACCGGGGCCGCTTTAGCTGAGTGAGGCATGCTCAGTCATCCGAAGCCAGCTCAGGAAGGCCACCTGTGGACTTGAGTGCCTGAATTTCGGCTGCGCGGCCGGCGATCTTCGAGGCGAATACAGCAAAGCTCAGTTCAGGCTCGGGCTCGTCAATACTCGCGTCTGTTGTGGACGTAAGGAAGCATGCGGCGTCGTATAAGCGCTCTCGAACAAGGCGCTGGCAGAGTATACGGTATCGATCTTTGTACGAGGTTCCCTCAAAGATCGTCTCGACCGGAAAGATCGTGGCGGGGATGCCTACCGGCCTGGTCGAAGCTGGCGCCTCTTCGAGCAGGAAGAAATAGCCTAGCCACGGCCGAACAGCACCGAACGTTCCCTCCTCGTATGCACGCCATACGTCAGTGGCACTTCCGATTGCTTCTTCGGTCCGGTTGTTGAAATTGTTGCCGAATGACGGCCCGACCTGCGACTTGAACTCAATTGCGGCGATCAATAGGCCTTTATCCACTACGACGACGTCCCACTTCTTCGCAGGACGATAGTAACCCGGTAGCTCAATGCCCGACCTGCGACGAATACAGGTGGGATGGAAGCCGGAAGCGACGAATTCGTTGACAACGATGTTCTCCAGCGCGGCTAGGTGTGTTCCGGCGGTTACGGCCCCCCGTGAACCTGCGTCTTGCTTGCCGGCTGCCGCTTGACGCGCCGCCGCCCCGGACCTGGCTTGCCAGAAAGCACGCACGGCCTGATTGGCGGGGTGCTGATCAGCCATATGTCCTCTCATCACGAGGGTAGGTGGTCGATCCCGTACACGCGTAGCGCTGCTCTTGTAGCCGCAATAACATCACGGCGCTCGAAAGCTTTAGTAAGGGCCTGCTTATCCTGCGGCGCGATACACGCGTGATCGGGGAGTGGAATTCTACGGAGATACTGTGCTTGAAACCGCAGCGTCCCGCCCCGCATCTTGACCGCATAAGCATCGACAAATGCCTCTGCAACCTTGGAGATTAGCAGGCCACCGAGGACTTGTAGATCCCAGACATCAGAACTGATGAAATACAAGTTGTGATGCGGATAGCATCCTCCGGGGTCAAGGACAGGCTCGCTCCTAAGGTTCATGTCGGGAATCAGCAGCTTCGCCCGTGCCGTGAGTTCGCTGTCGATCTTGTCGATGGTACGATACCAGTTATTCGGCTGACGGCGTCCCACATGACGGTCTCGAAGCGTCGTTTCATGCGTCGCTAGATAGGCGGCGAGTTGAGGGTAGCCACTAAGATCAACTAGCTTCCCCTCATTGTCCCATGGGTTGACTAGATAGCAGCCGGACCACCTTAAGACGCCGGACCGGACGTCACGTACCATTGCTAGTGGGAGAAGCCGGTCAGCCTCCACGAGGAAATCATCTTTAGTGATGAAGACTTTATCCGCACCCGTTGCGACTCCGATTCCAACACGCACGCCAGACGCGCGGTCACCGAGCGCAACGAACCTGTCGGTCAGGTTCTCCAAGATTCTCAACCGCTCAGGTGAGGCGCTTGGCCAAAGGTCGCCACCTGAAAACCAATGCGGTAGACGGGTAGCTGTGAAGCCTCGCCCATTGACGTTGCCGTCCTCACCATTACGTATCCAGGCGTAAAGTTGGCGGGCCCCTTCTTCGGTGAACGTACGATCTGTTTGCGCTGCAACCACACGACCCTGGGCCCCTTTGCGGAGTACTGTGATCGCCGGATATGCCGATACCTGCGAATCAAAAGCGTCCACGTCATGCATGCTAACGATCACATCGACCGCATGTTCGTCGGCAACCAGCCTTCGGAGCTCTCGCCCATACTGGTTTCGCATCCAACGGTCGGCGCAAATGAAGCCGAGCACTCCCTCAGCGCGCAATGAGGCGAGCGCCGCTTCGAAAAACCCAACGTAAAGGTCAGCCCGTCCGGTCATCGTGGCCCAAGCCTGGCGGTATTGCGCCGTACGCACGTCGGCGACGTTCTCGAGGCGGACATACGGCGGGTTGCCGACGATGACATCCGCGGGTTCCGCGCATTCCTCGTCCAACAGGTAATCTGCCTGCCGTATCCATGCTCGGCTAATCTGCGCCGCCGCAGCACGCCCCCAACCATCAGCAATCAGCACAGACTCAACCTGGCTCCGGGCGACGGCTACGTTGTGCGGAAGAAGATCGAACGCCCGCACCGCGTCTTGCGCGTCCAGTAGGTTCCGATCGTGCTTGCGGCAAGACTGGCCTACGCGAGCCGCGACCACTGCCAAGAACGACCCCGCCCCGCACGCCGGCTCAACTAGTCGTAGGGGCGCAAGATCACGGTCCTCGGTGTACGCAACAAGATCAAGAACGAGGTCAACCACCCACCGGCGGGTAAACACCTGACCGTGCTCTCCAGCGTCATCCGCCTCGACAGGCAACGACAACAGAGCTAGCTGCCGACTAGATCGGGTCACGGCTCGACCTTACGGTCGAACGGCGCGGGTCTGCACCAGGCACGCCGACCAACAGCGGCGGACCGAACCCCAGAAGCTGCTGACTCCCGCACCCCTCGACGGCTCAACCCTTTCCTGGGCTTAGGTGACCAGGTACGCGAGCACGGCGCTGCCGTCCGGGTGCCTGTGAACTGCCACTCGGTCGGGTGAGTCGATCATGTGGCGCAATCCGTAGCCGACATGATGGAGTCTTGGCATGGAGCTTGACGGCCGCCCGGTGGACCCTGCCGAACTCGCCACACTCGCGCTCTACAACTACGGCCACTTCACCTCAATGCGGGTGGACGCTGGGCGGGTCCGAGGCCTGACCTTGCATCTCGATCGGCTGGTTCGGGACTCCAAGATCGTCTACGACGCAGACCTTGACGCTGACCGGGTACGCCAGCTCGTGCGCCGCGCAGTGCAAAGCGCCCAGTCGCCGGTGATCGTACGCGTGACAGTCTTTGCTCCTGATCTGGAGTTGGGACATCCCGGCGCTGACACCGAGCCGCGCATCCTGGTGACTACGCGACCGGCGCCCGCCCTGGTGCTACCACCCTTGCGACTCCAGGCTGTTCGCTACGACCGGGACGTGCCGGCCGTGAAGCACGTCGGTCTGTTCGGCACGGTCTATCATCGGCGCGCGGCGCAACGGGCCGGCTTCGATGACGTGCTGTTCGTCGATGCCGACGCCCGCCTGGTCGAAGGCGCGACATGGAACATCGGCTTTCTGGACGGCGACCGCGTGGTGTGGCCGGAGGCTGACTGGCTGCCAGGCGTCACCATGCGCCTGGTAGAAGAGGCGCTGCCCGCGCTCGGCCTGGAGTCGGTCACAGCGCCCGTTCGCCTGGCTGACCTGGCCACGATTCGCGCTGCCTTCATTACCAACGCTGGCGTTGGTGTGCGAGCGGTCAGCGCGATCAACGACATCGCCTTCGCTAAAGATGACCCGACGATCCAGGCCCTGCAGGACGCCTATCTCGCCATCCCAGGCGAGCCGCTCTGAGATCGAGTGCGTCAGGCCGTATTCGACAACATCGCGTCCAGAACCTCGGCCGGGGCCACGCAGCGGAACCCGGTGTCGTCGTCCTGCATGCCGGCGGACGCGTCGTTGGTGGCGTTGGCGGCGGCCATGTCGAACGGGCTGGTGAAGGCGCTGCCCTTCAGCACATACCGGCCTGGGTCGGTCTCCGTGTTGCACCACTCCCACACGTTGCCGCTCAGGTCGTAGACGCCGTACGGGCTGACTCCGCTGCGGTAACGATGGACAGGTGTCGTGCCGTCGATACCCGACTCCCGTACGTTGCACTTGGCCACGGTGGCCTGGTTACCCCACGGGTAGAGATTGCCCTTCTCGCCGCGGGCGGCCTTCTCCCACTCGGCCGCCGAGGGCAACGTCTTCTGTGCCCATTCGGCATAGCTCGCCGCATCCCGACAGGTAACGTGCACCACCGGGTGCTCACGTAGCTCCTCTGGGAACGCGCCGCCAACCCAGTGCAACGGGGCCCGGTGACCAGACGCAGCCACGAACCTGGCGTAGTCTTCGTTGGTGGTCGGCGTCAGGTCTATGTAGAACGCCGGTAGCATCACCGGTTGATTGTCCGGGCCGAACGGGAAGCTCCCGGCTGGGATGAGCACCATGAGCTTGCCGTCGATGGGATGGGTCACCCGACGCGGGCCGCACGGCCGTGGCGGCCCGGCATGCAGTCCGACCGTCGGCTCCGGCGCACCGGGCTGGGACGCCTGAGCCAAGGCCATCTCAAAACGCTCTCGCGCCTCGTCACTGGCTCGGGCCAGTGCAGTGTCAAGATCGTGCTGCGTCTGGTACCGCAGCCGTGCCTGAGGGCCCCGCCGCTCCCAGTTGGACACCGCCGAGTCGTTGATCCCAAGATGCGAGGCGAACTCGCGCACGCTCATCCGGAGTGCCAAGCGCAGTGCCCGTGCCTCGCGGCCAGACCACTGAAGCACTGTCGCCATGCGTGCGTTTCCCTAGATCGATTAGCCGGGCCTATCGAACGCAAGCGACAGCCTAACGCGTCGCTCGGTCGCCTTGGAATCGACCGGACTGGGGCGAGACTAGGACAGCATTGTGTTCTGCTTCGACCACTTCCGTCGCACGCTAATTCCTGGCACCGAGCGCGTACTACTTCATGTGACGGCCTTTCTATGCAGGGCGTTCCGCCAGAGCCAGACCGTCCGGTGCCGCCTGAAGGCCCTGGCCGGACGTGACGTGGGCTCCGTCCGGCTGGGCGCCTTCAGCTAGGAGGGGAGGCCAGGACGTTGAGTGCCACGACATCGAGCGAGGCAAGGTGTCAGGTCCTGGGCATGCAGCGTCCTGACACTGCCGAGGAGCGGTACCTGAGCACGGTGCAGCACCTCGCCTCGGTACTGCGGGCGTGCGGACACGGAACAGCCGTGCTCGTGGCGCTTGAGGCGCTGTTGGAACGGGCTGAGGCCGAAGGGATACCGGCGCTGTGGAGGACCCAGAGCGGCCGTGAACTGACGTCGCCAGCGCCCGGAGCCGCACTCCATCACCGCACCGGCCTGCTGCGCTGACGGGCGCTTGCCTCACCGCCGCAAAGCGACCCGTATGGATCGCCAACTCCCAGGCCGATCTCGATGAACCGCTGGTCGATCTCGTCCACTACGCGACGGCCTACCGGGTGGCGGCGAGCTGAGGGAAGCCGGCCTCCCACAAATGCCGCAGCCGCGGCGAAAGCCACAGCTCCGGCCAGAGCCGCACGAGCGGCGCGGCGTACCCCGAGATCACCTGCACCGGCTCGGTCCAGACCTTCGAAGTCGCGGTCACCGCGAACCAGAACGCGTTCAAGAAGGGCGTCGCCTTCGCGGAGGCGAGGTTGATCGTCTGCTCGTTCGAATGCCAGACGGCCATGGATCAGCACACCATCGAAATCGTCCGCAAGTAACGCGGCGGGTAACCCTGGGACCGCCGCGTGGGGGTGGACGGTCCCAGGCCGTCCAAGGCGCCGGCTCTCACGTTCCTCAGGCTGGCAGACTGATGCATCGTGACGCAGTTCGTAGTCGCGCGTAATCCGGAGCCGGACTCCAAGCTGCCGTACCTGCTGTGGGTACCGCTGGGCGAGCGAGGCTTGGTATTCAAAGCTGGCGGAACCTGGCCGCGTACCTCCGCGGTGTACTGCCACCCGGTCGAGGACTGGCCAGCCGAGGTCGAGGTGCTCGAACGGGTACCGGTGCGGTCGTGCTTGCGCCGGGGCGCTGCTGTCGATCTGGTACTGGACCGGGGGCGCGAGCATCGCTCACAGTTCGTGTTCACCACGGCGCGCGGCCGCGAAGTGGTGTTCTGGCAGTCGCCCCGTACCATCAAGCAGTCCCGCCCCGGCGTCCGCCGACCTACCGCCCGCGCCGCCGGCCTGGCCGAGCTCGAGGTGCTGGTCGATATCCGCGAGCAATATCCGTACCGGTTCGCCGACCGGCGGGTACGGGTCCTACGCCGGCCGCTGCCGGCCGGCGACTACGCCACCACAGTGGACGGTCGACTGGTGGCCTCGGTGGAGCGCAAATCAGTATCCGACCTGGTTTCCTCCATCACCGACAGCCGGCTGAAGTACCTGATGGCCGACCTCGCCGCACTGCCGCACGGGGCGATCGTTGTCGAAGACCGCTACGCCGCCATCTTCAAGCTGGACCGGATCCGCCCGGCCGTGGTCGCCGACGCTCTTGCGGAGACGCAGATCACCTGGCCGGCCATCCCGATTGTCTTCGCCGACACGCGACCGCTGGCCGAGGAGTGGACCTACCGGTTCCTGGCCTCGGCCTCCCGGCACGCGGGCGACAACGCCTACGCTCTACGCCGGCTGGCCGACCTGCCCGAGCCGGCACCCCCTCCAGCACCCGAACCCACTGCGGCCGAGATCCGCGCCTGGGCGCGCTCGGCTGGTCTGGACATCGGCACCGGCGGCCGCATCCCTACCGAGATCCGGCAGGCATACAACGATGCACACAGCTGACGAGGGTGGGTCGACAGCAGGCGATACCACGCAGGTTCTTAACGTCAGGCCGCCACGCGGCTAAGCGTGCTCGTGCTCCAGCGGTTGAGGATGCCAACCCGGCCACCCCGGCCAGTCGTGGCCGGCCGATCCCCGACATCTTCGGGCTAGGCGATGCCCCTCGTAGTGCCATTGAACCGGCCTGAACAGCGGCGTCAACGCCGCCGTCCGCCCGCCACGCCTCATAGGTCCCGCCGGTGCGCCGCGCCGCGTATGCCGCCTTGTACTCCTCCTCCAGCCGGGTCTTCAGCGCCGGCAGCGCCTCGCTTTGCTCGCGAAGGTCATCCACCAATGCCGTCAACCGACGCTGGAGCGCCTTCAACGAAACCGGCATCGCGTTCACTCGCCCGCCTCCGTCCCGAGCGCTTGCGACCGGAGCGCTTGCCGCCACTCGGCGAACCGCACACGCATCGCCGCGACTCGGTCCGCGTCCGCGCCATAGACCAAGAACCGCTCGTCAGGGTACGTCGCCACCATCCCGAGCGCGTCGGCGAACATCGCTCGATCGAAGCCGGCGTCGACCCGCTCCGCAAGCTGACACAGTTGCTCAGGCGTGTATCGACCCGAGCTCAGCGCGGCGTCGAGGTCCAGGAAGTCCCTGGGCGCCGCCCGGTTGAAGAGGGCGTCCACCTTGCCCGCCATGACGTCGTCCGGATGCAGCACCGGTCCAATCTCCAGCCGAACCGGCGGGAGCAGGCGCCAGTTCGCGACCAGCTCGACCCGGCGCCGCCACCAACCCGCCGAGTCCGCGACGTACAGGCGAGCAAACGTCTCGTTGCGAAGTTCAACATCGACCGAATGCCCTGCCGCCAGTTAGGCGTCGATGATCGCATCAACCGCGGCGGGAAAGTCAGCGCGTTGCAGCCAATCGGCGAACAAGTCGACGTCCTCGCTCGGGCGGGCGAGGATCCCGTGGATACCGATGGCGTGGCCGCCCGCAAGCGCGAACCCGGCTGGCGACCGCGGCGTCGATCCGCGCGGCCCGTTGCGCGGCCGTCGCCGTCGCGTCGAGCCAGCTCTGGCGCGACCACCTCGGAGTGGTCCAACGCGGCGACGACGTACCCGTGACTGGCCAGGTGCGTACACAGGAATGTGGCCGCCCGCCGGTGCCCGCCGCTGTAATGCGAATAGACAACCAGTGGGTACGCCCCGGGACGCGCCGCGGCGTCGCGTTCCTCGCCCGGGCGGGCGCTTCGATCCGCGTCCCCGATGTCCGCCGGATACCAGGTCTCACACGGAAACAGCCGACCCCGCGCCGGATCGGGCGCCTGGATCGTGCGTACTCCGACCGGAAACGGCCCCGCGGCGAACGGGTCGTACTCACCGATGCCCATGCCC
>WNFZ01013533.1_pt1 | contig 11607 bp, 11 predicted proteins | sample 5400081 | NCBI WGS metagenome assembly WNFZ01 (sample SAMN13153365, study PRJNA577476) | soil metagenome | isolation source: 80 cm soil or saprolite under grassland replicate 1 | place: USA:California | collected 2016-06-15
CCGTCGCCACATCCCACAAACGGATGAGAAAATCTTCGCTGTTGCCTCCCGCCACCGCAAGGACTTTACCATCGGGCGTGAACGCCAATGTGCGAGGGAGTTCACCTCCGTCAACGCTCATGAAAATCTCAAGCATGGAAAGCGTATCCTCTCGAATGGATATTAGCGTTGGCGTAGCAGAGACATCCGCAGGAAGAATAGTAGGAACTTCTGTTTGCGCGGCGGTTGGCGCAATGGGAGTAAATGTTGGTGGCACAGCTGTCGGAGTCGTTAAGACTTCGACAGAAAAACTACAGGCATTGAGCAGCACCGCGCTCAAAATAAAAACTATAATTGGCAAGAACCACCGTTGGTGTTGTTTCATTGCACTCTCTCTTTCCACTCTTGACGGGCTGAATCCGATGTTGGAATTATAAATTGGGAATGGCTATAAAACGTTCCGTTCCAGATTGTGGTTCCCGTCACTGTCCACCTGGCTAGGCAAAGACCCTCCCCCAGATGGGGGAGCTTTTCTCCCGGAAAGACTAAACTGTAGGCGTCCGAAATCGTATACAAGCTATGGAGATCAAAATGAAAAATCTCAATGTCATGTTCAATGGAATTGCCATTATTGTCTTAAACATTGTCAATCCGCTTTCTTTAACAGCTGCTACCACACTGCTGGGCATCGGTGTTGCAGCCCTGGGAATCGCTAACTTGCGAAAGGCATAGGTATGAAAGCGATCGAAGTCAAGAATCTGCATAAATCCTTTAGAGACAATCACGCTGTACAGGGACTCAGCTTTGAAGTCGCGGAGGGAGAGATCTTCAGCCTGCTCGGTCCGAACGGAGCCGGGAAGACGACAACGATTTCAATCCTGTCTTGTCTTTTGCGCCCCGATGATGGTGACGCATCCATTATGGGACATTCCATCCGCACAGATGACATGGGAGTCAAATCTGTGCTCGGCGTGGTGCCGCAGGAAATCGCCTTGTATGAAGATCTGACGGCGCGCGAGAACCTGACGTTTTGGGGAAAAATGTACGGGCTGCGCGGGCCCGCTCTCAAATCCCGCGTGAACGAGGTGCTGGATGTGATCGGTCTGAGTGACCGCGCCAACGATCGTGTTGGCAAATATTCCGGCGGGATGAAACGCCGCGTCAATATCGGTGTGGCGCTGCTGCATAAGCCCAAAGTGATTTATATGGACGAGCCGACCGTCGGCATCGATCCACAATCGCGTCGTAATATTCTTGATAGTGTGGTGGCATTGAAAGAACAGGGCATGACCGTACTGTATACCACGCACTATATGGAAGAAGCGCAGGAACTTTCCGATCAAATCGGGATTATGGATCATGGCAGGATGATCGCCTGTGGCACGAACGATGAATTAATTAGGCTCGTCGGCGAACAGACGCGTATTGATTTAACTGTTAATGCGGAAACGGGCAAAATTTTAGAAGCCTGGAAAAATGTTATAGGCGTTGCGCATGTCGCTGTGGAAGAAGAGAACATCAGTGTACTCGTCGCCGATAGCAATGAAGTGCTGCCGCGGCTCTTTGAGGCGGCTGCGCGTGTTTCAGCGCGCATCACATCGGTGGATATCCGCGAGCCAAACCTCGAAGCCGTATTTTTACATTTGACGGGAAGGGCACTTAGAGATTAGAGATCAGAGAGCAGTAATTCATTACGAATTATCTATTCTCCATGCTCTGTTCTCTACTCACTGGAGTACTTATGAAAGCTATTGACATTGCCCTCAAAGACCTTCGGCGTTCCTTCCGCAGTGCCTCTGCGATCATCTTTATGTTTGGCATACCCCTCCTGGTGACCAGCATGTTCTATATGATGTTCGGCAATATGGCACAAAACGGAGGGTTTGATCTTCCCAAAACAAAAGTAATTATTGCCAACATGGATGCTGGCGGACCCAAGTTTCAGATGAATCCTAAAAATATCCCCGGCGGACGCAAAGCCAAGACGATGGGAGAACTCATCGTCAATATTCTCCAAAGCGATGAGATGAAAGATCTGATCGATGTTTCGTTCGCACCAGACCCGCAGGTTGCGCGTACTTCTGTGGATCATCAGCAAGCTCAAGTCGCGATCATCATCCCAGCAGATTTCTCCAAGCAATTCGCAGATGTCCGAGATGGAAAAGCGGTTATTGAGTTTTATCAGGATCCCACGTTGACCATTGCACCTGCAATTATGCGTTCCATTCTCAATCGCTTCCTCGACAGTATGGGCGGCGTCAGCATCGCGATCAATGTTTTTCTCGATGAAGCAGATTCCTCGCAATACAACTTAACTGCTCAGGTGATTCAGCGTTACCTCGATACATCACTTGCTTTGAGCGATAACCTGGAAGGTGATCTCCTCGATGTTCGCGCCCCGGCTGGAGAGAAAAAGAGCGCAGAACAAGAAAAGCAGAATATTTTGCTCAGTATCGTCGGTCCGATTATGGGAGGCATGATGATCTTCTATGCTTTCTACACGGGAACATCAGCGGCGCAAAGCATCCTCAGAGAGGAAGAAGAACGTACCTTGCCACGCCTGTTCACTACTCCAACACCACAATCGATCATTCTGACAGGCAAGCTGTTATCGGTGTTTATGACCGTGTTTGTTCAGGTTGTTGTCTTGTTGCTTGTTTCTCACTTGATCTTTGGAATTCAATGGGGCGCAACCTTATCCGTTTCCATCGCCGCGCTGGGAGCGATCCTCAGTGCTTCCTCTTTTGGAATCTTTGTAAACTCGTTCCTCAAGGATACGAAACAAGCTGGTGTGCTTTTCGGCGGTGTGCTCACCGTGACCGGCATGGTTGGCATGATGAGTGTCATTGGTGGCAATTCGTCGGGCGCGGTGCGCGCCTCGCTTATGGTGCCTCAAGGCTGGGCAATACGCGGCTTGATGCAAGCCATGAATGGCGAATCAATGACTGCTGTGTTGATAACATTGCTCGCCATGTTCGCTTGGGGAACGGTATTTTTCGTTGTTGGTGTGTTGAGATTCAACAGACGCTATGTATAAAAACCCTAAAGAAACTTTGTGTTCCTTTGTGTACTTTGTGGTGAAAAAATGATCCGCATCCTCGATATCACACTGAAAGATCTTTTGCAATTGTGCCGTGACTTCAAGACGTTCATGTTCCTGCTGCTCATGCCGATCGCTTTTACATTCATCTTCGGCTATGCCTTTGGTGGGTTCAGCGGTGGAAACTCGGACTCGCGTTTGCCAGTGGGATACCTATCGCAGGATCATCATTGGGTGACGAAGTCACTTCATGATGTATTGTCGAAATCGAAAATGATCCGCCTGGATGAAAACTTGCTCCGTTCCGAAACGGACCTCGAAAAAATGGTCGCCGACGGGAATCTCGCGGCAGCGATCATCGTCCCAGACGGATATGGCAAAGCGGTCCTCAAAGGCAAGAATGCTCATCTGATCGTTTTCACTGATACAAGCACATCTGCCTGGACCACCGTGGAAGCTGAGCTTTTAAGTCTGACGAGTCGGTTGGTCGACTCCGTTCGTACCGCGACCATTATCGATGACCTGCATGTAGAGGGTGTTCCTTTCGATTACGCTTTCAAGAAAACCCTCTCCGCCTGGGATGAGCCGCCGATCACGATTGAAGAAACAAAAAGCGCCGCTCTGCAAAAAGATAAAAAAGGAAATTCAAGCTTGAACCATACTGCTCCCGGCATGATGCTGCAATTCGCCATCGCCGGGTTGTTAACTGCTGCACAAGTGATCGTCGCAGAACGCAAGTCGCGCACATTGCAGCGTATCCTGACCACGAATACGCGTCGTGTTCACATCGTGATTGGGCATTTTCTGGCGATCCTGTCGCTGATCCTGGGACAATTTATCATCCTGATCCTGTTTGCCCAACTTGCGTTACATGTGGATTATCTGCGTATCCCCGCCGGGACAATGCTGGTGGCATTGAGTGCTGCCCTGTGCATCTCTGCTTTAGGTTTATTGATCGGTATCTTTGCGCAGAGTGAAGAACAGGCAGTCATCTTTTCCCTCGTTCCCATGTTTGTGTTTTCTGGAATCGGTGGCGCCTGGGTTCCCCTCGAGGTAACCGGCGCGACTTTCCGCGCGATCGGTCATCTTTCTCCAATCGCCTGGGGTCTGGACGGGTTCGAAAATATCATTGCCCGCGGCTTAGGATTTCAATCTGTGTTGTTACCTTCTCTGGCTTTGATTGGATATGCCGTGATCTTCTTTGCCCTCGCTGTTTGGCGGTTTCGAAAAATAGATGCCTAGGGAAATTATGTGGGATTGAAGCTTGGCGTGCCAGACACGCGTTTCGCGGCGAATACCTTTGATTATGTCCATTCGACGATTAAGTGAATCCGAATCTCAGAGTTTCTTGCAGTGTTACCCGGAACTTGTGGAATTATTCCTTGAACAATTAACTATAAAAGCCTTGCGAAGGTTGTTTCAAAGGCATTTTTCTGCTTGCGAAAAACCTTCACAAGGCTATTCCTGAAACTTTTGTACCAAGAAATAGATTGATATCACTATCCAACTGGACAGTGAAAACTCTCCCACTGGTGGGGGAGTTTTTGTTTTGGTTCCTGTAAGATGTCCACAACTTAATTCATATGAATACGTAGGTATAGTGATGAAAAACACAAACTTTGACCTGGGACTGGCTCCCTCGATTACCAAAACTGCCAGTGCGCAAACCTTTTACACGATCCGTTACCTCGTGGATTCGGAGCGCGTCGCGGACGCCTATCGAGCGTACGCGTATTTTCGTTGGGTGGATGATGCGCTTGACGCGGAATCCATGTCTGAGGTGGAACGATCCGCTTTTATCCAGAGGCAAAAATCAATTTTGCAGAAATGTTACCAGCACGAATCGCCCTTGGATGCAAACATCCAAGAGACGATGCTCGTGGACTTGGTCCGCGGGGATCATGAAAAGAATAGCGCCCTTCGACACGTGACGCCAAGCAGCCACAGTCAGGATAGCGGCTTGACGCACATGTTGCGCGACACATTTGACGATGTTCAGGCTGGATATTTCAATATTCCATGTGAAGTGTTGGATGCAAACCGCATTACACCGTTTGACGTTGAAAGTAAGGCATATCGCTCCTGGGTGAAGAGCCGCGTGATCTTGGCGCGTCAGTATTTCCACGCTGGACGAGATTACTTGAGCCGTGTTCAGAATCCGCGCTGCAGGCTGGCGGGCTTTGCCTATATGGCGCGCTTCGAATGGCTGCTAGATACCTTTGAGCGAGAAGGATATCTACTTCGTCCTCAATACGAGAAACGAAAAAGTTTGGGAACCGGATTGCGTATGATGACTTCTGCGCTCTCTTCGATGATCAATTTCCGCGGCACAGATTTGCCACAGGAAAAGATGGCACATCAAAGTTTGGTGAGATAAAGTTATGCAAACGAAATCAGTGCTTGTAATCGGTGCAGGGATCGGCGGTATCGTTGCCGCGACTCATCTTGCGCAACATGGGATAAAAGTAACAGTCATTGAAAAGAACTCGCGACCAGGTGGACGTTGTGATCGCATCATCCGTGACGGTCATCATTTTGACACGGGTCCCACATTACTTGTGATGCCGTTGTTATATGAAGCAGAGTTTCAGGCTTTGGGAGCATCCATGCGCGAGATGCTTGATCTGCAACGCGTTGACCCCACGTATCATCTCGTCTTCGATGATGGCAGCCAACTGGCGCTCACCTCGGATATGAAATCGATGCAGGAGCAACTCGAACGATTCGAATCGGGGAGTTTTCAAGGTCTGATGCGCTATATGACGGAAGGTCATCGTCATTACACGCTCGGCATGGAACGCCTGGTCAACCGCGATTTTCGCAAAGCATCTGATTTCTTTGCGCTCAAGAATATTCCGCTTGCTTACCAGCTTAAGCCATTTGCGAATCATTATCGCAACATGTCAACATATTTTGACGATCCGCGGCTCAAAGCTGCATTCACCTTTCAGGATGTGTATATGGGCTTGAGTCCCTTTGAAGCACCTGCCACATTTTCGATGATGCCTTACACGGAATTGGCTCATGGCGTCTGGTATCCACGCGGAGGCATGTATAGTGTCGTCGAAGCGCTGACGGAATTGGCACGAGAGGCGGGTGTGGAATTTATCTTCGACACTCCAGTCGAATGTATTGAAATAAATTCAACCCACGCTCACGGCTTGGTTCTGGAAAACGGTCAGCATCTCAAAGCAGATGCGGTTCTCGCCAATGCAGACCTGCCTTATATCTACAAGGATTTATTGCCCGATAAAGACATCGCCGAATCGATCTCCCGCAAACGCTTCTCTTGTTCGGTGATCAGTTTCTTCTGGGGCCTGGATAAAAAATATGAAACGCTCGGACCGCACACGCTCTTCCTTGCCCATGATTACCGCGAGAACTTCAAGAGCATCATTGACGACCTGGGATTGCCGGAAAATCCAAGTTTATACATCCATGCGCCGGCGCGGCTCGACCCGTCCATGGCACCCGAAGGAGAAGATACTGTCATCGCGATTGTCCCGGTCGGTCATATGAGCGAGAACGGCGAACAGGATTGGGCAGAGATTCGAGATGAAGCGCGTCGACAGGTATTCCGCCGCTTATCGATTTTGGGAATCGATGATCTTGAATCGCACATCAAATTCGAAACGAATTTCACGCCGCTCTCGTGGCGTAAGCGCTACAACCTGATGAAAGGTTCCACGCACGGACTTTGCCATAACATAATGCAGCTTGGATATTTCCGCCCGGGCAACAAGCATCCGCGTTACAACAATGTGTATTTCACCGGCGCAAGCACACATCCCGGCACAGGAATGCCGACAGCCATGGTCTCCGGTCGTTTATCGGCGCAACGAATCATGGATGATTTTCAGTTATAGAATGGACTATCAACGAGATTAAGATATAGGAAACAGGGCTTTCTACATGCGAAACTCCTGTTTCTTTTGTTACAGCTTTAAATTCTTTATTTACTAAAATCTTTCTTGATAGGTTCTTAAATCTTCTTTGGTTAAATCCTTAGATTTGACCAGTTTGTAATGCTTTTCAGAGACGATTTTTATTTCTTGTTGCATCTGTTCAAATTCAAAGAGTGCAACTAGATCATCTCCTAGTGATTGTGCTGCTATGGGGCGACAGAATAAATCAGGAAATTTGGATTCACAAACTCTGATATCTTGCTCAATTTGAACAATTCCAATCTTGTCTTTTCTGCCTTTTGCCTGTACCGGCAACACATAATGTGCGCCTCGTTTATCAATTCCAATATAGATTTCATCTGTTTCCACTTGTCCCATTTCGGGCACAGCAGTGCGCAAATGATTTTGTAAAGAGTAGCAGGTTAAACCAGAAAAAATATCAACCAACCTGTTGTATCGAATTTTAGCCAGGACAGCCTGTTCATCATTTAAAGCGTATCGAGCGATGATGCCTGGTGTGGCATCTGGTATTTTTGTTTCTGCCATTATGTTCGATGGTATAACTATAGATTGTTGTACCAAGACAAGTTTGTATTTAGATCTGCCAGCAGGTCGAATCATCCATTCAAAGCCATCAGGGGCAGTGGTTGTAATGCTATCGGGCAGATTAGAACGATAACGGAAAGTATAAAGAATATCACCAAGATTCTTAGGCAGAAGAATACCAAGTTCCTTTGCTACTTTCTCTATCTCTTCACGAGCAAATACAATTTCACTTACCCCTCTATGGAAATACTTTGAAAATATTGCTTCAATCAAACGCGAATAACGATTTGGCTGTTTGCTTGTAACCATGATTACTCCTTTGATGGCCAACGCAAAACGACTACTTCCTCTCGTAATTGTTCTTTTGTAGCTGTAGCAATTCGTGTACGGAAAAGATCAATCTTCACAAGCTCGTACCCTAACTCAGAAGCAATTTCAGCAAGCAACTCTCCTGTTCGAATCTTGACTCGTAAATAGGATGCCTGATCGCCAACTACATATGCCAACTGAGCGCCAGGGCGTAATAGTTGTCGCAGATCTGCCAAATGGCGAGCCATACCGCCGAAGTACAGCTTAGTCACCTTGCTGTAGAGTCTTTCAAATCCTGAGTCTTTTTCAAGTTCAATTCTTCGCTTTTCTATCTCATTAGCAATCCTTTGAATCTCAGGATGGTTTTCAACCCACTGATCATCAGAATCTCCCTTATAAACACCGCGCGTGTTGGAGCGCATAAGAGTCTTTTTTAGAGCTCTTAACTCTTCCTTTGAGTTGATAAACCCCAACAAAACTGACTCTAGGCGTGTTGTTCGTGTGTAATCCTTTTCATTTGGATAAGGTGGCGATGTAATGACTGCATCAATGGAACTATTCGGAATAACTTTAGCTATTTCTCTTGAATCTCCCAAGTACACATCTGATTTAGGAGACTCTTTACCAATCACGCCCTTGATGTCAGAAACAATCTTTTCGATTTCCTCAAGCCAACTATTCACCACGGCGACATCTGTTTTGGGATTACGGACGCCAACTTCTGGTCCAAAATGTAGATTACTTATCTTGAAAACAAGTGCATTCCCCAATGCAAGAAGTGCGTGTCCATAAAATGGTTCTTGTTTTATTTCTTTTATGCAATCCAGTAATACCAAAGTTTTGTGTAAGGGGATCGGGCTAATTGAATTAGTCAAAATCAGCTTTTCTGTCTCTGGACTTAATGAGCGGGGTTTTATGTTTTTGGGAATTGATTTTAGAGGGTGAGAATCATCGAAACCTTGAAGTTTCAATAACTCAAGAGCAGTATAGGCTATATCTCGTGATTTTTCCAGCAGTTTGTCGGCGTCAACCTGCCAATTGACTTTAACGGATGCAGCGAAGTGAGCAAATGAATTTGCCTCCAAGCCTATTGATTGATAGCCCAACATCTTGGCTTCAATAAGGGTCGTTCCGGTGCCACAGAATGGATCTAGGATAACGCTATTCTTACTTAAATTGAATTCATTAATATAGTCTCGAACTAAGTGAGGGGGAAAGGAAAGAACAAACCTATACCAGTCATGGAAGGCTCTATCTTCGGGGGCTAATTTATTTGCATTCCCATTTTGTCGTCTGGATTTTGGTATTTCCAACTTGAACGTAGCGGGAGCTTCTTCTAACTTCATGATGTTATTTTATCATCCCATCAACCTGTTCACGTAAACACACTGTCCATTTGGATAGTAGAAAACTTCACTGGTGATAGGGGAGCCTTTTTTGCAAAAAGGTTACTATCATACGGAGAAAAGTAGCAATGAAACAAATAATTCAACCAACAATACGAATCTATCAAAGCGAAAACGATTATTGGCGCATCCGCGAATTTTTGCGTGAAGCAGATGGCCGGAAATTCGCACAAATGAATTTCTCATTCCCAACGATTTATTCCCCTGATGTCAGGTTATTCGAATAAGCTTTAGTGGAAGGAAAACAATGATCAACGGAATCAATTCACGGCTTGAAACAGAGCGCCTTGTCCTGCGTCCCATGTTACAAACAGATTTAGACGCGCTGCTTCTGATCTTCACCGATCCCAAAGTGATGGCGGCATTCAATCATCCTCCATTCACCCATGAACAAATGCAGCGCTGGCTGCAACGGAATCTTGATCATCAGCAGACATTTGGCTATGGCTTATTCTCGGTCATTCTCAAAGAGACTGGCGAATTGATCGGGGATTGCGGTTTGGAACAAATGGAGGATCAGGGCGCTGCGGAGCTTGGCTATGATTTCCGCAGTGACTTTTGGAATCAGGGCTATGCCACCGAAGCCGCTACCACTGTGCGGGATTATGCATTCCATGATTTGAAACTGCCGCGTTTGATCAGTTTGATTCGCGTTGGAAATCTCGCCTCGAAACGCGTCGCCGAAAAAGTCGGCATGACGCTTGCCGAGGAATTCACGCGCTACGAGATTCGATACTGGAAGTATTCGTTGAAGAATAAAAATGCCTGAGATCATTGATATCATCTTGAGTAGAAGAACCGCGCAAAGTATCTTCCCTAATAAATTTCACCTGTCCACTCGGACAGTGGAAAACTCCTCTGCCGATGGGGGAGTTTTTTGTTCTCCGGAAGTACGATAAAGCTTAAGGAGATATGCCATGAAAAAACTTCTCAAAGTAGCTGGCTTTCTTGTTGGAATAGCAATACTCGGCGTGATTGCAATCGTTCTGCTCATGCCGCGAATGGACCGTTGGGGAGCGACGCATGCTGAGATCAGCGGTTCTTTCACCGGAGATGAATTGGTCCCGTCGCCGCATATTACTTATACTCGAGCCATTTCCATTAATGCTAAGCCCGAAGAAATTTATCCATGGATCGTACAATTGGGCGCCGAAAAGGGTGGCATGTACAGCTATAGCTGGTTCGAAACCAATATTTTGCAATGTGAACTCATCAATGCCGATCGCATCCATGAAGAATGGCAAAATCTGAAAGTAGGCGACCCAATGAAGATGTGCCCCGGAACATCGGGACCGCCGCCTTATGAGATCGCGATCCTGAAACCGAATCAGTCTATCATCATGGGACATAAAGAGAATGGCGCCTGGGTCGAGGTCTGGCAGTTCAACATTATCCCCGAAAAAAATGGAACTACGCGTCTTGTGATCCGCTCGCGCAATGCTGCACAAGGCTGGTTCTGGGACCTGATCCGCCCCGGCGAATTCGTCATGATGCGCAGTATGATGTGGGGAATCAAAGAACGCGCTGAAGGAATGGCGGAGAAATAGTATGCCAATAACCGAACGTCGCTATGATCTCGATTGGCTGCTTATGAATTGGTGAGGCATTGGAATGTGACGCGCCGGTTGTTCGGGATGAAATCTATTCACAGGGAAATCCTGGTTCACTCAGTCGCTCAAGCTGCTCAGCCCTAAGCCAAACTGAAAAGTGAACCGTCAACGGCGGTTACGCAATACTATATGAATTGCGCTAAAGGCACTGTCCGAGTGGACAGTGAAGACTCTCCCAACGACGGGGGAGTCTTTTGTTTAATGAACGTATCATGAAGATGGAAAGGATTGTTTTCATGAATATTGCACATGCATCCACTCAATCGACACCTTTTTCCAAAAGCCTGAGACGATGGATTAAAGGACACCAATTGTTTTCTTACTTCTTTCTGGCGTACGCCATCTCTTGGATTCTGTTTATTCCGTATGTACTCGCAGAATGGGGCGTCCTTTCGGGGAATTACAACCTCTTCTATATTCTGCATACGTTCGGACCAGCCTTCGCTACGATTATTGTGACCGCTATCATCGCAGGAAAACCAGGTTTGCAAGACCTGCGACAGCGTATTCGACAACGGAAGGCATCTGGGCAGTGGTATCTTTTCATCCTGATGGGCATTCCTGTCTTGGTTTTGTTAGGCATCGTGATACAGCCGGGAGCGCTTACGCATTTTCATGATCTAACGCCTGGCGTATTAGTGATTTACCCGCTACTCTATGTGATTACGTTCTTTGGCGGTGGACCATTAGGTGAGGAGATCGGTTGGCGTGGATTTGCTTTGCCACGGATGCAGCAACGCAACGGTCCATTGTGGGGCACTTTGTTTCTGGGAGTCTTGTGGGCTTGCTGGCATTTAGTCGATTTTCTGACG
>WNFZ01010398.1_pt1 | contig 11604 bp, 9 predicted proteins | sample 5400081 | NCBI WGS metagenome assembly WNFZ01 (sample SAMN13153365, study PRJNA577476) | soil metagenome | isolation source: 80 cm soil or saprolite under grassland replicate 1 | place: USA:California | collected 2016-06-15
TTGATTTAGCATCGAGCATGAGACGCTCGATCCACCTCGCGTCGTTTCGGCAAAATTCAACGTTGAACGTTGAGCGTTGAACGTTGAACGTTTCCGCTTGTGAGACGCGCTATTTACCCGGGCAGTTTCGATCCCGTGACGAACGGCCACCTCGATGTCATTGAGCGTGCGCGGAAACTGTTTGATGAAGTCATTGTGGCTGTGGCGCATAATGACGAGAAGCAGCCGCTTCTCTCGCTGGAGGAACGTCTCGATTTGTTGCGAGAGACCGCTGGCAAGATCGACAATGTGCGAATTGCCCAGTTCACAGGATTGCTTGTCGAATTCGCCAGAGCGGAAAAAGCCGGGGCGGTCATCCGCGGTTTGCGCGCCGTTTCGGATTTTGAATTTGAATTTCAAATGGCGCTGATGAACCGGAAACTCGATGCCGATGTAGAAACAATTTTCCTCATGCCGAAGGAGGAATATACTTACCTTAGTTCTCGCATCGTGAAAGAAATCGCGCGTCTCGGTGGCGATGTTTCGGGTTTTGTGCCCTCCGCGGTCGCCAACACGCTCCGTAAAAAATTCGCCCCAAGTCGTTCTTGATACGTAGCTTTCTACCGGCCGCGGATTACACGAATGGAATCATAAGAATGACGAAAAGAACTGTCCGGTCGCTATTTGGTTATTCGAGCATTCGGACTTCAAGTAATGAAGATTCATCTCAAACAAATTCCGGCTGACGGTCTGCATCTCGAAGGGGACGAAGAATGTCCTATTCCCGAGCTGGAAGTGGAGGGGATTCGTTGTGTCGGGCCGCTGCATTACAACGTCGATCTCGGCGTTGCAGGCGGGGCGCTGTGGGCGAGCGGATCACTTTCGCAGCCGGTGGAGTTCCGTTGCGTATCGTGTCTGGAAAAATTCGTGCACGAGATTCAGGTGCCGGCATTTGCGGTGCACATGGATCTGCCCGGGCCGGAGACGGTGAATCTCACGCCATTAATGCGCGAGGACCTTTTGTTGAATCTGCCTGCGCATCCACGTTGCAATCGCGACGCCGGCCGAGTTTGCAGGCCAAAGCAAATCGAAACTCTGCCGCAAGACGCGGTGCGCAAATCGGACTGGAGCGCGCTGGATAAGTTAAAGTTGAAGCGTTAGGTCGTTAAATTCTTGCATCGATTCACGCTTCAGGATTTCGGTTTCTAGCCACGTCCCGATTGTTTTTGGCCAAATACATGCTTTTTTAGCTGCTTACATGGGAGTTCCAAAACGCAAAACGTCGAAGATGCGCCTGCGCACGCGCCGAGCGGCGAACCGCTGGCATGCCCCGCACTTGAACAAATGCCCGCAGTGCGGCAGCACCGTCGCCTCTCATATTGCATGTCCGTCGTGCGGTTACTACCGCGGCCGGCAAGTGTTGACGCTCGAAGGCAAGTAGATTCGCGTTGAAGCGTTACATCGTGAATCGTTACCCCGGTTCCGATTCGCGATTGACGAATCTTGATTTGCGCCGTCCCTCATTTTTCCCTTTACAATCAGCCAGTTTAGTTCGCAAAATTTCGCACCGATGAAAATCGCCCTGGATGCAATGGGCGGTGACTTTGGCCCGCCTAACCTCGTAGCTGGCGCCGTCATGGCGCTGCGTGAGTATCGCCAGATTAGCAAGCTGTTCCTGGTCGGCGACTCCGCCGGCATTGAAAGCGAGCTGCGCAAACACCAGTGCAACGACTCACGGATCGACATTGTACATTCCACTCAAGTCGTGGAGATGAGCGATCGCGCCTGGACGGCCGTTCGCCACAAAAAAGATTCGTCTGTAAGTCGCGCCGTCGATCTAGTGAAGCACGGCCAGGCAGATGCGATCGTGACCGCGGGCCACACTGGTGCAGCCGTTGCTGCAAGCATGGTCAAGCTGCGCACATTACCGGGCATCGACCGTCCCGGCATCGCGGCGGTGCTTCCAACAGAAACGAATGTTTTTGTTTTGGTCGATGCAGGCGCAAACATCGACGCGCGGCCCGAACATCTTCTTCAATACGCGTTCATGGGCTCAGTTTATTCGCGCCATGTTCTCGGCTACAAGCGTCCGACGGTCGGTCTGGTATCGCTCGGCGAAGAAGACGTGAAAGGCACTGAGAAGACCAAGGAAGTCTTCAAGTTGCTGAAGAAGAGTTCGCTCAACTTCATCGGCAATATCGAGGGCCGGCATCTGTTTGAGGACCCGGTCGAAGTAGTCGTATGCGACGGATTCGTTGGCAACGTGATCTTGAAAACGTGTGAATCGATCGCGGTGGCGATTTTTAAATGGCTCAGGCACGAATTAGAGCGCTCCAAATGGCGAATGGTGGGCGCCTACCTCGCTCGGCACGCATTTAAGGACATTAAGAACAAGACCAATTACGAAGAGTACGGCGGCAGCCCGCTTCTCGGGGTGAACGGCATCTGCATTATTGCGCATGGCGCGAGCAGCGCGCTGGCGATCAAGAATGCGCTCCGGGTGGCAGCAGAGTCAATTGAACAGCAGGTGAACCCGCATATTGTCGAGGAGATTCGCCGTTACAATGAAACGACAGCCTCGCTCGAGCCCGCGCTCCACTAAACCGATACGCACGGTCTCAATCATCGGCACGGGTAGCTATGTGCCCGAAAAAATTGTGACCAACGCGGATCTCTCGCGCATTGTCGATACCAGCGACGACTGGATCACCACTCGCACGGGCATTAAGGAACGCCGTATTGCCGCTAAAGACGAAAACACAAGCGACATGGCCACCAAGGCGGCGGTGAAGGCAATCGAACAGGCAAAGATTTCGCCCAAAGAGATCAATCTCATTCTCGTGGCAACGGCCACTCCCGATATGCTATTTCCAGCCACGGCCTGTTTCGTTCAAAAGAAGATCGGCGCAACTAATGCCGCTTGTCTGGATATTTCCGCAGCCTGTGCCGGGTTTCTTTTCGGCATTGAAATTGCCCAACAATTTATCACCTCGCATACGCACGACACAGTGCTTGTGATCGGAGCCGAGAAATTAACGTCGATCACTAACTGGACCGATCGCAACACTTGCGTCCTTTTCGGAGACGGGGCGGGCGCAGCTGTCTTGCGTCACCGCGGCAGCTCTCACGGCGTAATTAGCACGCATATCGGCAGCGACGGTCAGTACACCGATATTTTATTCATGCCTGGCGGCGGTTCGCGTTGCCCGATTACCCGAGAAAATGTGGATTTGAACTTGAACACCATCCACATGACCGGAAAAGAAGTTTACAAGCAAGCGGTCACCGCCATGATCGACGCGTCGAAAAAAGCCCTCGAACAAGCTGGCTTGTCTATTCAGGATATTGCGTGCGTTATTCCCCACCAGGCCAACTTGCGCATCATTGAAGCGATCGCGGATCGTCTCCGTATTCCGCTCGAAAGATTCTACGTAAACTTGGACCGCTATGGAAACACCTCCGCAGCGGCTGTGGCCATCGCACTCGACGAAGCCAATCGCAGCGGGCGGATCAAGCCGGGCGATTACGTTCTCATGGTCGTATTCGGCGGTGGCCTTACCTGGGCAAGCACAATACTCGAATGGTGAGTGGAACGTTGAAGCGATGAAAGTTGAACCGTTGAAGCGGCCTCCTTCCCGCGATACGTTCTCTACGCTTTAACCGTTCAACGCTTTAACTCTTCAACGTCGATGCTGATCGAAACACACGCGCATCTCGATTACCCGGATTTCGCCAACGATTTGGACGATGTGCTTCGTCGCGCAAACGAAGCTGGTGTAACGCGTATCATCACGATCGGGACCTCAATCGAGAGCAGTCGGCGCGCCGTCGATCTCGCGGAGAAATATCCGAGCATCTACGCTGTAATCGGCGTTCATCCGACCTGTGTCGAACAAGCGGGGGAGGACATGATCACGCCGTTGCGAGAGCTGGCAAAGAGTCCGCGCGTAGTAGCGATCGGCGAGACCGGTCTTGATTATCATCATTTGCCGAGCGTCGAAGCAGCGAAACAGAAAAATGTGCAGGTGTTTAGCGCGCTGCAAAGCGGAACTGAAGAACAACTGGAAGCGAGCATTGAAGATGGCGCTTACAAATCGAAACAGGCCGATTTTTTTGAGGAACAACTCGATTTGGCGGTCGAGCTTCAACTTAACGTAGTCATTCACCAACGCGACGCGTGGGATGACACGCTCGAGATTATGAAGCCGTACACCGGAAAACTGCGCGGCGTCTTTCATTGCTTCGGCGGAACGCTCGAACAGGCGAACGAAGTTCTTGACCTCGATCATCTAGTTTCTTTCACCGGCATCGTCACGTTTAAGAATGGGGCAAACGTGCGCGAGGTCGCTGCCAAGGTTCCCCTCTGGAAATTCATGGTCGAAACGGATTGTCCATATCTTGCACCCGCGCCGTTTCGCGGGAAACGGTGTGAGCCGGCGCACACGCGCATCGTGGCAGAGACGATCGCTGCCGCGCGCGGCGTGCCATTGCAAGAAATCGCAGAGGCTACCACGGAAACGGCGGAGAACTTTTTTAGGTTCAACCGCTCATGACAAGTCGAAACCCGATCGACATCTTCACTCGCGTCACTTCTCTCGGCGCGATCGCTTTCATCATCTCGTCCTGTGCCGCGCCGGACACACGGCACCACATCGTTATCAGCGCGCGCGAACAAAAATTGGCCGTTCTCGATCGCGGTAACCTGATGGCCGTCTATCCGGTGTCCACCTCCAAGTTTGGTCTCGGCGACTGGCCCGGCAGCTCTTGTACTCCACTGGGCGAATTCGAGGTCGCAAAAAAAATTGGCGATCACGCAACGCCTGGCGCCGTCTTCAAAGATCGACGCCGCACTGGCGAGATCGTCGCACCGGATTCCCCGGGTCGCGATCCGATTGTGACGCGCATTCTTTGGCTGCGTGGGCGCGAAGCGCAAAACGGAAATGCGTTCGCCCGCATGATTTACATCCACGGTACGCCGGAGGAACGCAACATTGGCTTCCCGGCGAGTTACGGGTGCATTCGAATGCGCTCCAGCGACATCATTAATTTGTACGAAATCGTCGGCCCCGGCGCGGAAGTGACGATTGTTAATGCACCACTCGCATCGGTAATTCCAGCACTGGCTGGCCCAACACAACTGGTGCAGGCGGCTCACTCCACGAGTGTAATTCGTTAGGCTGTAGCCGCCAACCGCGGTCAACGACCGCGGCTACAACTAAGGCAATTTCCCGAGATGCTTTCTCGGCGTCTCGCGCGAGAGCAATTCCATATCCGCATCAACCATGATGCGGACGAGCTCGTGGAATCGGACTTTTGCTTCCCAATTGAGAATTTTTTTGGCTTTGGAGGCGTTACCCATCAGGAGATCTACTTCCGCCGGCCGCTCATACCGTGGGTCGTGCCTGACAAATTCTTTCCAATCGAGATCGACGTGCGAAAACGCCGCTTCGACAAACTCACGAACGGTATGCGTTTCGCCGGTGGCCAGCACAAAATCGTCTCCTTCGCTGTGTTGAAGAATTCGCCACATCCCTTCGACGTATTCCGGCGCGTATCCCCAATCCCGTTTCGCGTCCAGGTTTCCCAAAAACAACTCGTGCTGCAATCCCTGCTTGATCGCGGCTACGGCGCGGGAAATTTTGCGAGTGACGAAAGTTTCGCCGCGCCGCGGGCTTTCGTGGTTGAACATAATGCCGTTGGTTGCGAAAAGGCCGTAGCTCTCGCGGTAGTTGACCGTCGCCCAATATGAAAAAACCTTTGCCACACCATAGGGACTGCGCGGCCAGAACGGCGTCTTCTCACTCTGCGGGACTTCTTGCGCTTTGCCGAACATTTCGCTGCTCGATGCCTGATAGAAACGTGAACGCAACCCGGCTTCGCGAATGGCTTCCAAGATGCGGATCGTACCAACCCCTGTGACATCGGAAGTGTACTCAGGAATGTCGAAGCTCACGCGCACGTGGCTTTGCGCGCCGAGATGATAAATTTCATCCGGCTCCAATTTGTAAAGAAGTTTGACCAGGTTGACCGAATCGCTCAGATCGCCGTAGTGCAGAAACAGGCGCACCCCGTTGATGTGCGGATCGGCATAGAGATGATCGATGCGCGAAGTGTTAAATGTGCTAGCGCGGCGAATGATCCCGTGCACTTCATAGCCTTTCTCCAGCAGCAGATCGGCCAGATAACTACCATCCTGGCCGGTGATGCCTGTGATGAGCGCTTTCTTCATGCCGATGTTGCGCTTCGTTAGCTCACGGAATGCCAGCGGGCAAATTATTAGAGGAAACGCCGAACGCTCAACGCCCAACGTTCAACTCTCAACTAAAGCGAGTCCGGCAGCTGCCGGACGAAGCGTTCCATTAACTATCAGCTAGCCTTCAGGCGGCGAAATCATGATTCGCGCCAGAACAGCACGCTGCGCTGCGACCAGTTCCGCGATGCCTTTGCGGCCAAGCGCGAGCATTTCGTCCAGTTGTGATTGCGCAAATGTCGCTTCCTCACCGGAGCCTTGCACCTCCACGAATTCGCCGTCCTCCGTAGCCACGAGATTAAAATCGACGGTGACGAGTTTGTCCTCCTCGTAATTAAGATCGACGATCGCCTGTCCATCGAGAACACCAGCGCTTACTGCCGCGACCAATTTTCGCACCGGCGGCACATCGATCTTCTTTTCTCTCGCAAGTTTCCGGCTGGCCATTGCGACAGCCAGGCTGGCCCCGGTAATTGCTGCTGTGCGCGTGCCGCCGTCGGCTTGCAAGACGTCGCAATCTACCCAGATCGTGCGTGGCCCCAGCTTTTCGAGGTCGACAACCGCTCGCAACGATCGCCCGATCAAACGTTGGATCTCCACGCTGCGGCCATCGATTCGCCCTCTTGCAACATCGCGAGGTTTTCGCGTCTGCGTCGAGTATGGCAGCATCGAGTATTCGGCGCTAAGCCAGCCGCCCGTTACGCCTTGCTCTTTCATCCATCGGGGCACGTTTTCCTCAATGGTGACGCCGCAAATCACACGCGTGTTACCCATGGCAACGAGCACTGAGCCAGTGGCATAAGGTGCGATGCCCAAATCGAAAGCAACCGGGCGCAATTCATCGCCGCTTCGTCCATCAATCCGATCCATGGCGGCAACGGTAGATCGTGCACCGCCGCTCGTCATCGAGGAGTTTTCGAATTTTAGGCCAACCATCCTCTCTTAAAGATGCTTGGCGCTATTTGGCGGATATGCTGTTCGTTATGGCACCGCCAAATATTTTCACCAGCTTGAGTTTAAGAAAACGGTAGAACGAAAATGGCAGGATTCCTATTGAGGATGGCTGGTTGGTTCTAGACATTGACACGGTGCGATATTAAGAGTGGTTTTTAATGACGAGTGGTCCAATTTTTGATCGATTGGGTATCGGTCTCGCGCCCGGCGATTCTCACTACCGCGCTTATGTCGGACCGCCACAGGATTACGATTTAATTGCAGCGATGACTTTTAACCTGCTCACGACAGCGGGATTGCGACAGCACCATAAACTGATCGATGTGGGTTGCGGGTCTTTGCGCGCCGGCCGTCTTTTTATTCCTTACCTGAATTCCGGTAACTACATCGGTGTCGAGCCGAATGAATGGCTGGTGAAAGAAGCCATCAAACACGAAATAGGCGACGATTTGATTCGGATCAAAGAGCCATCTTTCATTTTTAAATCGACTTTGTCCGCGATCGATCCTGTGCAGGCGGATTATGCGGTCGCGCAGTCGATCTTTAGCCACGCCTCTCGCGCCCAGATCGCGAACTGGCTCATCGATATTTCCAATCATTTAAAAGGCAGCGGCGCGCTTTTCGCTACCTTCATCATAGGAAACGAAGATTACAACGGAGATGACTGGATTTATCCGGGTTGCGTCACTTATCGCCCGGAGACGATGGCGCAAGCCGCAACTGAGGCTGGTTTCCGTTTCATTCCCTTAAAATGGCGGCATCCCCGCCAAACATGGGCACTTTTTGCCAAAGACGGGTATGACGTTTGGTGGAAGCTCATGTCCTGTTAAACGTCGAAGACCTTCCAGATACTCGGTCGGCGTTTTCTCGATCACTTCTCGCGCGGCGACCGGGCGCGGGCGGTGTTTCGTTCCAGTTCGGCTTCTTCTCGGATAATCGCGGATGAATAGCTTGCCGAAACCGGGCAGAGCTCTCGCCAGGGCAAACTGATCGGAAGAAATTGTTTGTTCAAATTGAAGTTTACCGTGCACGGCATCTATGATACGCATTTGTATTCTACGTAAGTATTTGTCTGCTTGTTTTAGCGAAAACACTTGAAGGACTCATCGACCGCCAATACCGCCGTTTGCATCGCCGGCGCGCATCGCTCAGGAACATCGATGCTCACGAGGCTGCTGCATACTTGTGGGCTCTACCTGGGGCCAGAAAGCGAATTGATGCCGGCGCAAGCCGATAACCCCGAGGGTTTCTGGGAACATCTGGGGTTCGTGGCGCTGAACGACGAATTGTTGAATGAGCTTGGCGGTGCCTGGGATCTGCCGCCAAAGGCTGACGAGAACTTCGCAGACCCCCGGCTTGATCCTTTGCGTATGAAAGCGCGGCTGCTGATCGAAGGATTTCATTCGGCAAGCGTCTGGGGTTGGAAGGATCCGCGCAACACTTTGACGCTGCCCTTCTGGCAGGACCTCTTGCCCACGCTGAAGACGCTAATCGTCGTGCGGAACCCGCTTGAAGTCGCCCATTCGATGCGGGAACGAAATGGAACTTCTTATTCGTTTGGTTTGCGCCTTTGGGAAATCTACAACCGGCGCCTGGTTCAGGCAGCAGGCAAAAAAGACCGACTCGTTACGCATTACGATTCGTTTTTCAAAAACGCAGAATCAGAATTGCGGCGAATTGTGCGGTTCATCGGTTTGCCCGATGCGAAAGTAGAAAACGCCGCCGCGTTGGTAACAACGCGAAGACGCCACACCCATTTCACAGTTGATCAATTAATCGACGCCCGCGTCTCCGCAGAAGTGATCGAACTCTATCGCGCTTTGATTGCTGAGGCATCGCCGAGGAAAAGTAACAAGACGAGAATGGCGACGTCTCCCTCCGGCAGCCGCCGGACAAAACCGAAGGAGGTCGATTTACTTCCGGGAGCGGTGAGCCGGCTGAATGCCGTTGTTCCAGAAAGGATCGCGCAGATCGAACATCTCTACGGCCAACTTCTCGAAGAAGCGGAAGCTCGCCACAAGATTCAAATCAAGGAACTCAACGCCCATCTTGCGCAGGAGGAAGCTCGGCATAAGACTGAAATCGAGCAAGCGGAAGACCGGCATAAGTCACAAGTCGAAGAAATTAACGCCCATCTTGCGCAGGAGGAAGCTCGGCATAAGACTGAAATCGAGAAGTTCAACGCCATTCTAGCCCAAGCGGAAGACCGGCATAAGTCACAAGTCGAAGAGATCAACGCCCATCTGGCGCAGACGGAAGCCCGTCACAAGACTGAAATCGAGAAGTTCAACGCCACTCTTGCGCAAGCGGAAGACCGGCATAAGTCGCAAGTCGAGGAACTCATGGCCCGCCACAGGACCGAAGCCGAAGAACTTAAACTACAAATTGCCAGACAGGAGGGCCATTACACCGCTGAACTTGAAGTGTTGCAGGATCAGTTTGCACAGGCGAACGCCCGGCATCAGACCGAAGCCGAACACCTGCGCGACCGAATAACGCAATTGAATCGTCTGCTTCACCATAGGAGCGTGAATCTCGCAGAAGACGAGAGGTACATCGGGGAGCTGACGGACCGGTTGCGCAAACAATTATGGAATACGAGAAGGCTCTCACATCTGCTTGAGGATGCGGAAAAAGCCTCTGCGCGCCTTCGTACGTCGCGTCGGTGGAAATTAGCCAATCCGGGAGCAACGCTAAAAGCAAAGCTGTCTCACGGGAAAGTATCCGGGGGGTTCGGGCACCTTGAAAAGGTCGTGAACGCCTATGCCCAGTGGCGCACTGCGCACCCTGAAATCGCAAAGATCGATGAGGAAATTAAAGCAGCCCAGGTCCCAAAGATCCCCAGGACCGCGCTGGTGGAGGCAGATGAGCAAGTTAGCAGTTCCGGTGGTACCCACGCGGCCGATGAGGCTGGTAGAGGGGAAAGCAGCCCACCAAATAAAGCGCCCACAGTTCCAGCCGCGGCCACTCCCTCGTTGCCGTTGACTTCCCTTCACTTTCCAGCGCACGAGCAAGTTGAGGTCTCCGTGATTATTCCAGTGTTTAACCAGCTCCAATTTACCCATGCATGTCTCGCTTCGTTGCAGACTGCGCAGGAACGAGCGCGCTTCGAGGTGATTATTGTGGACGATTGCTCCACGGATAAAACAACTGAAGTCGTCCCTCAGATTCACGGCGTTGTTTATCTGCGCAATGAGACCAACTCCGGTTTCATTGTCTCCTGTAACCGCGGTGCAGCAAAGGCGCGCGGCAAATATCTCCTTTTCTTGAATAACGACACGACTGTTAAGGACGGCTGGCTAAGCGCGCTGATGAATACCTTTGCCGAAGAACCGCAAGCAGGTGCTGTCGGCTCAAAACTCGTTTACCCGGATGGTCGTTTACAGGAGGCAGGCGGCATTATTTGGCGGGATGCCTCGGGATGGAACTATGGGAAGTTCGATGACCCGCAAAAACCTGAATACAATTATCTTCGCGACGTGGATTATTGCTCAGCGGCAGCGTTGATGATTCCCAAGGCGTTATTTCTTAGCGTGGGTGGCTTTGATTCGCGCTACGAGCCCGCATACTACGAGGATACCGATCTGGCATTCAAGGTCCGCCAAGCCGGCTCTAAGGTGTTCTATCAGCCGCTAAGCGAGGTAATTCACTACGAGGGCGCAACCGGCGGAACGGATCTCGCAACTGGCACAAAAAAACATCAGGATATTAACCGCTCGACCTTTGCGGAAAGATGGGCTGCAGAGCTGATGACAAGGCCGGCCAATGGCGATCTGACATTCCTTCGGCAGCCCCGAAAGCCTTCGGGGAAAAACATCCTCGTGATCGATCATCACCTTCCAATGCCTGACCGTGATTCTGGATCGCTTCGGATGTTCCAAATCCTTAAGCTTCTGCATCTGCTTGGTCATCGCGTCATCTTCATTCCCGATAATCTAGCAGACATTCCTCCTTACACCGGCGAGCTGCAAAAACGCGGTATCCAAGTTTTCTATCACCCGTATGTCCAAAAAGTGCGCGATTACCTGAGCTCGCACGGCTCCGAGTTCGACGCAGTCGTGTTAAGCCGGTGTCAGTTTGCGCGTAAACACATCGCGGAGGCGCGCCTGTACGCACCGCAGAGTCGCATCATTTTTGACACCGTTGATCTTCATTTCCTCCGCGAAGAAAGTGAGGCACGTCTGACTCGGGATCCCGAAATAGAGCGAAAGGCACACGAAACCCGGCAGCAGGAGTATGAATTGATCGATCAATCTGACGAGACATGGGTGGTAAGCAGCACGGAACAGCAGTTGCTCCAGGAGAAATGGCCTGACAAGTCTATCCAACTGGTCTCGAATATCGTCGATGTGCCCGGTTCCAAGACCCCGTTCGCACTTCGGCGAGACTGGCTATTCATCGGTAGTTTTCAACACCCGCCA